>ERZ825137.659-NODE-659-length-48119-cov-6.368197_pt1 | contig 48119 bp, 34 predicted proteins | sample MGYA00519873_ERZ825137 | MGnify/ENA primary metagenome ERZ825137 (study PRJEB31778, sample SAMEA3449190) | human gut metagenome | biome: human gut; feature: human-associated habitat; material: faeces | place: United Kingdom | collected 2010/2012 ...
CTTATCCTCAGAACTGCTTGCTAATAAAGTGGTTATAAAAATCTTCCAGAATTACTGAAAAATTCTGCACACCCCAAACAAATGCAAAAAAAACAAGAAAAAACGCGTTCCGGGGTGGCGGAGCGCGTTTGGATAAATAGATGAAAAAAATTCGCCGCGCGCCTCTTGTATTCCGTCTTTTCCACTCAAAAGTCATCTTTTAATTTTGGAAAATCGAATAATGTTCGTAATTTTGCAATGACAGAATCGTGGCCAATGAGAATTTTCACAGAAAAGCCCTTGAAGGAGTACGCTGAAATGCATCCCGAAGCAAAAACCGCTATTCAAGATTGGGTTAAGAAAGTAAAGGAAAGCAGTTGGAAATGCTTTGCAGATGTGAGGCAGACTTTCAACTCAGCCGATTATGTCGGCAATCAACATTATGTTTTCAATCTCAAAGGCAACGATTACAGATTAGTGGTTGTTATTCAATACCCCCCTCAATTTGTGTATATCAGATTTATCGGGACACATACCGAATATGACCGAATAGATTGTTCCACCATTTAACCTACATATAATCATGACTAAAATCGAGAATGAAAGCCAGTATGAATGGGCTGTCGAAAGGGTGGAAAAACTTCTCCCTCTCGTAAATGACAAAACACCTGAAACAGATCCAAACTATATCGAGTTGGTTCTGCTCTCAAATCTCGTGGCCGACTATTCCGAAGAGCATTATTCCGTAGGCGAACCATCGTTTATCGACGTTCTGAAGCTCCGGATGTACGAAATGGGTCTGACTCAGGCTTCGCTCGCCCGACTGATCGGTGTAAGTCCCTCGCGGGTTTGCGACTATCTTTCAGGGAAATCCGAACCGACTCTTAAGGTAGGCCGCGAAATAAGCAAAAAGCTGAATATTTCCCCTGCCATTGTTCTCGGAGTATAAGCTCTTTTTTTTGCAAAAAATAAGGAAGGGGCAAAAATTAAACTTCGCCCGTTCGGGGCGGACGTGCCATGGCACGTCCCTACTGATTTTCAATAAAAAATGGAGGAGAAAATTCCTGGAATTTTCTCCTCCTTTTTTATGATACACGCACGTGCGTATTTAGGTTTTTGTTCAGTCGATTACATCATGCCGCCCATTCCTCCCATTCCGGGGGCGGGGGCTGCGGGAGCGGCGGGTTCCTTCTTCTCGGCGATTACGCACTCGGTGGTGAGGAACATACCGGCAATCGAAGCGGCGTTCTCGAGGGCGACGCGGGTAACCTTTGCGGGGTCAATCACGCCGGCGGCGAGAAGGTTCTCGTAGCGGTCGGTGCGGGCGTTGTAGCCGAAGTCGCCTTCGCCTTCGCTCACCTTCTGGACAACCACAGCACCCTCGACTCCGGCGTTGGCCGCAATCTGGCGCAGGGGCTCCTCGATGGCGCGGCGCACGATCTCGATACCGGTCTGCTCGTCGTCGTTCACGCCCTTGAGCTCGTCGAGGGCCTTGAGGCAACGGATGTAGGCCACGCCGCCGCCGGGGACGATGCCTTCGGCGATGGCAGCGCGGGTGGCGCTGAGGGCGTCGTCGACGCGGTCTTTCTTCTCTTTCATCTCAACCTCGGAGGGAGCTCCGACGTGGAGCACGGCAACACCGCCGGAGAGCTTGGCGAGGCGCTCCTGAAGCTTCTCGCGGTCGTAGTCGCTTGTGGTGCTCTCGATCTGGGCGCGAATCTGGGCGGCGCGGGCGGCGATGCGCTCCTTATCGCCCTGACGGTTGACGATGGTGGTGGTGTCCTTGTTGATGGTCACGCGGTTGGCCGAGCCGAGGTCCTGCATGGTGGCGTTCACGAGCTGCATGCCCTTGTCCTCGGAGATAACGGTGCCACCGGTGAGCACGGCGATGTCTTCGAGCATTTCCTTGCGGCGGTCGCCGAAGCCGGGGGCCTTGACGGCGCAGACGCGGAGGGAGCCGCGGAGACGGTTGAGCACGAGGGCGGCGAGAGCGTCCTGTTCGACGTCCTCGGCGATAATCAGAAGAGGACGGCCGCTCTTGGAGGTTCCTTCAAGCACGGGAAGGATGTCCTTGAGGTTGGAGATTTTCTTGTCGTAGATGAGGATGAGGGGCGAATCCATGTCGCACTCCATCTTCTCGGTGTCGGTGACGAAGTAGGGGGAGATGTAGCCGCGGTCGAACTGCATGCCTTCGACCACGTCGATCGTCGTCTCGGTGCCCTTGGCCTCGTCGATGGTGATGACGCCTTCCTTCGACACCTTCTGCATGGCCTCGGCGATGAGGCGGCCGATGGTGTCGTCGTTGTTGGCCGACACGCGGGCCACGTCCTCGATTTTCTTGAAATCGTCGCCGACTTCCTCGCTCATGTCCTTGATGCGGGCCACGACGGCTGCCACAGCCTTGTCGATGCCGCGCTTGAGATCCATGGGGTTTGCGCCGGCGGTCACGTTCTTGAGGCCGGTAGAGATAATTGCCTGGGCGAGCACGGTGGCGGTGGTGGTGCCGTCGCCGGCGTCGTCGCCGGTCTTGGAGGCAACTTCCTTCACGAGCTGGGCGCCCATGTTCTGGAATTCGTCCTCGAGCTCCACTTCGCGGGCCACGCTCACACCGTCCTTGGTGATGTGGGGAGCGCCGAACTGCTTGGAGATGATGACGTTGCGGCCCTTCGGGCCGAGGGTAACCTTGACGGCGTCGGCAAGGGCGTCAACGCCTTTCTTGAGCTCTTCGCGAGCCTGATTATTGAATTTGATTTCTTTAGCCATGATGTGTTTTCAAAGGGAAAAAGGGGTGGAACTTAGCAGATTACGGCGAGTACTTCGTTCTGGCGCATGATGAGCACCTTTTCGCCGTCGAGGTCGATTTCCGTGCCGGCATACTTGCCGTAGAGCACCGTATCGCCTTCCTTGAGCACCATTTCTTCATCCTTGGTGCCTTGTCCGACAGCCAGGACGGTTCCGCGCTGGGGTTTTTCTTTTGCGGAATCGGGGATGATGATGCCGCCCATTGTCACTTCTTCGGCCGCGGTGGGCTTGATGATTACGCGGTCTGCTAAGGGTTTGAGTTTCATTGCTGAATTATATTTTTTTGAGAGTATTTAATTTGTCGTCTAAGACTACTAATGCAAAATGCGTGCCAATTGTTCAATCCCGGCAAGCAATTCCGTTAACCAACTGACAATGAGCAGAGACACGTCATCGGCGCGTCTGGCTTGGCATTTTCCTATCTAGAGTTTAGCGAAATTCCCCCTGTCACATAGAATACGAAGAGGACGATTAATTTTATCTCACTCTATAATAATAAAAGAATTGAAAATACCGGAATAAATTATCGAAATGTAGGGACGCACGGCTCGTGCGTCCCTACATTTCGGGTTTTTCTACAATCTCCGCATCATAAATATTAATATTGTGAATATTATAATGTAAGAACAAAGACCTTTCAGTTCACCATCGCTCCTCAAATCGGCGTGCGTCGCTTCCGAAAAGTATGGGTGTTTCTTTTAACCCGTCCGACCGGGTTTGTCCGGTCGGACGGGTCGGGGTTGAATAGCTCTCACTCCACTGTCAGCCTTGTGCCGGCGGAGTGGGCGGTGAGTTCGGGGGCGAGCTGGCTCTGGATTGTGCAGATGCCGGAAATCATGCGTCCGGCGGTGCCTGCGGTCTGCTCGTAGCTGAGATGGTAGGTGCCCTTGGGCATCCAGTCGATGAAGAGGTTAGTCGAGGCGTCGCGGTTCTCGCGGTAGAAGCCCACGCCGCCGTCCCACATCCAGCCGGGCAGCTGTTCCACGGGTTCCATGCCTGCCGGACGCTCGTCCGTCACGGTCACGTACTCCATGTCCTGTCCCGCACGGATTTCGAGGTCAACGCGCACGCGCTCGCCGACTTTTATGCTGGTCTTGGTGGCGTCGGTCCATTCGCCGTCGCGCTTCACCATCATCCGCTTCGTCACGGCCAGCTCCTTGCTCCCGCGGGCCTTGATTTCGGCGGCGGGAAGTTTGCCGATGCGCGTCAGCGAGCCGTAGGAGGGCGTCACGCCGTTGGGCCGCACGCTGATGCTGATTTTCTTGCCCTCAACGGCGGGGAGTTCCTGACAGAAGTAGCCGGTCGAGCTCTCCTGCCGGTCGATTTCGAGAGGCTTGCCATTGAGCGTCACACTGTTGCTTACAGCCACGTCGGTCCACACAGATCCGCTCATCATCACGGCGGCTATCACATAGTCCGGGTTGTAGGCGCCGATGTCGTCCGTGGCCTGCGTGCGGAGGATTATCCACTGGCGCATGGCGTCGAGCGTCTCCTGGGGCTCACCGTAGTCGCGGAAGGCCTCGATGATGGTGGCGTAGCCGCGGATGTCGTCAACGGAGGGGAAGGTCATACCCTTGTCCGGTGTCGTCACCCCGAACTGGCTCAGCGAGCGCACCATTGCGCGGCCCTCGGCTTCGCGCCCGTAGGCCCGAAGTATGATGGCCGCGTAGGCCTTCTCCACGGTGCCGATTTTCGCGCGTTCCTTATTAATATAGGAGATGGTGCGCTCGGCGAGCGCCTTCGCCTCCGGTACCGTGGTCCTGTACACGGGCAGATACAGGGCCCGGAGGTAGGTGAACATCAGGTCTTCGCCCTTGCTCTCACGGACATACTTGCTGCGGTCCATCCATTCGAGCCCCGGCTTGGCGAGGTTGTCGATGAGCTTGTCATAGCCCTCTGTGATGCCCATCGAGCGGGCGATGCCGAAGGTGGTGAGCACCGTTTCCGTGGCCCAGTAGGACGGCTTCGGGTATGTGTCTGACCACATGAACGCGCCCTCGACGCGGAGTTCCATGAGTTTCTTGAAGAGCCTGTCGACGCGCGCCTCGGCCTCTTCCTTGTCAAGGAAGTCGGCCAGGGCCGTCATGCGGGCCGTCTCGTTTTCAGCCATCTGCACCCACGGCGTCTCGTCGAGCACGAGGGCCTTTAGCTGCTCGTTCTTTTCGAGCATCGACCGCAGGGCCTCTTCCGACGGATTGGCCTTCCACTGCCGTATGGCTTCGGCCACGGCAGGATTCTCCGCGATTATGCGTATGGCCGCGAGGTTGCTGAAGATAGCCGAGGCAATTTCCGGAGAAGTGGTCTGCACGGTCGAGTTGCCGCGCATGGCTTTCACGACGTTCCAGAGCGGGTTCTGGCAGTATTGGAGGGTGTACGTGAAGTCCGTACGGTTGTCGGCCGTGAGCCCGAAGGGCTCGGTGGCGGTCGGCTGAAGATAGAAGTTGTCGGACTCTATGACGGTCGAGGCCGATTCGAGGACAGGGATTATGCCCCGCTCGCCGTCGGTGAAGCCGGCGCCGGAGGCCTCGACTGTGTAGCTCAGGGCGGAGGCCGTAGTCGGAGCGGTCACGGGCATCCGCACCGTGGCCGACTCCCCGGCGGCGATGCGCACGGGGGCGAAGGTCTGCGTGGCCGTCTCAGTGAGGCCGTCGAGACTGCGTACCACGATTTTCGCGCTGATGGCGCAGGTGTCCTCCGTGTTGTTGTAGAGGGTGGCGGTCAGGATGGCCTCGTCGCCCTGCCGCAGGAAGCGCGGGAGGGTGGGCTGCACCATCACGGGCTTGGCCGACACGGCGTTGTGGGTCAGCGAGCCGCTTTCGAGCTCCTTGTTCCATGCGAAAGCCTGAAGGGTCCATGCTCCGATGGCGTCGGGGGCTGTGAATTTAAGCTCGACGGCACCGTCGGCTCCCGTGCGGAGCTCCGGCATCCAGAAGGCCTGGAGGAGTTCGGCCACGCGGTATTCCGTCGTCGGATTTGTCTCGGCCTTTGCCTCTGCTGACTCCTCTTCGGCTCCTACGCCCGCAGCCATGGCGCCAAGGGGGAGGTTGAGGTCGTTGGTGCCCTCGGTCACGTCAAGGGACGCCGCGGCATCGTATTCGCATTCTTCGGCCATGGGCGTCGGGGCAGCCATTGAACGCTTGAGCATCATGTTGTGGACAATGTAGCGGCCCGAGAACCCGTATTCGTCTACGTATCTGAAGCCAAATAGCTCTGCGGGATTGGTCTTGAGGTCATGGATATATCCATACGCTCCCGCCGATTCCGGACCGGCCGACGGGGAGCCGACTTCGAGCATGGCGTGCCGCACGTCATGCGGGAAGCCGCCGGGCCACGACAGACCCTGGAGCGACGAGAGTGCGCGGTTGTACATCGTTGCGATGGCCGCGCCGCTGACCGGTGCGCCCGTCGTGTCCTCGAAGCGGAGGGTCCACGTTTCCGGCGCGCCCGGGGTGGTCTTGTCGCGAAGGGCGCTTCCCGTCAGCCGGACGGTCTTCGCCGGCGGAAGTTCGAGCGAGATGTCGCCGCGGTAGGTCCGGCAGTCGCGCACGGTGAATACCGTCGTGCGCGACATGCAGTCTCGCTCCGTGGAGGCCTCGACCGGGATGCGGTGGAAGCCCCGTTTGAGCTTCCGCATCTCGATGGCCGAGGTCCGCTCGCCCTGACAGGTGGCGATATATACGTAGGTGTCGTCATTTTCCACGCCTACAAGTACTTCCGCCCGTCCCTCAGCATCGGTCCGGACTGTTGTGACCGGCGCGAAGAGCACGCATCCTTCGGGCATGGCCCCGGTTTTGGTGTTGTAGAGTGTGAATTGAACGCTTTCTGCCGTTTCGGCGAGAGCCGGGTCCTCCGGTGCCACAAATACCTTGTAGTGGCCGCCCATGAGCTTTCCGGCCTTCATCATTAAGGTCTCTCCGGCCTTGGCTTTACCTTCGAGGAGGGTCTTGACGGTGTCCGCTGCGGCGGTCAGGCGCCAGCGCAGGGCAATTGCAGGGGCTTTTTCATCCGGATTGGCGGTCGAGGCGTTGAAAGTTATCTTGACGGGGTCCGCGGCGTCGGCGTATGCAGGTACGTCGGCACTCAGGGCATAGGGCTTTCCGAGAGTGAAGTTCCGCATGGCCTGTTGTGTCTCGCCGCCGGGAGCCGTGACTATGGCAGTAGCCTGAACCATGAAGTGGTCTTTCGCTTCGGCGAGCGTCGCGGCCGGAATGGTCAGCGTGAATGCGCCGCGGGCGTTGGTCCGCGTTTCAAGGCTTCCGAGGTCTTTCGGGTCCTGTCCGAAGAAGTAGCGCCACCATGGCGAGCAGGCAAGGAGGTTGACGCGCACCTGAGCTTCGCCGACGGGCATTCCCGCGTAGGTTGTGGCCGTGCCGCTGAGCGTCACCTCTCCCTTGGCCGGAGTGTCGCGCTCCACCTTGTCGATCTTCACCTCGAAGGTCGGCAGCTTGAAGTCGCTGACTGTCACGGGCTGGGTGCCGTACCATCCGCCGCGCGCGCCTTCGACGCTTATCGTATATCTGCCCGTCAGACCGTCCTTACGTGCGGTAAAGCAGCCGTGGACACGTCCGTATTCGTCCGTGGTGAATGTCCCGCTCTCCACCTTCTTGTGGTTGGCATAGTAGAGCGTCACCGTCACGTCGTGGCGCACGGCGAGTTTCGTGGGCGTGGAGCTCAGCGCTCCGCGGTCCGCGAGGGTCACGACGGCCGCCCATTCTATGCTGTCGCCCAAGTGGTAGAGCGCGCGAGAAGTAAAAATTTTTGCCGAATAGTTCGCCGAGGTCAGTGGCTTGTCGGCCTCCGGCCTGAACATGTAAAGGTAATCGAAATCTATAATCCGGTCGCCGCGTTTCAGGCGGACGGAATTAAATCCGTTGCCCGCGCGCAGGGCGAGGTCGGCGAGACCACGGGTGTCGGTCGTCCCGAGGGAGTGTAAAGACTTGAGCCGGTATCCACCGCCCCATACTGCCACTCCGGCCTCCGGCGCGCCCGTCGTCGAGTTTACGACGGCCATCATCGGGTTGTCCGTACCCGTGAGCTTCACGGGAATCCAGTCCACAACCCGCACTTCCGTGTAGTCGCGGCCTTCCGATTCCTTCGGCTCACCTGTCGAAGGCCACAGGAGGTAGCGTCCGGGCTGGTCGAGGAGCAGGGTGAGGGTGTCGCCCACAGCGAAATCATCCTTGCCCGTAGCCGTGAGGCTGATGGTCTTCCATGGTTTCAGACCGGCGGTCTTTACCCGCTCCGTCTCGTTGAGCGGACGGCGGTACACGCGGATTTCGGGCTTCGTAGTGAAGTTCTGCACTACGGCAATTTTCACTTCTGTGCAGGGGGAGACAAGATTGTTGGCTTCAATCGATACAGAGGGCCGTGTCATCCGGGCCAGATTGTTGCGGAGCTCTGCGTTGTTGTACCAGTCCGGGAATTTTTCAAGCGACTCCTTGATTAAATCTATTTTATTGAAATATCTGGCCTTGGCTTCCGCATCGGGCTTTTCGGGGAGCTGCCATTCATTGGCGAGAGCTACGAGCACGAGCCGCGCGCTCTCCGCACCGGCATATTTACCGTAAAGTACCTCGAGAATGTTCCACTGGTTTTCATTGTCCTCTGCGACCTTTATTTTCAGATCGAAATAGGCTTCCGAGGGCACTTCGGCGTATTCGAGGCCCTCTTTGAAGAGCCCGTATGCCTTCTCCGGCATATTTGCCCGCATGAGAATGTCACCTCCGCGGTTGAAGGCCATAAGGAGCACCGTGGGCGTGAGCCGTGCGCTCTCCTTATTGCCGTCGAGCGCTTCGGCGAAGGGCGCAATCGGGGCCTCCGGCACGGCCTTGGCCTCATTGACCGCCAGACGGACGAGGGAGTCGATCTGCGCCTTGAACTGTTCGCCGCTCCAGGCGCTGATGTCGGCGGGAAGAGGCGTGGCCGGGATTTCGATGCGGTCGTATTTCCAGCGGTCTTCGGTGTAGATGTTGCAGAGTACCTGAGCTTCGAGCATGTGCATCATGGCGCGCGCGGCCGCGGATGGCTCGGCATCGGCCATTTTCGCGATGCGCTCCGGGAGGGTGAAGGCGCTGTCGGAATCTATTGAGCGGGAGGCCCGGGCGATGAGTTCAAGAGCCGCGAGGCGTTGGGCTCCCGCTTCTTCCGCGGGCAGTGATTTTGCGGCCTTGATGAGGCTGTCGGCTCTGGCGAGGACGTCGCGCGGATAGGAGAAGTCCGGTTCGTAGCCCCTAAGGCTGAAGTAGCTTGTCATAGTAACTAAGATTAGTCCGGTTATCAGAAGGAATTTGCGCATAGGTGAAAGGTGGGTTTGGAGAGAGGGATGGATGGAAAAAATACGCCGCGGTTGAGCCGTGGGGCTCGTCGCGGCGTATTTTTCAGTGTTTGCTTACTTGTTGAGTCCGCAGATCTTGCACTTTTCGTTGATCTGCGTGAAGAAGTCGTTGCCCTTGTCGTCCACGAGGATGAACGCGGGGAAGTCTTCGACCTGAATCTTCCAGATGGCTTCCATGCCGAGCTCGGGGTACTCGAGGAGCTCGACGCTCTTGATGGAGTTCTGGGCAAGGACGGCGGCGGGACCGCCGATGGAGCCGAGGTAAAATCCGCCGTGGGCCTTGCAGGCGTCGGTCACCTGCTTGGAGCGGTTGCCCTTGGCAATCATGATCATCGAGCCTCCGGCTTCCTGGAACTGATTCACGTAGGAGTCCATGCGGCCTGCGGTCGTCGGGCCGAAGGAACCGCTGGGCATGCCTGCGGGGGTCTTGGCGGGACCGGCGTAGTAGATGGGGTGCTTCTTGAGGTATTCGGGCATCGGTTCGCCCTTGTCGAGGCGTTCCTTGATTTTGGCGTGTGCGATGTCGCGGCCCACGATGATGGTGCCTTTGAGCGACAGGCGCGTCGATACGGGGTACTTCGAGAGTTCGGCGAGCACTTCGGGCATCGGGCGGTCAAGGTCGATTTTCACAACCTTTCCGGCCTCGGCCGTGCGGTACTCTTCGGGAATGAGCTCGCCGGGGTTGGAGTCGAGCTTCTCGATCCAGAGACCGTCCTTGTTGATTTTGGCCTTGACGTTGCGGTCGGCCGAGCAGCTGACGCCCATGCCGATGGGGCAGGAAGCGCCGTGGCGGGGCAGACGGATCACGCGGATGTCGTGGGCATAGTACTTGCCGCCGAACTGGGCGCCGAGACCGAGCTCCTCGGAGGCTTTCTTGAGCTCTTTCTCAAGCTCGATGTCGCGGAAGGCGTGGCCGTATTCGTTGCCCTTGGTGGGGAGCGAGTCGTAGTATTTTACGGAAGCCTTCTTCACCACTTCGAGGTTCTTTTCCGCGGAGGTGCCGCCGATTACGAATGCGATGTGGTAGGGAGGGCAGGCCGCCGTGCCGAGCGTGCGCATCTTCTCGACGAGGAAGGGCACGAGGGTCTTCGGGTTGATGGTGGCTTTGGTCTCCTGATAGAGGTACGTCTTGTTGGCCGAGCCGCCGCCCTTGGCAACGAAGAGGAATTTGTATTCCGAGCCCTCGGTGGCGTGGATGTCGATCTGTGCGGGGAGGTTGCAGCCCGTGTTCACCTCTTCGTACATCGTCAGGGGAGCGTTCTGGCTGTAGCGCAGGTTGTCGGTCGTATAGGTCAGATACACACCCTCGCTGATGCGCTCCTCGTCGTTGCAGCCGGTCCATACGTGCTGGCCCTTCTCGGCGTGCACGATGGCCGTGCCGGTGTCCTGACAGAAGGGCAGGGCGCCCTTGGCGGCCACTTCGGCGTTGCGGAGCATTGTCAGGGCCACGAACTTGTCGTTCTCGCTGGCTTCAGGGTCGGAGAGAATCTTGGCCACCATGAGGTTGTGCTCGCGGCGGAGCATGAAGGCGTTGTCGTGTGTGGCCTGGCGGGTCAGCACCGTGAGGGCCTGAGGGTCGACCACGAGGATTTCATGGCCGTTCCAGTTCTCGGTCTTGACGTAGTCGCCGGTAAGATGGTAGTATTCCGTAGTGTCGGGGCCTAACGGAAACATTTCCTGATAGTGGAAGGGTTTTGTTGCCATAAGGATTTATGCGTAGGTAGAATATGAATGTGTAGTTTATGTCCGTAGTGTACCGCAAAGATAAGGAAAAACCCGGTCCCCCGCAAATAAAAAAACAAAAAATCAGCGCCCCGCGGAATTGCCGCGGGGCGCCTGTCAGGGAATTTTTGTATGGGGAGGACGTTTATTCAGGCAGCACGTGGATTTTCCGGCCTCCGGCTATGTAGAAGCCCGCGGGGAGTTTCCGAAGGTCCTCGCGCGAGGCGTCGCGGAGAACGCACACGCCCGCGAGATTGTACACGTTGTGGCGTGCGTTGCCGTCGGCGAACACGCTGTCGATGCCGCTGTAGGCGTCGAAGTGGAACCAGAGATTTGCCAGAGGATTGCTTACGGACTCGACATGCAGGGCCGCGCGGCCCACGTCGACGATGGTAACACGCCCGTTTTCATCAACCGTGGCGACTTTCGATGTTGTCGTTTCGGGATAGATGGTGAAACGCAGGCTCTTGTCGGTGGCGTTTTCGGGAAGTACTTCGATTACAAAATCGTAGACTTCGCCGACTTCAGCGAAGATGTTTTCCTCGAAGCTGTGGTTGGTGCATCGGATTGACTGTACTTCCACAAAGTCCTCGGAATGAGTCACAGTAAGGCTCAGGTCGATGAAAAGCTCGGGATTGAGCTCCGAACGGACGTAGATGTAGGTTTCTCCGGCAGTGAGTGCCGTGACTAGGCCGTCCCTTTCTGACAGCCTGGTTAATGATGGTATTTGACGAAAAAAGCGTGGAACTAGGTGCTGTGGTTCCCGTTTCCATGGTATCGCCAAACACCACAACAAAGAAACTACAGTCCACTCCCACGCCTATCGGATATCGACACGCCTCGGACCCCGCAGGGGACCCGATGGGAGGGGGTTGGGGTTGGGGGTGGGGGTTGGGCCGTCCCCAAACCCCGGGCTAACTCCGTTAAACCCCTACGGGGTTCCAGGATTAAGTTAGTGATATTGCACGGTTCGTGCGTCCCTACAGTGCGGAGTTTTGAAACTCACAGATTTTAAGTTGATAAGCATTGTGGCGAGGGCACCCGTCTGTGGTAAAATTGCTTTGTTTCGGCAACGCATTGTCTTAGTTGAGTGCAAAAAAAGAGGCGCACGGGTGGGTGCGTCTCTTTAAATGGGTTTGGAGGGGGAATCAGAGGCCGAGCTTGGCTTTTACGAGGGGGGTTACGTCAACAACGTCCGGGCCGCAGTAGAGCGTGAGGTCGGGGTTCTTGGGGATGATGAGCGAGAAGCCTCCTTCCTTGCCTACGGAGCTGATGGCCTCGTTGAGCTTCTGGAAGATGGGGGCGCTGAGCTGCTGCTGCTGGCGGGCGAGGTCCTGCTGGGCCGTGGTGCGGAATTTTTCGGCGTTGGCCTGACGTTCCTGGATTTCCTGCATGCGGCGCTCCTTGATGGTGTCGAGAACGGTGGTGTCGTTCACGATGCTCTGGAATTCGGTATAGAGCTTGTTGATTTCGTCCGTGAGGCCCTGGAATGCGGTTTCGTACTGCTTGGAGGCATCTTCGAGCTTTGTCTGCATTTCCTTGGTTTCGGGCATCAGCGTGAACACTGCTTCTACTTCTACGGTGCCGAGTTTCTGTGCGAGAGCCGTCATGGGCAGGGCAAGAAGGACGGCAAGAATGAGTTTTTTGAACATGGTGCTATTCTTATGTATGTTTATTTGTTGGCAAAGATAGGAATTTTATTTGGAATAACCTAATTTGGCGAGGACCTCGTTGGAAATGTCGATACGCGGGGAGGCGTAGATGATTTCCGAGGAGGACGCGCGGTCGAACACGGCCTGATAGCCGCGCTCTTCGCTGACCTTCTTGATGGCGTTGTAGACGTCGTCCTGAATGGGTTTGAGAAGGCTCTGGCGGTTCTGGTAGAGCTCGCCCTCGGGGCCGAAGTATTTGTAGCGGAGCTCGGTCGCGGCCTTTTCCTTGGCGACGATTTCCTGCTCGCGGAGCTTGGATGCCTCGTCGGTCAGGAAGGGCTTGTCCTGGAGGTACTGCTGGTACATGTTCTCGGCTTCCTTGCCGAGGGCCTCCACTTCTTTCTGGTAGCGGAGCGACCGCTGGTTGAGCTGCTCGTTGGCCATTTCATAGGAGGGCACGTTCTTGAGGATGTACTCCATGTCGACCATCGCGAATTTCTGCGCCGAGGCGTCGAATCCTGCCAGCGCGAGGAGGGCTACTATTATTAACGCTATTTTTTTCATCTTTCAGTTCTTGGGGGTTTCTTATTAAGACAACTGCCGGGCCGAAAGGTTTAAAACTCCTGGCCGAGCACGAAGTGGAAGTGGCTTCCGCCTTTTTCGCCGAAGACCTTGTCGAAGCCGTAGGCCCAGTCGATGCCCATCATGCCGACCATGGGAAGGTGGATGCGCACACCGGCGCCGGCGCTGCGCTTGAGGCTGAAGGGGTTGAACTGCCCGGCGGCCGTCCAGGCGTTGCCGCCCTCGAGGAATGCGAGGGCGTAGATTGTCGTGGTGGCCTGAAGCATGAGGGGGAAGTGCAGCTCCACGCCCATGCGGGTGTAGGCGTAGCCTTCCATGCCCCAGGGCGTAAGGGCGCCGTTGTCGTAGCCTCGCAGGGCGATGGTTTCCGTGGCGTAGGTGTAGGAGCCCGACATGCCGTCGCCGCCGACGTAGAAGGTCTCGAAGGGCGACTTGAGGTACTTGTTGTAGCTTCCGAGGATACCGAAGTCGAAGCGCGTCATCAGCACGGGGGTCCACTGCGGGTTGCTCGAGAGGGGGGTGTATGTGCGCGAGCGGAAGCGCAGTTTCCAGTACTCAATCCAGCGGAACTTCTCCTGCGCGGCTTCGGCGGTGCCTTCCTCGCTGAGCTTCTTCCAGTCGCGTTTTCCGAACATCGAAGCCGGAGGCGTGAGCGACAGGTTGAGCGAGAAGCTGGAGCCAGAGCGCGTGTAGAGAGGGTTGTCAATCGACGAGCGCGAGAGCGTCAGGCCGAGCACAAGGGCGTTGCAGGTGCCGTTGCGCATGTACGAGTCGCCGTTGCGGATGTAGAGGTAGTCCCAGTTCTTGAGATAGTACCAGTTGTAGCCCAGCTCGGCGTTGAGCGTGAAGTAGTCGTCGGGCCAGCTCAGGCGCTTGCCGAAGCCTACGTTCACACCGAGCATCTGGAGGACCTTGTTCGGGTCGAGCGACGCCTGATAGGAGTTCTGGTAGAAGTCGTTGTAGTTGTATCCGTAGCTTAGTCCGGAGCCCCACATCATCGAGTTGCTCCAGCGGTTGTTGTAGAAGCTCGAGTTGACGCCGGTCTGACGGCTGTAGTATACCGAGACGCTGAGCGAGTTCGGCCTCTTGCCTCCGAACCAGGGGTCCATGAACGAGAGCGAATAGCTCTGGTAGTAACGGGCGTTGGTCTGCGCCGAGATTGTGAAGGTCTGGCCTTCGCCCTGGGGGATTAGGCCGCGGTAAGTGCTCGGATAGAAGAGGTTCTTTATCGAGAAGTTGGTGAACTTGAGCGCGAGCTTGCCGATGATGCCCGTCTGGCCCCAGCCCATGGAGAACTCGATCTGGTCGTTGGCCTTCGATTCGAGGTTGAGGGCGATGTCGACGGTGCCGTTCTCCTCGTTGGGGGAGATGTCGGGCTGCATGTTCTCGGGGTTGAAGTGACCCGTCTGCGCGATTTCGCGCAGGGAGCGCATAAGGTCGCTCTTGCTGAAGAGCTCGCCGGGCTTCACGCGCAGCTCTCGGCGGATCACCTTCTCGTACAGGCGGTCGTTGCCGTTGATTATCACATTGTTCACCCTCGCCTGCGGGCCTTCCATCATGCGCATCTCCAGGGAGATGGAGTCGCCCTGCACCTCGCGTTCGATAGGCACGAGCTGGTAGAAGAGGTAGCCGTTGTCCATGTAGAGGTTGCTCACGGCGTCGTCGTCCTCGCTGATGCGCTTGTTCAGGAGCTTCTGGTTGTAGACGTCGCCCGGCTTCATGCCGAGGTAGTCGGACAGCACTTCGTTGGGATAGACGGTATTGCCGACCCACGAGATGTCTTTGATGAAGTACTGGCGTCCTTCGTCGATGGTGATGTGCACGTCGACGGTCTTTTCGTCGTAAGGCACGACGGAGTCGGCCACAATCTTGGCGTCGCGGTAGCCTTTCTCGTTGTATTTCTCGAGGATGCGGTTGAGGTCGTCGCGGTAGTCGTTCTCGACGAACTTCTTCTGGCTGAATATCTTCCAGATGTCGCCTTTCTCGTTGGTTTTCTTGATGGCGTTCTTGATCTTGCGGTCGGAGAGCACCTCATTGCCCTCGAGGTAGATTTTGTGGACCTTGACCTTGTCGTGCTTGTTGACCACGATGTCGACAATCATCTCGTTCGGGGCGCTGAGGTCCTCGTGGAGGTTCACGTTTACATCGGCCTTTCCGAAGCCCTTGTCAGCGAAATATTTCTTGACAATCTGCTCCGTGCGGTTGACGATGTTCTGCGTGATCATGTTGCCCTTCATGAGGTTGAGGCTCTTGGTGAGGTCCTCGCGCTCGCCTTTTTTCATGCCTATGTAGTTCACCTGGGAGATGCGGGGCTGCGTGCGGAGGTTGAAGCGGAGCCACGCCTTGTCGCCGGCGGTCTTTACCAACTCCACCTGAGCCTGGGAGAAGAGGGCCTGACGCATCAGGCGCTTCACCACGTTGGTGATTTCTTCGCCCGGCAGGGTCATTCGGTCGCCGACGCGTATGCCGGCGAAGCTCAGAATGTTCTCGTCGTCGTAGTTCGGTGCGCCTACGATTTCAATGCCCGCGATTTCATAGGTCTTGGGCATTGCTGTGTAGAGAACCGTGGGGTTGTAGATTGTGTCGTTTGCCGCGGTCTGCGCGCTCAGCTCCGCAGGGCCGAGGAAGGCTCCGGCGAGCGCGGTCAGTACGCATGCAAGCGAGGGGTGGATATATCGCATAATGCTTTTTAGGAGAAAAAAGGCTGTTCGCGTGATGATTCGTTTAGTTTTTGTCCGCCGGCGGGTTTTCGGAAGCCTGCTCGCCGGTGAGTCCGAAGCGCCGCTGCCGCCGCTGGTATTCGGCGATATGCCGCCGGAAGTCCTCTTTGGAGTAGTCCGGCCAGTAAGTGGGCGTGAAAATCAGTTCGGAATATGCTATCTGATAGAGGAGGTAGTTGCTGATGCGGAGGTCTCCGCCGGTGCGGATGAGCAGGTCGGGGTCGGGCATCCCCGCGGTGGAGAGGCGGGAGGCGAAGGTCGCTTCGTCGATGTCTTCGGCGCGGAGGGCGCCTGAGGCGGTGTCGGCGGCAAGGGAGCGCACGGCGCGGAGGATTTCCCAGCGCGAGGAGTAACTCAGCGCCAGCACAAGGGTCAGGCCCGTGCAGGCGGAGGTGTCCGCCATGCACTTTTCGAGGCGCTCGCGTGCGGTCCGGGGCATGCGTCCGAGGTTGCCGATGCTCGTCAGACGCACGTTGTTCTTTATCAGGTCGGGGGTCTCGCGCTCGATGGCTATCACTATCAGCTCCATCAGCGCGTCCACTTCCGCCCGGGGGCGGTTCCAGTTCTCGGTGGAGAAGGTGTAGAGCGTAAGGTATCCGATTCCGAGCTCCGAAGCGGCCTCGGTGATGCGCCGCACGGTGTTCACGCCCTCGACGTGGCCCGCCGACCGTTCCAGCCCGCGGGCCTGTGCCCACCGGCCGTTGCCGTCCATGATTACTGCCACGTGCCGCGGCAGACGCATGGGGTCGATTTCTGTCTTCGTGCTTGTTTCCATTGCTCTGTGAAGGGATGGGGGGAATTATTCGAGGTAGTGGCACGTCTCGCAGCGCTCGCCGAATTCGAAACTGATGCCCACGTTCAGCCGCGAGTACCAGTCCGTGCTCTTGTAGAATGCCGTCTTTATCTGGTTAAGGTCGTTCAGCACCGGGCCGTCGAACTTGTCCGAGAAGGCCTTGGTCATGGTGAATTCCGCCATAAGGTTTATTCGCTCCTTGAGCTTGAATTTAACGCCCATGCCCATAGGGAGCGTGAAGGCTCCGGCCACTTTTCCGCCCGAGGTGCTGATGGCGCCGCCTATGCCGAGGGTAAGGTAGGGAGTCCAGCGGCGCAGGCGCTTGTAGGTCTCGCCTATGCCGTAGGGGAAGAAATTGAACTCGCCGCGCACGCTCAGCTCGTAGACCTGCGATGTGAAGCTGTACACTGCTCCGCCGGGAAGGTAGTTTTTCATTCCTTCGGTGCTTCCGCTCAGGCCAAGGGTCGAGAAAACCCCGCGCACGGCCCAGCGGGTGTCTGGAAGATATCGGAAGGAGGCCTCTGCCTCGAAGCCGGGTTTCCTGAAGATGTTGGCGCTGTTGGCCTCGCCTATGTATCCGCTCATGCCCAGCGACGCGCCGAGGTCGAACTTGTATTTCGCTTCCTGGGCTGTCATTCCCGCGCTTATCAGGACGAGAAGCACAGCGGCGAGCAGCCGTAGCGGCCGGTTGCCTGCGGAACTTGCGGTTCTGTGATGCGTGGGGTTGCGGAACATCCGGATGTTTTGTGCTATAAGGTTAGATGAGGGGCTTGAAGCTCAGTCTGTTTATTACGCCGCGCCAGAGGTAGGCGTTGAGCGCGCCCTCGGCGGTTGTGCCTCCGGCGAGGTATATGTAGGGAACTTCCCATTCCGTCACGGGCTCGGTGGCGCGCGAGAGGGGCGCGAAAATGTCGAGTCCCGCGGCCCGTGCCGCATCGGCATTCATCATGTGGTTCATGACGAAGCCCTGCATTCCGCTGACGGCGGGGAAATATTCCGGAAGCTGGATGCTTGTGTCGGCTTTGTGCCAGGTCATGCCGTAGTCGCGGGTGAGGTAGACGGTTTTGGAGGGCACTCCCTCCGCGTCGCGTCCGCCGAAGGCGAGGAGCGAGGGGAAGGGGTCGGCCGACCATGCGTATGAACCCTTGAACGTGGTGTAGGGCACGAGTGTCATCCCTTCGAGACCTGCGGGAAGAGGCACGTTTGTCACTTTCAGCCAGGAATTGCCGTCGAAGGTCCAGGCGTCGGCGCTCATTGCTCCCGAGGCCGTGCGGCCGCCGACAAGGACGAGCTGTTCCCCCGCGCTCATAGGAAAACTGATGCGCACGGCCGGAGAAGCCCCGCTGACGGGGAAGTCTTCAGCCGGAAGGGGCTTGGCCTCGCCCGTGCGTGGGTCGGGGAGCACATAGTCGCCCCCGGAGTCTCTGCTGACGCCTACGGGGAGCCCTGCGAGTTCGCCGAAGAAGTCGGTGTAGGTGCGTCCGGTTGCGGTCCATGTCTTGCCGCCGTCGGCGCTGGTGTACAGCGAGCCTTGATTGTCGAGTATATAGAGGGCGCTCTCGCCTGCGCGAAGCGTCCCGGGGCGCACTCCGCCGGTTATTCCGGCAAAGGGGGAGGCCACGAACTTCCACGGGCCGGAGTAGGGGGCGTCGGTGTATGCAAGGGAGTATGCTCCCGAGGCATCGGCTGTCACGCAGTAGGCTGTGCCCTTCTCCGTGGCGGCGAGGCCGGAGGCTACGGGCGATGTAAGCTCAGTCGGAAGTGCCTTGCGTGCGCTCATGGCCCATTCGAGCGAGTCGCCCTTCATCTTGTGGACGTTGATGGACACAGAGTAGTAGCGCTCGACCGCGGCGTCAGGAGAGACGATGCGCAGCCGGACAGGGCCGTTGGAGAAGTTGATGGAGTCCTCGGGGTGGGAAATCATGTCGTAGACGGTGTCCGTGAGGCCGGGACGGCTCACGTGAAACTCACAGACAGAAACGCCGTCGAGCGTCTTCACCGAGGGGACGATGGAAGTGATCTTGGTGCCGTAGGGCAGCGAGTCGGCGTTGAAAATCCGCGCGTTGACGAGGTCCACGGAAAAAAACACCGTGTCGATGCTCGCAAGCGCGTTGTTGGTGCTCCTGATGGAGAAGGAGTACACCGCGACCGACGAGGCGATGCTCTCGCCGGGTTCGTATGTTGAGTTGCAAGCTCCTAATCCAAAAAGGCTTAGCACGCTCGCTATGGCAAATATCTTATGTCTTGACATAGGCAGGTTCAGAGTTTCAATCTGCAAAGTTATAATTTTTGCGTCAATAACGGCCGTTTTTCCTTTGGCTTTGTGTGGGTTTTATTGCTTTTTATAGGTAATTAACACCTACGAGCGGGTTCTGCGAATAAAGACTAATGCTGTTCAGCCCGGCCCTGAAAGTGGTGTAGGGCGGGAAGGACGGAGCCTTGGGCGCGCGGGTTCCTCCGTGCGCTCCGAGGATGAGGGGTGAGCGTTCAACACGTACGAGGTCGAACAGTCCCTCTTCGATGAAAGCGTTCAGGAGTTCGGCACCTCCCTCAACAAGAACACTCGTGAGGCCTTCCTCGCTGTAAAGCTGCGCCATCGCTTCCTTCAGTTCCGCGGTGTCCCTCAGGAATATGGCTTCTCTCTCCGGAGGGAAGGCTGAGAGACTGACGCGCCCCCTGCGGTCGGCCACCACCGGGCGCGGCGCCCCGAGTGCCGCGGGCCAGAGCCGGCAGTCGAGACGGGGCCGGTCTGAAAGAACCGTCCCGGAGCCTGCCATTATAGCCTCGTGAAGCGAGCGGAGCCTGTGCACGAGCATGCTCCCCAGCGGGGTGGATATTTTCAGCGCCGCTCCGCGGGCGCCCACGAGCGGATTGCGCCGCGCGTCTATGAAGCCGTCGGCTGTCTGCGCCCATTTCAGCGTAATGAACGGCCGGTGCAGGCTGTGGGCGGTCATGAATGCCGGATTGAGGCGCCGGCACTCGTCTTCAAGGACGCCGGTCACCACCTCCGCCCCGGCTTCGCGGAGCATGGCGATTCCGCGGCCGGCAACTTTCGGATTCGGGTCGCCCGCCCCTACGACCACACGCGGAATCCCGCAGTCAATCAGCAGTTTCGCGCAGGGGGGAGTCTTTCCGTAGTGGGAGCAGGGCTCGAGAGTGACATATATAGTAGCATCCCGCAGGAGAGCCGGGTCAGCGACCGACCTTACGGCATTCACCTCGGCATGGGGTCCGCCGAGGCGCCTGTGGAAGCCCTCGCCTATGATTTTTCCAGAGGCGTCGGTGATTACCGCGCCGACCATTGGGTTCGGGGCCGTGTGCCCTTCGCCTCCGCGGGCCAGCTGAATGGCCCGTCTCATGTACCGCGAGTCAGTCCCGAACATCAGAGTCTCCCGTAAGGTATGCTGAAAGTGTCGCCGGCACGGGGATTGCCTGTGTCGAGGCCGTGTTTCAGCCAGCGCACACGCTGTTCCGAGCGTCCGTGGTTGAAGCTGTCGGGCATCTCCCGTCCGTAGGCCTTCCGTTGGAGGTAGTCGTCGCCGATTTTCTGCGCCGCGTCGATGGCGTTCTCGATGTCGCCGTCCTCGAGCGAGCCGAACATCTCGTTGTCGTTGTGGGCCCAGACGCCGGCATAGAAGTCGGCCTGGAGCTCGAGGGCAACGCTGATTTTATTGGCCTCCTTTTCCGGCAGACGGGCCATTCTGTCGTGGGCCTCGGAAAGGGTTCCGAGCAGGTACTGTACGTGGTGCCCGACTTCGTGGGCAATGACGTAGGCGTAGGCGAAGTCGCCCCCGGCTCCTATGGTCGAGCTCATGTCCCTGAAGAAATCAAGGTCGATGTACACCGTCTGGTCCGCCGAGCAGTAGAAGGGGCCGGTCTGCGACGTGGCGTGGCCGCATCCGGAGCTGACGGCTCCCGAGTAGAGCACCATGCGGGGGCACTCGTACTCGCCCCAGCCCTGACGCTCGAATTCCCGCGTCCATACGTCCTCCGTGCCCGCGAGAACCTGCGAGGCAAGTTCCTCGAGGCGTTCCTCCTCCGCGTCGGGCGTATGCGTCCCCGCGGGCTGCGTAACTTCGGTCATCTGAGAGCCGAGCACATTGCTCAGCACGTCGCCGATATTGCCGCCTCCAAGGAGGGTCACGATGGCTACTATCACAACTCCGGCGATGCCTCCGCCGAGAATTTTTCCGCCGGTCGAGCCCAGGCCGCGGCGGTCGTCGATGTTGCCGCTCCTGCGGCGTCCGTCCATGCGCATTGCTGTCAGATTTTTGGCATCAGCCCCTCGATATGGAACGAGAAGAAGCCTCTGTCGGTGAATATCATATGGTCGTTGACGCGGATGTCGTGGAATTTCGCTGCCTCGCAGATTTTCCGCGTCAGGGCCTCGTCCTGAGGACTTGGCCGGAGGTTTCCCGAAGGATGGTTGTGCACGAGGACTATCGAGGAGGCGAGACACAGGAGCGCCTCGCGGAGGATGATTCGCACGTCGACTGCCGTCGTCGACACTCCTCCAATCCCTATGCGCTCTTTCCTGATGAGTTTACCGCACTGGTTCAGATATAACACCCAGAACTCTTCGTGGTTTAGTCCGGAGAGGCTTTCGTGCATGACCTGATAGATGATTTCCGGCGAACTCAGCACCTTCTCGCGCTCCGCTATGCGGGCCGCGTCGTGCGCCGCGCGCACGCCCAGTTCCAGTCCCGCAAGCAGGGTCAGGGCTTTGGCCGGCCCTATCCCCTTGAAGGTGCGGCATATATCCTTCACGCTCATCGACGCCAGATACGAAAGGTGGCCTCCGTGGTGCCTGAGGATTTCCCGGCTCAGGCTGAGCACGGATTTTCCGTGCGTCCCGGTGCCGAAGATGATGGCCATGAGCTCCGAGTCGTCGAGGGCCGAAAAGCCTGATTTCAGGGCCTTTTCCCTGGGTTTTTCCTCGGGCGCCATATCGCGCATCGTCGTGTCGCTGCCATCGGAGATGTTTTCAGGATAGTCGCTCATTTTTTCCTTTTCTTATGTTGATTTCCTCATCGAGGTCGCGCCCCCTCCGAAGGACTATTTTCGTCAGCCACGCCTTCAGGAAGCCCGTGCCGTAGCCGCAAATCTGTATCGCCGCCGCCGGAACGGCTATCGCGGCTATTTTCAGCGACTTCGTGGCCGTCAGGGCTCCGATGAAAATGGCCGTGAAGTACAGCCCGAGGGGCAGAAGCCACCAGGGAGAAACGAATATTCCGAGAAGTATCAGCGCGGCGAAGCCAATCAGCCCGAGGGCCGGAAGCGTGTGGACGGCTTTCAGCGAGCCGGGGTAGAGCAGCTGGAGTGTGATGCGCGACATTCCGAATACATAGACCTGTCTCCAGAATTTCCGCAGGTCGATTCTCCTTTTGTGCCACACGTAGGCCGGGCGGATAAGCTGTGTGCTGAATCCCGCCTCACGGATGCGCGTGCTCATGTCGATATCCTCCGAGAACATCTCTCTGAATCCTCCGACGCGCTCGTAGACCTCGCGCGTGAAGCCCATGTTGAAGGTCCGCGGCGTGAATTTCTCCAGACGCACTTTCCCGCCGCGTATGCCTCCGGTAGTCAGGAAGGCTGTCATTGTGTAGTTGATGGCCTTCTGGGTGTCCGAGAAGCTCTCGTGTGCGGCGTCGGGGCCTCCGTAGCAGTCGCTCGGATGCTCCGCGAGCTCCCGTCGGAGAGTCCTGAAATAGTCGGGAGGAATTACGCAGTCGGAGTCGAAGAAAACGAACATACGTCCGCGGGCGCGCTCCATACCGTAATTCCTTGCTATAGAGCGCCCCTCGTTTTCCTTGTAGAAGTATCGTGCGTCGAGTCCGCGGGCGGCCGCCGCCTCCACCGTCTCGCGGCAGGGCACCGTCGAGCCGTCCTCCACTATCACAAGCTCGAAATCCCTGTCGGTCTGAGCCAGCAGGCTCTCCGTCAGGTCTCTGACCTCGTCGACACGGTTGTAGACGGGGACGATTACAGAAAATGCAGGTGTCTCAGCCATAGTCTCTCAGCTCATGCGCGATTTGTAGTCCTCGTATGTGTATTCCCGTAGTACCTCACAGTCTCCGTCGGCCCGGCAGAGCACGATTTTCGGATGCCGGATGCCGTTGAACATCGTGGTCTTCACCGTCGTGTAGTGGTTCATGTCCTCCAGGGTCAGTTTCTGCCCGGGCTTGAGCGCTTCCCGGAAGTACCAGTCACCCATGTAGTCGCCGCTCAGGCAGGAATTACCGCCGAGCCGCCATGCCTGAGTGCCCTCCTCGCCTTCCGGGCAGGATTCCGTGATGGCGGGTCGGTAGGGCATTTCGAGGGTGTCGGGCATATGGCAGGCGAAGCTTACGTCGACGATGGCCGTCCGCACGCCGTCGTTGCAGACCGTGTCGACCACGCTTGTCACGAGGTCGCCGGTGCGCCATGTGAACGCGCTCCCGGGTTCGAGTATCACCTTCAGGTGTGGATGGCGCGCGCGGAAATCCTTGAGGAGCCGGACGAGGTGTCCGGTGTCGTAGCCCTCGCGCGTCATCAGGTGACCGCCACCCATATTCACCCATTTAACATCTTTTAATAGATGTCCGAACTGCTCCTCGAAGGCTCCGAGAACTTTCTCGAGGTCGTGGCTTGTCGATTCGCAGAGCGCGTGGAAATGAAGTCCTTCCACTCCTTCCGGCAGACCCTCCCTAAGTTCCTCGGCCCCCACGCCGAAGCGTGAGCCGGGAAGGGCCGGGTTGTAGAGGTCCGTCTCGATTACAGAGCATTTGGGGTTGACCCTCAGCCCGGGGCTTACCCGCTTCTCTTGGGGAGCGGCGGCGTTGTATTCCCGGACCATGTCGGCGAAGCGGAGATACTGGCTGACGGTGTTGAAGGTGATGTGTGAGCTGCCTTCGAGATATTCCCCGATGGTCTCGTCGGTGTAGGCCGGGCAGTAGCTGTGCACTTCCCCGCCAAGGAATTCCCGTCCGAGCCTGAGCTCGTTGAGAGAGCTTGCCGTCGAGTTACGGCAGTACTCCCTGACGATATCGAATGTGCGCCACAGCGCGTTGGCCTTGAAGGCCATGATGATGTCCGCGCCCGACTGCCGTCTGACTTCTGAAATCAGTTCGAGGTTCCGCCGGAGACGTGTCTCGTAAACTATATAATAAGGAGTGCTTATGCTGTCTATGGTCATAATATCGTGAATCTTGCGAATTTCAGGAGCAACACGCGCCTCGAGCCCGAGTCGAAGCTCACTTCGATGCGGGTGTCGGGCGTGCTCGTGTCTATGCGCTCGATGGTTCCGGCGAGAAAGAGCGGGTGGCGGATGCGCATTCCCGTCCTCAGCTCGTCGACGCCGTGGTAAATATCTGTGCTCCCGGCCTCCGGCGCCTTGGGCCGGGCGGTGGCGGCGGGTATCGAGGGTCTCGTTGTGGGCGAGGGTGGTGCCGGAGCCGCGGCTGTCGGCGTGTTGCCCCAGGGGCGCGGAGTGTTCCATGTGCGGCCCGTGCTCTGCCGTGCGGTCGCGGTGGGGCGTCGTCCGAGCGCCGTACCCGCGGAGAGCTTGAGAAATTTTCCGTCTATTTCCTGAAGGAAGCGCGAGGGCGCGCACTGACGTGTCTGTCCGTTCACCATCCGTTGCGACGCATAGCTCACCACGCAGCGCTCCTTGGCCCGGGTAAGCGCCACGTACATCAGGCGCCTCTCTTCCTCGATTTCGTCATTCGAGCTCATGCTCATCGCCGACGGCAGAAGCTCTTCCTCGACGCCGACTATGAACACGTTGGCGAACTCAAGGCCCTTGGCCGCGTGTATGGTCATCAGCGTCACCTTTTCTCCCGTGCCGTCGTCCTCGTCCTGATCTGTCAGCAGCGACACCTCCGCAAGGAAGTCGCCGAGCCCGGTTCTGGCCTCGTCCCCTGCCTCTTCCGTCCTCGCCGAAGCGAAGTCGTCGACGGCCTTGATAAGTTCAAGGATGTTGTCTTTCTTGGAGATGCTTTCAGGCGTCTTGTCCGTAAGGAGCACCTGAAGGAGCTTCGTCTGGCCGATTATCTCCCGCACGAGCTCCGGGGCTTTCATTCCCTCCTCGTTCATGCGGTTGAAGCTGCCGATAAGAGTCGCGAAGGCCCTGAGCTTTCCGGCGGTGCCCTTGTTTACGTCCAGGCCCGAGCTTTCCGGGTCGGAGACGATTTTCCAGAGGCTTTCGCGCCGTGAGATTGCCGTGGCGAGGACCTTTTTCATGGTGGTCTCGCCTATTCCTCGCGACGGCTTGTTGATTACGCGTCGGAGAGCCTCGTCGTCATCGGGGTTGACCGCAAGGCGGAAGTAGCTCAGGGAGTCCTTCACCTCCGCGCGCTGGTAGAACGAAAGCCCTCCGTAGATGCGATAGGGAATGTTCCTCGTCCGCAAGGCCTCCTCGAGCACACGGCTCTGGGCGTTGGTCCTGTAGAGCACAGCGAACTCCGACAGGGGGTCGTGGCTGCGCATCTGAATGCTCCGTATGCGCGACGCGAGGGTGTACGCCTCCTCGTAGTCGTTGTAGGTCTTGTTCACCTCGATCTGTTCCCCGGCGGCGTTGGTCGAGAATACTTCTTTCTCTATCTGGTTGATGTTGTGCGCGATGAGCGAGTTGGCCGCGCCGATTATGTTTTTCGTGGAGCGGTAGTTCTGCTCGAGCTTGAAGGTCTTGAGCTCGGGGAACGTGCGTCGGAGATTCAGGATGTTCTGAATGTTCGCGCCGCGGAACGAATAGATGCTCTGCGCGTCGTCGCCCACGACGCATATCCGCTTGTGGCCCGCGCAAAGCCGGGAGATGATGAGGTGCTGCGCGAAGTTCGTGTCCTGATACTCGTCCACGAGCACGTAGGCGAAGTACGACTGCAATTCTTCCCGGATTTCCGGAAAATCGCGCAGAAGCACGTTTGTATAGTAGAGAAGGTCGTCGAAATCCATCGCGCCGGCTATCCGGCACCGCTGGACATATGTTTTGTATATGCTCACGGTCTCCGGCCGCTTCGCGTCGCGGTCGCTCTGCATCAGGTCGCGGTCCGCCTCGTAGGCCTGCGGCGAGACAAGGGCGTTCTTCACCCGCGATATGTCCGAGGCTACGGCTCCTGGTCGGTACACCTTGTCGTCAAGGTTCATGTCCTTGATGATGCTCTTTATCAGCGACTTTGAGTCCGACGAGTCGTATATCGTGAAATTGCTTCTGAACCCCAGTTTCTCGGCGTGCATCCTCAGGAGCCGCGAGAAAATCGAGTGGAAGGTGCCCATCCACAGACGCGACGCCACTTCCTGCCCGACAAGGCCCTCTATGCGCTCGCGCATCTCCCGCGCCGCCTTGTTGGTGAAGGTCAGCGCCATGATGCGGCGGGGATGGTAGCCAGAGTGGAGAAGGTGCACGATTTTGTAGGTCAGCACGCGGGTCTTTCCGGACCCGGCACCGGCGATTACCAGTTCCGGACCGTCGATATACTCCACGGCCGCCCTCTGCGCCGGGTTCAGCTCCTCGAGATAATTGTTCGGGTCCATCAGCGGAACTGGTTCACGGGTGCGGGCATATATTCGAAACCGGCGCTCGCGAGGCGCTTCTCGATTTCGGCCCCGTCGAGGTCTTCGGCGCAGCACAGTTCCTCGAAATTCGCGTATCCGCCGTCTCTGAGCTTCATGTTGATTACGCTCAGCAGCATGTTGGGATCTTCAGGCAGTGTCATATCTCTTTCTGTTCCTTTCGTTTATTTATGTGGTACGGGAGTCAGGACGGAGTAGCGGAGGTTGACTGTCCGCTCGCCGAAGCGTACCCGCGCCGAGCCGCGGTCGGGGTTGTTCTCCGTCACGGTCCCCCGGCCGAAGCGGCTGTGCAGGACCTCGGTACCGGGCGCGAACTCGTCGCCGTCATTCATGTCGATGAATTCGTCCGCGTAAATCTCGCTGTCGAGCTTTTTCACGAGCTTGGCCGTACCCTTCAGCAGGTTTTCGTCCATGTCGCCCTCAGTGTCTATCAGGTCGGCATTGATTTCCGTCAGGAAGCGCGAGGGATATTTCGCCTGACCCGTGTTCACCTCGTAGCCTTCGCTCTCGGTCAGGACCACGGCCTTCTCTCCGCGCGTCACCGCCACGTACATCAGCCTCCGCTCTTCCTCCAGCCCCTTCAGTTTCCGCTCGCGGATGCTCCGGTGGCTCGGGAAGATGCCCTCGGTAAGGCCTACCACGAACACGTATGGAAATTCCAGACCCTTGGCCTGATGGATGGTCATCAGGCGCACGTTGTGGCTGTCCTTCCTGTAGTCCGCGTTGGTGTAGAGCGCTATGTCCTGAAGATACATCTCAAGGAGTGTCAGCGGCTCCCGACCGTCCTCCGCCTCCGGCGGAAGGTCCTCCGAGTGGCTTTGTTCGTACTGTTTTATCGACGCGAGGAGTTCCGTAAGGTTCTGGAGGCGGTCTTCGTCCATATCCGTGCGTATGGCTTCCTTCAGACCGCTGTCCCTGAGCATTCCCTCGAAAATGTCGCTCACCGTTGCTCCCGGCAGGCGGCTCTTGGCGTGATAGCTCTCTATAAGGTAGGTGAACTCCTTGGCGCCTGTGCGCGAGAATTCCTTGTTGTCGATATTCTCCACCAGGGTCGCGAACAGCGGCTTGCCCGTGGCCTCGGCTACGGCTTTCAGGCGTCCGAGAGTCGCTTCTCCGAAGTGGCGCGAGGGTTCGTTGATAATCCGCTCGAAAGCCATGTCGTCCGAGGGATTCGCCGCCAGACGTATGTATGCCAGAGCATCCTTGATTTCCTTCCGCTCGAAGAAGCGCACCCCGCCCCATACCGTATATGGAACGTCGGCCTTGATCAGCGCCTGCTCGAAGGCCCGCGAGAGGTGCGAGGCCCGGTAGAGTATGGCGATGCCTGTGTATGGTTCTCCGGCGTCGCCTAAGGCGCGGATACGCTCGGCAACCCATTGGGCCTCTTCGGGCTCTGACAGCGCGTGGAGGTGAAGGACGCGGCCCGAGGAGGGCTTGTGAGTCCGCAGGTCCTTGGCTATCCTGTTGTGGTTGTGGCGTATGACGCTGTTAGCGACATCCAGGATGTTCGGCGTCGAGCGGTAGTTTTCGTCTAATACTATGGTTTGGTCCGCCGGGAAGTCGAGGAAGTAGTCAGGCTTCGACCCGCGCCATTCGTATATGGCCTGATCGGGGTCGCCGACGATGAACAGGTTCCCGCAGCGCGCGCTCACCGTGTTGATGATTTCCCAGTCCGTAGCGTTGCAGTCCTGGACCTCGTCTACCTGCACATAGTCCAGCTCGTTCTGCCAGTACTCCCGGGCGTCCGGGAAGTTCTGGAATATGTAGAGAGTTAAGTATATAAGGTCGTCGAAGTCAAGGGCAAGGAATTTCAGCTGTATGCGGAGGTAGCTCAGGAAAGCGCGTTGCTTCTCGTCGCCTGGTCCTTCCGTCTCCTTCATGCCGCCCGGGAGCAGAAGGGGGACATAGGCGGTGTTGAGCTGGCCTTTTTTGCCGCCGATATGGCTCAGAAATTGCTTTACCGTCAGTTTCTTTCTGTCTATTCCCAGTTCCTTCATCGTCAGTTTCGCGAAGCTTTTTGAGTCCTCTTCGTCGACGATGTTGAAGTTCTTCGGGAAGCCAAGGCGGTAGATTTCACGCCGGAGAACCTTTACGCAGAAGCCGTGGATGGTGCAGACGAAGTCATTGACGTGCGCCGTGTTTTCCAGAAGGCTGCCTATGCGCTGCTTCATCTCCTGCGCCGCCTTGTTGGTGAAGGTCATGCAGAGGATGTTCGCCGGGTCTACGCCTATCTCCTCCACGAGATAGGCGTAGCGGGTCGCCAGCACCCGGGTCTTTCCCGAGCCTGCGCCCGCAACAACGCGAATCCGGCCCTCAGTGGCCTCGACAGCCTCCAGCTGCCGGGCGTTCAGCCTTGATTTCTCTGCAATGCTTCCTTCCATGTTCAATCTGCAAAGTTACGGAAAATATGTCATTTCCGGAAACGAAGCGTGAGGTCTTCGTAGGCGTCGATGCGGCGGTCGCGGAGGAAGGGCCACCACCGGCGAACCTCTTCCGAGCGGCTGAGGTCTATCGTCACAACGGTTTCTGTCTCCGAGTCGGTCGGCGCAGGCCCGTAGAGGAATTCGCTCTGAGGGCCGCAGACAAAGCTCGAGCCCCAGAAGTCGATACCTCCCGTGTGGCCTGACGGGTCCGGTTCATGGCCCACACGGTTGACGGCTATGACCGGAAGTCCGTTGGCCACGGCATGCCCGCGCTGGACCGTTATCCAAGCCTCGCGCTGACGGGTCTTTTCCTCGGGCTCGTCCGTGCTTTCCCAGCCAATGGCCGTCGGGTAGATGAGTATCTCCGCTCCCGACAGAGCCATCAGTCGTGCGGCCTCGGGATACCACTGGTCCCAGCAGACCAGCACCCCGAGTTTGCCGACGGATGTGTTGATGGGCTCGAAGCCAAGGTCGCCGGGGGTGAAGTAGAATTTCTCGTAGTATGCCGGGTCATCGGGAATGTGCATCTTGCGGTAGGTCCCGGCAACGCTTCCGTCGCTCTCGAACACTACGGCCGTGTTGTGGTAAAGTCCCGGCGCGCGGCGCTCGAAAAGGCTTGTAACCAGCACGACGCCGCATTCCCGGGCGAGCGACGAATAGATTTCCGTGACTTCTCCCGGGATGGGGACGGCAAGATCGCAGAAGTCCACGTTTTCGCTCTGACAGAAGTACACCGAGTCGTGAAGTTCCTGAAGAACTACGAGTTCGGCGCCTTCAGCGGCAAGCTTGCGGACTTTCTCGCAGAGGCGGCGCCGGTTGTCCGCGATGTCCGCGCCGTTGTGTTGCTGTATAAGCCCCACTTTGAGATAGTGGCGCTTGGTATGCAGATGTATCATTGTCAGTTATTTGAGGGTTCCTATGGGAAATTGCATCGTGGCGCAGTGCAGCGAGCCGTGCTGCCGGATGAGTGCGCGGCAGTCCACTCCGACAACCGTATATTCCGGCATCGCCACGCGAATCGAGTCCATCGCCTGGCGGTCCTTCAGCGGTTGACCGTAGGTAGGCATCAGGACAGCATCGTTGACTATCAGAAAGTTGGCATATGTCGCCGGAAGGCGCGTGCCGTCCTCGGGGTCGTGGATGGGGTCGGGGAGGGGAAGTTCTATGAGCGTATAGGGCAGTCCTTCGGCTGTCCGCAGGGCCTTCAGTTCTTCGGCCATAGCCCGGAGCGCCCCGAAGTGCTCGTCATCCTGGTCGGAGCAGCCGGTGTGGAATATCACGTCGCCCGGAGGCGCCAGGCGTGCCAGGGTGTCGATATGGCTGTCCGTGTCGTCGCCGGCAAGGCCTCCGTGTTCAAGCCACAGCACTCTCTGCAGCCCGAAAGCTTCCTTGAGTGTCTCCTCGATTTCCTTGCGGCTCATTCCTCCGTTGCGGTTGGGAGAAAGAAGACATTCTGAAGTCGTAAGGAGCGTCCCGCGGCCGTCTGACTCTATCGAGCCGCCTTCGAGCACGAAGCTCAGCCTGTTCTCGGGCTCGCGTGCGAAAATCCCGAGCCGCCGGGTCACCAGATTGTCCTTGTCGGAGGCGAATTTCAGTCCCCAGCCGTTGAACTTGAAGTCAACGGCTCTCGGCTGGCCGTCGGTTTCTACCGTGATGGCCCCGAAGTCGCGCGCCCACGTGTCGTTGGTCGGAACCTCGACGTACTCTACTCTTCCGTCCTCGATGCCGCCAAGGCATTCCCGCGCCCGGGCCAGCGCTTTCTGCGGACCTGCAACTATAAGCAGGGCGTGCCCGGCTATCGCCGAGCACATCTCCGTGTAACATTTCTCGACCTCCGGGAGCATATCCCGCCAGTCCGTGTCCCCGTGGGGCCACGCCGTCAGTACGGCTTCTACCGGCTCCCATTCCGCAGGGAGCCTGCGTCTTTCTTTTATTTCTTCTTTTGTCTTTTCTTGCTTATTCGTCATAGTCGCTCAGATTCTGCCACACATCGTTGCTCTCCGATATGTATTCTTCGCAGAACTCGCGGAAACCGCTCTTCTCGCTTGTTCCGTTTTCGTGGCAGTACTCTTTATATTGTTGCCGCAGTTCAGGGTCGTCAATCAGGCTCTGCTTGAAGTCCGCTTCCGCCATATCGACACTTCCCGTCTGCCGCAGGATGTTCAGGAAATATTCTGTCAGGTCTTCCATGGTTATAGTGTAAGGGGCAGGCCGCGGCCGGACATACCCGTGTATTTTGATTATTGCCCAAAAATACGAATTTATTCCATATGCACCAAATTATCCCCCCTCATTATTCCCTAAAATACCCTAAAACGCCGATTTGCAAATTTAATAGTAAAAATATACAATTGAATTTGTACGAGTGCAAATAATATTGTATATTTGCACTCGAAACCATCCTCCTCATCGGGAGGGCAGTTGAGTGTCCGCACTCAGAAATAACTCTAAAATCTATTTTTAATACTATGTCCTTCACAATCCGTTCCGTCTCCGACACCCTCGAGTTCTTCGCAAAACTCCCGCAGCGTGCTCCCTTGTTCCAGAACCTCTGGCGCGAAGGTCAGCTCGCATGTGCCCTCGCTCAGGATTCCGCCGCTGCCGCTGACCTTGCTCTTGACATCGCTCTCTCGGTCGCTGAATCCCACAAGGTAATTTTCTTCGGCATTCAGACCTCCATTGCACGCTTTGTCGAGCGCACAAAAGGCATCAAGGCCCCCCAGCTCCTTTGCGTTAACCTCAGCCTTGCCGACATCTCCCCCTCGGAAACCGATGCTTTTCTCAAGGAGATGGAGACAACCATCGTAGCTTCAGGCTCAAAGGTCTGCGTTGTCGATTCCATGTTCTATCTCTGTGAATGGTATGGAAAAAGTGGCGCCGCGCGTTTCTTCGTCGCCAGATTCCGCGAAATGAGCCGCCGGCTCGGACTCTCCGTCCTGCTCGCCGCTAATGCCCGAAAACGCATCGGCAACAATCCTCCAACAGCCGAACATCTCCCCAAAGGTACAGCCCCTTATATCGACACAGTCCTCGGGCCCCAAACTCAGTCGGATCAGGATAAATCTCCTGCGGAGAAGTTGCCGGAACAGTATCCGGATGGCGGTTCAGTGTCGCCTCGGAAAGAGACTTCCGCACCAGGTGCGCCGTGCGCGGGCACTCCTTCAAATCCCCTGAAAGTATGGACTTTGAGTGAGCTGAGGGAAAAACACCTCCGCTAATCCCGCACCGCTTTCAGTGTCTGGCGGAACAGCTCGGGCCGCAGGTTCGACCGCGAGAAGGCCGCGTTGTCGCGCGTGGGATTGACTCTGTTTGTCAGGAACACGAAAATCAGTTCCTGCTTGGGATCAACCCAGAAGACCGTTCCCGTGAATCCCAGATGCCCGAACACTTCAGGGCCCGCTTCATCGCAGGTAGGCGAGTTCTCCGGATTGGCCGTGTCGGGCTTGTCGAAACCAAGGCCGCGACGGCAGGTCGGGCTCTTGGAGGTGGTGAACAGCTTCACCGTCTCCTCCGACAGCACCCGCGCGTCGCCGTATCTGCCTCCGTTCAGCAGCATCTGGCAGACCTTCGCCACGTCTCCCGCCGAAGCGAACAGACCGGCGTTGCCCTGAACTCCTCCGGAGAAAGCCGCAAGCTCGTCATGGACGTAGCCGTGGACGGTCTGGCGCCGAAGGAAGGTGTCGTGCTCCGTCGGGGCTATCTCGCCGAGCGGAATTCCTGCGTCGAGAGGGCGGTAGCCCGTGCGCCATGCCCCGAGCGGCCCGAATATCGAGTCGCCTACCCAGCGGTCGTGCGCTATGCCGGTCCGGCCTTCCTCCGCCGCCATCAGCATGCAGAAGTTCAGGCATGAGTAGTTATACGAGCGGTCCTTTCTCAGCGGGATGTCATAGATGCGCTGCATCAGGGTGTCGTAGGTCCGTCGGCCCACGTAGATGCCTTTCGCCGCCTCTGTCTCCCAGTTCTCCCCCTGGCGGCGGCGCGTCAGGTCGTAGCGCAGGCGCGCCGTGCGGTTGCCCCAGCTGCGGTTCTGGATTTTTATAGGATGTGCCGCGTCGCGTTTCGCGGAAATCAGTTTACCGTCGTAGGATGTGGGATCGAACATCGCGTCGAAAACATTCAGGGACGCCGGCATACCCGTCTCGTGGTACAGCAGTTGTCGCACTGTGATGCTTTTCTTGGCCGAGTCCGTCACAAAGCGCAGAAGAGCCCCCACGCTGTCCTCGAGGCTCAGGAGTCCGAGGTCGTAAGCCTTCATGATGCCGGGAAGGGTTCCTATGGCCTTGGAGACGGAGGCAAGGTCGTAGACGGTCTCGCCCGAGACCTTCTCGCCGCGTGCCGTGATGCGTCCGTAATTCTTGTCGTGGACCACCACGCCCTTACGCGCCACAAGCAGCTGTCCGCCCGGAATAGCCCCCGACGCCATAGCCTTGTTCATCAGCGCGTCGAGGCTGTCCGTCAGCCAAGGCTCCATTCCCGCGCTCAGCGGTTCGCCGTAGCCCAGACGGCCTTTCGCTATGCTCACGCCCGTACCCGCTTTGGCAACGCCCCTGACGTTCACCGGAAGACGCCCCTCGACGCTTATCCCTCCGAAAAGGGCCATCGCGGCGGCTTTCCGCATGAAGGGCTGGTTTTCATAGACCAGAAGCACCGCGGCATTGCGTTTGAGCGCCTCGGCGAAGCCCGTGAGCTTGTAGGGGCTCAGCATGAAGACGCCGATGGTCTCGCCGGAGCCGGCCGAGAGGTCGGCATATGCCTCGCGGGCCCATGCGTCGCCCTTGTAGACAGCTAGTACCACGGTCTTGTGGCCCTCTATTTTCTTCCTCAGCCCGGGAGTGAGGGCGCCGGCATGGCCGATGCTGTAGACGTCGACTTTCCCGTACTTCCGGCACATCCCGGCGAAATCGTTCCCCGCCGGGGCTCCGATATTCACTACGGCTATCGACTGCTCTTCGAGATGCCGCACCGGGAGGGCGCCGCTCTTGTTCCATAAGGCCGTTACGGCCGCGTCAGCCAGCTCCTGAATCAGTGCCCGGCATTCCGGACTGTCGATAGCTTTTCTGAGCGAGTCGATATTGGTGCTTACGGGCCGTAAATCCTTCAGCCCGAGAAGGTATTTGTATTCAAGGATGCGTTTCACCCGCTCGTCGAGCACGCTCCGCGGGAGCGTGCCGTCGGCAAGCGCCGCGCTTATGGCTTTGACGTCCCTGTGCGGGTCGCGGGAGCACAGCAGCACGTCGGCCCCGGCCTTCAGCGCCGTGAGAGCCCGGTTGACGCCCTTTCCGGCGTCGGCTCCGCTCATTTCGAGGGCGTCGGTGTAGATAAGACCCCGGAATCCCATCTTCTTGCGAAGCAGCGAGGTCGTCACTGCCGGCGACATTGAGGCCGGTACGCCGCTCGGGTCGAGGGCCGGCACGGAAATGTGGCCGACCATCACTCCCGAGCATCTGGCCTCAATATACTGCCTGAAGGGCTCGAGGTCTACGCTGTCGAGCCGCGCCCGGCTGTGGCTGACCGCCGGGAGGGCTTTGTGGGAGTCGACATCAGTGTCGCCGTGGCCGGGGAAATGCTTCGCCACGGACTGTACGCCATTGTCCTCGAGTCCGAGGGAATAGGCCACACCTAACTTCCCGACCCACTCGGGGTCCTCGCCGAAGGAACGCGTGCCGATTACGGGATTCGACGGATTGGAATTGACGTCGAGGTCCGGTGCGAAATTCACCTGAATGCCTACAAGATGGCACTCACGGGCCATTTCGCGTCCGTAACGGTACAGGAGGCCCGGTTGACGGATGGCGCCGAGCGTCATGTTCAGCGGAAAGCGCGGAGTTCCCTCAATGCGCATCGACAGGCCCCATTCGCCGTCGAAGGTCATCAGCACCGGGACGGCCGAATGCGACTGCACGTAGTTCGTCATTTCGGCATATTCCTCAAGCGACCCCTCCGTGAAGAGCAGGCCGCCGATGCCCACGTTTTCCGACCAGTCGCGCAGCGTCGAGGTCCACATCTCTCCCCTCGATGGGATAGCTTTGGGGAACAGGAGCTGGGCCACGCGCCGAGGCTCGTCGAGAGTCGCGTACACCGAGTCGGCATATGCCCGCGCGGCCTTGGCTCTGCCGTCGTAGAGGTGCGGAGCCCGGTGCGTGGCCGCGGATGCTACCGCGCCAATGGCCACCAAGAGCCCCAAGGTCAATATCTTATTTGTTTTCATGGTAGAATTCTTTGATTTAAGGTTTTCTCACTGCAACCATTCTCGGCTTCGGGGAGCCTTCGCCGAAGGCTTTGCCCCTGCCGGAGCCGGTCGTGAGCCAGTCAATCATTTCGTCGTAGAGCCATTTGTCGCCTTCTTTCACTATCGTGCCCTCGCGGAGGCCTGTGAGATAGTCGCCACCCTTGGCGAGGTAGTCGATGGTGGCGATGCGGTATGTACGGTCGTCGTCAAGGGGCTTGCCGTCGATAAGGATTTTTGTAGCTTTCAGCGCCTCGGGGTCGTACTCGGAGTAGACCTGACGGCTCACGCCGTTTCCGCCCGTGCGCGACATGGCGTCGAAAACATCCCGGAGGTCTTCCCCCTTGATTTCTTCGATGAGTATCTTGTTCTGGAAGGGCAGGAGGTTGATTATCTGACCCTTGGAGATGACGCCTTTGGGGATGTCGGTGCGGAGGCCGCCTTTGTTGATGATGGCGAAATCAATCGGCTCGTCGCTCATTTCCTTACCGCGCGTATAGAGGAAGTCAGCCATGAAGTTCAGTTCCCGCACGCCCTCGCGGTCCACGAAACGCTTTGCGTGGCCTACGGGAATCCGCATAAGCGAGTCCACGCCGGGGCGGTATTCATCGATGATGGCCTGAAGCGCCGGGTCGGCCTTACCGTCGAAGCGGCTGTCGATGCGGATAAGCTCGTATTCCGGATGGAGAGCTTTTCCGTTTCCGATGGAATCGAGGTCTATGGTGATTTTCCCGAGGTATGCGCCGCTCTTGCCGGTCTGGGTCACGAGCACCGGACGCTCCTCGTCGTTCACCGCCTGCGAGCGCCTGAGGCCTTCCAGGGTCTTCGGGTCGATGACGGTGTGGCTGTGTCCGCCTATGATTACATCAATATTCTCCGATTCAAGGGCGAGAATGCTGTCGCCAGGAGGCGTCTCGGGATTGTAGCCTATATGGGTCAGTGCTATCACAGCGTCCACTTTTTCGATGTCCTTCAGGAATTTGGCGGCGAGATTGGCGGTCTTGACGGCATCGGAATAGACCACGCCATCGGCGTTGCCTTCCGCTATCATGCCCTCCGGATTGAGGTTCACTCCGATGAAACCTAAGCGCTTGCCTCCGAACTCACGGATGGTGTAAGGCTTGAACTTGCCTTTCAGCGTCGAATTTTCGAGAAAGTAGTTAGTGGCGAGCAACTCGTCCTTGCGCAGCGACATCATCTTCTCCAAGGAGTCCATGCCGTTGTCGAACTCGTGGTTTCCGAGTATGCCCATGTCCACGCCCATCTCGTTCATGATTCGGGCCTCGACTTCCCCGCCGTAGAGATAGAAGAAGAGCGAACCCTGCACGGCGTCGCCTGCGTCGACCAAGAGCACATTCTTTTCCGCGGCCCGTACGCTGTCGATGGCCGCCTTCCGCCGCATAACGCCTCCGAGCCCCGATTTCTCGATCGGGTCAATCTGGGAATGGGTGTCATTGGTGTGAAGAATCACGAGGTCCTCGGCCCCGCAGAGCAAAGCTCCGCAAAGTCCGAGAGCCGCAAACGCGCCGCGCAACCTTCCGCGGCCGGTAAAGGTATGGGTATTCATATAGAGCATCAGTCTTAATAAAGGCAAATTTACAAACTTCCCCGCCAATTTCCAAAAAAATAGCATACAGAGAATATTGCTGCAATACTCGCCACGTTTTACGCTTCGGTCCGGTACGTGTCGATAATTCTTTGCAATTCGTTCTCAGATGGGAGCATTCGGGATAGACGCTCGGCGAGCTTGTACTCGGCAACACTGAGAGGCTGTGACATCCCGCGGAATGACCATTCCACTACGGTGTTGTCCTTCGATTTGCAAATAAGCAGACCGATTGTCGGATTGTCGTCGTCCTGACGCATTAGCTCATCCACTGCCGAAACATAAAAATTCAGTTTCCCTGCAAATTCGGGAATGAATGGAACGACCTTCAGCTCGACCACAATATAAGCCTTGAGCCTTGTGTGGTAGAAAATCATGTCGGGCACAAAGGTCTGGCCTCCGGGCATCTTGAGCTCCATCTGACGTCCGATGTAGGCAAAGCCTTGTCCGAGTTCAAGCAGAAAGCGTGTTATGTCCTTTGCGAGCTCGTCCTCTAACTGTTGCTCCGATGTTATTTTCTTGTCTATGAAGCCGAAATCATAGGGACTTTTCAGAATTGCCTTCGCCAGTCCGCTGAACGGAGCAGGAAGTTTGTTGTCGAAATTCGTTATGGCCCGACCCTGTTTTGAATAAAGGTTGTCAGCCATTTCTCTCGCCAGCTCAGGGCGGCTCCAGCCATTTTCTATCGTCTTTTCAATATAGAAAATGGCTTCTTCAACGCTTTTGCTACGAGTAAAAATGTCAATATGTTGACCCCACGCCACAAGGCCGAAGTCGGTAGGCATTTCTAAATCTTCACCAACTTGGTGACGATTTTCCGACCCAAATTCTTCAACGACTCGTTGAAAAATTGTAGGCGCTTGGTTATAAAACTCATACCATCGGCAGGCATACCGTATGTTGACCGATGAAAACCCCGTTTGCTTCGGAAATTCGGTCTTTAAATCGAGGCTGAGGCATTCGAAAAATGCCGAACCCCATTTTGCATGTTTGCGGAGTTGGGAGATTTCGCGTCCCATCGTCCAGTAGAAGTCCAGCATTTCCGTGTTGACTTTTACTGCGGCCTTGATTTGAGAGCGGCGAAAGCGGTCTTTCAGGCGTCCAAGGAGCTGTGCATACTCATTGCCGCTGACAAGACTGTCGCGTTTTACAAATGCCGGTTTGTTTTCATCCTGTGCCATAATCGATTCCGTAGGTCAGACGCAAATTTACTAACTTCCCCGCCAATTTCCAAAAAAATCAGCAGGGGTGCGGGATAATAAAAGCCGTGCCTTTAGGGTGGGGCACGGCTCGGGTGTCAGACATAGTATTCAAATTTTCCCGGCTGGTGTCTGAATGCTTGCGCCGGGACCAAGATATGAAGGATTGAAGGTGTTTTATTCCGTATACACTTCCTTGTGGCGGGTGGGTTTCTCGATTTCGCGGCGGACGCGCTTGGCGTAGGGGCCGACGTTGGAGATGAAGAGCCAGTCGAGGTCGTCTAGGCGGCGGAGGTCGGTGACGAAGAAGGCTTCGGAATTTTCGGAGCCTACGACAATCACGCGCTTCGCACCGGCTTCGCGGGCGGCCTGGACGGTGTGGGAGAAGTTCTTGAGGGTGAGGTCGTTGGTGGCGGCGTCCTGAAGGTCGTCGTTATAGACGAGGACTACGGTGTCGTAGCCTTCGAGGGCTTTCTTTGTGGCGTCGTGGTCGGTGACGTCGATGTGGGAGACGGTGAGTAGGCTGTTGTCGATCATAAGTTTTTCGGGGTCGTCGACAAAGGCGTTGACGCTGATTTCATGCTTGAGGAGCTTCCCGAGCACGTCTCCGTATATGCGGCATGTGGTGCCTACAAGTGCGATTTCTTTCATAGAGCTGAATGTTTAGAGGTGTTGTTTCTGATTTTAATATATAACGCCTCAGGGGGGAAAGGGTTCACAGGGGCATACAAGCAACGGAGGCGCCGGTTTGCGGCGCCTCCGTCAGAGAGTGTGTGTTGAATGTTGTATTTTACGCTTCGGCGGAAGCTACACCGTAGAAGGCGAGGTCTTCGGGGCGGAAGTTGCGGATGTACTCGGCGTGCTTGGAGACTTCGGCGTCAGCAATCTTGTTGTAGACGTTGGCGCTGGCGGTGAAGCTTTCGGTGCGGTTGGCATCGAGGAGCAGGAGATAAGCCATGATGATGTTTCCTGCCATTTCGACGAGGCGACGGGCCATGAAGTCGGTGTACTCGGGTTTGCCTACGGCGGTGACGGCGGCGATGGCCTCCTCGTAGAGGGCCGCGAGGCGCTTGAGGTTGTCGGCCAGGGGCTGGAGCTCGGGCTTGAACTCGTTGGCGGCGTAGGAGTCGATGAGGGCCTTGTAGGTTCCGGTGGTGACGTGGCGGATGGCAGCCACAACCTGAAGCTGGGTGGTGCCTTCATAGATGGATGTGATGCGTGCGTCGCGGTAGACGCGCTCGCAGGCGTAGTCCTTCATGAAGCCGGAGCCGCCGTGTACCTGGATGCAGTCGTAGGCGTTCTGGTTGCAGTATTCGGAGCTCATGCCCTTGCTCATGGGGGTGAGGGCGTCGGCGTTCTTGCGGTAAGCCTTGAGCTCGGCCTTTTCCTCGGGGGTGAGCTTGCGCTCGCGCTCGATGTCCTCGAGGGCCTTGTAGAGGTCGACGTAGCGTGCGGTCTCGTAGAGGAGGGAACGGCTGGCGTCGAGCTTTGCCTTGATTACGGCAATCATCTCGGCCACGGCGGGGAACTCAATGATGGCCTTGCCGAACTGGCGGCGCTCCTTGGCGTAGGCGAGGGCCTCGCGGTAGCAGATTTCGCTGACGCCGACGCTCTGGGCGGCGATGCCGAGGCGGGCGCCGTTCATGAGGGCCATGACGTACTTGATGAGGCCCATGCGCGTGGAGCCGCAGAGCTCTGCGGGAGCGTTCTTGTAGGTGAGCTCGCAGGTGGGGGAACCCTTGATGCCCATCTTGTTCTCAATGCGGCGGACGTCCACGCCGCCGTTGCGCTTGTCGTAGATGAACATGGAGAGTCCGCGGCCGTCCTTGGTTCCGGCTTCGGAGCGGGCGAGGACAAGGTGGATGTCGGAGTCGCCGTTGGTGATGAAGCGCTTCACGCCGTTGAGCACCCAGGAGCCGTCTTCCTTCTGTGTGGCCTTGAGCATGACGGACTGGAGGTCGGAGCCGGCGTCTGGCTCGGTGAGGTCCATGGACATTGTCTCGCCGGCGCATACGCGGGGGATGAAGCGGGCGCGCTGGTCGTCGTTGCCGAACTCGTAGAGGGTCTCGGCGCAGTCCTGAAGGCCCCAGAGGTTCTCGAAGCCCGTGTCGGCGCGGCTGACGATGTCGGCGGCCATGATGTAGGGGGTGATGGGGAAGTTGAGACCGCCGAAGCGGCGGGGCATGGCCATGCCCATGAGGCCGGCCTTGCGGCAGACTTCGAGGTTCTGCTTGGTGCCGTCGGCGTAGATTACGCGGTTGTTCTCCACGCGGGGGCCCTGATGGTCGACGTCCTCGGCGTTGCCGGCGATGACGTCGGCGCAGATTTCGCCTACAATCTCAAGGGTGCGCTCGTAGTTGTCGAGGGCGTCCTCGAAGTCGAGGGGGGCGTAGTCGAATTTTTCGGCTTCGGTATAGTTTCGTTCCTTGAGCTCCACGATTTTGCGCATCATGGGATGCGTGAGGTGGTGCCTGAGGTCGGGATTGTCGGTATAAAAATTTGCCATGGCTTACTTGGAATTTTTCTTGTAGTACTTGATGAGCTTGGGCACGACCTCTTCCATGTCGCCTGTGATTACGAAGTCGGCGATTTTGTTGATGGGGGCGTTGGGGTCGTTGTTGATGGAGATGATGATGGAGCTCTCCTGCATACCGGCGATGTGCTGGATCTGACCGGAGATGCCGCAGGCGATGTAGAGCTTGGGGCGGACGGTCACGCCGGTCTGTCCGATCTGGCGCTCATGCTCGATGAAACCGGCGTCGACTGCGGCGCGGGAAGCGCCGACTTCAGCTCCGAGGGTCTGGGCCAGGTCGTAGAGGAGCTGGAAGTTTTCCTTGCTGCCCACGCCGTAGCCTCCGGCCACGATGATGGAGGCGTTCTTGATGTTGACCTTGGACTTCTCGATGTGGCGGTCGATGATTTCGACGGCATAGTCGGTGTCGGCGATGTATTTCGCGGGGTCGAGGCTGATAACTTCGCCCTTGTGGTCGGGGTTGTATACTTCCTTCTTCATCACGCCCTCGCGGACGGTCGCCATCTGGGGACGGTGCTCGGGGTTGACGATGGTGGCGACGATGTTGCCGCCGAATGCGGGACGGATCTGGAGGAGGAGGTCCTTGTATTCCTTGCCGGTCTTGGCGTCGGTGTGGTCGCCGATTTCGAGGGCCGTGCAGTCGGCTGTGAGGCCGCTGTGGAGGCAGGAGCTTACGCGGGGACCGAGGTCACGTCCGATGCAGGTTGCGCCCATGAGGCATACCTGGGGCTTGATTTCCTTGAAAAGGTTGATGAGCGCGGCGGCGTGGGGGTTGGAGGTGTAGGGATAGAGGCGCTTGTCCTCCATCTTGTAGACTACGTCGGCGCCGTAGGGGAAGAGCTGTTTTTCGATACCGTCGAGCTTGTCGCCAATCACGATGGCTTCGAGCTTCACGCCGAGGCGGTCGGCCAGGACGCGGCCTTTGGTGAGGAGTTCGAGGCTTACGTCAGCGACGCGGCCGTCCTCATATTCGCAATATACGATAAGGTTGTTGTTGTCTGCCATAATCAGAAGAATCTGAGACTCGGCCTTAGCCGATGGTGTGATTGGTAATAAGTTCTTTGATGAGGTCCTCGATCTGTGCGTCCTCGTGGCCTTCGATGCAGCGGCTCTCCTTTGCGGTGAAGACGACATTCTCGATGGACTTCACTTTTGTGGGGGAACCTGCCAGGCCGATCTGTTCGGGATCAGCCTCGACGAAAGCCGCGCCCCATTCCTGGAGCTGAAGGTCGGGGCGCTTCTCTACGATAGCGGCGGCCTCGGGGGCGAGGGCTTTGAGTTCGGAGGGGGATGCGGCGCGCTTGAACTGCATCACGCGTCTGGCGTTGCGGGGACGGCAGGGAGCGGCGGACCCGTTGACTGTCACCACGCAGGGGAGGGGAGCCTTGACGGTCTCGACGCCGTGCTCGAGACGGCGCTTTACAACGACGTGTCCGTCCTTGAGCTCAAGGATTTCCTCGGCGTAGGTCACCTGGGGGATTCCGAGCTTCTCGGCAATCTGGGGGCCGACCTGAGCGGTGTCGCCGTCGATGGCCTGGCGGCCGCCGAGGATGATGTCGTAATTGCCGAATTTCTTGACGGCCTGTGCGAGGGAATAGCTTGTGGCGAGGGTGTCAGCACCGCCGAGAGCACGGTCGGTGAGGACGATGCCGGTGTCGGCGCCGCGGTAAATCGCTTCGCGGATCACTTCGGCAGCGCGCGGGAGGCCCATCGTCAGGATAGTCACTTTGGAGCCCGGGTTGGCGTCCTTCAGGCGAAGGGCCTGCTCCAGGGCATTGAGGTCTTCAGGGTTAAAGATCGCGGGCAATGCGGCACGGTTGATTGTGCCGTCTTCCTTCATCGCGTCCTTGCCAACATTGCGCGTGTCGGGCACCTGTTTGGCAAGTACAATGATGTTTAAGCTCATAATTCTTATGTTAGAGGTTTGATAATTGACTTATTTGAGACTTTCGCGACTGCAAAGGTAATGATTTTAACTTTTTTAGCCAAATTTTTAGCCGTCCGGGCCCCGGTTTCAATGTTAAACTTTGTCATCGGGGCTGTTGCGGGGTCAATGAGGGTGTCGGGGGACTGCGAAAGGACGCACGAGCCGTGCGTCCCTACTTTACGAGGATTTTCGGCACCTTCTTGAGGCAGAATTCAGAAATGGCTGGAGCCGTCGAAGCAGTGGGTGCAGATTCTGTCCCGGGGAATTCCGATGGCCTCCACAAGGTCTTCGACAGAGCTGAATTTCAGCGAGTCGAGACCGAGGTCCTTTCGGATTTCCTCTACCATGGCGGTGTAGCGCGGCGAGCCGGCCTTTGCGTACTCGGCGAGAGCTTCGGGGGAAGGGTCAGGCTCGAGGCGTTCGATTACGCGGCGGGCTATAAGCTCCATTGGTCCGCGGGAGCTCGTGAAGTTGAGGAAGTCGCAGGGATAGATGAGAGGCGGGCAGCTTATGCGGATGTGGACTGCGCGGGCACCGGCGTCGCGGACGTCGCGGACGTTGTCGCGGAGCTGAGTGCCTCGGACAATGGAGTCGTCGCAGAAGGCCACGCTCTTGCCTTTGAGAAGGTCTTCGTTGGCAATGAGCTTCATCTTGGCTACGAGTTCGCGACGGGCCTGAGTGCCGGGCGTGAAGCTTCGCGGCCAGGTGGGTGTGTACTTCACGAGGCCGCGGTAGAAGGGCTTTCCGGCGCCTGCGGCGTAGCCGAGCGCCATTCCTGTGCCGGAGTCGGGCACGGGGCTGACGAAATCGAGGTCTGAGTCCTCCTCACGGCATTTTTCGCCCATTATCCGGCCGCATTCGTGGCGCATTTCGTCGACGTTGCGGCCTTCGTAGCGGCAGGGAGGATAGCCGTAGTAGGTCCATAGGAAGGCGCATATCTGCATTTCCTTTCCGGGGGCGCGGAGTTGTTCGATTCCTCCGTCGGGGGTGATGCGTACAATTTCCGCGGGACCGAGGTCGTAGACCTCCTTATAACCGAGATTGGCGAATGCGGAGGTTTCGGAAGAGACGGCATAGCTCCCGTCGCTGTCGTTGTGTCCGATGGATATGGGGGTGCGTCCGAGGCGGTCGCGTGCGGCGATGAGGCCGTTCTCGGTGAGAATAAGCATTGAGCAGGAACCTTTGACGGTTTCCTGGACGTGGCGGAGACCGTCGGGAATGTCCTTGCCCTCGGCGATTAGGGCGGCGATAAGCTCGGTAGGGTTGACCGTGTCGCGGGAGTGCTCGCAGAAGTGGATGCCCTTGTCGAGGAGGCTTTTTTCGATTTCGGGTATGTTGTTGATGCGGGCAACGGTGACGATAGCGAACTTTCCGAGGTGGGTGTTGACGATGATGGGCTGTGCGTCGGTGTCGGAGATGACACCTATGCCGCTCTCGCCCTTGAAGTCGGGAAGGTCAGCCTCGAATTTGGTCCGGAAGTAAGAGTTTTCGATATTGTGGATCTGGCGGGCGAAGTGAGCTTTCTCACTGTCGTAGGTCGCCATGCCCGCGCGGCGGGTGCCGAGGTGGGAGTTGTAGTCCACCCCGTAGAAGAGCTCGTCGGCGCAAGGTTTGTGTTTTTTAATTACACCAAAAAAACCACCCATATTCCAGTTTAAAATTTTGAGTCTAAAGTTTAGAGTTTTGAATCTATTGGAGTTTTTGTTGAATTTAGAGTCAGAATTTTTTGGAAAGTGTCGTAATGTAGGACGCACGAGCCGTGCGTCCCTACAATTCGATGATTGATTTCGCTGGTCGGTAAAAACTCTCGACTCTAAATTCTAAATTATTTCACGTGTTCTTCCACCCACTTGCGGGCGTTGACGAAGGCTTCGATCCATACGGTGACTTCGTCGTTGCGGCGGGCGTAGGGGTAGTAGGCGCACTGCCAGGGGAAAATCGCGCGCTCGAGGTGGGGCATCATGGCGAGATGGCGCCCGTCGGCGGAGGCGAGTGCGGCTACCGCGCCGGTCGAGCCGTTGGGGTTGCCGGGATACTGCGAGTAGCTGTAGCGGCCTACGACGTTGAAGTCGGCGAGGGGCTTGCTGAATGCGAAGCGGCCTTCGCCGTGGGCCACCCATATGCCTGTGCGGACGTCGGAGAGCGAGCCGAACATCACGGAGTTGTTCTTGGGAATGGTTATCCCGACGAACTCGCTCTCGAACTTGTGCGAGACGTTGTGGCACATGCGCACCGGGGCGTCGTCGCCCCCGCCGAAGAGGAGGTTGAGCTCGATCATGAGCTGGCATCCGTTGCAGACACCGAGGCTGAGGGTGTCCTCGCGGGCGTAGTAGCGGCGGAGGGTCTCGCGGGCTGTCTCATTCCAGCGGAAGCCGGAGGCCCAGCCCTTGGCGGAGCCGAGGACGTCGGAGTTGGAGAATCCTCCGCAGAAGACAATCATGTTGACGTCGTCGAGTGTCTCACGGCCGCTCATGAGGTCGGTCATGTGGACGTCCTTAACGTCGAATCCGGCGAGGAAGAGGGAATAGGCCATCTCGCGGTCGCCGTTAACGCCCTTTTCGCGGATTATGGCCGCGCGGACGCCGGAGCGCTCGGCTCCGCGGTTGTCGGAGAGTCCGTAGCGCTCGAGGGTGCCCTTGAAGCCTTTGGGCAGGATGTACTTCAGAGGCTGGTGAGCGAAGTTCTCGAAGCGCTTGCGCGCGCAGTCCTCACCGCTCTGGAGACGGTCGAGGAGGTACGAGGGGGTGTACCACAGGCGGCGCATGGAGTCGATGTTGACGAGGTGGATGTCGCCTTCGTGGGAAATCTGGAGGACGCGCTCGGGTGCGGTTGTTGCGATGGGCCAGTAGCGGACGCCGGCCTTGTCGAGGATGTCGACAACGGAGTCATTGCGGGCGTCGTCGACCTGGATGACGACGGCGGGGTTCTCGGCGAAGAGTATCTTTACGAGGTCCTTCTCGCCGTTCATGGTGAAGCCGTCGGTGTAGAACTTGAGGCCCCCCTTGGTGTTGGCGAAAAGCATCTCGAGGAGAGTTGTCACGAGGCCGCCGGCGCTCACGTCGTGCATGGCGAGGAGCTTGCGCTTGCGGACGAGAGTCTGGACGGTGTCGAAGGCTGTGGCGAATGCCTTGTGGTCTCTGACGTCGGGGGTGTCGGAACCTACGGCGTTGAGGGTCTGGGCAAGTGCCGAGCCTCCGAGGCGCAGGCTGTCGGAAGAGAAGTCGATGTAGTAGAGGGTGCTTCCGGCTACGGGGCGCAGTACGGGGCCGACGGTGCGCCGGATGTTTTCGACGGGCGCGGCGGCGGAGATGATGACTGTTCCCGGGGCGTAGACCTTTGTGTCGCCGTACTTCTGGGTCATGGAGAGGGAGTCCTTGCCGGTGGGGATGTTGATTCCGAGCGAGCAAGCGAACTCCGAGCAGGCCTCGACGGCGCGGTAGAGCGCGGCGTCCTCGCCGGGGTTCTTGCAGGGCCACATCCAGTTGGCGCTGAGTGAAACGCTGCGTAGACCGAGAGCGAGGTCGGCTCCGAGGATGTTGGTGAGCGCTTCGGCGATTGCGAGTCGCGAGCCGGCGGCTGCGTCGGCGAGAGCGGCCGCGGGAGCGTGGCCTATGGATGTTGCTATGCCCTTGCGGCCGTGGTAGTCGAGGGCAACGACGCCGCAGTCGGAAAGTGGGAGCTGGATTTCGCCCTGACACTGCTGGCGGGCGACGCGTCCGGTAACGGAGCGGTCGACCTTGTTTGTGAGCCAGTCCTTGCAGGCTACGGCCTCGAGCATCATTACGTCGGAGATATAGCGGTCGAGCTGCGAGGGGTCGGTCTGTATGTCCTTGTATTCCTCTTTTACTGTCGAGTCGGTGATGACTGTCTTGGGGGAGTTGCCGAGCATGTCGGCTACGGCGAGGTCAATGGCGTTGCGTCCGTCCTTGTGGCCGAAGTGGAGACGATGGTCGTCGGTTGTGTGGCCGACAACGTAAAGCGGGGCGCGCTCGCGCTCGGCGATGCGCTCGACAAGGGGTATATCCTTGGGCTTGATTACGAAGCCCATGCGCTCCTGACTTTCGTTGCCGATTATTTCCTTGTCGGAAAGGGTGGGGTCGCCCACGGGGAGAGCGTCGATGTCGATGAAGCCGCCGGTCGCCTCGATGAGCTCGGAGAGGGCGTTGAGGTGGCCGCCCGCGCCGTGGTCGTGGATGCTGACGATGGGGTTGAAGGCGCTTTCGGCGAGGGCGCGGATTACGTTGGCGACGCGCTTCTGCATCTCGGGGTTGGCGCGCTGTACGGCGTTGAGTTCGATGGCGTTGGCGTAGCGGCCGGTCTCTACGGAGGAAACGGCGCCGCCGCCCATGCCGATGCGGTAGTTGTCGCCGCCGGCGATTACCACGCTCTGTCCGGGCTTGGGCTCGCCCTTGATGGCGTCTTTCTTAGCGGCGAAGCCGACGCCGCCGGCGAGCATGATGACCTTGTCGTATGCGAACTGCTTTTCGTTCTCGCAGTGCTCGAAGGTGAAGAGGGAGCCGCAGATAAGGGGCTGGCCGAACTTGTTGCCGAAGTCGGAGGCTCCGTTTGAGGCCTTGATGAGGATTTCGGCCGGCGTCTGGTAGAGCCATTTGCGCTCGTTCATGGCATACTGCCAGCGGAGGTCGGGGCTGAGACGGGGATATGAGGTCATGTAGACGGCGGTTCCTGCGATGGGGAGGCTAGCCCGGCCTCCGCCGAGGCGGTCGCGGATTTCGCCGCCGCTGCCCGTGGCCGCGCCGTTGAATGGCTCGACGGTGGTGGGGAAGTTGTGGGTCTCGGCCTTGAGGGAAATTACGGTTTCGAGAGGGCGCTCCTCGAAGTAGTCGGGGCGGTCGGGGTTGACGGGGGCGAACTGGCGCACGCGGGGCCCCTTTACGAAGGCCACGTTGTCCTTATAGGCGGAGACGAGGCCGTTGGGGTTCTCCTGCGAGGTGCGCTTGATGAGCTTGAAGAGGGAGAGGTCTTTTTCCTTGCCGTCGATGATGAAGCGGCCGTTGAAAATCTTGTGGCGGCAGTGCTCGGAGTTGACCTGGGAGAAACCGAATACTTCGGAGTCGGTGAGGGGTCGTCCGAGCCGCGCGGAGAGAGCGCGGAGGTATTCTTCTTCCTCGGGGCTCAGGGCCAGACCCTGCTCGCGGTTGTAGTCGGAAATGTCGTCGATGTAGACAACGTCCTCGGGAGCGGAAGTGATGTCGAAAATCGAGGAAGAGAGGCCGTCGGCGTAGAGGCGCTGGAGCATGGGGTCGAAAGTGGCGTCGGCGCCCTCGGGGACGAGAGAGAACTCCTCGATACGAGAAATGCCGGAGAGACCCATGTTCTGAGTGATCTCTACGGCATTCGTGCTCCAGGGGGTAATCATTTCTTTACGGGGTCCGACGTAGCGGCCGGCAATGTGTGCCGACGCTGTAGGACGGGCTCCGTCGAGGAGCCATCTCAGTTTTTCTTTCTCTACGGCGTCGAAGCGGTGGTCGGTGCTCACGGCATAAACCGTCGACGGGCCTTTCTTGAAGAATACTACCATATTATATAAGGGGCAAGAAAATGTGAATTTGCAAATCTCCTGCAAAGGTAGTGATTTTTTTTGAGAAAATATTCACGGGAGGGAATTTTAGAAACTGAAATACATGCAACTGCCCTCCGGCAAAAAGACCGGTCGCTGAAGCTACATGTCGACCGGGTGATAATAAAAAAGCCTTGCGGGGGCCGCAAGGCTTTTTCAGTGTCCGAAATGAGACTCGAACTCACACGAGCTAATGCTCACTACCCCCTCAAAGTAGCGCGTCTACCAATTCCGCCATCCGGACAAGGGGAGGGTTTGCAAAAAAAACGCCTTCTCAGGAGAGAAAGCGATTTTTTTAGTGTCCGAAATGAGACTCGAACTCACACGAGCTAATGCTCACTACCCCCTCAAAGTAGCGCGTCTACCAATTCCGCCATCCGGACAAGGGGAGGGTTTGCAAAAAAAACGCCTTCTCAGGAGAGAAAGCGATTTTTTTAGTGTCCGAAATGAGACTCGAACTCACACGAGCTAATGCTCACTACCCCCTCAAA
>ERZ825137.662-NODE-662-length-48003-cov-23.228706_pt1 | contig 48003 bp, 40 predicted proteins | sample MGYA00519873_ERZ825137 | MGnify/ENA primary metagenome ERZ825137 (study PRJEB31778, sample SAMEA3449190) | human gut metagenome | biome: human gut; feature: human-associated habitat; material: faeces | place: United Kingdom | collected 2010/2012 ...
ATAAAAAAACTGAGTGCCTTAGTTCTTGCGGAAGAGCGAGAGAACGGCAAAAAGCAAAAATAATCTCTGAACTAAGGCAAAAGTATCCGCTGAAAGAGTTGCTTAAACTATCCGGTCTTGCACGCAGCACATACTATTATTATTTGAAACAACCAAATACAGATAAATACGAATACGAAAAGCAAGAGATACAAGAAATCTATAATACAAATAAAGGCAGATACGGATACCGTAGGATAACTATTGCTATGCGCAACAAAGGCTATGTAATTAACCATAAAACCATACAAAAACTGATGAAACAACTTGGTTTACAAGGAAAACAGCGCAAGAATGATAAATATCATTCATACAAAGGCGATGTCGGTAGAGTTGCGGACAATTTGCTGAAAAGAGATTTTTCTGCCCAAAAACCATTTGAAAAGATAACAACCGATGTTACTCAATTTAATGTTTGCGATGAGAAAGTATATCTTTCTCCGGTTTTAGATTTATTCAATAACGAAGTTGTATCTTATTCCATTTCAAGAAGTCCAAATTTAGAGCAAATCAGAGAAATGCTTAATGGTTTATTTGAAAAACTACCTGCCGGTGCAACACCGATATTCCATTCAGACCAAGGGTGGCAGTACCAACACGCTGAATACCAACGATTACTTGCTGAACATAACATTATTCAAAGTATGTCCCGTAAAGGTAATTGTATGGATAACGGAGCTATGGAAAACTTTTTCGGCAGATTAAAAGTTGAAATGTTCTACGGTGAAAAATTCGAAAGCGTTAACGCTTTCATTGATGAACTGAAAAATTACATAGACTACTACAATAACGAAAGAATTTCCTTAAAACTAAAAGGAATGAGCCCGGTACAATACCGAACTCATTCACTTGCAATTTAATATTTAATTTTGTCTAAACTTTGGGGGTCGCTTCATGACGAGGGAGCTGTCATTTTTCATTTTTGAAAAATGACTGAGGGAGAGATAACGAAAATTTGATGTTTATTGGCGGCGGGAGCAAGCCCCCGCCCTATACTGCGTTTTGCGGATTACGGACAGCCGCAAGGGCTGTCTCTAAGGATTCTGCGGCAGGATATTACATATCAACTGTCAACACAGCATAAAAATCCCCGGGATTTATTCAAATCCCGGGGCAAGTTATTTATAAAACTTTATTTGTATCAGTGAGCCGCAACATATGTCAGAATGTTCTTTGCGTCAATGATTGAAACGCTGCCGTCGCAGTTCGTGTCCGCAGCCCAAGCCTGCTTGTCGTCGAGCTTTGAAAGCTCCGCAACATCGCGAAGTACAAGCTTTGCGTCGAAAAGCGAAATTCTGCCGTCGGCATTTACATCTCCGTCGGCACCCGAAAGGGGCGAAAGAACATGTGTGTTTCTGTCATAAATCATAAACTGCGGGAATTTTGCGTTTGAATAAATATCCGTGCCCGCAGGTGCGGTAAGTATCCATTTGAAGAATTCACAGTTGTCGTTTGCGCCGTTGTTGCTGTATTCAACATGCTTCATATCCTTGATAAACCAAGTGTTGTCGGGGAGATAAGCGGTGCTTGCGTCGATTATCTTATCGTATGAAACATACGGAACTTTTTTGGTTATGTTAAGCGTTTTTCCGTAATCCGCAACGGTGGCAAAGCCGCTTGTATGGATTGTCTCGATTACCTGGTCGCTCTGAAGATATGACGCGGTGGAAACGGGCGAAATCTGCATATTGTAGTGCGAAACTATCGAAACGCAAACGCCGTCAGCCTTTGCCTGCTTAAGGATTGAACCGATTTTTGACTGAACATTGTAATGATAGTCGTCAATTCTGTTCTTGAAAATTTCTCTCTGCTCGGGCGTGCCCTCATTCATACGGGGGAACATAAACTTCTTTGCCGAAGCGTAGCACGAATCGGGAACGAAAGCCCAGAAGCCTGTGTTGTAGCCGAAAAGCGGAATAAGACATTCGGAGAACACTCTGTCGCCGTCGTACTCAAGGAGTTCATTGAGTATCGGAAGAATTTTTTCAACGATTCCCGTCTTTGAGAGAACGGCGCTTATCTTATCGTCGCCGATTGACTCGGTAATTATGTTGTAAAGTCCGTCGGGGTCAACATCAATTTCGCCCATAAAGAGCTTGCCGACCATTTCAAGACCCGTGTAAGCGGCGGAGAGCATTGTGATGTTGCTCAAATCCTCATAGCCGTATTTTGCGAGATATGACGCCATAATAACGCCGCCCATGCTGATGCCCGAAATCGAAACTTTATCGTGACCCGAGGTCTTTTTGATGTTTTCGACATATTCGTGGATTTCATCGGCAAGGATAAGCGGGTCAACACGCCAGTCAAGTCCGTAAACCCAGACATGGTCCTTACCCACTGCGTCGCAGGCAATGTCAACTATATCGTTGTTGAAAACCTCTTTTACATGGGTGTAGTCGTAATCGGAAACGGGACCCGTAAACTGGTCGATAATAGCGACATCGGAGTTCTTGGGTTCGCCCTCGGGAGTGCAGGCAACAGGTCCGAGCAATTCGTTTGCTATCGGAATAAATTCGTCGCAGAATTTGTCGTAGTCAGCCTGTGTTCTGCCCGAAGCGAGAAGAGTTGTAAGGCTCGGAAGAGCTTTTTCAACCGCTTGCGCTATCGAGTCTGCGTCGGGAGCCCATACGCCTTTGCCCGTTGATGTGTCAATGAGCTGATACTGTGAAAATCCCGAAATTACCAGCATGGGATTTTTACCGCAGTTGCATACCTTGCCTGCCGCAAAGGACGGAGCTATGCAACAAAAGACAATAACCAAGGACAAAATAACGCTAAAAACTTTTTTTGAGATTTTTTTTGACATTATACTTCCTCCTCGTATGTAAATACGAAATTATTGTATCATATCGTTTGCGTGAGTGCAATAATTTTTAAGTTTTGCACAAAATTAAAAGACGGTTTCAACGGTTTTTGTACATTTATACGGCGAATACCGCCAGGAGTCCATATGCCCCGAGTCTATAAAATACTTGTATTTTCTGTTTTCACAGGGGGCGTTGTCGGTGCTGACGATTATGAGCTTTATTTTCATCTTTTCGGAGTTTACACTTTTTATAAACACGCTTGCGCTCTGCCCGGGCTCAACGCCCTCGACATATTCCGCAAGTCCCGCAAGGTTCGGCGCCAGCTCGACGAAAATGCCGTACGGCTCTACCGAACGGACAATACCCGTAACCGTTTCGCCCGAATTGAACATTGCGACATTTTCCTCCCATGTTCCGAGCAATTCCCTGTGGGATAATGTTATTCTGCCGTTTTCGTCAATACTGCGTACTACCGCCTTGATGTTCTGGTCGATAAAAAACCTTGCGTGCGGGTTGGGAATCCTTGAAACCGAGACGGAGTTTATCGGCAGGAGGGAGGTTATTCCTCTGCCTATGTCGCAAAACGCCCCGAACGGCTCTATGTGCGTAACCCTTGCGTCTATTATATCTCCCGGCAAAAGTCTTGAGACATAGTCGCGGCGGCAGTCCTTTTGCGCCTCGGTTCTGCTCAAAACCGCAACGGGCTTTTCGCCCGACTCGTCTATTTCGGTTATGTAAAAGCCCGTAGGCTTGTTTACCCTTGAAATTACCGCTATATCCTTTACACTGCCGTCCTTTACGCCCTCGGCGCACTCGTCATGAGGCATAAAGCCGCTTATTTCTCCGAATTTGAAGTGCAGATTGTGTGCGCTGTCGCACATAAGCGCCCGAGCTTCAAGGTAACGCCGCTTTTCGCATGCCTCTTTGAGCAGATTTATGTTTGTGAGTGTTTTCTCCGTTTCCCGTGAATTGAAAACAGTTCCTTCGGGTAAATATTTTTCCATAATGATTACCGTGCCTTTCAGGTTTCTGATATTTTTGCAATTTACTCATAAATTTATATGCCCGAAGAGCCGAATTGAGAATTGCGGTGTTTAATTTTTTTCGATAGTGTGATACAATATATAAAAACTGTACGGGAGGTATATTATGGACGTGCGTGTAGGCGACGAGCTTGTGATGAAAAAGGCGCATCCCTGCGGCGAGAACAGATTTGAGGTTCTGCGCTCGGGTATCGATTTCAGACTGCGCTGTAAAAAATGCGGACGGGAAGTAATGGTTCCCCGTGTAAAGATAGAAAAAAATATAAAGAAAATTATTCGTGAGGAAGCAACGGATGACAGATAAACTTAACGGTATAGAGGAAAGATACGAAAAGATAAACGAGCTCCTCTGCTCGCCCGATATAATAAGCAATCAGCAGGAATATGCGAAGCTTATGAAGGAGCAGAAAAATTTGACGCCCGTTGTCGAAAAATTCAGGGAATATAAAAAATACGAAAGCACGCTTGAGGAGTCAAAGCAGCTGCTTGACGCAGGCGGACTTGACAAGGATTTCAGGGAGCTTGTTCAGGAGGAATACGAGCAGGCAAAGACCGATGTCGAGCGTTGCTCGGAGGAACTTAAAGTTCTGCTTTTGCCCAAGGACCCCAACGACGACAGAAATGTCATTGTCGAGATAAGGGGCGGCGCAGGCGGAGAAGAGGCGGCGCTCTTTGCGGGCGAGCTTTTCAGAATGTATTCAATGTACGCCCAGTCAAAGGGCTTTAAGGTCGAAATTTTGTCCGAAAACCCGACAGAGCTCGGTGGATATAAGGAAATTGTTTTCAGCGTCGAGGGCGAGGGAGCATACTCACGCTTTAAGTTTGAGAGCGGCGTACACCGTGTTCAGCGTGTCCCCGAGACGGAAAGTCAGGGCAGGATACAGACCTCCACAGCTACGGTTGCGGTTTTGCCCGAGGCGGAGGATGTGGACATTGAGCTTGACCCCGCTGATTTGCAGATAGATGTGTTCCGTTCCTCGGGAGCGGGCGGCCAGAAGGTAAACAAGACCTCGTCCGCAATCCGTGTAACGCATATCCCGACGGGAATGGTGGTTGAATGTCAGGATGAGAGAAGCCAGTACAAGAACAAGGACAAGGCGTTGAAGGTTCTGCGTGCAAGGCTGCTTGAAATCGAGCAGGCGAAGCACGACGCCGAAATCGCAGGCACAAGAAAGGCGCAGGTCGGTACGGGCGACAGAAGCGAGAGAATAAGGACATACAACTTCCCGCAGGGCAGGGTGTCCGACCACCGGATAGGACTTACTCTTTATAAAATAGAGCAGATAATGAACGGCGACCTTGACGAGATAATCGACGCTCTTATCACAGCCGATACGGCGGAAAAATTAAAGGCAGAGGAATAATTTGATGACTACTCGGGTAATCGACATCAGAACAGACGAAAAAGAGGCTTTGAGCGAAGCGGCAAGGCTTATCGGAGCGGGAGAGGTCGTTGGTATTCCGACCGAAACCGTTTACGGACTTGCGGCAAATGCGCTCGACGGCGAAGCGGTCAAAAAAATATATGTCGCAAAGGGCAGACCGTCGGACAACCCTCTTATAGTACACATTTCCGACATTTCCGAGCTTGCTCCGCTTGTAAAGGAAGTGCCCGAAAAGGTAAAAATGATGGCTCAAAAATTCTGGCCCGGACCGCTTACAATGATTATGAAAAAAAGCGATTTAATTCCGAGTGTTACCTCGGGCGGGCTTGAAACGGTTGCGGTGCGTATGCCGAAATCGGAGTATGCGAGGAAGATAATCAAGGCTTGCGCTTTGCCGCTTGCCGCACCGAGCGCAAATCTTTCGGGAAGCCCGAGCCCGACCAACGCAAAATATGTTCTTGACGATATGGACGGCAGGGTGCCGCTTATAATCGACGGCGGAAGCTGTGAAATCGGCGTGGAATCGACCGTCATCACATTTGCGACGGAAAAGCCCACGCTTTTAAGACCGGGCGGTGTTACCGTCGAGCAAATCGAGGCTCTTATAGGAGAAATCGACATTGCCTCGGCAGTTCTCAACAGGCTTGCCGACGGCGAACAGGCGGCGTCTCCGGGTATGAAATACAAGCATTATGCACCGAGAGCCGACATAACAATAGTTAAGGGCAGCCTTGAAAAATTCATTGATTTTGTCAAGGGCAAGGATTGCTTTGCGCTCTGTTTTGAGGGCGAGGAAAAATATTTTGAGAACTCTGTCACATACGGTAAGGCGGGCGACGGACTTTCGGAGGCGAACAGGCTGTTTGACGCATTGCGTGAGCTCGACGAGAAAGGCGCAAAGACCGTTTACGCAAGATGCCCCGAAATAAGCGGAGTGGGTCTTGCGGTATATAACAGGCTTATCCGTTCGGCAGGCTTTAAGATAAAGGAACTGTGATATGAAAATTATCGGACTTACGGGGCAGACGGGCGCAGGTAAATCGACCGTTGCAAAGGCTCTTGAAAAATCGGGATATTACCATATCGACGCCGACCATGTCGCAAGGGATGTGATAAACGCCGACAAGGGCGTTATCGCCGCTCTTTCACGGGAATACGGTGCGGATATTGTGCTGTCCGACGGTACGGTTGACAGAAAACTGCTTGCAAAAAGGGCGTTTTCATCAAAGCAAAGCACCGAAAGATTGAGCGAAATAACTCACCCCGCCGTTGTCGAATATATCAAGGGTATAATTTCAAAAGAGGAAAAAGAAAATATCCCCGGAGTAACGGTTGACGCCATAGGGCTTTTTGAGAGCGGACTTGCAAAAATCTGCGATACGAACATCTGCGTTGTCGCACCCGAGGAAATACGCCTTGACAGAATAATTAAACGGGATAAAATATCTCTTGAGAGCGCAAGGCAGAGAATATCGGCGCAAAAGGGCGAGGACTTTTTCCTTGCAAACGCCGACAGGGTCGTAAAAAACTATCCGCCTTACGGACTTTCGGAGCAGATAAAGGAAATTATCAACGATGACTAAACAAAAAAAGACAGCGCTGTTGAAAATAATCGCCCTGATTTTGGCGTTTGTTGCTGTTATTTCCGCAGTGACCGTGATTTTGCTGAGGGTCGGTTATAAGCATAGATACCCGCAAAAATACACAGAATATATAGAGAAGTACGCCGATGAGTATTCGGTGCCCGCGAATTTGCTTTATGCCACAATAAAGGTTGAAAGCGGCTTTGACGAAAACGCAAAATCCGAGGTGGGCGCAATAGGGCTTACCCAGATAATGCCCGACACCCTCGCATGGCTTCAGACGAAAACGGGCGAAAAATATACCGAAGCGGATTTGTCCGACCCTGAAATATCAATAAAATACTGTGCGTTTTTCTATTCGATACTGCTTGAAAAGTTCGGAAACACCGAAACCGCCGCGGCGGCGTACCACGCAGGGATAAACAGGGTTGACGGCTGGCTTAAAGACCCCGAGTATTCAAGCGACGGCGTAACGCTCGACAAAATCCCGTCAAGGGCAACGGCGCACTATGTAAGCAAGGTAACAAAAGCCGTAAATGTTTACGGCAATCTATATAAAGAGGAGCAATGAAAATGAGCAAGGAAAAATCAAAGGCAGAAGAACTTAAAGAAAAGCTTTTCTATGTTCCGAAGCACGCATCGGAGGTTATTTCGCAGTCGGAAACCGACAAGGCGGACGAGTTCTGCGAAGAATACAAAAACTTCCTCAACAAGGCAAAGACCGAGAGAGAGGCTGTTATATATGTCCTCGACAAGGCGAAGAAAAACGGCTATGTCGAGTTTGACAGAGATAAAAAGTATCAGGCGGGCGACAAGGTTTACTACAACAACAGAGGTAAATCGATAATTCTTGCCGTTATCGGTAAAAAGAGTCTTAAAGAGGGTATCCGTCTTTCGGCGGCGCACATTGACTCGCCGAGACTTGATATGAAGCAAAATCCGCTCTATGAGGACTCGGATATAGCTTATTTCAAGACGCATTATTACGGCGGAATAAAGAAGTATCAGTGGACGGCAATCCCGCTTTCGCTTCACGGCGTAGTTGTCAAAAAGGACGGCACAAAGGCGCAGGTCAATGTCGGCGAGGATGACGGCGACCCGAAATTTGTCGTAACCGACCTTCTTCCCCACCTTGCGGCAGAGCAGATGAAACGCACTCTTGCCGACGGAATAAGGGGCGAGGAGCTCAACATCGTAATCGGTTCACGCCCGTTCAAGGACGACGAGGCAAGCGAAAAGGTAAAGCTCAATGTTATGAATATCCTGTTTGAGAAATATGGAATTACAGAGAGCGATTTCCTTTCGGCGGAGCTTGAAGCCGTTCCCGCTTTCAAGGCTACTGATATAGGCTTTGACCGCAGTATGATAGGCTCTTACGGACATGACGACAGAGTTTGCGCTTACCCGGCGGCAGAGGCGATTTTCAATATCGAAAAGCCCGAATACACAGCTGTTACGGTTCTTACCGACAAGGAAGAGATAGGCTCGGAGGGCAACACGGGTCTCAATTCCTCGTACTTCAAATATTTTGTTGCGGACCTTGCAAATATGCAGGGCGTAAATTATCATACGGTGCTCTCAAACAGCCAGTGCCTTTCAGCCGATGTCAATGCGGCGTTTGACCCGACCTTTGCAGATGTTTCGGAAAAGAGAAACGCCTCCTATGTAAACAAGGGCGTTGTTATCACAAAATATACGGGTTCAAGAGGCAAGGCAGGCACAAGCGACGCTTCGGCAGAGTATATGGGCAAGATAAGAAGTATGCTTGACGGCGAAAACATCGTATGGCAGTCGGGCGAGCTCGGTAAGGTTGACGCAGGCGGCGGCGGAACTGTCGCTATGTATCTTGCGGCGCTCAATATTGATGTCGTTGACCTCGGCGTACCGGTCCTTTCAATGCACGCACCGTTTGAGGTCGTTGCAAAGCTTGATGTCTATATGGCATACAGGGCGTTCAAGGCGTTCTTTGAAGAGAAATAAGACGGTGTCGGTTACGGAGCAGACCTTAACGGGTCTGCTCTTTTTGTTTATGAAGTTTTTCCGATTTGTTAATAAAGTGTTAAATATTACACAGTATATTGCATTACAAGATAGTATGTGATATATTGTATTCGTAATAAGTATGATGATGAAAGGAGAGGCGCAATGAATACACAGTTCAAAAAAGGCGTGCTTGAGCTCTGTGTTTTGTCACAGCTGCGGCAGGGCGACAAATACGGTTATGAGCTTGCGGACGCAGTCGGTAAACAGATAGATGTTTCAGAGGGAACGATTTACCCCTTGCTGAAACGGCTTCGTAACGAAGGATATTTTGAAGTGTACCTCAAGGAGTCGCCCACGGGACCTGCAAGAAAGTATTACAGGCTTACCCAAAAGGGCAGGGACACGCAGGCGGCGCTTGAAAAAGAATGGAATGAATTTACGCTTTGCGTTTCAAATTTGTTAGGAGGCGACGGTAATGACTAAGGTTGAATTTTTACAGGAATTATACAATCATCTCTCGGGCTTTTCGCCTGCGGAGCGTGATGAGATAATACAGGACTTCGAGGAGCATTTTTCAGCCGGAACAGAGCTCGGAAAAAGCGAAGAACAGATTTGCGAGGAACTCGGAACACCGTACAGCTGTGCCATGCAGTATGTAAATCCGCAGCAGGCTTCGTCGTCCGTCGGCGCAAAGGAACAGCCCGCTGCGAAGAAGGCGGTGTTCAACGCAGGCTCGCAAACATACCAGAAGCCGAATTTTGACAGACGGAATAAATTTTTATGGACGCTTATGTTCATTTTCTTCGTTCTGTGCGCACTCGGTGTATATCCGACAGCCGTAATGCTTGTGCTTTCGCCGATAATGCTTGTGCTTGTCGCAATTTTCGCGATAGCCGCAGTGCCGTCGGCAGCTATGACGGGCTTTCTCATTTCGTTGAGTGTGATGTTCGTCTGCATGGGACTTCTCATGTTTGCGATTATGACATATCTGCTGAAATTAAGCTTCCGCAAAGCCGGCTTATAAGGAGGGACGGAGCATGAAGAAATTTATATCTGTAACAGCAATTATTCTTGTCATTTCGGCAATATCCGCGCTGTGCTTTTTTGCGGCGCTCGGAACGGAGTTCGTGCAGTATGCGGCAGACGGTAATTTTGACGGCGTGTTGGAAAAGCTTGAAGATAAATTGGAAATGATAGGCGACGAAATCGAAGCTAAATATTCCTATGACGAAATTGACGATATAGACGATGATGACTGGTATCTGAGCAATAAGACAACTGTCAAATCGGAGAAATACACCTCCGACAGCATTGTTATCGGTTCGGATTCGGTTGAGGTGATTATGATGCCGTCTTCAGACGGTAAGCTCTCCGCCGAGATTATGACATACTCAAGGAACGAAGATGACGAAGTTACGGAGCCGATTGTACTTAAAGACTTCAGTGATGACAGCAGGGATTACAAACTGTTTATTAAGGCGCGTGAGCAGTCTTATTTATATAAAACCAAGGCTGTTGTTTATATTCCCGAAAATGTGAGAAATGTTGAATTTTATACTTCTACGGGCGAATTTAAGGCTGACGGCGGAATTGTCCTTGACAGCCTCAATGCGAATATCGGAACAGGCAGTGCGGATATTGAAAGAGCAAATATCGACAAATGCAATATCAGCGTCGATACGGGAAAAATAGATATTGAAAGCGGTTTTTCGGCAGGAACTTCGGTTACGGCTCATGTGGATACGGGCAAAATAGACTGCACGCTTCCGTTCGCCGCAGGTTATACGGTAAATTACAGCGCACAGACCTGTAAGCTTGACGACGATATGCCGATAAACATAACGCTGTTTGATTCGGACGGCAACCCGACAAACACGGTTAAGCCGTCGGGAAAGATAGAGTCGTCCGATACTTCGGAAAAAACGGTTGAGGCGAATTTGAGCGTAAATACGGGAAAAATAGAATTTGATATGGATTGAGGATTATGAGCAGAAAAAACAAACTTGATACTGCGGTTGTTTATTCGGAGGGGACCGAAAACAGGCAGATAACATACGACAAGTTGTTTTGGTTGTTTATTGTAGGCAGTCTGATAGGCGTTCTCATGGAAGGCATCTTCTGTAAGCTCACAAGAGGTCATTGGGAAAGCCATGTGGTTTCTGTTTACGGCTCGTTCAACATACTTTACGGCTTTGCGGCGGTTCTGTTCTTTGTTGCGGCGGAGAAGCTTAAACGGAAGCCTCAGACTCAGAAATTCATTATTCTTGCGACGGTTGCCACCGTTTTGGAGCTTGCCTGCGGATTGCTGCTTAAAAATGTTCTCGGTATGCGGGCGTGGAACTACAACGGAAGCTTTATGAATTATCAGGGCATTATATGCTTGGGCTTTTCGGTAATATGGGGCGTTGTGGGCATTGCGTTCTGCAAGCTTTATCCGAAAATCGACAGCCTGCTTGACAGACTCAAGGGCAAGAAGTGGCACTTTGCCTGCGTTGTGATGAGCGTGTTTATGGCGTTCAATTTCATAATGACAGCCGCATCGATAGTCAGATGGAGCGAGAGGCATTACGGCTATGAGGCTCGGACCCGTTTCGAGCAGTATTTGGACAATGCCGCACCCGATAATTGGATGCAGTCGAGATTTGTCGAATGGGAATTTCTTGACAGAAGCTGATATTTAATTAAAATTAAATAAAAACAAAAAATTATTCAAAGGAGAAATAAAAATGAAGAAGAAACTTTATAAAAGCAATCGTGACAGAATGTTGGCAGGCGTACTCGGCGGATTTGCGGAGTATATAGGCGTTGACTCGACTCTTGTGAGACTTGTCTATGTCCTTATCTCGCTGTTTTCGGCAGGCTTCCCCGGACTTCTCTTTTATATCATTTGCGCTCTCATAATTCCCGACGAGCCGTTTGATGTCGAGCAGTAATCGGAAATTTCGTCCGAAAACGCCCGTGAGCGTGTAAAAACAACAGCATAAGCCGACACGGTTTTCGCCGTACCGAGGATATAATTTTTTTGAAAAATTATGTTTAAGGTACGGTGATTTTTTTGAAAACTATACAGACGGCAAGGCGTATATATGCCGATGCAAACGCCGAAAAGATAGAAAAAATATCAAAGCAGGCGATAAAACAGCTTTTTTGCTTTCTGCTCGGACTTCTCTGCGGCTCGATAAACGAGCTTGAAACATTTTCGCCGTTTGCCGTGGGGTTTGTGACTGCGGTTTCGGGCAAATATACCGTTTCGGCAGGGCTCGGTGCGGCGGCAGGCTATATTTTAACGCAGGACAACCTGTCGGCATTGCGTTACATAGCGGCGATAATCTGTTCGGTAATACTTATAAAGCTTACCGACGAGCTTGAAAAAATCAAAAAGTTCAGACTTCTGCCGTCCTGCATCGCTTTTATGTCGCTGTTTTTGACAAGTATGGCGGTGCTCTTTGCCTCTGAGGTTTCGGCACGGTCGTTTCTTGTGTTCCTCTGTGAGGCGGCACTCGGCTTTGCGCTGTCGTTTGTGTTTTCCGCGGCATTTGACGCAGTGTCGGCATATCAAAGACAGGGCGGCTTTACGGCACGGGATATTATATTCGTAGGTGCGTTTTTGTCCGTCATTTTGCTCTCGCTGTCGGGAATAACCCTGTTTTCGGTTTCGCCCGCAAGGATAATAGGCGTATTTGCGCTGATACTTGCCTCTTATATCTATAAAGAGGCGGGCGGTGCAGGCTTCGGCGTAGCGCTGGGGCTTGCAATGTCGCTTAATAACGCTGTAGGGGCGTCGGGCGTTGCTTATGCGGTAACGGGGCTTGTGTGCGGAATGTTTTCGCATTTCAACAGAGTTGCGGGTGCGGTGTCGGCTCTTATTGCTTTTTCGGCGGCTTTTCTGTTTGAAAACGGCACTGCCGAAAAGATTTATCTTCTTATTGAAGCGGCGGTGGCTTGCGTTGCGTTTCTGTGTATACCCGAAAAGGCTCTGCGTTCGCTGACGGGAGGCTTTTATGAACGCCGTGAACCCGTAAATGTGAACTCACAGCGCCTTGCCCTGCTTGAACGGCTGAAAAATGCATCTGCGGCGGTCGAAGAGGTTTCGGGAGCGGTCAACGCCGCCTCGGAAATCCTCAAAAGCAGCGAGCCCGAAACGGAGCTTGATGTATATTCGAGGGTCAGGGCAGGCGTGTGTACCGACTGTCGGCTCAATTCTTTCTGCTGGAACAAAAATTTTGCCGACTGCAAAAAGGCGTTTGATACAATGAGCGAAACGCTCAAAAACAACGGCGTTGTCAATTCAAACACCCTGCCGCCGTTTTTGAAGGGCTGCTGCGTTAAATCGGACGAAATAACGGACAACTTTAACAAAATTTACATAGGTTATGTATCGTCGAGGGCTGCCAGGGAGAAAATCGAAAAAATGAGGAGCATATCCTCCCGACAGTTCGGCGGTATGTGCGATATGCTCACGGAAATTTCCGAAGAATTTACAAAGGAAATCGATTTCGCCGACGATATTTCCCGAAAGGTTGAGGATTTGCTTATATCCTCCTTTGATATTTTCCCCGAAACGCTTGTGTGCCGAAATTCCGAAAACGGGAAGCTGAAAATCGAGTTCTCCTTCCGTAAAAAGAACGAAAAAATAAACGAATACGAGCTTCGCAAGGCACTGGAGGGAATTTGCTCGGTTAAGCTGGACAGGCCTTCCGTTACTTCTTCGGGGGACGAGGCGTGCGTGTGCTTTTGCGAAAAGACCTTTTTTCGAGTCGATGCCGCGGCTTCAAGGAGCGTTGCCGACAAGGACAGATATTGCGGCGACAGCTTTGAAAGCTTTTATGACGGCAAGGGCAATTTCAATGTCGTTTTAAGCGACGGAATGGGCACCGGAATGAGGGCGGCGGTCGATTCGTCGCTTGCAAGCTCAATGACGGCAAAGCTGATACGCTCGGGCTTTTCGCATCCTGCGGCGTTTCGGCTTGTAAATTCCGCCCTTATGCTAAAATCGTCCGAGGAGTCGCTCGCAACGCTCGATGTCCTCTCGATAGACCTCTACACGGGCAACGCAAGGCTCTGCAAGGCGGGTGCGGCGGCGACCCTCGTAAAGAAAAGGGAAAATGTGACAGCCGTCAACCGTGCCTCTATGCCGTTGGGTATCCTTGAGGAAGCGGATTTCGTTTCAACCGAATTCAAGCTTCGCAGGGGCGATACGGCGGTTATGGCAAGCGACGGAGCGTTTGAGTACTCGCTCAACACGGCAAAAATGATACTTTCGGGCTCAAACGACACCCCCGTTGACGCCCTTGCGGAAAAAATTGCCGAAGCCTCCAAGCGAGAAAGAGGCAAAAAGCCCGCCGATGATGTCACGGTTATTGTACTGAAATTAGTGCCAAATGAATAAAAAAGACAGGAAAAAACTGAAAATTTACATAAAAACTAAAGAATTGATTGACAATCGGCAAAATTTATTGTAAATTTTATATGTATCGATTGATAATGCACAATTATACGCCAAGAAGAATTTGAAAGGGGATATTTTTCAAATGGCAAAAAACAAACCTGTTCTGACTCCCGAGGAGTTGGAAGCTAAAAGAGCAAGGAAGGCTGAGAAGAATAAAATCTTCGGCGAGACCTTCTTAAAGTCGCTTGCGATATTGATGTCCATAGTGCTTGTTTATTCAATAGTTTACATAGCATTCGGACAGGGCACCACGATTGAGCAGAAGGTTGTTACACAGGGCAACAGCACATCAGGCAACAACAATTCGTCTCAGGGCGGCACAAACACGGCAAACAACAATACGGCAAATAACGCTACCTCATCCGACACATCTTCGGACAGCAATGCTCCCGCATCGGACGCTTCCGAGGCTAAGACGGTTGCCGACGCACTCAACAGCGCAACAAAGGCTGCGGTTGACGCAAAGGCAGGCTACGATTGGAAGAGAAACTGTCAGTACACTTCTCCCATCGATGTAGGTAACGCTACGAGCACACTTAATAAGGTTATTCACATGGTTGACGAAAACGCAGACCTCGACTCTGTTGTCGGCGGCTTCCTCGGAGTAGGCGATAAGAGCCTCACAATCAAGAAGGGCGAAGACGCTGCTGCGGCTATCGACTACCACGGCACAAACTATGCTCTTAAAGCTACATCGCTTAAACCCGAAGACCTCAAGGGCCTTAAAGTTAACGGCGACAGCTTTGAGTTTACACTCGACAATGTAAAGACCCCCGCTAAGGACGGTTCAAACTCGCTTTCAAGATTTACAAACGACATTATTACAAGGGAAGAGGTTGAGGCTGAAATTAAGGCTCAGGTTTCCGTTGTAACGGTTAACTCACTTGACGGCGAATACACAAACATCAAGGTTAAGGGCACAATCACCGACGGTAAGCTCGTTTCTCTCGAATACGAGACATCGGTAAGCGCTCAGCTCGCACTTAAAGCACTCGGTATCGGCATCAACGGTTCGGGCGCTATCCACACTGCTGCAAGCTACACTAACTTTGTATATTAATTCTTGGGAGGCAACTTAAAATGGCAAAGAAAGAGAAAGTTCAGTTAACTCCTGAGGAGATTGCTGACAGAAAAATTCGCAGATCAAACGGTTGGACCCGTTTCTGGGCAATATTCCTTTCATTCGTACTTGTTGCGGGTGTGTTCGGAATTGCACGCTCAAAGGGTCTTGACTCTTCCGCAAGCGACGATGTTACCGTAACGAACAACGCTTCAAACGGCGGCGCGGCTAATGCGGCAAACTCAAGCTCATGGGACGACGGTTCTTCAAACGGCTCATCTAACGGCGGTTCTTCAAACGGCGGCGCTTCAACAGCGGGCGACGCAGGTTCGGCAAATGCGGGCTCAACAGACGCAGCTGCTGTGGCAACACTTATCAACAACGCAACAAAGGCTGCTGTTGACGCTAAGGCAGGCTACGATTGGGAAAGACACTGCACGGTTGAAAATATCGATGTAGGTTCCGCTACAAGCACACTTAACAAGATTATCCAGGGCGTTGACTCAAACGCAGACTTGAACTCCGTTGTCGGCGGCTTCCTCGGCAGAGGCGATAAGAAAGAGACCTGCCCCAAGGGTATGACTCTTGACACCATCGATGTTCAGAAGGACGACGGCACAACAGAGAAGCTTTATCACGGCGCAAGCTACACTCTTAAAGCTACAAATCTCCAGGCGGGCGACATTCAGAACCTTCAGGTAAACGGCGACACATATGAGTTCACACTTCCGGATTCGACCAACCCCGACAGAAACGGCAACAACGCTCTTTCGAGATTTACAAACGACATCGTTATCCAGAGCGAGGTTGACGCCGAAATCAACAGCTTTGTATCTGTTGTAAATGTAAACTCAATTACGGCAAACTACAAGAACATTAAGGTTAAGGCTGTTATCACAGACGGCAAGCTTCAGAGCCTTGAATATTCGTATGCGGCTGACGCTGAAATTCAGCTTAAAGCAGTTGTATCAATTACAGGTACAGGTAACCTTAACGCAAACGCTAAATATTCTAACTTTGTATATTGATTCTAAGGAGGAAACTTAAATGGCAAAGAAAAACAAAGTTCAGTTGACTCCCGAAGAGTTGGCTGCGAAGAAACTTAAAACAAGAAAAGGCTGGGCAAGAGTAGGTGCTGTTGCATGTGCACTTGCAATCACAGCTGCCGTATATGCGGTAGGTTCAAAGGACGGCCACAAAATCAAGCAGGTTGAGGAAACTCCGCAGGTAGTAACCCAGGTTGTTACCGTTGCTGCAACAACGCAGAAGACAGAGACCACAACCGAAGCTACAACAAAGGCTCCCGAGACCACAAAGGCTGCCGAATCAACCACAAAGGCTGCTTCAAGCGATGATTCTTCATCGGGCGGAATTATGGATACAATCACAGGTCTCCTCGGCGGACTCGGCGACATTGACCTTTCGGGCGCAGGCGACACAATCGAAGGCGTCGGCAACACTGCAAAAGATTTCTTCTATGACATCGCAGACAAGATTGAAAACGGCGATAGCATCGGCGACATCGGCGGCGACATTATAGGCGGAATCGGCAAATAAAATATCCCCTACTTAATAAATTACGGCTGTTGCGGTTTGCAGCAGCCGTTTTTTTGTTGATATTCGCTAACAGCGTACGGTTTATTTTGGCATTTTTACCGTTGAAAACAGTCGAAGAAGCGTGTACAATTATCTTGAATGTGTTCATTTATCGAAAGGGGTTGTTGATATGCCGTGTTTTGGCTCAATTTATATAACGGCGTTGTCAATGCCCGAAATGTCAACGGCACAGGCGGATTATGTAAAGCTTACCGTTGCGCTTATAGTGCTTATACTGATTTTACCCGTTGTTTATTTTATATTACTGCGGCACGAGAACAATAAAACAAAGCACCTTAAAGCGATAATCGACCAGACAATGCTTACCTTTGCAAAGGTTATTGATGCCAAGGACCCTTACACAAGAGGACACTCCGAGGCGGTTGCCGAATATTCGAGGGAGATTGCACGGCGTTACGGTATGCCGAGGAGAATGCTTGACAACATCTACTATTCGGGACTTTTGCACGATATAGGCAAGATTGCCGTCCCCGACTCAATACTCAACAAGCCCGAAAAGCTGACAGAGGACGAATATGAAATAATCAAGACTCACACTTCGGTCGGTGCGGATATTCTTTCCGACCTTACTACGGTTGACAATATTGCGGCAGGTGCGAGAGACCATCACGAGCGATATGACGGTTCGGGATACCCGAAAGGGATTGCCGGCAATGACATAAGCCTTGAGGGAAGAATTATCGGCGTTGCCGACGCATATGACGCAATGGCTTCCGAACGGGTGTACAGAGGAACTTTCAGCCGTGAGAAGATAAGAGACGAGTTTGAAAAGGCGTCGGGCAAGCAGTTTGACCCGAAAATCGTTAAAATTCTTCTGGAAATGATAGACGAGGGTTACTTTGACCGATAAACGGGCAGCACGATACAAAATACGATAAAAACCGCTCCGAAGCTGCGGGTTTCGGAGCGGCTTTTCTGCTTTTTTGGTGAAAATCTATATTTCGGACGCTGAAATTACCCGAACACCATATATTGTGGCTTGAAAAATAATCAACAAATATCGACAAAATGTGCAATAAATATGCGGTTTGACGAAAACTTTGTTCAAAAAACGGCGAAAACTCAAATGTTCACAGTTTGTTCATAATTTTGTGGAAAAATTGCCAAAATCATTTGATTATTTTGCCCAAAAATAACAAATTTATTTGTTCAAATCGGAAAAACGATACTAAATCGTGAATAATTTATTGACTTTTTTACGATAAAAATTTATAATTTGAGTAACCATAGGAATGGTGTAATGGGGCGAAGTGTCTGAATTTTCGGACGCGGTCGTTATGCCCTTGCTATCTTCGGCGGGCACACAAGCCTGTTATGATACACATCCTTTGGTAATATGCTCGGGTGTGTATCATCGTCTCCCACCGACTTTAACAAGTGGGAATGGTGGGAGCCCTACCGAGTTAAACAAGACAGCGTTTGCGGACTCCTCCCTTATCGGGGCGGTCAGAGGCAAGAAACAAACTGCAGTCGCAAACAGCCGATGCGGCACCCCCGTCGGCATTCGTTGAACGGGGTGCGGACATTAAATCTTTTAATGTAAAATAATTAGGAGGTAAACAAATGAAAAAGTCAACAAAATTGTTGAGTGTTATCTTGGCAATTCTTATGATTTTCTCATCTCTGTCGGTTGCGTCTTTTGCCGCTAAGGCAAACTACAAGACTGTTGACGAGCTCGAAGCTTTGAACGCTTACGACGGCTACGGTCAGGTAACAAGACTTTCAACCGAAGAGAGAATGTCAATACTCTTTGACCAGCTTGATCTTCTCCTCGGACAGGCGAACATCAACATGGGCACAGTTCTTGACACAATGGGCCTTAAGATTACAATCAACCTTACATCTGTCAACAACATTTGTTCATCGTTCGACACATTCAAGTCAACAATGTCAAGTGGTTTGTACAGCATCGCTAAGGCTTTCGTAAATCTTGGTATCCTTGAAGAATTAAGCTTCAGCACATGGCAGAGCGGCATGAGCCGTGAAGGCACAGCTCAGCTCACAATCGTTTCCGAGATTCTTGAGCTTCTTTCGGCAAACAAGAGTGCTATCAACACGGTATTCACAAACGGCCTTGAGCTCGGCATGATCGCAAACTTCATCACAGGTCTTGATATTAAACCTATCAACAACCTTATTAAGAACATCCCGCAGGCTGTTAAGACGGCAGTCTTCCCGCTTATGGCAAGACCCGACACAACAGTTTCCGAGTTGGGAACTTACACAAACACATCGGGCGACGGCGGAATCCTTTCCGTACTTGACAACTTTGTAAAGATTATCTTCACAAAGCCGATGAATTGGACATCATACAGAGTAAGCGCTTCGGGTGCTGACCTTGGTTATACCACAGCTCTTCCGACCGCTGCTGAGCAGACATCAAGATATTTCGTTGTAAGCGATGACGGCACAAAGATTACTCAGTATGACTACAACTTCGCTCCCCTTATGGGCACAAGCGACAATACAGGCAAATGGACAGAGACAGTTACTTATACCAAGACTCTTGAAGAAGAGGGCGGAGATACTTACATCTTTGCAGCTCCCGAGGATTACACCGGTGACGCAACTCTTAAATGGTATAAGGCAGGCGACGAAGGCTACTTCCTTCCGTCAGTCAGAGACGCTATCAACAACGGCACATTGAGCTTCACACTCAACGGCGACGACAGCGCTCTTTCACTTCTCTACAAGTTCATTCCTTCTGTATTTGCCGAGATGGCACCCACAGTTCTTAACGGTTCTGTTAAGAAGCTCCTTGCAGGTGCATTCGATGTTACATTTGATGAAATGACAGCTGACGAAGTTGCAGCGGCAGTTTCCGCTACGGGCAACCCCGACAACTTCTTCACAAAGGATCAGGAATTCTATCTTTGGGAATATTCTGATTACAAAGTAATCGACGGCGTTCCTTACTATCGTTTCGAGGATACATACTTCAAAGGTACTATCCCCTCAAACATCAGCACATATTACTATATGTTCAACTGGGATTGGAACATCACCGACGATTTCGTTAATGATTACATCCCGCAGGTAAGCGGAGCAACAATCAGCGCTTCAAAGGCTGGCTATGACAGCATCCTTGACGGCCTCAATGCTTTCGTTTATCATGTAATTGATACAGTTCTTGTTGATAAGTTCACAGTTAAGGGCGTTACATACAACCTTAAGGAAGGCATCAACTGGCAGAACGGCGGTCTTGACAAGGTTCTTGACAATGTTCTTTCTGCTGCAAGATATGTATTCAACATCGCTCCCGAAGAAATCTTCGACGAGTATTACAGCGACGCTAAGCTTTCACCGTATTACAATATGATGATGAACGGTACTACCAAGCAGGCTATTACAGGTCTTGTTGCTGCGGCAGTTAAGATGATTATGCCTCAGGTACAGTTCCCGTCGGAAGCTAAGCTTTGCAAGACAGTCGGCACAGACAGCAATGAGGATGTTTCAGTTCTTGCTCTCGGTGCAGTAGTAGTTCGTGAGCTTTGCACACAGCTTATGCCCGCATACAACTTCGACGCACTTATCTATGCTGATTACAACACAAAGACAATCCTTACAGGCTCCAAGTATGATTCAAACTACTGGCTTGATACTGTTATCACAATGGGTATTGACCTTGGTATGTATTACTTGCGCAACATCACCGACCTCGGTGAAGACAGTGCAAACGGCTACTATGCAGTAATGAACAAGCTCGGTGCGACTCCGTCCGCTGACGCTGCTTCGTTCACATACACAGCTGACTCAACATACATCGACTCTGTTCCCACATGGCAGTACAAGATTGACTGGATCATCGACTGGGCTCTCACTTCTTCGGAAGAGTGGGCATGGGGCTTCGAGAAGTTCCTTGACTGCGGCTCAACAGTTGATCTTGCTACATATCAGGATCCGTGGGCTAAGCTCAACACAGTACTTCTTAAACTCCTTCCGCTTGATCAGGTTCTTAACCAGAGCGGAGTTTCAACAGCAAGCAACACATGGCTTGAAAACGTACTCAGAGGCAAGCTCGTTGACGGTATCAACACACTTGACCTTCCGTTGGTTGCAAGCGCATTTGAAATTCCGGACGGAATCCTCAGAAACGCTAATGTTCTTACTCAGGTTGTTACGGTTGTAAGAGGTCTCCTCAACGCAATCCTTTACAAGGTAATGGGTAACTACACATTGCTTTCCGACAGCACATACACAACTCTTGATACAATCCTTAACCAGACAAATATCAAGAACCTTGTTGTAAACCTTGTTGACAAGCTTTACACAGCAGGCAACAACGGACTTCTTGTTCCGGTATTGCCGATAGTAAATATGTTCATCGGTTGGAAGACCGGTATCCAGGAATATTCCGACCCGTCAATTTACTTCTCATCAAGCTCAGGTGACAGCTACCTTCATAAGGACGCTACAAACACCTTGGTATTCACAAACAAATCGGGCGGTATGCTTCAGAAGCACAGAAACTCCGACAAACAGGATCAGCCTTACACCATCTTGGTTTCAAATGTTGAGGTTGACAACGGCGGTTCGGCTTCGGGCTTCCCGACAACAGTTGCTCCCGGCGGAACAGCTAACATTTCAATCACAGTACCGACAACTGACGACGTTATCCGTGCAATCGTTACTTATTCTTACACAGGTAAGGACGGCAAGGCACTCGGCGGCGAGCAGAAGAAGGTAATTTACGCTCGTACTTCTACCACTTGGGACCAGGAGAACGAGATAGAAGCAGCAGTCGACACAGGCGACTATGCACAGAGAAACGAATATAAGAAGTATGAGTTCACAAGAGACCTTTACACATCTGTTGTAAACTATCAGGGCTCTATGTCTTATAAGGCTGCAACGGTTCAGGTCGGTAACAAGACCAAGAAGTTCAGCAGCATTAAGTATGACACTAACCCGTCATCGAATTTCTCTTCAAACTTCGATCTTATCACAGATCGTGCAACGGCAGGTTGGGTTGAAGCACTCATCAAGAACGAGGTTGTTAACACCTCCGGTTACTTCTGGAAGGCTAAGTCGGGCGTTACCGCTGATACCGAATTTGATTACGGCGTATACGACGGCGGTCAGATCGCTGTTAAGTACGGTAACAAGTCCGGTACATGGAACATCGACTTCGTTTACTACACCGATTATAACATCGGTAACATTGTTAAGGGATATGTTGACAAGCAGCTTATGGCTTCCGATTACGGCTCAGACGCTCAGGACGCATTCTCAGCTTATGAGACTGCCCTCAGAGACGCTGTATATCTTGCAGACGCTCCCAAGACAACATCTTACACAACCGATGTAATGCCTTACATCGAAGACACTCTTACAGAGCTTGAAAATGCTTATAAGGCACTTTCAGCTTACAAGCAGGTTACCACAAACGCAATCACTGTTGATTCTGTAATCGCAGCTGTTGACGCACTCGAGACAGATAAGTCACACGACATCGACTTCGAGGATCACGAGCTTTACGAGTACTTCCAGTACGAGAACGCAAGAACAGCAGCTCGTAAGATTATCAACGCTTACGCTAAACCTGCACAGCCTGAAAACTACATTGACGGTGAAAACCTTTCACAGGCAGTTATCGAAGCTATCGAAGCTGCTAACAGCGGTAATGTAGCAACAGGTATCGGCGCTACAATTTCTACTCCCACAGCGGAAGCTATGAAGAATTGGAACGACGCTATTGCAAACTGGACTGCTCCGTCATACACTGACCTTGAAATGGCAGATTCAATTGCAAGACTTAATTACTACTATGCATTCATGGACGCTAACTGGAGAAGCCCTGTTGAGAAGCAGTTCTTGACATCGGAAATCGCAGCTGCTAAGGCTCAGAACTATGTTGAGAGCGAATACAGCAAGGATTCTTGGGCAGCATACGCAGCAGCTCTTGCTTCGGCAGAGAAGGTTGCAGCTGATTCAAGCGCACTTCAGTCAGAGGTATTTGATGCTAAGTACGAGCTTATGAAGTCTCAGAACGACCTCATTCCTGCATATGCATCAATGAAGGATAACGGCTATCTCGATTCAGAGCTCACAGGCCTTATTGCACAGGCTAACACAATCATCGGTCATTTCGACGAGTACTTCAAGGTTAAGGACGGCGTTGACGCTACCGAGGCTTGGAAACAGCTTGTTAAGGCTCTCGGTGTTGAGTACAATGTAACAGTTGACGGCGTTGATTACAGCGGCATCCTTTACAACCACTCGGCACTTACATTCACAGCATATGACAGACTTAACTCCAACAAGGAGAAAGCAAAGGTTGACGCAGCTTGCGACAAGCTCCAGGCAGCACTCAACAACTTCGTTTCAAGCGTAACACTTGATAAGAACGAATCAGGCGTTGTTAACCAGGTTGAGCAGGATGTAAGATACATCCAGGGTATCACACCGGGTACAGTTACAACTGCTGACGCAATCCTTGCAAACGTTAAGGCTTCTAACGCAGCGGCTAAGCTTGCAGTTTCGGCATCTAAGTCAAACGGCTACGGTACAGGTGCTAAGGTTGATGTTTCAATCGACGGCATCGGCGTTCTTACAACTTACTACGTAGTTATCTACGGCGATGTAAACGGCGACGGCGCAGTTGACGCATTCGACGCATTCGCAGTTGACAAGAGCATCAGCAACCTTGACGCACTTGACGGCGTATATGCTAAGGCAGCGGACGCTGACGCAAGCGGCGAGATCACAGTTGCAGACTTGACACCTATCATGAACGCAGCTGCTGGTTACACCGATGCGATTTCTCAGACTAAATAATTGACCCGTTCGATTATTGATTAAAAATCGGGGGTGTCGGGTCGCAAGGCTCGGCATCCTCGCGGAAATTAAAAAATTCGCTTACATTTAATCGGCTGATGTTTGTATAGGATTCAGCGGTTGCCGATTGGCAACACCACTGCCGATTGGTTCGTTTCAAACAGAGTGATAGCTGTTTTTAATATTTCCGCTCAATTAAAATATGAAAATAACATAAATTGTTATTGACATTTTTGCAGATTAAGTGTATATTTATTGGGAAAATAGAATAAGGAGGCTAATAATGGTTAAGTCCAAGAAAATCCTTAGCCTTGCTTTAGCTGTTGTAATGCTTCTTAGCATGCTGACTATCGGCGCTTTTGCCGCAACTACAGCTCCTACGGGCACATTTACGGTTTCATCTTCGGCTTCCGAAGTTGCGAACGGCGATGTTATTACAATCACTGTTAAGGCAAACGCTACAGAAGATTTCTATGCCGGACCTATGTCGCTCCCGATTAAGTACGACGCATCGTTGTTCGAATATGTAGCAAACTCTGCTGCTATTTCGGAAATCTACGGTGCAGGTGCAACCAGAACATCTCTTAAGTCGGATGCAGGTATGCTTACAGTTGTACTCTCTCCCGCGACAAGCGGTGCGGTTACTGCTCCCAACCTTAACGGAGCAAACCTCACAGTGCTTACATTCCAGTTGAAAGCTATCGGCACAACAGGTTCAAGCGCTATTGAGATCGCTGATGACCAGAAAACTGCGTCAAATGTCAGCGGTAAATTCTACTGTGGTTCGTTCGACGGCTCCAACCCGTTGACCAATGAACTTACAGCAATCGGCCAGACTCTTAACAGAGTAGGCACAACTGTTGCTTATGCGGCAGCAGGTACACCCGAACTTATCCTTACCGAAACAGGTACAGAAGCAGGTACTGTTATTGACAGAACTACAACATGTAATGACTATGCAGGTTATGTATATGGCGTTGACACACTTGGTGACGGCGCAGATATTCTCGACTATGTAACAACAAATGTTGGCTCGGTTGAGGTTGTTGAAAACGATAACGGCGTAGTATCGACAGGTGCTACTATTGTACTTAAAGATGCGGCAGGAGAAATCATTGAGACCTATGTATTCGTTTACTTCGGTGATGTAAACGGCGACGGCATGGTTGACTTGGACGACTCGGGTCTTATCGAAGCAAAAGAATCATATCTTGTTGATATTGAAGAGGGCACAGCGCAGTATATTGCAAGCGACCTTACTTGTGATACGGTAGTTGACTTGGACGACTCAGGTCTTATCGATGCTCAGGAAGCATATCTTTCTGAACTTCCCACACAGTATGAGCTCGCTCAGACTTATGCAGCTAACAATCTCTAATATATAACAATTAAATAGATATGTTAATTTAGGAGGAAACATTTATGCTTAAAACAGGCAAAAAAGTGATTAGCATTGTTCTTGCTGTTGTTTTAGCGTTGAGTGTAATGTCAGTTGCTGCTTTTGCTGCTTTTGATCCTTCAACTCAGACATTGGGACTTATCCTTGTTCCCGATAAGGATCTTACAAAGCTTGCTCCGGGCGATGAAGTTACATTTACTATGTATTGCGATGTTGCCGATTTTAACACACTTTTCGGTGTTTATAAAATTCCGGTATTCTTCGACCCCGCTGTTTACACAGCTGAAAATGCATACACGCTTCACAACGACTTTGCTAATTTCTACAAGCCCTCAAGCACAACAACAATTGTTACTGCAGCAGCAACTGTTTCTAAAATAGCTGGCTATGCAAGCAATGTTGACACTACAAGACACACAGCATTTGTTAACTTCCTCGGCGCAGCTGATACACGTTTGGGTGTTACAGCCGCAGGTGGTTATCACATGACACCGGCTGAAGAGGGCGGAACAAGAACAGGTGCTGAATTGTCATTTAAGATGACAGTTAAGGCTGATGCAGACCTTGTAAACGGTAACACAGATGTTGTTATTCCCGATGCACTTAGCTATGCTTCAGGTATGTACTTCAAAACAACAAACGGTACAAAGACAACAAACCTTACCAATGCACAGGTTAACACAGAAGCTTCTAACGCTATGGCTAACAACCCCGCAGCTGCAGGTCCTGCAGTATCAAAGGCTAAGAGCCAGGTTAAGATGACTCCCGTAAGCGCAACAGCAGTTGCTGACGAGTTCAGCTTCAGAGTAATTTCTACAATTACAGACGCTGATTGGGATGCATACTTTGCAAACACAGGTGTTGCAGACGCTTCGACAAGCTACATCACCGCAGTTGGTCTTGTTGCATACAAGGGCTCGGCTGCTTTCGACGCTGACACTGCTAAGGCAGTTGTTGCGGGCACACCGGCTAACGACTATGCAGCGGCTACAACCGACTACATCTGCAAGGCAGGCGACGATGCTGACGCTACATTCGGCGCAGTTATTAAACTTGCTCATTCAACACTTGCTAACGACATCACATACATGGGCTTTGTTCAGTATGTTGACGCTTCGGGCAACGCACAGACAATCTTCTACGAGACTGCTGGAACAGCTGCTCTCTCATCAAACTATGACGCTATTGTAAGCTCTTATCTTGCAGCTTATCCGTTCGCAGCATAATTACTGAAACGGTCGTAAGATAACCAATTACAATAAATTTGAGAGGAGAAAAATTTGATGAAACAAATTTACAGCGCGCCGGATTTCGACGTTTCAGTATATGAAGTAGAAGACGTAATCACCCTTTCAATAGGCACAGGTCCTGTTGAAGGCGGTAATGAAGGTTGGATCGAAGTATAATCTGATCGTCTGAAAGCGCAAGATTTATAAAAACAAGAAGCAGGGTAAGCAATTACCCTGCTTTTTTGTATGCAAAATTCCCAACCCGTAGGACGCCCGACATAGGCTCCCGGTGGGCGAGGTAAGAGTGAATAGGTGTGGGTGCAGCGCACGGGTTAAAATTCATATCATACCGTAGGGACAGCCCTTGCGGCTGTTCGAAAACACCGTTGGTTTGTTGTTTTTTTATTGTAATTTACGGTTGATATGAAATTATAATCAACGCACAACCCGTAGGGGCGACCTGCGGTCGCCCCTATGCTATATGATATGTTTTTCAATTCGTGCGTTCAGCCTCCCTTGTGTAAAGGGAGATGCCGAATGAATGTGAGGCGGAGGGATTGTAAGGCTGTTCTTATGTGATTTTGTAAAAATCCCTCAGTCATTTTTTCACAAAAATGACAGCTCCCTTTACAAGGGAGCCTATGGCGGACAGCCGCAAGGGCTGTCCCTACGGCGGGTACGCATAAGATATTTCGTCATTCCGTACCCTAACGGGCAAAATCGAATATTATAAAACGAGGAGTGTCGAAAAATGAAAAAGCGATATATTCCGCCGAGGGCGGATTTTGTTATTATAGAGGAAAACGATGTTATAACCGCTTCACTTGCTATGCCGACAGGTTCAAACAGATATAAACTGCGTTGGAATTGAGTTGTATGCTAAAGAAGCCGTAAGAAAAAGGATTTGAAAAATTGTATATACAAATGCGTAAAATAATGATAAAATAAACTGAATAGGCGAAAGGCGGTGTAATTACGGAACTGTTTGATATTGCAGGGCTTAAAGTCCGAATGGATTGCAAAAACGGTATGCTTTATGAGCGTTCAAGGGCATATCTCAGTAAAAATCAAGAGGAAAAAGAGGACTTTTGCGTCAGCGTTCCCGAGGATGTGCTGAAAAGAAAAATCGAATTGCTACCGCAGCTTACCGCCGACGAATGTTACTATGTATATATGGGCGAGGCGTTCTATTACAAGCTGTTGAATTACGGCGGAGTGTTATTGCACGCCTCGTGTATTGAAAAGGACGGAGTTGCTTATCTGTTTTCGGCAAAGAGCGGTGTGGGCAAATCAACGCACACTCATCTGTGGATGAAAAAATTCCCCGATGTGCGTATGATAAACGACGACAAGCCCGCCGTGAGGCTAATTGACGGCAAATATTACGCCTGCGGTACCCCGTTCAGCGGGAAAAACGACGAAAGCGCAAATGCCGTTGTTCCGATAAAGGCGATTGTGTTCCTGGAAAGAGATACCGAGAACAGCATTTCACGCATATCGCCGCAGAGCGCAATTCCGCTGTTTATGGCGCAGACAATCCGTCCGTCGAGGGCAGATACAATGGATAAACTGTTGACCGTGCTTGACGGCGTGCTCAAAAATGTGCCTGTTTACAGATTAAAATGCAATATTTCCGAAGAGGCGGTTATGACCTCCTATCTCGGAATAAACAACGATTTATCGAACGGAGATACACACAATGAAGATTAAAGACGGATATATTATAAGAGAGGTTGCGGGAAGCAACATTGTTGTTCCCGTAGGCGACGAACAGATGTCGTTCGGCGGAATTATGACGCTTAACGCCGTAGGTGCCTTTGTCTGGAAAAAGCTCGAAAACGGTGCGACAAAGGAAGAATTGGTTGACTCCGTGTTGGCTGAATACGAGGTTGACCGCCGGACGGCTTCGGCGGATATAGAGAGATACATCGCAAAGCTCCGTGAAAAGAATATAATTGAGGACTGAACCGTGGAAAAGAAGAAAATACGGCTTGCGGAGATTATGCCCGTCATTGAGGAAAAGCTGTCGCAGGGCTCAACGGTTGAAATCCCGATAACGGGAACAAGTATGCTGCCGCTTCTGGTTGCGGGCAGGGACACGGTCGTGCTCAAAAAATGCGAGGGAAAGCTCAAAAAATACGATTTGCCGCTTTACAGGCGTGCGGACGGCTCGTTTGTTTTGCACAGGGTAGTCGAGGTGTGCGAAAACTCCTACACAATGTGCGGAGATAATCAATGGGTAAAGGAAAAGGGGATAACCGACGGTATGCTGATAGGAACGGTCTGCACGGTTAAGCGAAACGGCAGGGAAATTCCCGTTGCCGCTAAAAAGTACAGAGCGTACTGCCGCATATGGAATATGCTTTTCCCGATAAGAAAATACATTGTTAAAATCAGAGGAAAACTGAAAAAATGAAAAACACAACAGCCTTGAACTGGATAAAACGCAATTCTGTTTCGGAGTTGCCGGGTATGGTGTCGCTTATAATCTGCGACGCCCTTTCCTCCGTGTGCAGTGTTTCAATGGCTGTTTTTGCCAAGCTTATAATCGACTCGGCGCAAAAGGGCAATATGGATGGGCTTGTACGCAATGCGGTAGTCCTGTTGCTCGTTATAATTGCCCAGATTGCGTTGAAGCTCCTGTCAAAGGCTCTTGAGGTCAGGGTTTCGGGAAAACTCGAAATGAAGTACAAAACAGAGCTTTTTTCAAACATATTAAAGAAAGATTATCTCAAAATCAGCCGATACCATTCGGGCGAGCTTATGACAAGGCTCACAAGCGACATTACGGTGGTAAGCCAGGCGGTTACGACAATTATCCCGGGTATTGTTTCAACGGTTACAAGGCTCATATGCGCCTTTGCGGTTCTGTTTGCCCTTGACAAATGGTTTGCGCTTTTGTTCCTGCTTGCGGGTCTTGCGCTGTTTGTGTTCACAAGGATATTCAGAGGTTCTATGAAAAAACTGCACAGGGTTGTGCAGGAGACGGACGGCTCGGTGCGCTCGTTTATGCAGGAGTCGATAGAGAGCGTTCTCGTAATCAAGATTTTCAATGTCGGCGAGAAGATACTCAAAAGGGCGGAGGCTCTGCAAAAAAATAACTTTGACGCAAAGATAAAGAAAAACAGATGGTCGATTTTTGCCAATCTCGGCTTTTCGGCGGCATTTTCGCTCGGCTATCTGTTCGGTCTTGTATGGAGCGGAATAAAGCTCTGTACGGGCAGTATTACATTCGGTACGCTCACGGCTATAATTCAGCTTATCAGCCAGGTACAGGTTCCGTTTACCTCGCTTTCGGGTATAGTGCCGCAGTATTATTCGATGATCGCTTCGGCAGAGAGGATAATCGAAATCGAAAATATGAGCGCAAGCAAAAGCGTCAACGATAAAGACACCGACACCGAAAAAATCTATTCGGAGATGGACGGCATATGCTTTGACGGCGTGTCGTTCGGCTACGGCAGAGACGCGGTAATCGAGAACGGTACATTTGAAATAAAGAAAAACGACTTCACGGTCATTTCGGGAATATCGGGTATCGGCAAAAGTACGCTGTTTAAGCTGCTTGTCGGCGTAATACCTCCCGACAGCGGAAGAATATATATAAAAAGCGGCGGCAGGGAATACGGCATAGACAAATATATGCGAAGCCTTTTCGCCTATGTTCCGCAGGGCAATATGCTTTTCAGCGGCACAATAAGGGATAATATACGCTTCGTAAACGGTAATGCCGACGACGAAGAAATTATGCGTGCTGCCGAGGTAAGCTGTGCGGCTGAATTTATTAACGCTCTGCCCGACGGGCTCGATACGGTGCTCCTTGAGGGCGGACACGGACTTTCCGAGGGTCAGATACAGCGCCTTGCCATAGCGAGAGCGGTGCTGACGGACGCACCGATACTTCTGCTTGACGAAGCGACCTCGGCGCTCGATGAAAAGACGGAAAAGCAGGTGCTTTCAAACATAAGGGAGCTTAAAGAGAAAACCTGCGTTATAATTTCGCATAAATCGGCGGCATATGAGATATGCGACAAGGAGCTTAAAATAGAAAACAAAAAAATCACTGTAAACAATTTAAGATAATTTGTTTTTGGTTATTGTATATTCAAAATATATCTGTTATAATCATTAGGTATGGATTTAACCGACAGTTTTTCACAGAGGGAGAAAGATATGAGTTACAGTTCGGACAACAAAAAAGAATATGAGGACGGTATGAGTCTCGATACCGTTTTGATTTATCTTAAAAAGCTTTTGGATAAATGGTGGCTTGTGGTTATCTCGGCTGTTATTGCGGCACTTTTGGGATTTATAATCGCAAAGGTTACCTATGTTGACAAATACTCCTCGCAGATTATGTTCAATGCGAGCAACAGGGACACGGCTATTACGGTTGCGGGTCAGTCCGCTTCGGACATCAACGCTTCTGTATCGTTGGCGGAGAGCTTTAAGTATGTGTTCTCAACCACCGAGCTTGCAACGAGCGTAGCAAACTCCTGCGGCTATCAGGTAACACCGCAGCAGATAAAGGATTTTATATCAATAACCTCGGTTGAAAACACAACGATTATTTATCTTACCGTTACCACGACCGACCCCAAGGTTTCGTACGGTATCGCAAACGCTTATGTCGAAAACTACACGGGCGCAATAGAAAAAGCTTTTCCCAACACAAAGCTTGTCGTTATCGACCCGCCGCTTCTTGCCGAACAGCCGAACGCAAACAATGACAAAATCGTCTATACGGTTCTCGGCTTTATAATCGGTGCGGTTCTTGCCTGCCTGTTTATTATAGCTTCGGTAATCTTCAAGGATACAATCAAGAATTCCGAGGAAATAAACAACAAGCTCGGAATGAAGACGCTCGGCAGCATAAGCAAGGTAAACAAGAAGGTTAAGAATAACGACAAACAGGGTATTCTTATTACCGACAAGAAAACGGGCTTCTCGTTCATTGAGTCGTATAAGCTTATCAGAACAAAAATCGAGCATGTTGCGGCTAAGCAGGGCTACAAAACGATTATCGTTTCAAGTACGCTTGCAAGCGAGGGCAAAACGACTACGGCGACAAACCTTGCGCTTTCACTTGCGCAGAACGGAAAATCCGTGCTCCTTATCGACGCCGATTTGCGTAAGCCGTCGGTTGCGAGAACTCTCGGTTTTGCGGCAACGGACGACGAGGGCATCTGCGGAATAATTTCCGGCAACAAGACGCTTAAAGAGTCTATAAAGTATTCGGAAAAATATCAGCTGTTTGTGCTTGTGTCGGGCATTGCCGTTGATAACTCTTCGGAAATCCTCTCATCTCCCAAGATGGAAGAAATCATTGAATCCGCTAAGAAGGAATTTGACTTCGTTATCATCGACACCGCTCCGTGCGGAATTCTTGCGGACGCTTCAATCCTTGCGGCTTATGCCGATACGGTTGTTCTTGTTGTTAAGCAGGACTATGCTTCGGCAAGAAGAATTAAGAGGGCTGTTGACAACATTGAAAACTCCGGAACGGAGATACTCGGCTGTATTTACAACAACTCGGAAAGAGTGTTCGGCAAGCCTGTATTCTACGGCGGTAAAAACGGATACGGCTACGGTTACGGATATGGCTACGGTTACGGTTACGGCTACGGTTCGAAACACGAGAACTCAAAGCGCAGCGGAAAGCAGTCGAAATAAGTCGAAGAAAATAATATTTGGTATAAAATGCAGGATGAATTTATTTCTCCTGCATTTTTGCTTTTTAGGACATTTTGCATAAACTTACACAAAAATTTATATAAAAATCGCAAAAAATTCTATAACTTTATTGACGGAAAGCGTATTTAGTTGTACAATAAACTATAAATATGTGTATTAGTGCACCCTTTTTTCAGAAAAAAGCAGGTGCAGGTGTTGATTTTACGACAATTTTCGGGGAAATTGACCAATAACTCGCAGCATATCGGAGGGTACTTTATGGATATGAATATGGATCTCAAGGATGTCATAGCCAAACTCAAATCGGGTAAAGGCAAAAACAAGGATGCAAGAAAACGCAATCCTTTCAATGCATTCTTTGAAAAAAATCCTAAAATGAAAATCATTTTGCCGCTTGTGTTTATCGTAATCGCTGTGGTTGTTGCGGTGCTGATAATCATTTCCGGCGCAAAGACGGATGTCGGGCTTGACGAAACGGTTACGACTCCCGCACAGTCCGTAGATGTGCTTCCGATGATTGAGCGCGACGAGGGCGAAACGGTTGCGGACGGCGTTGACCCGTTCTCGGAGGATGTTATCGCCAATGCCAAGATAACCGGTATGATATACAACTCGGACGGTTACAGAACGGTAATTGTCGAGACAAAGTACCGTGCATATACCCTCCAGGTCGGAGATTATGTTCCCGGCTCCGAGTGGCTTGTTGAGTCAATAACCGACAGCTCGGTTACATTCTCACTCGGCGAAAAGACAAGAACCGTCGAGATGAAATAATACGGTAAAAAATATCTTTTATATAAACAACTAAGTTTTCTTAGGGGGAAACAACGATGTACAACAGTTCAACAAAAAAATTGAAAGCTGTTCTGGTTGCGGTTTTGACAATCGTACTGCTTGCAAACGCCATATTGCCGATGACGGTAATGGGCTCGGGAAGAGACAGCAGCACCGATTACCAGTACTATGTAATCAAGTCGGGCGACACGCTGACAAGAATAGCCAAGAACCACGGCGTTACCGTCAGCGACATTATGACGGCTAACAACCTTTCCGACGCCGACAAGATAATTACGGGCAAGGTAATTAAAATACCGCTCACCGAAGAGTCTTCGTCGTCCTCGTGGGTATCGACAAGACTTTCGCTCAACCTTGTTGAGGCGAATGTCAAGGACGCACTTTCGGCTATTGCGAGAAATGCGGGATATACGATTATTTTCGTCGGCGATTCCACTGCCACGCTTACGGTTGACCTTGAACAGATGTCGGCGCTTAAAGCTATTGACTATGTTACAAGGCTTGCTGGTCTTTCCTATCTTAAAGACGGCAACACCCTTATGGTAGGCACTACGGCAGAGCTTAACGAAAAGTTTGTTGACAAGGTTGTAATGACTAAGTTTACCCTTAAATACATAACCGTAGGCGTTCTTCAGACACAGGCGAGCGCACTCGGACTTTCCGATGTTCAGTATGTTTCGACAGAGGCTGACGACAGCACCGTATATGTAAGCGCATATCCGAAGGAGCTTGCAAAGATACAGGAGCTTATCAAGCTTCTTGATGTAAGCAGCAATATCAACGCAGGTGCGGCTCTTGTTGCGGCTAACTTCAAGGAAATCAACCTCAACTATATTTCTGCCGACGAGTTCAGCGGACTTCTTTCAAACCTCGGACTTGACCCGGGCATCGTTGTTGCATCAAGACCCTATACACTTTATACATTTGTAACAGGTTCGGCACTTGCGGACATAAATGTAATCAAGTCTGTTGTCGATAAGCCTCTTACGGGCGCTAACCTCAATGCTTCAAAGAGCGATCAGGTTGTTGAGCCCACCACCTCGGGTTCGTCTTCGGGCTCCGGCACAACCACAACGCCCGGTTCGGATTCAACGACAACACAGGCGACTAAGATACTTCGCGAGGTTGAGCTTACATACATTGACAGAACGATGGCTGTCGGAATTCTTGACAGCTTCCCGTACGATGTTACGGTTTACGGTCCCGAAAAGATGACAAAGAAAATCTGGATTATGGGCACCGAGTCCGAAGTCAACAATGCCGAAAGCAAGATAAGAGAATTTGATACAGAGAGCTATGCGGACAGCATGAAGCTTGAAAACAACTTCTTTGTATATGACCTTCAGAATTGCACGGCTCAGGAGATGCTTGACAGACTTGCCAACATTTCTCTTGAGAATGTGACATTTAAGACAAACGCATATCCGACAATTTCAAAAGCACTTATCGTTTACTGCGATTACTCCAAGCAGGATCAGGTTAAGAGCCTTCTCGACGCTCTTGATGCAGCAAGCACTTCGGAGGTTATGAACAGAGCCGTTGAGGTTACTGCTTCCGAATCGGTCGCAAGGAACAGAATTGCGGGCTTGATGAGCGTTCATCCCGAAATTCCGGATATGTCCGAGTTTACATTCGTAACAGCCGAGTCCAAGACGGGAACCGGCTCCGCATGCACAACATATGTTAAGGCTACGCCCGAAATGGCGGATTACATCAAGGGCTTGCTTAACGAGTTGGATTCAGCGGCTTAATCGTTAATTTGGGTGCAGGAATAATAATTTTCTTGCACCCTATACGCATATTTTTCAGATGTTCAAATTTAGGGGAGTTGTATTCAGTGGTTTTTACAGGCAAAGAAAGTTCGTATCCGTTCACACTTGAGGACCTTTTAAGACATACTACGGAGGTTGGCGGTTCCGACTTGCATTTGGTTGCGGGAATTGAGCCTTGCGTCAGAATAAACGGAGATCTTAAAAGACAGAATAATTTCCCCAAACTTGAACCCGAGGACATTGAGAAGATGTTGCTTTCGATAATGTCCCCGATACAGAAAACAAAGCTTGAAGAGGATTGGGAGCTCGACCTTGCGGTAGCCGTACCCGGCGTTGCACGATTCAGAGGAAATGTAATTATTCAGCGAGGCACTCTTGCGGCGGTATTCAGAGCAATTCCGTTTGAGGTTCCCGAGCTTGAAAAACTCGGTCTTCCGTCCGATATTAAAAGACTTTGCAACCTCCCGAGAGGTCTTGTGCTTGTTACGGGCCCGACGGGCAGCGGTAAATCGACAACGCTTGCCGCTATGATAAAGTACATAAACGAGAGATACGAAACAAATATCGTTACGGTCGAGGACCCGATTGAGTTCCTGCACACTCATATAAAATCAACGGTTCGTCAAAGAGAGATAGGCAATGACACACACAGCTTTGCCAACGCCCTTAAAACCGTTTTGAGACACGACCCCGACACCATTATGATAGGCGAAATGCGTGACCCCGAGAGTATTTCCATTGCGGTTACGGCGGCTGAGACGGGACACCTTGTTTTCTCGACTCTTCATACGCAGACTGCGCCTATGACAATTTCCCGTATTATCGACTCTTTCCCCGAGGGACAAAAGGGTCAGATAAGACAGCAGCTTTCAAACTCGTTGAAGGCGGTTATCTCACAGCAGCTTATTCCCACCATTAACGGTAAGGGAAGATGCGTTGCGGTTGAATATATGGTTGACACTCCCTCGGTTAAGAACCTTATCCGTGAGGAAAAGGAGCATCAGCTCTATGCGGCTATGCAGACAGGTCAGATGCAGGGTATGCAGACCATGGACCAGGCACTGTTAAGGCTGTACAGAGAACAGAAAATTTCAAAAGAATCGGTTATTGAATATTGCGTTGATGAAAAAGAGGTCAGAAGGCTTCTTATGACATCGGGTTACTAATATAAAAGGGGGCAGAAGCTTTGGCATCCTTTACATATGACGGTATGAACCGCCAGGGACAGAATGTCCACGGCGAGGTTGTTGCGGACAATTCCTCCGCGGCAATGGATAAACTCCGTGAAGCGGGAATTATCGTTACCGATATCAAGGAAAAAGTTATAAACGAAAGAAAAAAGTCGGGCGGAAAAAAGGTATCCATTCAGGATGTCGCTATTTTCGCAAGACAGATGGCGGCTATGATTTCCGCAGGCGTTCCCGTTACAAGGGCTTTGTCGACGCTTGCAAAGCAGGCTACCAACCCTACGCTTGCGGCAGCCATTGTGGATATTTCGGAAAATGTTGAAAGCGGTATGCCTCTTTCCGAAGCGTTTGCGATGTATCCCAAAATTTTTGATGACCTTTTTGTAGCAATGATTGCCACGGGCGAGGTCGGCGGTATTCTTGAACAGTCGCTTATCAGCCTTGCAAACCAGCTGCAAAAAAACAAGGCGTTGAAGGACAACATCAAGTCGGCGGTATCGTACCCGAAGAACATCGGTATTTTTGCTGTCGTTCTTCTTATTGCGATGCTTGCGTTTATGGTTCCGATATTCCAGGATATGATTCCGTCGGGTACGGAGCTTAACGGACTTACCCAATTCATATTCAATGCTTCAAACAGCTTGAGAACGCAGTGGTATCTGTGGATACTTGTAGTTGCGGTTCTTGTTGTAGCTTTAAGGTTTATAATCAAGAGCAAGCCCGCACACGATTTTTGGGAAAAGAACAAATTGCATATGCCGTTGCTCGGCGACTTTATAACGAAGATGGTTGTAGCCCGTTTCTGCCGTACACTTGCAACGCTTCTTGCGGGCGGTGTTACTGCGGTTGAGGCTTTACAGAGCGCAGGTCCGACATCGGGCAGCGACCTTATCAAAAAAGCCGTTGACGACGCCATTGCGGATATTGAAGAGGGCAAGTCGATTTCCGACTCTCTTGACAAGAGCGGACTGTTCCCTCCGATGGTTACGGGTATGATTGCAATCGGTGAGGAAGCCGGTACTTTGCCGGAGCTTCTTGACAAGGTTGCGGAGTTCTATGAGGAGGATGTTGAAACGACATCACGAAACCTCGGTTCCATAATCGAGCCTATTGCGCTTATCGGTATCGGCGGACTTGTCGGTGCGATGCTTATTTCATTGTACTTGCCCATATTCACGGCGACAACTTCGGTCGGCTCATAAACAGGGGGAGAAAATTTATGGCAAAAGTTAAAAGCATAATCGGCATTGAAGTCGATTTAAGAGAAATAAGAGCGGTTGAAATCACACGCTCAAGCGGTACATATTCTATCCTTGCGTGCGGAAAAACGCCGTTGCCCGAGGGTACGGTGGAGGAGGGCTTTATCAGAGACCCCGACCGTTTCAATGTTGCGCTGACCGAGCTCCTTCAGAGCGGCGGCTTCAAGAGCACGGATATTGTTGTAGGCATAAATAACGAAAATGTTATTATGAGATATGCGACTTTCCCGAAGGTTGCGGACGATAAGCTTCGTAACATGGTTCTTTTGCAGGCGCAGGAGTTCATTCCCATTCCGATACAGGAAATGGAAATCGACTATGTTGTGGCGGGAGACGGCGTCAACGACGAGGATCAGCCCGTTACACATGTAATGCTTGTTGCGGCGAGAAGAAATATGATTGAACAGTATATCAATATTTTTTCGGCGTCAAAATTGCAGGTAATAGACATTGACTCCTCGGTGCTTTCACAGATAAGAGGTCTTAAAGCGGGAATTGTCGGCGACGAAAAGTTTGCGCTTCTCAATATGACCGACGACCTGCTCAACTTCATAGTTGTCAAAGGCAACGAAATTTCAATGGTGCGTTCGATAACAACTCCCGACAGAGTTATCGACAGCGTAAAAAACATATACAAAACAGAGCCGAACGAGGAAACACTCGCTATGGATATTGAAGAGGTCGGCTCAATGCTCGCCTCCGAGACTGCGTCTTCGGTAAGCTATTACGCAATGCAGAACGGCGAAAGCCCGATTGAAAAGATATTCTTCACAACGACCGCCGACCAGAGCGCTCGTTTGTGCGATATAATCAGAGAAACGGTTATGGAAATGCCCGTAACGGTTCCCGATTTCTATTCGAACTATAATTTCGGACTTGACCGAAACGTATTAAACGAATTTGCAGGTTGTATCGGACTTGCAATTCAGGCATTGGAGGTTTAAGCAGTGTTCAAAGTTAGTTTGTTGCCCGACAGTTACAGACGCCGACTTGAAAGCAGAAAAAAGATTGACCTTATATCAAAGGTTGCGCTTGTAATTCTTGTCTGCCTTTTCATTGTCTACGGCGGCGTGGCGGTTAAGGGCCAGATTCTTAAATCCAAGCTCAAGTCAATACAGAACAAGAATGCGGCGATTGAAAGCGAATTCCCGGCTCTTCAGGAATATCAGAACATATATAACGAGCTCGGCACCGTAAGGGAAATGATAAAGAGCATTACTCCTCAGGACCCCGAAGCGGTTGAGTTCTTTACAATGATTTCAAATCAGACTCCCGACTATGTTCAGATTACACAGATAGATCTCGAAAACTGGTTTACAGAGGGCATTTGCACCCTTACCTGCACGGTTCAGGATTATCAGGATTACAGAGACTATGTTGAGCTGTTCAAGACGGAAGAAATGCAGCAGTTTGTCAAGACGATAGAGACAACGAGTATCACAAGGACCTCGGGCGAGGACGGCAAGAGCGTTACCTTTACGCTTGCGCTGAGTATGTCCAATGCGGTTGAGGTTTCCACGGGTGCACCCGTATACGAGACCGTTACCGACAAGAAGGGCGAAGCGGTCACAAACGACAGCGGCGAGGTTCAGACAACACAGGTTACAACCACGGCTGCGGCGACAACCGAGACTACCACGGGGGAGGCTAAATAAGTATGGCTTTAAGCGATGTAATTAAAAAGAAGCAGGCTACCGGAGACGGTTCCGAAAAGGAAAAGGCTGCAAAGAAAAATCCCCTTGACGATGTCAGGGTTGTAATCGCAATATTGATTATCGCCTGCATAGGTCTTATAGTTCTCACCGTTTTCGGCGCAAAGGGCATTGAGGATACCAAGACAAGCATTGAAAAGGCAAAGACGCAGTACAAACAAAATCAGCTTGCCATTGCCAACCTCAAGGCTTTGCAGGCTCGCAGCAGTGAATACAAAGAGCAGATAGACGAATATGATATAATGATATCAAAAGAGCCGCTTGATCAGATGCAGATTATGATTGACCTTGAAAAAGAGGTTGAGGCTCACAACTGCAAACTTACCGAGCTCACATTCGGCGAAATCGAAAAGAACGCTCAGAATGTAAATCAGATAGCGGTTACCCTTACGGTAACGGGCTCATACAGTGACATCATATCTTTTTGCCACGACACGGTTACGGATAAGCAAATCAAGCGTATAGACACAATCAATATGACGGGCGACGAGACGCAGAGAACCGCTCAGATTGTGGTTGTGGAATTTTCAAGATAACGGATAATAAGCAGATTTTTATTGGGGAGAAGACTTTATAATGGCAAATAATAACCTGATAATTCCCGGCAGCATGGGCTCAAGGCTTGTAAATGCCGGAATCATCACAGAGGACCAGCTTGCCGAAGCGTTGGAAATACAAAAAACGAGCAAGGAGCTTATCGGTACAATACTTACGCAGTTAGGCTACTGCACAGAGGACGATATAGCCAAGATGCTTGCCAAAAAGACAGGTTACAAATTCGTTTCGATTAACGAAATCGGCGTAAATGTTTCCGCGGCTAACCTTATCACACCCGAAATGGCGTTGAGGAATAACATTCTTCCGCTTTATCAGGATGAAAAGACGCTTTATGTCGCAATGAAGAACCCGAACGACATCATAACGATAGATAACCTCCATCTTATGACGGGTCTTGAAATCTGTCCGTTGGTAGCACCCGATATGGAGCTTACGGCGGCGATTGAAAACTTTGCTAATATGAACTCATCGCTTGACAACTACGATGACGACGACACAAGCGACGACCAGAATCTCTCCGAAGAGTTTTCCATTGACGATAAACCGGCGGTTTTGCTTGTAAACCAGATAATAAACAACGCAATCAAGACGGGCGCATCGGATATTCATGTTGAGGCGCTCGAAAAGCATATGAGAGTGCGTTTCAGAATCGACGGCGTTTTGCAGGAGGTAATGCAAAACCAGATTAAGCTTTTCCCGTCGGTCGTATCCCGTGTAAAGGTACTCGGCGGTATGGACATAGCGGAGAAGCGTATTCCGCAGGACGGCCGTGCGACTGTCAGATTTGAGGACAGAACGCTCGATATCCGTATTGCGACGATGCCCACCGTTTACGGCGAGAAAATCGTTATGCGACTTCTTGAAAGGTCGCAGGGCGTTGTTAAGCTTCAGGACCTTAACTTCTCGGAAAGGCAGTTCCCGAGGTTTGAGAAGGCAATTCATATGCCTTACGGCTTCCTGCTTGTTACGGGACCCACAGGTAGCGGTAAATCGACAACTCTTTACGCTACGCTTGCCGAGATAAGCTCGGACGATAAAAACACAATTACACTTGAGGACCCCGTTGAGCGCCGTATGGCAGGCATCAACCAGGTTCAGATGAATAACAGAGCAGGTATGACATTTGCGGCGGCTTTGCGTTCGGTATTGCGTTCCGACCCCGATATTGTCATGGTCGGTGAGATTCGTGACGGCGAGACTGCAAAGATTGCCGTCGAAGCGGCTCTTACGGGACATATGGTTCTTTCGACACTGCATACAAACGACGCACCGGGTGCGGTAACCCGTCTTAACGAGATGGGCGTTGAGCCGTTCCTTGTTACATCTTCGCTTGTCGGAGTTCTTGCACAGCGTCTTGTAAGACGCCTTTGCCCGAAGTGCAAGGAAGCGTATCAGATTTCAAAAGAAGAGCTTCTGAAGATATTCCCCGACCTTCCGCTCGATGAATATCCGGAGGACGAGTTTACGCTTTACAGACCCAAGGGCTGCATAACCTGTAACAACACGGGTTATAAGGGACGAGAGGCTGTATTTGAGTTCCTTACAGTTACGGATGAGATGAAAGAGCTCATTCTTGACCGTGCAAATGCCGCTCAGATTAAAGAGCTTGCAATAAAGCAGGGTATGCACACCCTTAAAGATGAGGGTATATACAAGGTAATGCACGGAAAGACCTCGATTGAGGAGATACTGAGAGTTATCGTTTAATTTTTATACGGAAAGGTGATTCGTATGAAGTCAAGGCTTAAACAGAACAGCGGCTTTGCGCTGACGGTGGTCATTGCGTTGCTGTTTGTTCTTTCGCTTATGGGCACGGCTATGTATGCATATACAATGACGAGCCTTAGGTCGGTGCGCTTTCTGTCCGACAGAAAAAAGGCGGAATATCTTGCTCAGGCAGGAGCCGAGGCTTCGGCATATGCGTATCAGCTTGCCGTAAACAACAGAGGCACAGACGCCGATGTCAACGAGTTTATCGTTGAGACAAGCGGCGAAAACGATACTATAAAGACGAATAAAATTTTCCTTATCTGGAACAGGGAGGCAAGCCCCGCCGCATATCAGTATGTTACCGAAAATCAGCTCGGTTCATATGCCGATAAGGAGATTGTCGGATATTATCAGGTTGATATAACCAACCTCACGCAGACGAAAAAGGGTAAATTCCTTAAAACCGAGACCAAGGGCGACGGCTCGGGCGTTGTTGCCGAGGAAGAGGTCGAAATGACGGATAAGCAAAGGCGTTTTACAAGCCACGGTTATGCCGTCAGAGACAATGACATCAATGATGTTGTTTCGGCTGTCGCAACGGCAAGGATTTCCGAACCCATACAGGCGCTCGGAACATTTTACGACAACGACGGCACAAACGCAGGAATTATCGACCCCATTGCAAACACCGAGTTCACAAGTCTCGGCACGGTAAATCTTCCTGCCAACCTTTCGCTGAAAACAAAGCATTTCGGAACATTTTCGATAAATATCGGTCAGCGCAGCACGCCCGCAAAGATGGCTTATTCTTCGGGCAACCTTATTCTCAACGCACCCGAGACGGGCACGGTTACAATGAAACAGAATCAGGATAACATCGTTTCCTTTGTCGGAATGAACGATTTGTTTGTAAATACGGATATTGATGTTACACCTACGCAGAAGAACTATAATATTATGTTCTTAAAGGGTAACAATATCGTAATAAACGGCGATATGGAAATTTATGTTTACGGCTTTTACAGAAATACCGCCTTGCAGATTACCAGCAATATCGGTATGATTTCCGACGCTATCAGAGGTAAGTACAGGTTCAGTACGGTAGTTCTCGGAACGCCGAACCCCGCTACGGCAACCGTTTCCGACCCGATAAACAACAGCGTTTACAATCTCGGAAGGTGCGGTAAGGTGTTCTTCGGCGGCGATGTTTATGTAAATATCGAAATGCCCAATGTCGGCGTTTACAGATACAAGGCGTTTTCTGCGGGCGATGTATATTACTTCGACGATAACGCAACGCAGAACTCGGGAAGCGAAAACGAATACGGCGTTGACCTGCTCAAGTATTTCCTTGACTATTCAATCGCCACGAACAAGTATTCGCAGAATGTCCTCAACAGATTTGAGGATTTGATTCAGATTTATTATCAGACTGTTGACGGCGAAGAGCCCACACAGTATGTTGTCGGCGACGGTTCGGGTAACATTACAAAGAACCTTATGAGAAAAATCGATGTTGACAACAACGGTAAAGATACATACAGTTCCATTATACCGCCCGATCCCACCGACTCGGCGTCGCTTATGTGGGAATAAGGCAATCGGAAATATTAAAGTCAGGAGGAGCATTATGAAAAGTATTTTTAACAGGCTTAAAAGTACGGTCAGCCGAAAACAAGGCATGACGCTTGTCGAAACCCTTGTTGCCATGGCTTTGATTATGCTTATAATTTTTACATTTACTCCGCTTTTCCTTCAGAACTTCAAAAACATCCGTACTGCGGGCGATATTACAAGCACCTCCTATGAAAAGGCAAGCTTGCTTGAAAGGCTTATCGCAAACAAAGGCGAGAATGCTCCCGGATATGAAATATCAATAAGCGATGTTCCGCTTATTATGACAAAAGACGGCGACTCCACAAAAAAAATAACCTTCGGTGCGGACACCTCTGCGGGCGAGGTAAACGGTACGCTTATCGCAAGTAACCCGAACACGCCGAATTCATATTCGACATTTTATACAAACGACAACACGAGCCGTATGCTCTGTTTCCCGTCAAACCTTACGGACGACTTTATGACAACCGATATTACGGTGGTTCCCAAGGGCTTTGTATTCAATACGGCAGCGGAAAACAAAAATGCCGACCAGGCGGGCTGGCATTTCAAAGTGAGCTACACGGACGAAAACGGCAATGTCAAAAGCGTTGACAAGCAGTATTACGACATAAAATTCAAAAAGGACGGCACAACAAATGTTGCGGTGTTCACATTAAAGGGCGGCAACAATGTCATTTGCTTTGAACATTCTCCGCTTATAATCGAATACGGTCAGGGCGTAAGCGACCTTCAGTACAAGGTTGAGGTCGAAATAGGCGCTCCCGAAATTATACTTGTCGGCGAAAAGGCTTCCGACGGCAAATACTATTATTATGCGACAAGCGGCGTTGACTCAAGCGGTCATATGGACCTTATCGCCAAGGAAATGACAGGCGCTCCGCTCACTTCTGCGATGAACGATGTCGAGTGGGTTGAAAAGGGCGACGGCGACGACGGCAACGGCGGCGAAAACAAGTACGGCTACTATGTTATGGGCGGCGACGCAGGTCAGGTAAGGCGTTTCTGGAGAAACGAAAAGACCGGAAACTATTACTGGGGCGGCGACATCCTTAATAACTACGACAACTATCTCAACGAGTCAAACGATCAGTCGATTGCAAGCCACGAGACCTTTACAAAGGAAAACACAACTCAGGCTATGTACAAGACCATATTCAGAGGCGAAGCGAACAGTGACTTTGCTAAAGACAGGCACAATGTTCTTTTCGACTCGGATAAGGTTACAATCGGTTATAAATATCAGGCGGTTGCGTTCAACTACTTCACGGCGAATGTAACGGGCAGCGAGGACTATTACCTCACGGCTTCGGGTGCGTTCAAGAAGAGAACATGGACCGGTAAGTCATACGAATACTACGGCTTTGACAGCGATATGGCGAGAGATGAGTATGACAATATCACGGGTTGGATTTCCGCAAAGACGGCAATCGGAGGCTCAACGCTCAATATAGACGGATATAAGAAAGCGACCGATTACGAATATTCGGATGATAATTCGCTTATAACCATAACCTCCGTAGGCGCAATCAAAATAAACCCGTCCAATTCAAACTACTATCAGATAACGGGCGACAGCATCCAGACAAAGGATGTTTATCCCAAGCAGTCTTACACGCTTTACTGCGGATACATTCCCGCCGTAACCGATGTTTACGGTTGGAAAACCGCTAATATGGGCGGTTGGTCGAAGTATGTACATGTCGGTACATTGGGTGCGGCTTACAGCTCAAAGACAAATTCTTGGTATCCCACGGGCTTGTTCGGCGACATTAAAACGGTATCGACAAGGCTGGCGGACGATGCGTTCAGTTCTATGGACTATAAGGATTTGCTCAACTATTGCGACAGCACAAGCAAAAATAAGGATATTAAATATCCGCCTGCATTAAAGAACAGTACAACATACGAATATAAGCCCGGCACGACCGTAAACGGCGTAAATGTTGCGGGTCAGATGCTTACGGGACAGGGCGAGGATTATTACCTTACGGCAGGCAAGGAAGTAGATATTACCGTAGGTTACCTTTCGGAGCCTTTTGCAATCGGTGTTGAAAACCCCGAAACGCCTTACATCAAGGGCTTGACGGGTGCGGACTATTACTTCAAGACCTTTAACAAGCTCGGCTCGTTTGACAGTACCTTCTTCAGTTCGGGACTTCGTAACAATGTCACAATGCTTGACATTGACAGTTTCCATGACGATATTACGGGAAACAACATTTCCGTTGCGGTCGGCTATGCACTGAGTTATCTGTTCGAGGACTATTCGTGGGCTACCCGTATCGGTCAGGTCTATAACACGGGACTTGTTTATATCAGGGCAACCGGCGACGGCACCGAGAAGGATGACGCAGGCTCTATGGCGTCAGGTAAAGGTTGGTCACTTAAAAAGGAGACCAATGTATTCCACCAGTTCTACGGAACAGACCAGTATCAGGACGGCTCGGGCGTTGAGACGGCTCTCGGCTGGAACACAAACTATCACAGAGCATACTTCAATATTTCGGACGACGACGGTAAAGCGCCAGGTGCATTGCACTCCCCGAATATTGTTGAGGGTACTTCGCTCTTCGGCACAAACTGTCATCCTATGGCGGACACCGAGTGCACAACGGTGCGTTGGGGTCTTACATGGGACACCAAGCCGCAGTTTATGTGGGGCACAAATGACGGCTCTATGTTCAGTTGGAGCTACGATTACGAAAAACCGACAAATTCAAAGGTAACTTCGGTTACAAAGGAATTTGAAAGCTATATCTGGGCTGACAGAATCGGTGCCTGCACCATACAGAAGCTCAGAAACAACAGCGACCACGATCAATATTACGATTACCCGAGCGTTTCTGCGGGCAAATCCGATGAGTACGGTTTTGTATCGGTGCTCAAGGGCATAAACGATGTCGAGTATGCGGACGATTATTGGGTAGCTGTAGGTACGCAGAGCGGCAAAGCCCCCGAAAAGTATTGCGCTTCCAACAAGTGCTATTCGGGTAACGGCGAAGCGGCTTCGTACATCAATGTAAAATATTGCTACGATGAAGAAAATCATCTCTACGCATGGAAAGCGGTCAAGATTTCCGACAGTTCAAATATAAACTTTATTTCAATTACCTATTCACAGGGTATTTGGTATCTTACGGGCTATCAGGACTCAAACGGCAACGGAAAGAATGACGCAAACGAAAAGGCGTTGATTTATTACACCAAGGACCCGTCCGACGCAGCTTCATGGAAGCTTGTCAGAACTCAGCGCAAGGACGGCTCCTACAACAGCACAACAGCTACCGCAGTTTACTTTGACGCAAGCGGCAACAAGCAGGAGCTTGACCTTGAGGGCGTAAACGCAATGGCTTCACAGGGATAATATTTTGGGAATATTATAGAAAGGGCGGCAAGACAATGTTTAAGTTACTCAATAAAACTAAACATGATAAGAGGGGCTTTACGATAGTTGAGCTTCTTGTGGCTATGACCATCACGCTGCTCGTCCTTTCCCTGACAGGTCAGCTGTGGGGAACGATATACAAGCGGTACGATATGGTCGAAAAGCAGTTCAAGCTTCAGTCGCAGGTTGAGTATATCAGCGCACAGTTCCAGAACGACGGCACAAAGACCTCGCTTTCGACTGCGACAAAGGTAGACCTCTTCTACGAGGACCCGTCAACGGTTGAGGCAAGCAAGTCTTTTGCCTCCTGCCCCGAGCTCGGCACATTTACCGAAAATGAGGACGGCACGCTGACTTTCCAGAACAATACCAGCCAATATTCGTATTATTTTACCTACAACGGATATTTTTACAGGCTTACGCCGACTCACGGAACCAACGAGGACGGAAGCGCTAACTTCACGCCGAACAAAACGGCGTATAAATTCTATTATCAGTTTGACGACCCGTTAAAGGTTAATGTTAAATTCAGCGTGGGCGTTGACGCTTTCCAGTGGGACACCACGGAAAATAAGGAAACCGAAAATCCGACAAATGCGGACGGCTCGGCTGCGATACACAAGTACCTTGATAACGGCATTACCGTAACCGTTTCAAGTGACAGAGAGTATCTGCCCGCAAAGTATGATTTGAACACATCGTTCTCATTTGACAATATGACGACAAACGGGCAGTATATAAACTGCAACAGCGAGTCGGGTTATTTCCTTACAAGCGAGTATTCCGCAGGTTGGGATCAGGGCACGAACGCCGAGGGTTATCCCACCAACAGGCTGGAGTCGGGTAAAACATATCCGAATGTTTCAAAGTCTGCGAATGTTGTAAGATTTATTTCGTACAACGATATGCTTGCAGGTGCGCTCGGCACCGATAACGGTCAGACTGAAACCGCCTTTACCTGCGGCACAAGGTGGCTTATGGCGGGCACGGATATGGAGCGCCCGGTTGTCAACACGCTGCGTGAGTTCAGGGATAACACCCTTAAAGGCACATATATCGGAGACATTATAATCGACAAGTATTATAACGAGTGGTCGCCTGCGATTATCGAGCTCGGTTCAAAGAGCGAAACCGTAAAGAAGATAGGCAGGGCGGTTGTTACCGATACGGCAATACTTATCGCAATGATAAAGCAGGCTTGAGCGGTTTTTCGGGCGTAAAATAACGCTTGTTAAAAATTTTGTAAAAAATTTATAAAAAACTCTTTACAAACGGAAAACATTGGTATATAATACAGATAAAGGTTACGGAAAATTCCCGTTAGCTTCTCTAAAAAGGTATTTTGGGCAATCCACCCATTATATAAAATCAATCTTACTAAAAAGGGAGAAATTTATCATGAGAAAACTTATGAGTAAAAAAGGTTTCACACTTGTTGAATTGATGATCGTTGTTGTTATCATGGGTATCCTTGTTGCAGTAGCAGTTCCGGTTTACGGCGCAGTTACAAAGAATGCAAGAAAGAAAACATGTCAGTCAAACATCAGAATCATCAAGGAAAACATCACATCTTATCAGATGACAGGCGGTCCTGACGGCGCTACATTGGAAGGCGATAAGCTTCAGTCTGCTATTGCAGCAAGCAACCCGACATTCCTCAACCTCTTTGAGGGCGGCGTTCTTCCGACTTGTCCCACAGCCGGCGCAGCATATAGCGTTGCTGTTAATAAGGATGCAACAAGCGGTGCAACCACATATGCTGTTTTGTGCACAGATGCAACTGAAGCAGCTGCTCACAACGGTACAGAATAATTTTGGTACATCGTATAATTAGTTTAAGTTGAATTAAACGGAGAGCAAGGCATTTGCCTTGCTCTTTTCATTGTCAAGCAATTGATGAAAACCCCCGGTTCTACCGGGGGAAAAAGAATGCTTTA
>ERZ825137.665-NODE-665-length-47955-cov-34.024322_pt1 | contig 47955 bp, 54 predicted proteins | sample MGYA00519873_ERZ825137 | MGnify/ENA primary metagenome ERZ825137 (study PRJEB31778, sample SAMEA3449190) | human gut metagenome | biome: human gut; feature: human-associated habitat; material: faeces | place: United Kingdom | collected 2010/2012 ...
TTGGAGCTATACTCGCAGTGGTTGTAATGTTTTGGAACAAGATGTTTCCCTTTCATGTGGAAGTGGAAAGAAGTATAAAAATTGCTGTGGAAGAAACGCTTAATATCAAGGGTTACAAGAAATTATACAAATTGACATAAATGCAAAAAATATGCTTTTGTTGCTAATTTGTCGCCAAACAAAATAAAATTGTCGCCAAAAATCCTCGAAAGTACTTATTTATCAATAGATATAGACTTGGCGATAAATCTAAAATATTAAAAAAGTTTAATATTGACTGACATTGTAAAAGATGCCAGTCTTTTTTCGTTCAATCGTTATTTGCAGATTGGAGGTAAAAATAAAATGGTAAATGTAAGAAAGAGAGGAAATGTTTATGAGTACAATTTTGATATTGCTAAAATTGGGGGTAAAAGAAAACGAATTACAAAATCAGGTTTTAAAACAAGAGCAGAAGCACTAAAACAAGGAACAATAGCTTATAATGAATACTTAAATACTGGTAGGAAATTTGTATCAAACGAAATGAGCTATTCAGACTTCTTAGATTATTGGTACGAAAACTATTGTGAAGTGAATTTAAAATATAATACTAGAAGAACTTATAAAACAATAGTGAACAAGTATTTAAAACCTGAACTTGGGAAATATAGATTGACTTCATTAACAAGTGTTAAACTAAATTCCTTTATTGTTGAATTATGCAATAAATATAATTTTAAAAAAGCATATTACAATAATATTTTAAAAGTTTTAAAGAATTGTTTTAGAATTGCAACTGATGTATATGGATTTATTAGATATAATCCAGCTTTAATCTTTAAATTGCCCAAAATAGAAGATAATAATGATTTTAAAAAACATTTATACAATAAGAACGAAATTAATATGATTTTAGAAAGATTTAAAGATGATGATACTTTTACTTGTGCTTTTATCACAAGCTGTTTCACAGGAATGAGAACAGGCGAGGTTTGTAGTTTAACATGGGACGATATAGATTTTAAAAATATAGTTATAAATGTTAAGCATACAGTATATGATAAACCAGATGATGGTAAAGGTAGATGGTATATTGGAACTACTAAAACAAAACAAGGAATAAGGCAAATTAATATGAGTATTACTTTATATAATGCTTTGTTGAATTATAGAAAAAAACAACAATACTTGAAGAATGTATTTGGTAGTGAATATTACACATATCATTTTGAAGATGTATTAAATAAATATGGAAAAGTAATTGAAAAAAGAATTGTACAAAATGAGGGTAATATTCTTCAAATCAATAAAGCTGATATGATGTTTACAAGACCTAATGGCAAATATGTTGGTAGAAATATATTAAATTATCCATTTAAAATAATTCATAAAGAACTAGGGATTGAAAATTGTAGATTTTATGATTTAAGGGGAAGTTATGCAACTATTAATTTAAGAAATGGTACTGAAATTAGAGATGTAGCAGATATTTTAGGCCATAAATTTATTGAAACTACTGAAAATTTTTATATTTCAAGCACTGATGAGACTAAAAAGAATGTTAGTGATACTTTTGACAGGCTAATGAGCTCAAATGTTATTGAAGATATTATAAAATATGAAATTGGATAATTGACAACGAAAGTCAACATAAAAATGTTGACAAGGGTCAAAATATATATTACAATTAAAAACATATTTAAGAGTATATCTAAGAAATAAATTAATTTTGAGCGATATAGGATAACCTATAATAGATGGGGTTATTTACACTGTGCAATGAATTTTAAAGTTTAAAGTCTTGCAAAGGAGTCTTAATTGGATTTCTTTGTGAGGCTTTTTTACTTTATAAAGTTGTAGTTGGAAAGGGGAAAATAGAAATGAATGAAATTAAAAGAATAAAAGCAACTTTAGATGATAATGCTGATAGTAAATTAGAATTAGTATTTCCTATCAAAGAAATGCAAAAAGATATTGAAGAATATATGCAAGAATTTTATGATAATGGTGATAAGGTTGCCGGTATTGGTGGTTTAGACAGAATAAAAGATTTTGATGTATGGTTAGATAAAATTCAAAAGGATATTCTTCCACAAACAGTTGAAACAGAAAGAGTACCTGCAACATTATATTTTTCTGTTAGAAAATCTGATAAGAGAATAGTAGGAAATTTACAAATTAGACATAGGTTAAATGAAAAATTACTTAGATATGGAGGTCATATTGGTGATAGTGTTAGACCATCTGAAAGAAGAAAAGGATATGCTACTGAACAAATAAGATTAGCATTATTAAAATGTAAGAGATTAGGCATAGATAGAGTTTTAATGGATTGCGATAAAAATAACATTGGCTCTGCAAAAGCTATTCAAAATAATGGTGGAATTTTGGAAAATGAAATTTATGTAGAAAATGAATTAGTACAAAGATATTGGATTAGCTTAAAGAAAAGATATGCTAATAGATATGAATTTCAAGATAGTACAATTTATAAGATAAAATCAATTAAAAGTGATGAATTTACAGGAGATATTTGTTATTATAGATTTAAATCAGTAAATAGAAAAATTTATATCCCCAATGGTACTTGTATAATGGATAATAATTATGAATGGTTAGAATTTTATGATTATAATTCTAAAATTAAATTGTCTGCTTTATATAACAATAATAAAGAAATAATAGAATGGTATTTTGACATAGCAAAGGAAATAGGAAAAGAAAACGAAGTTCCTTATGAAGATGATTTGTATTTAGATGTCGTTGTAAATCCTGATGGAGAAATAACTTTATTAGATGAAGACGAATTAAAAGAAGCATTAGATAGATTAGAAATTTCGAAAGAAGATTATGATATGGCATATAATAAATCTAATATGTTAATGAATAAATTAAAAGGTAATAAAGGTAAATTAGAAGAATTTACAAATAAATATTTAAATGAAATGAGGGGAGAGTAATGCCAAAATTTATAATGATAGTTGGTCCACAAGCAGTAGGAAAAATGACTGTTGGGCAAGAACTATCAAAAATAACAAATTTGAAATTATTACATAATCATATGACAATAGAATTATTAACAAAAATCTTCGATTATAGCAAAGAATCATATACAAAATTAAATTTAGATTTTAGAACACAAATATTTGAAGAATTTTCTAAAAGTAATGAATATGGATTGATTTTTACTTGTTGTTTTGATTTTGATGTAAAAGAAGAATGGAAAATAGTAGAAAAATGGAGAAATATATTTAAAGAAAAAGGTGGAGAATGTTATTTTATTGAGCTAGAAACAACATTAGAAGAAAGAATAAAAAGAAATAAAACAGACAATAGATTAGCTCATAAACCTTCAAAAAGAAATTTGGAATGGAGTGAGAATGATATTATAAAATCAATAGAAAAACATAGATTAAATTCTAATCCTAATGAAATTCCATTTGAAAATTATTTAAGAATTGATAATACAAATATATCTGCAGAAGATACTGCAAAAATGATAAAAGAAAAATTTGATTTATAGAAAGAAGGAATATAAGATGAAATATTTTAAGAAGCTAGTTGGAGATAGAATATATCTTGCACCAAAAGGCTCATCAGAAGAAGAAATAGAAAAATTTACAGAATGGATGAACGATTTTCAAGTAACGGATTATACAGGAAGAACTAGTCAAATAACAACTTATGATGGAGAAAAACAATATTTAGAAAATGCAGCAAGAGATGCTAGTAATAGAAGTTTTAATATTGTAGAAATTGAAACAGATAAATTAATAGGAACAGTTGGTTTAGAACATTTTAATTGGATTGAAAGAAGTGCAGTTTTAGGTATCTTTATAGGAGAAAAAGATTTTAGAAGTAATGGATATGGAACAGAAGCAATTAAAATGATATTAGAATATGGATTTAAATATCTAAATCTTCATAGTATAAGATTGGATTTGTTATCGATTAATGAAAGAGCCCATAAATGCTATTTGAAATGTGGCTTTAAAGATACAGGAGCAAGTAGAGAGCAAATATTCTTGAACGGGAAATATTATGATAAACTACATATGGACATACTTGAAAAAGAGTTTGAGGGAGAATATATTAGAAATAAAAATATACAATAGGAGATGATTTTAATGGAAAAATTAAAAATAATACAACCTACCATAGATGAATGGCCCAAAATAAATGAATTAGCAAAACAAGATATTTTGCAGTAGGTGGATATTTTTCTTATGAAGAAGATAGAATAAAAATAAAATCAAAATATAAAAAAGAAAATCTTAAATTGAAGAAAGAAAAAAATATAGATTTAGATACTGAAATAAAGTCATACGATATGACCGAAGAAGAAAAGATAAAAATATTTAACAAAATTCAAGATATTGAAACTTTTCATGGTTGTGTTAAGGTATTTGATAAAAAATATATGAAAAAAGAAATAGTTGACTCAAATATATTTTTTAATTATGCAGTAAAGGTTTTAATTCAAGATTGTATATTACCAGAACTTAACTTGCAAGAAAATGATGAACCAATAGAGTTTATTATCAGTATAGATAATCGAAATATAAGAGTAGGAGAATTAAACAATTTAGAAACTTATTTAAAGACGGAATTTTGCATATATGATGATGACTTTAAAATTACATATTATGATTCTAAAACAAATTATGGAATTCAATTAGCAGATTTAACTGTTAATACATTTTACAATTCCTATAAAAATATTAGCTTAGTTGAAAATGTAATAAAAGAATTGAAATCGAAAAATTTTAGAGTAAGTTTATTTCCAAGAAATAGTAGGAATAAAAAATAAAATTTATTCATAAAATATTAGTGAAATTTTTGACATGCAATTTTTTGTGTGGTAAAATATTTATAGTAAGACCTAGGTAAGGTAGCTAAATGCTAAGCGTATGTTAAGTACGCTGCCACCTAGGCATTTTTATTATAATTTATAAAATGAATGTAAACATTGTTTGCATTTTGTTTGCAAAAAATAGGAAAGCATATATAAAATTAGTACTAATAATATTATAAATATAAATAACTATAATCCTTGATATTATTAGTATAAATAGTATTTTATAGTATGTATAATACATAAATAAAATCTTCATGTGGAAGTGGGAAGAAGTATAAGAATTGTTGTGGAAGAAATCAGTAATAGCAATAGCTTGTAAGCTTTTACAAATAGATACAAATTAAATACAAATAGTAAAAAGACGGAAACGTTGATATATAGAGTAAAACTTATGTTTTGATATATTTTAAGGAGCAGATATAAAAAATGCTCCTTTTTTGTCGAAAATTTTTTAAACAATTTTTTACAAATATCTTTTAAATTTTTATAAAGTATTATATAATTTCAAAAGAGTTTAGCACTCTAAAGGTGATAAATGAATAAAGAATATCTTATAAAAATTGATGAACCAAGAATTCAAGAAACATGTGATGCTTTTTTCAAATGGAAAGATTTGAATACATATGTTAAAAGTTTAGTTTCAAGAGGCATAAACATGCCAGATGCAATTAGTGAACCTATGGGTTGTTATTGCCTTGATTTACTTTGGAATAAGACAACTGGTGGAGATGCTTATTCACAAGATGGAACGAAAAAATATGAATTCAAAGCAACTAGTAACTTTGCTTATGATTTAAGTAGTTTTGGTCCAAAATGTGATTTTGATGATTTAGTATTTTTAAGATTCGATTTGGATTTTAATATGCTATTTGTTTATGATACAGGTATTGATGCGGAAGAATTAAAGAAAATTCCAGTGTCAAAATCAGCGACTGTAGGAGATTATCAAAAAGCTGGTAAAAGACCTCATATTAGTATAATACAAAGCATTATAGAAAAGAGAAATCTTGAACCAACTGTAAAATTTAATATTAGAAGAGGTCAAATTGTTAAGGAATAATGAAAGGTAGAGTGCTTTACTCTACTTAATTATAAACAATAAATGCGGCGCGTCGCGATTATTAAAGGAGAAAAAGATTATGTACAAAATATGTAGCCTTTTTGCAGGCGTTGGAGGTATAGATTTAGGTTTTATTCAAACGAATAATTGTGAAGTTTCATATGCTAATGAATTTGATAAATATGCTGTTGAAACATATGAAAAGAATTTTAATACTAAAGTTGATTGTAGAGATATACATGAAGTCAAATTAGAAGAAATACCCGAATTTGATATAATGGTTGGAGGATTTCCATGCACTTCCTTTTCTGTTGCGGGATATAGAAAAGGATTTGAAGATGATCGTACTGGAGACCTATTCTTCGAGATGGAAAGAATATTTAAAGTAAGAAAGCCTAGAGTTATATTTTTAGAAAATGTTAAAAATTTAGTAGGACATAATAATGGAGAAACATTTAGAACAATTATAGATAGATTAGAAAAAGCAGGATATAAAGATAAAATTAGATATCAAGTTTTAAATGCTTGTGAATATGGAGATATACCTCAAAATAGAGAAAGAATTTATATTGTTGCATTTAGAGAAAAAGAAGATTATGATAGATTTCAAATGCCATTACCAATAGCTTTAAATAATAACATATATAATGTATTTAACTTTGAAACAAAAGAAGATGATAAATACTATTATACTGAAGGAAAATATAAAGGCGATATATATAAATTGTTAGAGGAAAGCATGGATGATGATTCTACTGTTTATCAATGGAGAAGAAAATATGTTAGAAAAAATCAAAATAATTTAGTACCAACTTTAACAGCAAATATGGGAGAAGGAGGTCATAATGTCCCTTTAATAAAAACACAATATGGAATTAGAAAAATAACACCTATTGAATGTTTTTATGCTCAGGGATATCCTAAAACATATAAATTACCAACTGATATGAGTGATGCTAGATTATATAAGCAAGCTGGAAATAGTGTTGTAGTTCCAGTAATTAATAGAATTGCAGAAAATATTGTTAAAGCATTAAATAATGATTAAAATAAATATAAATATTGTAATAGGTAGGCGAACTTATGCTCAGTGAATTTAGTATTCAAGCATTAAAAAAATCTATTTCGATATTTGAAAAGTTTAATGATATTAGAAATAATAAAAGTTATGCACATGATAATGATCTTTTAACAAATGAAGAGTTATTGTATGCTGTTAACTGTATCATTAATATGCTTAATTTTTTAAATTATATTGAAACTGGTGAATCACAGCTAATTAGTTCAAGTATAGTTAATTTGAATGATATATATAAATGCATATGTTTGAACTAAGGTATTACCAAAAAAGAACTTGCAAACAATTTTAAAAAAATTTATGCTAATAGGAAGAAAAGTTCTGAAAAAGGAAGAATTCTGCTCATTACCATGTGAAAGTGGCAAAAAGAATTTATAAGAAACAAAAAGTTGAATTAAATATATTTAGAAAGGTTTAAAAATGAAAAATAAGATAACTGAAAAACAGATAACGATTGTAATGTTTTCTGCAATATTTATTTTTATGTTTGTATTAAATTTTTTAACTCCATTAATTGCAGATGATTTTTCGTATTCATTTGGAGCTGATGGAAGAATAAAAAATTTGTATGATATTTATAATAAACAAGTTGACCATTACTTTACTTGGGGAGGAAGAACTGTTGCTCATACAATAGCGCAAATATTCTTATTATTTCCAAAAATAATATTTAGTATAGCTAATACATTTGCATACGTTCTTTTGATATATTTGATTTATAGGATAGCCAGAGGAAAGAGCGAAGATAAGCCTATCTTAGTAATTGCGATTAATTTATTGTTGTGGTTTGTTTTACCAGTATTTGGCCAAACGTGTTTATGGTTAATAGGTTCATGTAATTATTTATGGACAACAGATATAATATTAATTTTTATGTTAAAATATATGGAGAATAAACCTACGAAAAGAAAAATATTATCAATGGTATTAATGTTTTTGCTTGGAATAATTGCTGGATGGACAAACGAAAATACTGCTGTTGGTGCAATTTTTATAGTAGTAGCAAGTTTATTTTTTATGAAAAAGAGTAAAGTAAAATTAGAAAAATGGCATATATCAGGTGCGGTTGGTATTGTTATAGGATTTATATTATTAATAGCGGCTCCAGGAAATTATGCAAGAAATGAATTATTTGTAGACAATACATCAGTAATAGTTAAATGGATTTACAGAGCTGTAAATTATTCTATAAGTTTTGTAGATATCTTGAAACCATTAATTTTATTTACAATAATTCTTGTTACAATTAATATTTATTATAAAAAGAAAATAGAAAAGAATGTTATAGTATATTTGATCGCGGCTGTATTAACTGTTTATTCAATGGTGCTTTCGCCAACATTTCCTGAAAGAGCATGGTTTGGAGTAATTATTTATGCAATTATAGCCGACATGTATTTATTATATAATGTAGATAAATTGAATAAAGTATATACATATATAATAGCTGATGTTGTATTTGTGTTTTTGACACTATATTGTAGTCAATATTTAAATACTGCATTAGGAATAAAAGAGTTGAAATCTACTTGGAATTCTAGAATTAACTATATAGAATCTGAAAAGGCTAATAATAATTTTAATGTTAAAGTAGAGAGATATGTTACATTAGATAAGCATAATCCAAATTATAAGTTAGAGGATATTGCTGCTGATGAAGGCACTTGGCCAAATAATGATATTGCTAAATATTTTGGAATACAGGGAATTAGTTCAAAATAAAAGAAGATAAATTCAAATGAAGAAAAAGATATTAATAACATTAATAGTTGTTTTAGTATTGGCTGTAATTATATTTTTTGTTAGTAAATTTATGAACTCGTGAATTAATTAAAAGATTAGAAAATAAGAAGAATGAATTAAAAGAATGTACAGATAAATATTTATATAGAATGATGAATCAAAATTAAAAAGGAGCAAAAAATGGAAAATGAAATTGTTTTTGTAACACATAATACTGGAAAAATAAAATCTGCAGAAAAATATTTTAAAGATTTAAAATTTAAAACATTTAATTATGAGCTAGATGAACCGAGAAGCGATGATATTAAAGAGATTGCAACTGCAAAGGTAAAGCAAGCATATGATTTGGTAAAAAGACCTTGCATAGCTTTAGATACTGATTTTAGGATTGATGAATTGAATGGATTTCCAAGAGCTTTTGTTAATTTTTCATTAGATACAATAGGTATTGATGGAATACTTAAGCTTATGGAAGGCAAGAAAAATAGAAAATGTGCTTTTAATGAATGTTTGGCGTATTATGATGGAAAAGAAATTCATTATTTTTATGGAAAACACCCTCGGAAATTTATCAGAAAAAGTACAGGGACAGGATAGAGAAGAAAAATGGTCTGACTTATGGTATATTTTCAAACCAAATGGTTTTAATAAGACATTAGCTGAAATGAGTTCAGAAGAAAGAGAAAATAGAAGAAGTGTAGATGGTTCCGTTCAATCTATGAACGAGTTTGCAAAGTGGTATGAAGGCATGTAAACATATTTTTATTTTTTACTGAAGAGGAGATTAAATTGAAGAAGAAATATAAAAAATGTATTTTCTTTTTAGATTGAGTACATATGCGTATTCTGTGGGTATTTTATTAAAAAAAGATTAATATATAGAATAAAAATAAGATTACATAGTAATATGTTAGTATGAGAATAATTTGTGTAAGTAAAAAAATAATAATTATATTTATATTGATAATTTTGATAGCAAGTGTTGTATTAATAGCAGTATCTATTAATAATCCGACACTTGCTATTGATCTTTTTAAGAATAGTGATATTTCAGAAGAAACCTTTAATAGAATTACAAATTTAACTAAGGAAAATGAGAAGGTTGCTTTTCTTACTTTTGATGATGGGCCAACTGCTTCTGTAACGCCCAAGGTGTTGGATATATTAAAAGAAGAGCAAGTTACCGCTTCTTTTTTCGTTATAGGAAAAAATGTTGAAACATGTCCAGAACTTGTGAAAAGAGCTTATGATGAAGGTCACTTTATAGCTAATCATGGGTATGATCATAATAATAAAAAAATGTATAGTAGCGAAGAAAATTTAAAAAATGAGATAGAGAAAACTGATGATGCTATAGGTAAAGCTCTGGAAATTGATGAATATTGTTCACATGTTTTTAGATTTCCAAATGGTTATATGTCCTCTAATAATAAGTATCAAAAAAGTAATGCTGTAAAATGGCTGAAAGAACTTAATTACACATATATAGATTGGAATTGCTTGAATAATGATTCGGTAAAAAAGTATAGTAAATCTCAGCTTCTAAATAATTTAAAAAAAACAAGTAAAAATAAAAATACATTAGTTATTTTAATGCATGATACAAAATTTGTAAGCGATTCTTCGACGGCTTTAAAAGAGTCAATTGAGTATTTAAAAAGTGAAGGATATATATTTAAAAATTTTTATGATATTTTGTAAATGTAATAGAAATGATAAGTGTTTGAAATGGAATATTTTTATAAATATATATACAATTATAGTGGTATGAAATAATTGTTATAAGAGGTATTACAGTATGTTCGAAAAAGAAATTGAAGCATTAAATGATGCATATAAATCATATAATTTAAATTACAATAAAGCGAGAGAAAATGAGATTTTAGATTATATTCGTTCGCGTATAGTTGATGAACAGAGTTCATTAGAATATATATTAGAACAAATAGATGAAAAGTATTCATTTGATGATATTCTAGCTACTTTTGATGAGCAAGCTAGAAAGAAAATTATTTATAAGAGAGAAACTCACTTGAGTGAGAATAGATTTAAGTTTTACTACGGAAAGATGACTACATCTGTTGGAAATATTGCTGTTGAATGTTCAGATACATTAGAAGTTTTAAGATATTTCATTAGAGCGATTCAATCACATAATACTATTACTATTTCTGATATTGAATATAGTGAAGTTAGTGTTAAAGCAGCTTTATTGGTTATTTTTTGTGAAGCTTTGGAAAAATTTCAAATTGATATGAATTTAATCATGTTACTTCCTTGTGAAGAATGTTATTATGATGAATTTGATAAGGTATTAGTTTATGATGAAAACGGCATTACTGTTACTAAGAAAGCACACAATTATAATATGTTTATTTATATAGAAGATGCCTATTTTGAAAGCGTTGTAGAAAATGAGATTGGCGTTTTAGAAATTAACAATAAGAAATATAGAACTATAAGAGGCGATTTTTATGATGTTATATCTGAAATTAATAAGGAAGTTCCAGCAGGGGCTGTAATATATACGCAAAGTAGTGTAAAAGCATATGAGTTTATGAACTTAGTTCATAGTAGTAATGTTTTTGTAAATACTACACTTATGGCAAAGGAAGATATTGAAGAACCTGATAATGAACTATATTGTATAAGAAAAATTATGTATCCATCCAAGGATGCGGTTCAAGCAACTAATAATAGAGCTCCTGAGGATAAAAAGATGATTGCTGAAACGGCATTGGTAGTTCAAAAACCAAATCCTTGGTATAAGAAGATTGTTGAAAAAATAAAAGGATTATTTAAAAAGAATTAACTTTCAGGAGATAATATATGGAAAAAATAAATTTAGAAGAATTTAGAAGAATAAAGGCACAAATTGCTGATTTTGTTGCTAGAGCAGAAGCTTTGGAAAAAAGAGAAGATGTAACTGAAGAGGAAGAAGAAAAAATAAATACTGAGTTTGATGATTTAGTTATTTCTTTAAAAGATTATGATCTAAGTGATATACCATTTGAAGAATATGAAGGATTTTATGATATTGGATTTGAGCTTGAAGGAACAGGTGCTAATTTAGATTATAATATTATAAATACAGAATATCGTTCAGGTGCAATTACTCGTCTTAAGGGATGTAATGTTAGAAATTTTGATTTTGCTGGTATGCAATATGATGATGATAGCTTTGATCAAGATTTTATAGATGAACATAGTGAAATGTTTTTGACTAGTTTGATAAAAAATACACGTGCTAGACATAGATATTATACTGGTTCATTAGATTATCCTGATTTACTAGTTATAGCTAATACAGAAGGTATAGAGAGAATATCTGATTATATACAAGAAGCAGGTAGGTGTATTGGATATAAAAAAATACCAGAATTAATCAGAAAATTTGGAATAGATATATTTTCAAAATTAGATTTTTCTGGAATAGATAATTTAGAAGCATTTAATGGGTATCAAGAAGTTGCTGAAGCCTTAATTAATTCTGATTTAACAGCAGATAGTCCAAAAGAAGATTTTGATAAAATTGTTGCTGATGGGATGTTAAATGAATTTTCAAGAAGATCATATGCATATGCTGAGACTTATGAAGTGGTAACACAAAGTGAAGTATTTAAGAAATATCATCCTGAATATATTATTGATTTTGGTGATGATGAAATTTTGAAAAATGACTTCTTTAATGGAGAATTGACTTTAAAAGCTTTAATTAATAATAAGGAAAAATTTAATGGAAAAAAATATGTTTCTAAGTTGAAAATTGGAAAGTACAGCGAATTAGGGGTTACAGAAGATCAAATTGATTATTTTATAAATAACTTCCCTGGAATAGCCGAAACATTTACTAGAGTATCATCTGATTTTACTAATTTGACAAAGCTTATTGATCCAACGAAGTCAGTAGAAGAAAATAGAGAACAATTGGTTGGTTATATAAATGAATTATCTATAAATGATAGTAAAACTTTTGTTGCACTTGCTGAAGTAACGCCTCTTGAGACTTTATTGAATAAGGTTCCTTTACAATATGGTAAGGATGATTTGATTGATCTTTTAAAATATGCTACGCCAGAACAATTTTTAGAATATTTTCATGATGGTGAAGATTTATTTGGAACTTATAATGATGTTTATGGGAAAATAAGTTTTGCTAAAACATATTCTATTCCTACTATACTTGAGTTTGAAAAGCAAAATGGAGAATTAGTTACAGATGGAAATATTAGAGGTTATAATCAATTATATGAAAGTTATTTACATTATGCTAATAATGATCATAATCCCAGAACTAATGTTTTAACGAGAAAGATAAAAGAAAATGAATCTTATGATAGGCCATATACTCAAGAAGAAATGTATGAATCTATTAGAAGAATGATTTTGAGTAATAGTTCTAAAGGAAAAGTTTTAAATCATGAAAAGATTAAATGGCCTTTTAGAGAAAAATTTCCAGAGCTATTTTTGCCTGATAATGCACCAGATGAATTAAAAAATAAATTTTACACAAAAACAATGTCTTTTAGTGATATTGCAAAGTATAAAGATTATCTTAAAGATGTTGAAATAAGAGCTGGTTTGGTTAATGATTTGTATGTTAATAATGATTATAATTATTATACATTACTTGATTATCTTGAGGTGAATGGTTATAGAAATGAAGATATAATTTCTTTTATAGAAAATAATAAAAGTGAACTTGAATTTTATAGTAAGAATATTAATTCTATAAATGATATAAAAGTGTCAAGTGTTCCAAAAGAACAAATTATGGATTTGTTAGTAAAAGAAATACATAAAAAAGTTTCAGAGCAAATTAAAGAAAACAGATATCCATATGCTGAAGATTTTTCACAAAAATTTAAAAATACTTATCCAGAATTGTTTTTAAGTGAAAATGTTCCAGAAGAGATAAAAAGAGCTTTTTATAACAGAAAATTAACATGTGAGTTGATTCATGAATATCCAGAAGTAATAGATGAATTGAGTGAAAAGAGCTTTAGTTATTTGATACCAGGAGCTGTTAGTCAAGCTTTTCAATATATAGATACTGCACATAGTGTCGCACAATCTTTCCCAGATATTGCTGCAAGACTTGCTGCTAAAGATGAAAGATGGTATGAAAAAGATAACTATGCAGAAAGACTTTCTAATGAGATCGTATTACATTTTGCAAATAAATATGGAAAGTATGCAACTGAAGTTTTTAAACTCATGGATCAAAGCGTTGTAAGAGAACTTAGTGATGAAACATTTGAGAAATTTTTAGAAGGTAATATTGTATCAGGAAATATTTTATATGGCCCTGATCTTCCTGATTCTATAAAGGTACGTCATCCTGAAATGTTTTTAGATGAAAACGCTCCTGAAGAATTGAAGCTAGCGTTTTACTCAAGTTATGTTTCACAAGATGAAAAGTATAAGGATCATTCTTCAACTAATTATGTAATGACACTTGATTTGCTTAGACGACATCCAGAATATTTGGAATTTTTACAAGGTAAGAATTTGAGTGTTTCTTCAAGAGATGAAGCTTTTAGAAATATGGCATTAACTTTTAATATTAATGAAATATATGAATTGGTTTCTAAAGATGTTGAAGCTGTTTCTTTAATTGGTGCTACATCATTAGAAAAAACCGAAAAGTTTAAAAGATTTTTAAATGAGATGCCAGAGTATTTTGCTAAAAGAGAATTAATAAAAATTGATGGATATAGTGAAGAAGAGATACAACAGGCTATAGAAAACAAAACAAATGATGAGTTATTATCAAGATTACAAAATAAAGAGCGTAAATTTAGAGATAAAATAATTTCTACTCCAGGACTGATATTATATTATCCAGAGGCTGAAATAGGAAGATTTGATTTTGGAGAATATAAGAATTTATTAGAGCTTTCACATTTTGCCGCTTCTCAAAATTATAGAAGAGGAACAGCTGAACAAATTGTTTCTACTATGTATGGATTTTTAGGATATTCTGAAGCTAAAGATTTGATGAAATTACCTAATCTATCTGAAGAAGAATATGCTGAAATTTGTGCTCAAAATGCTGAAAAATACAACCAAATATATGAAGAGAGATATTATATTAGTGGTAACTTAAAAACCACAAATGCTTTATTTAATAAGCTTGTGCCAGCTGTTTCAAATCGTAAAGTATTAATGAATGTGTTTAGATCAATTAATACTAAAATTACTGAAGGATATGATGGAAACTTAGAAGATTTTATAAATGAAATTTTAAAGGAAAATAGTGTAGATATTCCAGCTGAAAAAATTAATGCTATTGCTTTGAATGTTATACTTACAAATACACAAAATAAACTTTCTATGGTAAGTGATAATATATATTCTTCTATAAATGAAGTGGTTGCAGAAACTGATGAAAATAAGAAAATATTATATGATACTGCTGTTTTATCTTTAAAGAAAACATTAATGCAATATGACAAAGTTGATATGGATACTATAAGAGAGTTGATTCATAAAGAATTTGAAAAGACAAATCAAGATGGAACTACTTTTTACTCACCACATGTTACAAGTCATGAAAGTGAAATTATAGATATTATTGATAAATTAAGAACTCATGAAAAGTATGGAAGAATATTAAATAATTCTGTTGTTGGTATATTAAGTGAAGAACAATCTAAGATAGGAAAAGGTTGGATTAGGAAGTTGAATTCTGTTCCTGAGAGCGTTTCGTTACAAGAACTTGAGGAATTGGAAAATTCACTTTATGGCGAAACATCGAATATAGGAATTGATACTGTTAAAAGAATTGAACTTAGAGATACGTCAGAGCAAACAAAGCAAGCTGTATATGAATTATTATCTGAAATTGATTCAAAAGGACTGCTTACTTATGAAAAAGGTGAGAAGATGTTTGCTGGTTTTCCATATCCATATTCAGATAAGTTTAGAGAATTCTTTATAAAAAATAAAGATGAAATAATTAGAGATCCTAAGTATTATAGTAAAGTAATTGATATGGCGACAACATTTGATGAATTTGTTAATCACCCAATGAGAGTTAATAGATATGAATCTGGACATATGACACTTGATGAAGTTATTGATAATTTAGGAAAAGCTTCATATGGCGGAAAAGAAGATGAGTATGAACTTGAGCTTCGTGCTAAACAAGCTGGATTACCAAAACAACATTTCCCATTTGCACAGAAAATATTTGCACAGATGCGTCAAAGAGAATCACAGACTGTTCCACCAGAACAAGCTAGAAAAGGACATTTGATTGGTAGGATTGTAAGGATGGATGATCCTATTGCAATATTTGCTGGCAATATTACAAGTTGTTGTCAAAAACTAGGTGAAGGGCAACCAGGAGAACCTTCAATGATACATTCTGCAATTGAGCGTAATGGTTCTATGTTTATAGTAGAAGAGGTTGATGAGTTTGGAAAAGTGATTAAACCTGTTGCACAAAGTTGGACTTGGAGAAATGGTAATAGAGTTTGTTTTGATAATGTTGAGATTCCTGATGCAATTGAAGAAGAACTAAAACAAAGTAGAATGCATGATGAAATTTTAGGGGTTTATAGGAAAACTGCTGAAAGAATGGTTGAGACTGATAGAATTAAAATGCAGAAATTGCTTGAAAAGGGTAAAATCACACAAAAGCAATATGATGATATTGTTTTAAGTGAAGTTACATTTGGAACTGGATGTGATGATTTATATAGAAATTTGTCTCCAGAACTTAAAAAGAGTTTACCAACTACTTCAATTGTTTCACCAGTAGAAAAGGAACAAAAATATACTGGTATGCATACAGCTTCACCATGGATAGATTCTTCTGCAACTCAGATTTTATTAGCTAGATCAGAATCAAATAGAGAATTTACTGAAGATACTAAATTGTCTGATGTTCCAATTGAATATGGAAAAGTAAGAAATATTGTTAGATACGAAGATTATGATATTAATGCTGGTGTGATGAGAGAGATAGCAGGAATTAACGAAGCGGAAGGAAGACGTGATTTTATAAATTCATCTGATGTATCTGAACGTGATTATAAAAAAATAGCAGTAACGATGAGCGATGATAAAGATTGGTATATGGCATATATTGAAAAAGATGACTCTATTGAAGTAATTGATTCTGTTGTGGCAAAAGCAGATAGAAGTACTGAAGATATATTAACGTCATCTTTAGAATCTACAAGAGAATTATTTATGATAATGCAAACTGCTTCTTCAGAAGGAAAGTCTGTAATAATAAAACCTGAAGAATTTGAAGGAAACATTGCTGTTAATAAATTAATGGAGTCTGGTGTTATTGCAAATGAAGCTGGAAAATTGAAAGTTGAAAATGAGGAAGAATTTGCAAAATGTGTAGATGCATTAGGTAAAAAATTAGATACTGATAAAAGAAAATCATTACAAGAAATTGAAGAGAGATAGTTCGTCTTGACGATATATAAAAAACATGCTATAATGATTTTATGTAACCTTTAGGCACTGAGGTGTTTTAAAATAAAAACACAATACTAAAGAAAAAGGATACATACGTAACTTATAAACAATTAAATATATACAGGAGGACAATATTATGTCATGGAAAAAAGAAGTAGTAACAAGAGCATTTCGGAAAAAATTCGGATTAAAGAACATGATCTTAGACAACTGTTGCAATTTTGAGTGTATAACTTTCTCAAAAAGAGATGGTAGTCTGGTAGTGAGTTTTGTTTATCCAAATGTAACGGCTGAAGGTATATCATTACGGTATATGGTCATTAAGCGATACAGTAGTGAGAAAGATAAAGTTGAAGAATTAATTTTATTTGATGACAATATTCAGATGGAATCTTACCATTGGCCTGTAACGGAACTTAATGTTGATTTTGATTCGAGTGTTCACCTCTTCGATTATGAATGGAGAGATATTGAGGAGAATTTAAAATTCATGCATGAGCTGGATATGGATAAAAGCATCAATGGCTTTGAAATCCTTTGCAGAGCTTTGAGCAATTTGAATATTACTCTTTCAACGGTGAACTCTTGTAAGGTGGCAGGCTTAGAGATAAAGGATAGAAAAATTTATTCTTATGTCGAGGCTCATAAAGACTATAGTCTTAATTATGCTTGGTTTAGAACCACGTATAAGTCTGGTGCTACCGAAGTTGAAATTAACAAAGAGGGTGACAGATATCAGATTTCTTTTTCGGGTGACAGAGATCTTGTTATGAAGTGCAATCCGATGGAAGCTGTAAATGACGCGGAATCTAAAATTCTTGGAATACGTAAATTTGTATCTGAGTTTGATTCACTTCAGAAGCGGGGCAAGAGTTGCGATGAATTAGTAAAAGAGAGATTAAAGGGTGTGCATTAATGCACGCCCTTTAATATTTGTGAAAGATGGATGAAGATGTTTTTTTGCATTCAGAAGCAAATCTTTTCAACGATAAAACTGTATCAAAAATTGACAGCATACCTCAGGAGGGTGTATACTTTTTATGTGTTTTTAGAGAGTGAGAATTGATAATGAATAAAAAATATATTCATTTAAATAATGTTATAATAATTTAATGAATTGAAGGGACGAAACGTAGTAATGGAAAGATATGAAGAGATAGAAAAAACTATAATAACAACATATCGTAAAACAATTTGGAGTAGATTTATAAAAGGTGTAAAAGAATTTGACATGGTTCAAGAAGGCGATAAAATTGCTGTTTGTATTTCAGGTGGAAAAGATTCTATGTTACTTGCCAAATGTATGCAGGAATTGAAGAAACATAGAAAAGTTAATTTTGAACTTGTATTTCTTGTTATGGATCCGGGATATAATCCAATAAATAGACAAAAAATTATAAATAATGCAAAGATACTTAATATACCAATAGTAATGTTTGATACAAATATTTTTGAATCTGTTGAGAGAATTGATGACCATCCTTGTTATATTTGTGCCAGAATGAGAAGGGGATATTTGTATAGAAAAGCACAAGAACTTGGATGTAATAAAATAGCTCTTGGCCATCATTTTGACGATGTTATTGAAACTATTATGATGGGAATGCTTTATGGAGCACAAACTCAAACAATGATGCCAAAACTATATAGTACATCTCATAAGGGAATGCAGTTGATTAGACCTTTATATTATGTAAAAGAAGCAGATATTATAAAATGGAGAGAAAGAAACGATTTGCATTTTATACAATGTGCTTGCCGTTTTACTGAACATTGCACTATGTGTGATAATGGTGGTGGAGGCTCTAAAAGAGAAGAGATGAAAAAGCTAATTAAACAATTGCGTGGAGTATATGATAATATTGATATGAATATATATAATAGTACAAAAAATGTAAATTTAAATACTATTATTTCATATATTAAAGATGGCGAAGTTCATAGTTTTATGGATGACTATGAAGAAAGTGGAAAAAGAAAGAGCGCAATGATAGAAAATAATGAAAAAAACAATTAATTTTGAACAAAATGGTCAGTTTAGGAAAAAATTGGTTGACTAAATAGTTCTTATATAATATTATATGTGCAAGAGTGGGAGTGAATTTAATGAAACATAGTGATGAAAGAACTAATGTCATGAGAATTTTAGATAGTCAAAAAGTACTTTTTAATTCTTATAACTATTTAGATTCGGGTGCTATAAGTGGGATGGAAGTCGCTGAGGCTTTGAACGAAGATCCTAATATGGTATTTAAGACGTTAGTTACTGCCGGTAAATCCGGAAATCACTATGTTTTTTTAATTCCTGTAAATAAAGAACTTAATTTGAAAAAAGCTGCTAAAAGTGTTGGAGAAAAAAGTATTGAAATGGTAAAATCTAAAGAATTGTTACCGTTAACTGGTTATATTCATGGTGGCTGTTCTCCAATTGGAATGAAGAAATTTTTTAGAACGGTTATTCATATATCCGCTTCTGAATTTGAAAAAATTATATTTAGTGCAGGAAAGATTGGATACCAAGTAGAAGTAGCATTAGATGATTTAAAAAAGATTATAAAGTTTGATTTATTTGATATTGTTGATTAAAATTATATATAATACTTAATGTGAGATATAGATGTAAAGATAAAAGGAGATGAAACAATAAATGATTAACAAAAAATTACGAATGAAAGAAGTTGGAAATGAGTATATGGAACAATATAATGCTCTTTTAAGATATGTTTTTCAAGTTACTGATCAAGAGCTAAGTTCTATAGACTGGGAAGAAAAAGAAATAATACGTGCGAAGTTTCCTACGTTTAAAAAAGCGGAAGTAATAGGTTGGTTTGATGGAGACTCATTAGTATCTCAAGTTGCTGTATATCCTATGAAAGTTAGAATTGCAGGAAAAACATATGCAATGGCTGGTTTAACAGGAGTAGGAACATATCCAGAATATTCTAATCAAGGTTTGATGCATAGATTATTGGAAACTGCATTGAAAAAGATGAGAGAAAGAGGACAATATATATCATATTTATTTCCATATTCTATTCCATATTATAGACGTAAAGGATGGGAAATTGTTTCTAATAAGATAACATATGAGATTAGTGATTATCAATTACCAAAAAATCATCAAGTGTCTGGCAGTGTGAAACGTGTTAAATATGATAGTGATGAAATAAAAGAAACTTATAATAAATTTGCAATGCATACAAATGGAGCTATTTTGAGAGATGAATTGGCTTGGAATGAGTATTGGTTATGGGATCCAGATGATATGATGGCTGCAGTATATTACAATAAGGACGGAGAACCAGATGGATATATAATATATTGGATTTCTGAAGAAGTTTTTCATATTAAGGATATGATATTTAATAATGAAGAAGCTAGAACTGGACTATGGAATTTCGTTTCTGCACATTTTTCAATGATAGATAAAGTGGAAGGCCATACATACACGGATGAAAAATTATCATTTTTGTTAGAGGATTCTAGTATTAAAGAAGTAGTTTCACCTTATTATATGGCTAGAATAGTTGATTTTGTTGAATTTATAAAAGATTATAAATTTAAGAAGAGTGATATAGAAACAAGGTCTTGGAAATTTGTGCTTACAGATCCGATATTAGAAGAAAATCAAGGCACGTTTAATTTGATTATTGATAAAAATGGAAAGGCTCATGCTGAGAAAATTGAAGAACATTGTGATGATGAAATTAGTATTCAAACGATGACTACAATGTTGATGGGATATAAAAGACCAGAATATCTATATAAAATTGGAAGAATAAAAGCAGATAAAGAAATTGTTGAAATGCTTGAAAATTCAATTGCACAGGATGTACCTTATATATCAGATTATTTTTAATAAATAGAATATGCATAATATGTATGAGAGGAAGTGATTTTTTGTTAGAATTAGAGGAGAATAAAAGAGTTATTGATTCTCTAAAAGAAAAGATTGAAAGTTTAGGTGAGTCTCTTTGACATCACTACTAAAAAGAAAGAATTACAAGAATTAGAAAATAAAACATTAGAGCCTAATTTCTGGGATGATAATAAAGAATCTGGGAAAGTATTATCTAAAATAAAAAGTATTAAAGATGTTGTTTTAGAATATTCTAAGCTTTATGATAAAATTTTAAATTTGCAAGAAATGACTGATTTAGTTATGGAAGAATTTGATGAAGAATTAAAAAAAGAGATTTTACAAGGAACTCAAAGTGCTGAAAAGAAAGTTGAAAAGTTGGAATTACAGACGTTCTTATCAGGAAAATATGATAAGAATAATGCTATTATAACTATTCATCCTGGGGCAGGTGGTACAGAATCTCAAGATTGGGCTGAAATGTTATATAGAATGTATACAAGATGGGCTAATAAGTCTAATTATGAAGTAAATGAAGTAGACTTTTTAGAAGGTGATGAAGCTGGTATAAAGAGTGTTACTTTTGAAGTAATTGGAGAGAATGCATATGGGTATTTAAAAGGAGAAATGGGTGTACATAGACTTGTACGTATTTCACCTTTTGATAGCAATAGCAGAAGGCATACATCATTTGCTTCTGTTGAGGTGCTACCAGAGATTACTGATGATATAGAATTGGATATTAATCCAGATGATTTAAGAGTGGATACTTATAGAGCATCTGGTGCTGGCGGACAGCATGTAAATAAAACCTCATCAGCAGTAAGAATTACACATATACCAACTAATATAGTTGCTCAATGTCAATCAGAACGTTCACAAATCCAAAATAGAGAAACTGCTATGAGAATGTTGAAGTCTAAACTATTAGATTTGAAAGAGAAAGAACAAAAAGAAAAAATTGAAGATTTAAAAGGTGTTCAAAGAGATATTGCTTGGGGAAGTCAAATACGTTCATATGTATTTTGCCCTTATACCCTTGTTAAAGATCATAGAACTAATTATGAAGTTGGAAATGTTCAAAGTGTAATGGATGGAGATTTAGATGGATTTATAGAGAGTTACTTAAAGATGAAATAATTTTTGGAGGTTTAGTATGAATGAGACTATTAAAAATTTAATTGAAAGAAGAAGTTGCAGAAGTTATAAAAAAGATCAAGTAACAGATGAAGAATTAAAGCTTATATTAGAAGCGGCTGAGTATGCACCAACTGGAATGGGAATGCAATCACCTATTATTATAGTATTGCAAGACGAAGAAACAATTGCAGAGCTTTCGAGATTGAATGCAAAGATCATGGGAAGAGATGGAGATCCTTTTTATGGTGCTCCTACAGTTGTTATTGTTTTAGCAGATAAAAACAGATCTACTTATATTGAAGATGGAAGTTTAGTTCTTGGAAATATGATGAATGCAGCTTATAGTATTGGTGTTGATTCTTGTTGGATACATAGAGCTAAAGAAGAATTTGAATCAGAAGAAGGAAAAGAATTATTAAAAAGATGGAATGTTTCTGATGATTATGTTGGAATAGGTCACTGTATCTTAGGATATAGAGATGGAGAATTATCTCAAGCTAAACCAAGAAAAGAAAATTATGTAACAATTATTAAATAATGTTTGGGAAAGAAGTATATAGGTGTCATGAAAAAGAAGAGTAGTTTTATTAAGAACTTTGCTATATTTGCAATTCTTATTTTCTTAACTTTTTATATTTTATTTAAAGACCAAAATTTGCTAGATATATTTGGAATATTGAAATCTGTTAAAATTCAATTTGTTATTGTAGCAATATTTTGTATGTTTGTATATTTGATGTTAGAAGCGATTAATATTGGAAGGACATTAAAAAATTTAAACGAGAAATCTAGTTTTTTACAAAATCTAAAATATTCATTTATTGGTTTCTTTTTTAGTTCGATAACCCCTGCTGCTAGCGGTGGGCAACCAATGCAAATTTATTATATGCATAAAGATAGAATATCTGTTGCAAATTCAACTTTAGCATTATTACTAAATTTAACAAGTATGCAAATTACAACTATTAGTTTTGCCTTAATTAGTTTGCTATTTACATATCAACATTTAAATAAAGTTTTGATTATTTGTTTTGTTATAGGTATTTTCCTAAATTCAATGGCATTAGCTTTATTAATAATAGGTATATTTTCAAAAAGAATGTCAAAATGGTTAATAGAGTTTGCTTTAAAAATTTTGAAATTTTTTAGAATTAGAAAACTAGATGAGAAGAAAGAAAAGTTTGAAAATGAATTATTAAAATATCAAGATAGTGCAACATACATAAAAGGAAATAAATTGCTTGTATTAAAGATATTACTTACTACAATAGTTCAATTTACAGTTTATTATAGTATTACTTATTGGGTATATCGTGCATTAGGATTTAATTCGTACAATATTGCCCAAATAATATGTATGCAATCAGTATTATTTGCTACTGTATCAGGAATACCTTCACCAGGAGCAGTTGGAGTAAGTGAAGGAGCATTTACAGAACTTTTTAGAAATGTGTATCCTAAAAACATAATGGGAAGTGCGGTATTATTAAATAGAGGTATAAACTTTTATTTATATGTTTTAATTTGTGGAATAGTGACAGCAATTAATCATATTAAGAAAAAGAAGATTGATTCAGTAGATGAGGTGAATATATGTTAAGGAATTCATTAATTAAATTTATAATAGCCGTATTGTTTTTTGTAAGTATGGTTGTATTTTATATTAATCCTGCTTTTAAATTTGTTCTATATATTATGATATGTTTATCTATTGCTAGGTTTTTTGTAACTATGATATTAGAACCTGATAGCATATGGGAAATAATTAAGAAGTTTATATATATTCTTATTGTTATACTGCTTGCTTGTTATATTGCTTTTAATAATATGATTTTATTGTGGATTGTGAATATTGTTATAGTAATAGATACTATAATTGAAACTAGAAGATTTACAAAAGCTATAAAAAATAAATAATTTAAAATTTGAAGTACCTTTTAATAAAAAGGTACTTTTTCTTGTTTAGTATGATTAGATATTAATTAATGGTTGACTTTTACTTTATAATGATGTTACAATATTTACATAAGTTAATTTGATTGCGTTTAAAAAGAAACTAGTAGAACTTTATTTAGAATATAGAGAGACAATGGCTGGTGAAAATTGTTTTTGGGTAAAGTTTGAATTACAATTCTTATAGTGATTAACGTGTAGCTACGAAAAGCTGTTAATGAGACAATAATTTATTGTGAATAAAGGTGGTACCACGAGATAGTTCGTCCTTTTAAGGATGGGCTATTTTTTTATTTAATAGGAAAGTATTATTAGATAAATGATTATGCTAAATTGCATAAAAGTATGGAAAAATTTCAGAACGTTTTATGTGTATAGGTATTTGACTATAGTGATGATTAAATGGTCAATCATTAGTTTAGGAGGTGATGCTATGACCCAATGGTTTGCTATGAAGGTAATTATCCAAGGGTTCTTCTACAACACTCATTCTATAAATAAAAAATAAATAGAATGGAGAGATTGTAATGAATAATTTAGAAATTATAAAAAGAAAAGCAGTTCAGATATTTTCTGAACAAGATTTAGATAAGAAATTAAATAGTGGAAAGAAATTGACTATAAAATTAGGAGCTGATCCCTCAAGACCAGATCTTCATATAGGACATAGTGTTGTGTTACGTGTTCTTAAAAATTTTCAAGATATGGGACATGAAGTTGTATTTGTTATAGGTGATTCTACTGGCATGATTGGAGATCCTTCTGGAAAGAGTAAAACTAGACCAGCACTTACTTTTGAAGAAACTAGAAAGTCAGCTGAAACGTATTTGGAACAGGCTACTAAGATATTAGATAGGGATAAGACTCATATAGCTTTTAATTCAGAGTGGTTATCAAAGTTGAATTTTGAAGATGTTATTAAGTTGTGTTCAAAATATACAGTAGCTAGAATAATGGAAAGGGATGATTTTAAGAATAGATTTGAAAATGGTTTGCCATTGTCTATGCATGAATTATTATATCCGTTAATGCAGGGATACGATTCTGTTGCTTTGAATGCTGATATTGAGATTGGTGGTACTGATCAAACATTTAATTTGTTAGTTGGGAGAGAACTACAAAAAGATTATGAACAAGAACCACAAATTGTAATGACATTTCCATTATTAGTTGGATTAGATGGTAAGGAAAAGATGAGTAAGTCTTTAGATAATTATATAGGATTAAATGATACTCCTTTTGCTAAATTGGAAAAGAGTATGAGAATTCCTGATGAAGTATTGAGACAATATTTTGAGTTAGCTACTGATATACCTATTGATGAGATTAATAGTATTCTTAATGGTGATATAAGAGAAGCTCATTTTGAATTCGCTAAAGAACTTATGAGAATGTATGATACTAATGTTGATTTTGAAGAAATAAAGAATAGATATTTGAATATAGCTAATGGTGGAATACCTGATGATATAAAAGAGGTTTGTATAGAGAATAAGCAAATGAATGTTTGTGATTTGCTTGTTGAATTAAATATTGCTAGTTCTAGAAGTGATGCTAAAAGAAAAATAGAGGGTAAGGGTATTAAGATTGATGCAGAATTACAGTTAGATGTTAATGAGGTTATTGATTTTAGTAATGGTGCTAAGGTAGTTCAATTTGGTAAGAGCAAGTTTATAAAAGTTAAATAATTTAGTAACGTATTTATAAAAATTAGCATAGTATACTTTAAAAGGAAGGAGTGTGCTATGTTTCAAGATTTTAATTCGTATAATCAATATTATGGAATAAATGGGGCTTTTAATAATCAAGGTCTTAATGCTAATAATTTGAGTAATGGTTTTGATTTTAGAACTATGAATAGTAATGTTAATAATGAGGAAATAATTACTTTAGCTCAAGGAGTTGATTTAATAAGACAATCTATATCTGATGAGAGAGAAGATGAAATGTTTTATGATAGTTTGATTAAAAAAGCTCGTACAGAACAGGAAAAGAAAATTATTACTGAAATTAGGGATGATGAGAGAAAGCATAATAGAATTTTAAGAGAGGTGTATTTTAATTTAACTGGTCAGATGGTTTCTGGAATTGGAATGTCAGATATACCGTCTATGCAGATGATGCCAAATGCATCTAATATGTCTAGTTCACTTGAGAAGCCTCATGAAACGCATGAAGAATTAGAATATAAGGTTGGATTGGAGAAAGCTTTATTTGGCGAATTAGAAGCGGTTATTAGGTATAGGAGAATTATGAGCATTATGCCTAGTGGTAATAATTATATTTTGCTTATGTCTATTATGACAGATGAGATTCGACATTCTGCTATGTATAATTTTTTGATACATATTGTTAAGTAAGAATCTTGTTAGATCAAAAAAATAAGTGAGAGATATATTGAAGGTAATAGAAAAGAAGAAGTAGAAGCGGAAAAAAATAGTCTTTAACAAATGAATGTTAGAGACTATTTTTAATTATACTATCTGATTGTACATTGGATAGTTATTATATTATACTTACGCATTACCATTTAATTTTAAATTTTGAGAAGAACTATTATGGTTTTAAATTACATAGAATAATATGCAGAAGAAATGTAATAAGCTACCTAAAAATATGAAAATATGAAATACTGAGTGAATATATTTTTTCTTTTTTCCTAATCCATATAGTATAGCACCAATACTATAAACTATTCCACCAGCTAATAATAAACCAAAACCAAAGTTAGTTAATAATTGTGGTAAAATAGATACCTTTACAATAATGCACCATCCCATAAGTAAATAACATACCATTGAAAGTACTTTATATTTTTTTATATCTATTGAGTTAAATAATATACCGAGTACAGCTGTTCCCCATATTATTCCAAATATAGTCCATCCCATTGCTGTATCATATCCACGTAAAGTACATAAGCAGAATGGGGTATATGAACCTGCAATTAAAAGAAATATTGCACAATGGTCAAAAATTTGGAAAACTTTTTTTGCTTTTAGTTTTGGACTTAATCCATGATATATACTAGACATTGTGTATAGTATAATCATAGAAATACCAAAAATAACACCACTTATAATTCCGTATACATTATGGTGTATAGCTGCGAATATAGGAAGTAGAACGGTTGCTACTATTCCTAAGACGCCTCCACATATGTGTGTTACCATATTAAAAATTTCTTCGCCTTTTGTGTAAGTGGGTAAAATTCTGTCGGCTAATTTTGTTCTTTTCATTTGAATTCCTCCGTTATTTTAAACTATATCATCTAGTATTGAATACTGTATCATAATACTATTAAAATGTCAAAGAAATATTATTGATTAAAACAAATTTTAAAGATAGAAATTTGAACAGTAAATTTGTTTGTTTTCAAAGATTTATGTAGTAAATTTTCTGCGTAATGAAGTTTTATATAATGAAAGGATTGTATTATTTTTCAGATTTGTAAAAAATTCCTTGATATAGATTTTTTTCCTTTAGGATTTTGTCTAATCCGTTCAGTACTTTCTTTTTGTGAAGGTTCCATTCGGGTGTAACAAGTAAATCTTTTGGAGCATCTCCAGAAATTCGATGAATGATAAGTTCTGGAGAAATGTGAGTAATAACATATTCTAAGCAATCCATATAATATTCATATGATATTGGTTCATATAAATGTTGATTATATAGTTCTTCTAGTTTAGTGCTTTTTACAATATAAGTTGAGTGAATTTTAATACCATTAATATTATGAGCCTTAATGAAATTTACGGTATTTTCTAAATCTATTTTTGTTTCATTTGGTAATCCAATCATTATATGTGTTACAACATTGATATTATATTTGTTTAAAATATTTACAGCGTTTGTAAAGTCGACTGAGGAATAACCACGATTGATAAATTTTGCTGTTTTATCGTTTGAAGTTTGTAAGCCTAATTCTACACATACATAGTATTTTTCAGAATATGAGTGTATTAGTTTGGCTATTTCTTCAGTAATACAATCTGGTCTTGTTGCAATTTCGATTCCAACAATTCTATCATCTATAAAACATGAATCATATTTTCTTTTTAGATTTTCAATAGTATCATATGTGTTTGTAAAATTTTGAAAATATACTATGAATTTATTAGCACGAGATGCTCTATAACTATTGAAAAATTGATTGATTTGATTAGGGATACTAGTATGTTTTAAATGATCTCCTGAACCTGTTTCACTGCAAAAAATACATCCACCATATCCGCATTTGCCATCTCTGTTCGGACAAGTAAAGCCACCATCAACACATATTTTTAATGTTCTTTCTCCAAATTTATTCTTTAAATATTCATTTAAATGTTTGTATCTTAAATATCTTTCTTCCATTATTTTTTCCAATCTTTTTTGTAATATTATATAGGCGTAAACATAAAATGTCAAAAATTTTGAAATAGCTAAAAATAAATGAAAATATTAATTAATAACATATTGAAAAAACAATTTTGAAATGATATTATTGCTTCGTGAACATGAAGAAAGAATAAATTAATTCGATTAGACTTAAAATATAAATAAAGGAGAGTGCTATATGGAAAAAGAGTACAAAATTGTAGACAGCGTAGAAGCTTTAGAAGAGACAATAAGAAATGTGAAAAAAGCTCAACAAGAGTTTTCTCATTATACTCAAGAACAAGTTGATAAAATATTTTTAGCTGCTTCTATTGCTGCGAACCAAGCAAGAATTCCTCTTGCTAAAATGGCAGTTGAAGAAACTGGGATGGGAGTTGTAGAAGACAAAGTTATCAAGAATCATTATGCGGCTGAGTATATTTACAATAAGTATAAAAATGAAAAAACTTGTGGAACTTTAGAATATGATGCTTCTTATGGAGTAAGAAAAGTAGCTGAACCTTTAGGATTAATTGCTGCTGTTATTCCAACAACAAATCCCACATCAACAGCAATATTTAAGACATTAATTTCATTAAAAACAAGAAATGGAATTATTATTAGTCCTCATCCAAGAGCTAAAAATTCTACTATTGCTGCTGCAAAAATAGTTTTAGAGGCTGCTGTTAAAGCTGGAGCACCAGAAGAAATTATTGCATGGATAGATGTTCCATCACTAGAACTTACAAATACATTAATGCAATCAGCAGATACTATTCTTGCTACTGGTGGACCTGGAATGGTTAAATCAGCATATTCAAGTGGTAAACCTGCTTTAGGTGTTGGTGCTGGAAATACACCTGCAATTATTGATGACACAGCAGATGTAATATTAGCAGTAAACTCAATTATTCATTCAAAAACTTTTGATAATGGTATGATCTGTGCTTCTGAACAATCTGTTATTGTTTTAGATAAAGTTTATGATGTTGCTAGAGCTGAATTTGAGAAAAGAGGATGCTATTTCTTAAATCCAGAAGAAACTGAAAAAGTTAGAAAAACTATAATTATAAATGGAGCATTAAATGCTAAAATAGTTGGACAAAAAGCTCATACAATAGCTGCTTTAGCTGATGTAAATGTTCCTGAAACAACAAAAATATTAATTGGTGAAGTAGAAAGCGTTGATCTTTCAGAAGAATTTGCTCATGAAAAATTATCACCAGTTTTAGCAATGTATAGAGCTAGTGATTTTGATGATGCTCTTGCAAAAGCTGGTCAATTAATTAATGATGGTGGACTAGGACATACTTCTTCATTATATGTTAATACAATTACAGAACAAGAAAAAATTGAAAAATTTTATAGTTCAATGAAAACATGTAGAGTTTTAATTAATACTCCATCTTCACAAGGTGGTATAGGTGATCTTTATAACTTTAAGCTAACTCCATCTTTAACATTAGGATGCGGTTCTTGGGGTGGAAACTCAGTATCAGAAAACGTTGGAATTAAACATTTATTAAATATTAAAACAGTTGCTGAAAGGAGAGAGAATATGCTTTGGTTTAGAGCACCTGAAAAGGTATATATTAAGAGAGGTTGCTTACCAGTTGCCTTGGAAGAATTAAAAAATGTTATGGATAAGAAAAAAGTATTTATAGTAACAGATACTTTCTTATTTGAAAATGGTTATACAAAACCAATTACAGATAAATTAGATGAATTAGGAATTGCACATACTACATTTTCTAATGTTGCTCCAGATCCTACACTTGCTTGTGCAGTTGAAGGAACAAAGGCTATGAATGAATTTAAGCCAGATGCAATTATTGCTGTTGGTGGTGGTTCTGCAATGGATGCTGGAAAAATTATGTGGGTTATGTATGAACATCCTGAAGTTGATTTCTTAGATATGGCTATGAGATTTATGGATATTAGAAAGAGAGTTTATACTTTCCCTAAAATGGGTGAGAAAGCTTACTTTATAGCTGTTCCTACATCAGCAGGTACTGGTTCAGAGGTTACACCTTTTGCTGTTATTACAGATGAAAAAACTGGAACAAAATATCCATTAGCTGATTATGAATTATTACCTAAGATGGCAATTGTTGATGCTAATATGATGATGAATGCTCCAAAAGGATTAACATCTGCTTCTGGTATTGACGCCGTTACTCACTCTTTAGAGGCTTATGCTTCAATGATGGCAACTGAATATACAGATGGTTTAGCTATTGAATCATTAAAGAATATCTTTAAATATTTACCAAGAGCTTATGAAAATGGAGCAAATGATCCAGAAGCAAGAGAAAAAATGGCTAATGCAGCAACAATGGCTGGTATGGCTTTTGCTAATGCATTCTTAGGTGTTTGCCACTCAATGGCTCATAAATTAGGTGCATATCATCACATACCTCATGGTATTGCAAATGCTTTAATGATAGATTTAGTATTAAGATTTAATGCTGCTGAAGTTCCAGCAAAAATGGGAACATTCCCACAATATGACCATCCACATACATTAAGAAGATATGCAGAAGTTGCTGAAGCACTTGGATTTGGCGGATCAAATGATCAAGAAAGTCTAGACAATTTAATTAGAGAAATAGATGCATTAAAAGAGAAGATTGGAATTAAGAAAACTATTAGAGAATATGGTGTAGATGAACAATGCTTCTTAAAAAAACTAGACGAAATGTCTGAACAAGCATTTGATGATCAATGTACAGGAGCTAACCCAAGATTACCACTTATTAGCGAAATAAAAGATATGTATTTGAAAGCATATTATGGAGGTGAAGAATAATGAACTTGAATTTTGATAATCCAATAATGGAAAGAAAAACAAAGACAGTTTATAAAGATGGCGATAAAACTATAAAACTATTTGTTGAAAATTATTCAAAGGCAGATATTCTTAATGAAGCATTAAATCAATCAAGAGTTGAAGAAGGAACAGACTTAAATATACCTAAATTACTTGAAGTAAGTAAAGTAGAGAATAGATGGGCATTAGTTTCTGAACATATTGAAGGAACACCTCTTGATAAATTAATGGAACAAAACCCTGAAAAAACAGATGAATATATGAATATGTTTATTGATATTCAATTAAATATATTAGATCACAATGTACCTTTATTAAATAGAATTAAAGAAAAATATACAAGAAAAATTAATTCAACAGATACAATTAGTGATAATATTAAATATGAATTATTACAAAAATTAGACGGAATGGAAAACCAAACAAAAGTATGTCATGGAGATTACAATCCAAGTAATGTTATTGTAAAAGATGACGGAACAGCATTTGTAATTGATTGGGCACACGTTACTCAAGGAAATTCAGCAGCAGATGCAGCTAAAACATTTTTAATATTCTCTATGGATGGAAAAAATGATATGGCTGAAAAATATGTTGATTTATTTGCTCAAAAAAGTGGCATTAAGAAAGTAGATATTCAAAGATGGATTCCAATAGTTGCTGCTTCACAAATGGCAAGAGCAACTGAAGAAGAAAAAACTTTCTTAACAAAATGGATTGATGTTGTAGATTATGAATAATTGACTAATTCTACAAATTTTGATATAATATTTATGTATTAATAAAAAGGAGGTTTTTACAATGGGAAGATATTGTGATAACTGTGATAATTGGTCTGCAGACGGAGACGGATGGGGAAAATGCAAAAAACAAGGATACAAAACAACAAAAGGATCTGAATCTTGCGGAGAATGGAAATAGGAATTGGACCCCTCGGCATATAGTGCCGGGGGATTTTCTTATATTATAGGAAAGTTCTCTGAACTTCCTATAATATAAATACTTTGCGCAGAAATTTGTATAGCAAATTTCGCACACGAACAATTAAATGTGGGCTGAACTCTATAATTTAAAATATAGAAAAATTTAATCAGCCCACTAGTGTTCTATATAGGAAAATTTTCTCGAAATCCTATTATATAAAAATAATGATTTTATTGAATATATTATTTAAAATCTTTTAACTAGATAAGAAAATTTGATTTTAAAGCATATATAGATCATACTTGAAATTAATAATAAAAAATGGTATCATATTCACGTAATATGTTATTTTTTTATATAATATATTAGATTACTAGTAGCAATATTTAAATTTAAATTTGCTGGTATATTTATTCTAAAGAAGGTGCCAAAATATGGGCATAGTAGTACAAAAATTTGGAGGAAGTTCTGTTGCAACTACAGAAAAATTAAAAAAAGTTTGCAATCATATTACTAAAGAATTTGAGAAAGGAAATGATGTAGCAGTAGTAGTTTCAGCCCAAGGAAAAACAACGGATCGATTAATAACCGAAGAAAGAGAAATTACACAAAGCCCAAACAAAAGGGAACATGACGTCCTTGTTTCAACTGGCGAACAAATTACTATTTCAAAATTAGCTATGATGCTTAATGAAATGGGATATAAAGCTATTTCATTAACAGGCTGGCAAATACCAATAGTTACAGATGAAAACTTTGGAAATGCTAGAATAAAATCTATTAATGCACAAACAATTTTAGATTTATTTGAAAAAGGTTATATTGTAATTATAGCTGGTTTCCAAGGAATTAATGAAAATGGTGAAATAACAACTCTTGGAAGAGGTGGATCAGACACAACAGCAGTAGCAATTGCTGCAGGACTAAAAGCTAATAAGTGTGACATTTATACTGACGTTGATGGTGTATTTACTACAGATCCAAGGATAACAGAAAAAGCTAAGAAAATTGACAATATTTCTTATGATGAAATGCTTGAGTTATCTAGCTTAGGGGCTAAAGTACTTCATAACAGATGCGTTGAAATTGGAAAAAAATTTGATATTCCTATTGTTGTAAAAGATACAGCTTTAGAAGAATCAAAAGGAACTGTCGTTAAAAATAGCAAGTATTTAGAAGATATGGAAATTAGCGGAATTGCTAAAGATGATAATATTTCTAGAGTAACTGTTATGGGATTGGAAAATAAAATAGGAAAAACATATAGAGTTTTTGATTTGTTAGCTAAACATAAAATAAATGTTGATACAATAGTTCAATCTTTTGGAGAAAGTATAAACAAGAACTTATCTTTTACAATAAAAACTGCAGATTTACCTGAAACATTGAAGGTTTTAGAAGAAAATTTAGAATATTTAACTGCAAGAGAAATCATTCATTTTGATAATTTGTCAAAAGTATCAGTTGTTGGAATAGGAATGACAAATAGGACAGGAATTGCTTCAAAAATGTTCGAAGCGTTGTATGAAAAGAACATTAATATGCATTTGATTAGTACTTCTGAGATTAAGATTACGGTTCTTGTTAATCAAGATGAAGCACCAGAAGCTGTTAAAGCAATTCATGATAAATTTTTTGAATAAGATATTTAAAGGACGATATTGAATCGTCCTTTTTTGTGCGAAAATTATGCTTAGATAAGGTTCTATTAATTCAATTGATTGCATATAATATTTTAGACGGAAAAGGGGAGTGGAGGTGTTTATATGCAATATGATGAAGTACAGACTAATATAATGCAAAATGTTATATTGGAAAATAGAAAAAAACTTACATTAACAGGGATTAAAGACGTACTAAGCTTTGATGATGAAATAGTAATTGTAGAATCTGAATTAGGACTTTTGAATATTAAAGGAGCTGATTTGAGAGTTAATAAAATATCAGTAGAAACAGGAGATGTTATTGTTGAAGGAAATATTAGAGCCATAGAATATTCTGATAAAGATTTATCTTCAAAACAAGGGCTAATGAGCAGGATTTTTAAATGATATATACAGAATTTAATATATTTCTTGCGTTTATTCTAATTGGTTTAATTATAGGTTTCCTTTTTGATTTTTTTAGAATTTTGCGTCGTACATATAAAACTCCCGATTTTATTACGATTATAGAAGATATTGTTTTTTGGCTTGTTTCAGGTATTATTTTATTACTTGGAATATTTATTTTAAATGAAGGAAAAATCAGAGCTTATTTATTTTTAGGTCTATTTTTAGGGATTATTGTATATACAATGATATTTAGTAGAGGAGTTGTAAAGATTGGAACAAAAATTTTAAAAATTTTTAATCGATTTATAGCATTTCCTATACCAAAAGTGGTAAAATATGTAGGAAAGATACTAAAAAAGTTGTTACAAGCATTTATAAAAAGAGTAAATAAATTAAAAATCGACTTAAAGTCAAATAAAAAAACACAAAAAAGAAGGAATTACTGATTTTTTGTAGAATATTATAAATGTATATGTAGATATATTATAAACAAATGTATTGGAGTACACTGATGAAAAAATTTTTAGGTATGAACAATTTATATATTAAAGTATTAGTTATAATTTTTTGTATATATGTTATATCTGTTATGATTAATCAACAGACCAAGTTAAATAACTACAAGGAGTCACAAGTGTATTATCAAGAGAAAACAGAAGAAGCAAAACAATATCAAGAATCTTTAAAAGCTCTTAAAGAAAACATTAATTCACCAGAGTATATAGAAGAACTTGCACGTGAAAAGTTAAATATGTATTTACCAAATGAACGTGTATATATAGATGTTGGTACAAAATAAAGTAACTATACTCTAAAGTAGTTACTTTATTTTATTTTCTAAAAAGAAAAATTTAAAAATCTTATTAAATTACAATTCAAAGAAATTTTATTCTTAAAATAATCCATTAAAAATTAAAATTTAAATAAAAATATAGGGGGCTTTATATGAATTATAATGATATGTCACTATTAGAATTACGTGAAATAGCAAAAGAGAAAGATTTGAAAAATGTTTCAAAAATGAAAAAACAAGAATTGGCAGAAATGTTAGAATCATTAGAAAACCAAGAGAAACCAACAAATGAACAATCAATTAAAAATAATTCTAGCAGAGAAAATGATGGAACATATAAACCAAATAATGAAAATGATGAAATAGCTGAAGGAATACTTGAAGTTATGCCTGATGGTTATGGATTTTTAAGAGGAGATAATTATTTATCAACTAGCAAGGATGTTTATGTTTCCCCAGTTCAAATTAGACGTTTTCACTTAGATACAGGTGATAGAATAAAAGGTGTTATGAGAAATCCAAAAGAGGGTGAAAGATTTCCAGCACTTATTTATGTTGGAGAAGTAAATGGTGAACATCCTGAAAATGCAATGAGACGAAGATCATTCGATGATTTGATACCTATTTATCCAAATAAAAGATTAAAATTAGAAACAGGTTCAACTAATTATACTATGAGAATAATGGACTTGCTTTCTCCAATTGGAAAAGGTCAAAGAGGAATGATCGTTGCACCTCCAAAAGCTGGTAAAACAACAATTTTAAAGCAGATTGCTAATAGTATATCTATTAATAATCCAGAAGTTGAGTTAATTGTTCTTCTTATAGATGAAAGACCTGAAGAAGTTACTGATATGAAACGTTCAATAAAAGGAGATGTAATTTATTCTACATTTGATGAATTACCAGAACATCATATTAAGGTAGCTGAAATGGTTTTAGAAAGAGCTAAAAGACTTACTGAGCAGAAAAAGGATGTTGTTATATTACTAGATAGTATAACAAGATTAGCTCGTGCTTATAATCTTACAATTCCTTCTTCAGGAAGAACATTATCAGGAGGTTTTGACCCCGCAGCATTACATAAACCTAAGAGATTTTTTGGAGCAGCTAGAAATACAGAAAATGCAGGAAGTTTAACGATTTTAGCAACAGCACTTATTGAAACTGGAAGTAGAATGGATGATGTTATATTTGAAGAATTTAAGGGAACTGGAAATATGGAAGTTCACTTGGATAGAAACTTGTCTGAGAGAAGAATATTTCCAGCTATAGATATAAACAAGTCTGGAACTAGAAGAGAGGATTTGTTACTTTCTCAAGAAGAATATTTACCAGTTATGGCATTGAGAAAATCTATGTCTAGAATGAATAATATGGAAATGGCTGAAAAAGTCATGAATTTGATAGCGGAAACAAAGTCAAATACTGAATTTATTCAAAAGTTAAATTCTATATTAAAAAAAGATTAATTACGGAATACTCTAAGATTGTAAGAAGCTAAAGGTGATACAATATCATAATGAGCATATCAGTAATTAAAATATATGATATCAAGTATTGAAAAGGCAGATTCTACAATTTATGAGTGATAGTTATATTTGTATGCAAAGAAGCCAGTGGAAGTTACCACTGGCTTTTTTATGTGTCTAAATTTTTTAATATTGTTATATACACTTTTTTTGAAATAATATATAATATTTTCAGTGAAAAGGGGGAGTTTTTATGCTTAAGAATTTTTATCCATACGAATATGTAGAAAGTGTATTTACAATTAATTATGAAAAATTATATGAAAAGGGGTATAGAGGGTTAATATTTGATATAGATAATACTTTAGTACCTCATGGAGCTGATTCTACGCCAGAGGTAGATGAGCTTTTTAAGAAGATCCAAAATATTGGATTTAAAACTTTTTTATTGTCAGATAATGGTGTAAAACGTATAGAAAAATTTTTGGAGAATATTGATAATTGTTCTTATATAGATAATGCTGGAAAACCTAAGCCAGACAATTATTTAAACGCTGTAGAATTATTAGAGATTGAAAAAGATAAAATTATATATATTGGTGATCAAACATTTAAAGATATTCTTGGAGCCAATAGGGCTGGAATTGCTAATATTTTAGTTAAGTATATAGGATATTATGATAATGACAAAAAAGGAATAAAGAGAAATATAGAAAAATACATATTAAAAATGTATCGCAGAAATAAGAAGTATCAGCACAGATTAGGAGATATTGAAATAAAAGGAGAAAATAAAATGGAAGAAAAAAAGAAAAAATTATTTTGTGAAAGAAATGCGTTATTTTTTAAATTAGCTGTTCAAAAAGGAATTTGCAAAAGACATATTCAAGATTTTTTAAGTAAAGAGAAACTTGCTAAAGAAAAAAGAACAGAAAAATTACCTAATTTAGTATCTGGTTATAATTCATATTTAATTAAAAAAGGTACAGAACCTGAATTACAGGAAAATAAGGTTGTAAATGTTAATATAGCATCATCAAAAATTAATGGATTAGTTATCCATTCAGGAGAAATTTTTTCATATTGGAGAATTATAGGTACAGTTACTAAAAGAAAAGGATATAAAGAAGGTAGAGTTTTAAAAAATAATAAAATTCAACCAGGCATGGGCGGAGGACTTTGCAATTTAGCCAATACGATTAATTTGGTTGTTTTAAATAGTCCATTAGAAGTTACAGAATTTCATACTCATTCTGATGCTTTGGCACCAGATTATGGTGAAAGAATTCCTTTAAAAGATGGAACATGTGTTGGGTATAATTATATTGATTATAGATTCAAAAATACGACAGATCAAGATATTCAATTATTTGTTTGGGTTGAAAATAAAACTTTATATGCTGAATTAAGAAGTGAAAAAGAATTTCCTTGGAGATATGAAATAACAGAAGAAGATCATCATTTTCAAAAAGAAGGAGAAAATTATTATAGAGTATCAAAAATTTATAGAAATAAATTTGATAGGAAAACTAATGAATTGTTAGAGAAGACATTGATTTGGGATAATCATTCAAAGGTAATGTATGATTTTAATCTGATTCCTAAAGAGCTGATAAGAGAAATTTAGTATAACTAAAAAGGAGTTTAAGAATTAAATGAAAAATATAATGAAAAAAATTTATGATAATGTCATAACTAATCCATATGTAATATTATTTTGCGTTACCTTTTTAATAATGATTCCGTATATTTTCTCAAATAAATATATAGATGGAAATGATTCAAATTTTCATATTAGCAACATATTTTCAATATATACAGGAATGAAACAAGGTGTGGTATCTAATGTATTGCCTGTAATTGCTCATAATTTTGGATATGCTACTAGAATCTTTTATCCACGATTGGCACATTTTTCAGCTGCTTTAGTTACATTAATAATTAATGGAAATGTAATTTGCGGATTAAAAATAATTCATTTTATGGCGTTTTTCTTATCAGCTGTTATGATGTATAAACTTGTTAATAAATTATTTAACCATAAACTTTCAGCAATTATTTCTGCAATATTCTATTTATCTTTTCCATATATGATAACTGAAACTTTTGTTAGAGATTCTATAGCTGAATCATTTATCTTTATTTTTATGCCAATGATATTACTTGGTTTATATGAACTGTTTCATGGAGATAAAAAATACTTTTATTTATGGTTTATATTAGGATATGTTGGACTAATTAATTCACACTTAGTATTAGCTGTATATTTCACAGCATTAGCATTTATATATCTATTGTTAAATATTAAAAAGGTTTTTGATAAAGAAAATTTGCTAGCTCTAATAATATCATCTACACTAATTTTATTACTTACTGCAACATTTACTATTCCTATGTTACAGCATAAATTGTTAAATGCTTATACAGTTTTTAAAGATGATGGAATGGCAAACGGTGGTTCTGTAGCAGGGTCAACAATGGGATTTAAAGACTTTTTCATACAAAAACCATGTGCTGCATATTCAGATATAACTTATTATTTGAATTTGTTAGGATTTGGACTTGCTGTTTATGCTATAGTGATTAATAAGAAAATATTTGTTAAAGATGAACAAAATAATTTTTTTAAATTTCTATTTATTGCTATAATAATATGTACATTTTTAATGTCAAAATTGTGTCCATGGGTAATTTTCCCTAAGACTCTTTTGATGATACAGTTTGCATGGAGATTAGAAGCAATATTGCTATTATTACTAAGCATATTGGCTGGTAGTGTATTTAAAACAATAGAAAATAAGAAAATACGTGTAGCTGTAGTTATAATTACTATACTATTTAATGCTTTCACTATATATAATGCTTATAATTTTGATATTTTGAAAGACAGAAAATTAGAAGATATTGATATGTCATCATATGGTATGGGATGGCAAAGAGAATATTTACCAATCAATACAGAAAATAATTTGGAATATTTTGATTCAAGAAATGATGATATTTTAGTAAAGAATGGTTCTGCAACAATATCTGTAAAAGAGAATAATGTTCCAACATTAGAAGCTGAAATAGAAGATTGCGAAAACGAGATAACTATTGAATTACCTAGAATTTACTATTTAGGATATGAGGCTACATTAGAAGGAAATGGAACTACTAAAAAATTGGGATTATATATGAATGACAAAGGCTTTATAGAAACTAAAGTTAATTCTAATGGAATATTAAAATTAACATATAAAGGAACATTAATGATGCAAATAGCAAATGCTATATCTATTATAACGTTAATTGGTATAGTTGCTTATGTTATAATCAGATATGTTTTAAATGGAAAAATAAAATGTCTTGTTAATAAGTAGTTTAACTATTTTATTAAATATATTTTTTAGGAGAAAGAAAAAATGAAAAATAATGTTTTAATTATTGGTTTTATTGGCTTAATTATTTTGGGGATATCAATGATTTCTTATTCAGAAGATTCATCTAATGCTGGACGTAGTGCTTCTTCTGAAACATATGGTGGAGATGCTTATACAGGAATTCAGCAAGCTGCTGCAACTACTGCGAATAATGTTGATAAGGAAAATGACAATTTTTTATATTATATAAAATGTAATGGTATTTTTTATATAATAGTTGGTGCTGTTGGTATCACTTATTCTGCTATTGATAAATTCAAGAAAAACTAATAAATTACTAGACTTTTTCAGTAAACATATAAAACGGCTTGTGAGAATCGCTTATAAGCCGTTTTTATTAACTTTAATGGTAAAATCCCAGTTATACTGGGGATAGTTATTAAGTAATATATAAAACATGCAAAAGGATGATAACTATGAAAAAATTATTCACGTCTAAAAGTATTACAGAAGGATATTCAGATAAATTATGTCAAAAAATAGCAAGTTTTAAGAATTTGACAAGTGCTCGTTGCATTAATTGTTGCTAAAATGATATATGGATTTCTTTGTAAGGGATACAAATTATTTAATTCCAGTAGAAGTGAAGACAAGTGATAATTCCACAATATCTTTAAATAATTTAATTGATAATGATAAATATAAAGATATAAAATGTGGAATAAAACTTTGCAATAAAAATATTGGATTTAATGGAAAATTTTATACATTTCCATATTTTCTTACATTTTTATTAAAAAGATATTTAAATGAAAAAAATATATAAAAATAATTATAAGTCTTATTTTAAATATTAAAATAAGGCTTACTTTTTATGTAGGAAAGTAGTAGAACTACAATAAAACAAATCTTCATAATACAAATACAAAATGGCTGAAAATAGGTTAAAATCTACGAATATCTTAGATTTTGATAAAATAGCTAAAAGGCATAAAATTTACTAGATTTAATAAAAAACAGTGAAGTAGGGGGAAGAGCCTTATTTTCAGATATATACATTTTAAATAAATACAATTTATAAACAAAAAAATAGAAAAATAGGTAGCAAAATATTTTGCGCAATGTTCTAAAATGATTTTTAGAAATAATTTAAGAAAGAAATATAAAATATATAATTTTATAAATTTCAAATTTTAGATTTTAAAATTTTGTTTGGTAAAAAACTTAAAACGAACATTTGATTATTACAAATTGATTTATAAATTTTAATTATGATTTTAAATTATATTTATAAGGTCTGAAAACCAATTTTAATTAATTTAAATTATTAACTAATAATTATCTGTTTATGATTTTAGAAATCAATTTTGATGCTTTAAACTTATAGTATGTAATTTAAATTTGCGAATTTTAATTTAACTTATGAAATTATAATTATTTGTAAGAGCTTTTGAAATTAGCTAAAATAATGGCTTGCGAGAATCGATTTTAAGACGTTTTTATAAAATAGACATATAGTTTATTACCTGGTATTTTAACAAAATACTAGCAATTCTAAGATATTGTTTGATTTTATAGATATGCCAAAATACTTAAAAATACCTCAAAAAAGCGACGCACGAGAATCGATTTTAAGGCGTTTTTATAAATTAGCCATATAGTTTGTTGTCTTAAAAATAAGGCTAATTTAGGCTTTTTCGTAATTTGATGATTTTTTTGAAAATATAAAGAGTAAATTATAAAATCAAAAATAAATTATATTAAAACTGTTATAATGAAATTATAAAGGTTGATTATAAAAGTTCGTTAAAATGGATTTTAAGAGGTCTGATAATTGAATAGATAATATATAAGCATAATATAGAATAAGTAAATATGCATAATAATTTATATATAAGAACGGATGGTCGAAAGTATTGAAATGTCTAGGAGTGGAGCCGTTTGGAACAATACTATATTTGTCCTACTCCTATTTGCACAAAACTTTGATTTTGTGCAATGTTATATATAAACTAATTCATATCTCCTTTTATATATCATTTTCCCCTATTTGTCAAGAAAATTATTAAATTTTTAAAATTTCTTTTATATTTTCCAAATATAACATATTTTTTTAATGGATCTTCACCACCTACTGTAAAATAACAATTAAAATGATTTTCTTTCATAAATTCATCTAAATCTTCATATAAATCAAATACATATGTATTATTAAAAAACCATATAATATCAAATCTATTTTTTCTTAAATTTTTATATTTTTTATTTTTTCTTAAATTTTTATATTTTTTATTTTTTCTCATATCTCACCTACTAAATAATATTTTAAAGTTAAATTTAAAATTTCATATATACAATTTACATCAATATCGATATGATTTCCACCTTTTAATAACTTTGTTACTTTATCTTTATACACTCTGGTTAAGTCGTTAATATTAAAGCCAGCTTGTACAGCATACAAAATAGCTAAAAGTGTTTTATCTTCGTAGTCTTTAAAAGTATAATAATAATTATTTGTGTATAAATCAGGAATATTCAAATCAGGTTTAAAATATCCTAAGGCAGAAAATTTATAGTTTTGTTTACTTGTTACCTCTACCCTAGTCAATTCTCCAGCAATATCTAATTTAGATTCAATTTTTTTATTATAAATCTTAAAACGATTATTTGTGCGTCCAACATAAATTGTTTTATTATCATAACCAGCATTAAAAGTTCTTACATCTTTGTAACGTTTCTTATCTAGGCCACAAATATCTAAAACTGATATTGGAATATCAACTGCGATGTCAAATTGCTTTAAAACCCATTCTCGTGATAAATTTAATATATATTTTATTAACCTATTATCTTTTAATTTATTAGGATTGAATTCTAAAGTAAAATTATATTCGCTTTTTTCATTTTGATTAGGCTTTTCAGAGTTATGAAGAAAACCAAACCAAAACGATTGCCCAAACGCAACCTCGATATTATAATTATACTTAAAATCAGCAATGCCAGAAGATGACCATTGTTTTGCAACCTTGTCGTGCCATACAGTTTTGAACCTGTACTCTAGTTTGCTGAAATCTCCCACGGATAAGTTTGTGCGTAATCGAAGCATGTCTATGCTATAGGTAAGGTTATTTTTTTGTACATTCTTAAAATACATAAATAACCCCCTAAAATGGTTTACCATAATCGGTTGACGTTGCATTATAATGCAAGTAATTCGCCTTGTTAGAGAAGGCGAATTTTTAGTTTACGTAATAAAGTAAAAAATATATAAATTTGTTTAGGGGGGCTATCCCCCTTCAGAGATGAAAATATTTCATATTTTCTAATCTCTGCCCCCGCATATCAGGGTAATGTCAAGCAGCATATCAATTAAAAATAATTATTAAGTCGTTCTGTTTTCTTGCCAAATAGCTTATTAATTAGTTTTAAATAGTTTTTATTTATAACAATGCTTGCAGCTAAATAAAATATCATAGTCAAAATTATTTGACTTTTAAAAATATTAATAAAAATTAATAATAATAATAAATTGACTAGAGTTATAATTGCTCTTTTATTTTCTTCATCAATTAAAAACTTGTACAATTTCTCCTTAAAAAGAACGTTATTAATCTTATTTTTTTTCATTTACAAATATCCTTCCTTCCCTAAATTTTTCTATTAATTCATTAATTAAATCCCTATAATCAAAATCTTCACTTTTTTCTGACATAGAATAAAAAGACAAACTAGTAATAATAGTACATACTTCTTCGTCAGTTAATTCTTTTACTTTCATTATTTTCTCCTTTCAAAAAAATATGCTTATATCTTGACAAAGTAGAAAACGGATAATAATCATCGGAATAACCTAATAATCTACATAAAAATGTATAGTTAACTAAATTGTCTATATTTTTATCATCAAATATCTTCATAAGGTTACTAACCAACAAATCTAAATCATTATCATTTTACATATCTTTCATTAACTCCTTTTATAAAATCAATATAATCTTGACAACAATCGCATTTTTCATCACATATAGTATATTCTTCAAATCTAATAGGACAAATAATATAACCCATCTCTTCAGCCAAAGCATCTCTTAACCATTGCTCCATAAAGATCACTCCTTATTTTTGTCTTTATTTTTTAACTCTAAAGAATAAAAAAATTCAATTATATTGCTTATATTTAAAACAAAAGCTGAACATAAAAAGGATATCAATAATGGAATAAAAAGACTAAAAAAATCAGATATCATTGTCTTTCTTCTCCTTTCTTGCTTTCATTTTGCGTTCTATAATCAAAATTAAATCAAAAGTCTGAAAAGCAAGCATAAAAGCCCCTAAATTAATCATAAATAATAAAAAAAATTGTTCCATTTTAATTTTCTCCTACTTTCTTAATAAAATCTTTAACTATTTGCGATTCGCTTTTTCCTTCGTTTAAATCTTTCATTATTTGATGAGTATCATATGTATTTCTAATACTATCGTATGCAATGTAAGACATACGACTTTTAACTTTTCTTTTACGTGCACCTTTATCCATTTTTTCATCATTTGCAATATATTCAGTTGTTCTATATTTTTTGTTAACAATTAAACGTCCAAGAAACAAAGAAAAACAGTCTATAACATAATTAGTTTGTTCTCTTAATTTTTTATCAATTCGAGTAAAAACTTGAGATGAAGATAGTATTTGTTTATGTAATTTACGTTGCTGACTAATATAATCTAAAACGTTACAAGGAGCGTCTTGCCATCTTGTTGATTCAAAAGTAAGATGGATCTCATCAAAACCAAAAACTACACCACAATTTTTTCTTACTTTATAATCTAAATCAAATTCATCGTTCTCATCTTTTTCATCAGATACCTCAAGCCAAAGTTCAGAATCCTTATAAACGTGATTTCTAAGATACTTAAAGTAAGTTTTTTCACTAATAGTAAAAGTTTTAAAATTAGTGGTATTTAATAAGTCACGCCATGACTCAATTTTTCCGTCTGCATATTTAAAATTAAAGTTTGTAAGAATCTTCACGTCTGGATACTTCTTTTTGATTTTTAATAATTGATTTACCATTGAAAGAGTTTTTCCAGAACCACCTAAGCCACAATAACACCAAAAGCCATATCCACGAAAGACTTTCCAATCAATAATAAATAGATCTCTTATAAAAATAGGAATCGTTTTTATAAGATTAATAATAAATTTTGTTATAAAAAAACCCATTAATAAGTCAAAAATAAAATATAAAAATATAAATATAAAAATAAATAGTTTAATCATTTTGTACCTTTCATACTTGCCGTGCGACATAAAGTCGCATACGGCAAGCCTAAGAATTTAAATCAATATTAAATACATTAAGTAGTATTTTTGCAATTTTGTAACCTAAAACAAAGGTAATAATAAAAATTACAACGCCTACAGTTTCGGAAACTGGTAAATAATAATTAAATGAAGCTACACGAATAAGAATTTCAGGAAGATTGTTAGCAAGCCAAAGAGGGGTATCAACAGAAGGAACAATAGAAAGTAGTCCTACCTCAAAAACTTGTAAAGCTTTTAAAATTAAATATAAAATCATTTGTTGTCTCCTCCTTTACTTGATGAATCATTAAAAACACCTTGATAATTCAAAACATGTTTTATAATTAAAACGAAAGCACAAGCGATGACTATAAAAAATAATAAATTACGAATATATGGACGATATGGTTCATATTTATCTCTAACATTAATTACTTTTTGACTATCACTTTTAGCAATGATTCCTCCACCTTCAAAACTAAATTCTGGTATTGTAATAATTAAAAAATCATTTTGAGAAACAGTTTCTTGAGCTTTTTTATATTCGGAATTAAAAAGACTAATAAAAGGTAAATGAGATTTTAAAGAATCACCCATATTACTTTGATTAGTTGATAGTTCTTTCCATTGTTCATCAGTAGGTACAAAAATATGTATAAAAAAATCTAAAAACTTTGTCCAGAAATTGCCAACAAAATCAGCCAAATTTTTTATATTATTTACAGTATCTTCAAAGAAATTTTTTATTCCATCAATAATATTACTACAAAGGCTACTAACAGCAGAACTTATATTTGTAACTATATTTTTTAAACCAGATAAAGCACCAGTTATTGGACTAGTTATATCTGAAGCAAGTGTTTTGATCTTATTAAAGATATCACCAACAATGCTGAAAATACCACTAATATTGGCGTTATCAGTGTCTTCAGAGTCCCCATTATTTGTGTCGGGATTAACGTAGACTGCACCGCTTTTAATCCCGTGTTGAATGGACTTATCTGACACTTTGCTAAAAAAAAACTAGATACATTACTATAAAAAACACTAGTATAATTAAGAGAAGAAGCAACACCATACTCACATGGCGGCGTTGCAAAATATACATTATGATTTGAATAATAGCCTACAGTTTTATTTCCAATACTGCTTGCAACAAAGCCAGAATAATAAGAAAAAGCAGAATTAGAATAGATATAAGAAAAACATTTAAATGATCCATTTTTTTTGACAGGGTAAATTTTCATTTTTGAAGTCGTATATTCCGAATAATAAGAAGTAGCAACAACTCTAATAGGTTCTGAAGAATAATAAACCAAATAACTATTTGCATCAGTTTTTAAAACTAAAAAATAAGGATAATTTGATTCTGAATAATCAGAAGGATATTTAGAACTATCAGAAGATTCACAAATATTTTTTGCTTCATCATAATCTAATTCGGAAACAGAACTAATAGCCGTTGATGGATCAAAAAAATAATAATCAGAAGAAGCTCTTACTTTTGAATTATTAAAAATTAAAAAAGCACTAAAAAATAATATAATTATTAAAAGTTTATTTTTTAATTTCATATATTTCTCCTTTCTTTAAATTTTAAAAAAGCACCTAAAAATTAAAATATATAAATTTTAGGTGCTGGGTAGTTTTTTCATTTGTATTATAAGAACGTATAAATTACACGTTTAATTAAACCAATAGCAATGAAAGTTCCCATAATTCCAATACCGATTGGAATTAAAGTATTCAATGCTGAATTTATTGCATTTGTTACTGGTGCGACTGTGTCGGCTGTAACTTTAAACGCAGAAACAGTATTTTCCATGTTATGCTCCTTTCTGTTTTTAACGCGCGCAATTTAAAAACTAATAAAATTATCTATAACTTTATAAAATAGATAACAAATAAAAATTGCTAATAAAACACCGAAAGAAAAGCAAAAAACCGTTCTTTAGTATTTCTATATTAAAATTAAGTTGTTCAAGTAAATTAATAACTTCTTTTGTATCTTCCATACTTACTCCTATTCAGGAAGCGAATAATAAACTTTATCGCCATCAACATCATATACAACATCAGTAAAGTCCATTAATTTATGCTTATTTCTAAAAGCATTATATTGTTCTTTTGATGTAAAGACAGAAATTTGTTTACAGTCTGCTGAATCTCTGTCAACTCTTGTTTTTATGGGGGTTAAAAATTTCAACATAAAATAAATCTTATCAGAATCCTTCGCCTTAAAACTTCCATAACCACAAAATAACATATTTTCTTTTGGCATATACTCCCCTCCTTTCTGGCAACAAAAAAAGTGCTGGCAATGTTCCACCAACACTAAAATAACCTTGACATCTATATAATAGAATGCTATAATTACCTTACTGTTAACAATGTTGTTTGGAACATTGTTAATAAGAGGTAACAGTTGTGGGAAATTTTAAACTGTTATCTCGTTTTTTTTATTACTGCAATGTATAAATCTGTTTAAATATTACAAAACACAATAAACTTTGATTTTGTGCAATGTTTCATATTCCTTTTTTTACACTTTTCCATATCTACTTCTACCTCTCTTCTATTGTTTGTTTATGTGTGCAACAAAAAAAGAGATATTGATTAAATTCAATACCTCGTAATTTTTTTATTATTTAATTTTTGTAATGTTTGCTAAAGTAATTTGATTTACTTATTGTAATTTATCGAGATGATTGTAACATAAAAGTTAGATATTTTCAAATCAA
>ERZ825137.672-NODE-672-length-47808-cov-10.909241_pt1 | contig 47808 bp, 41 predicted proteins | sample MGYA00519873_ERZ825137 | MGnify/ENA primary metagenome ERZ825137 (study PRJEB31778, sample SAMEA3449190) | human gut metagenome | biome: human gut; feature: human-associated habitat; material: faeces | place: United Kingdom | collected 2010/2012 ...
CTGTTGATGGCGAGGAAGTGAAAGAACTTCCCTTGGAAACTGAAACAACAGTCGAGACGGTGATGGTGTTGTCTAAACTTTCCAATACCGAACAGACCGGACTGCAATAAATCAGGCCAAAAACAATTCTCCGCAAAAAGCCGACGCCGCCCCACGCGGGAGCAGCATCGGCTTTTTCTTTATTTTCTCCTATTTTATCGCCGCATGGCCTTTGTTCTGCGCAGCAGAATATCCGCCAGCAGGCAGGCCATCGCCAGCATGGACAGCGGCAGCGTCGGGTCAATCGGCTGCGCCACCGGCGGCAGTTCCACCGCCTGCGCATCCGCCCACGAGGAGAAGACCGTGCCGCCCGTTCGCGCGCACATCTCCATCAGCAGCGCGCCGCCGTCCGGCCTGTCCAGCAGATCGTACTCGCTCGGGCGCGTCTGCGTCTTCGATTCGTCAACCGCCGAGAGCGTCTGCGGCAGCAGGCCGTGAATCATCTTCTGAATCATGCGCTTTCCCTGCTCGCTGGCGTACCACGTGCGCGACCATTCGCCGCTCAGGTCGCTCATCCAGCTCGCCGCCTTGCCCGCTCCGGCATTGCGCACCGCGTAGATGGGCCGCCCCTCCGGCGTTTTGAGGATCACATCTGCGTCGCCCTTTGCCGTCGCACGCACATAGCCAAAGAGCTGCACGATCTCCTCTTCATCGGCAAAGGCCGCGTCATACGCGCCGCGCTCGGGCTTAAACGGCGCTTTGACCGTGTATTCCACCTGCGAGAGCACCGAATCCACCGACATGATATCCGACAGGTCCCGGCCGCTTTCCACCAGATAGCAGCGGCCGCCGCCGATATACGCGAGATTTTCCAGCATGTTGACCACGTTGACCAGCCGCCCCACGACGATCGTGGAGAGCGTGATGCCGTTTGCGCGCATCTCCTTGGCAATCTGCTCAAAGCCCGCCTGCGCGTCCGCCGGGCTGCCGTCGGTGATGAACATCACGTGCTTGCGCTTTGTGCCGTCAAACGCCTTGAGCGTGTCGCAGGCCAGACGCAGCGCCCCGGTAAATCGCGTCAGCTTGTTGGGGTCAGCGGTTTCGATGCTGTTGATCGCGTCCAGCACCGGCTTCTTGTCCCCCATCGCCGTCATTTCCACGAGCATCTGCGCGTCGTCTGAAAACGTGATGACGCCTGCGTAGTCGTTGCCGTTGAGCGCGTCCACGCACTTGATCGCGCCGCGCCTCGCCATGTCGATCGGCACGCCGATGGATTCGCGCGTCATAGAATCCGTCGTGTCGATGACCAGCATCAGCCCCACCGGATCGACGCTCTCCTTTTCCTCCACGCTCATCCGAATCGGAAGCAGCGCCTCGTAGCCGGAATCCTTCATGCCGCCGTAGAGGTACGTGTTTTCGCCGCCCGTCGTCAGCACGCTCCGCCCGTGGTCTTCCACCGCCTGCCGCAGCACGTCGTCCCAGCCTTCCGGCAGGTCGCCCGCATGCACATTCATCAGCACCGTCAGGCCGTATTCGCACAGCGCATCGACGCTTTCGGGCACATTCTTCGGGTCGGTCACGGCCACCTGAACGCCTTCCGCGCGGAGAAGCTGCTCAAGCTGCTGCGCCTGCGTACCCGTTCCATCCACCAGCAGAACCTTTTCCCCGCGGCTGACGTTCATTGTCGCCGTCAGGCTGTCGTTTTCCGCAATCGTGTCGCCCGGCAGCGCCACTTCCGCGCGCAGCGTGTGCGCGCCGACCGCCCCGGCCTCGATGGCGCAGGCAAACGTCTGCCTGCCCGCCGTCAGCGCCACGCGCTGTTCATGCAGCAGCGTTTCGCCGTCCCAGATGCGCAGAGCGGCCTCGCCCTGCGTGTCCGCCAGCACCGTCACCGCCGCCTCCATGTGCCGCCCTTCCATCGCCTCGGCGGGCAGCTCAAACGCCGCCAGCTCCGCCTGCGGCGCGGGGAATTCGGGCTTCATCTGCACCGCGTCAAGCCGAACGCCCGCCTGTGCCGCGGTCTCTGCCGCAGTCAGTGCGTCGCCCTGCGTCTGCACGCCGTCCGAAATCAGGATGATCCTTCTGCCGCCCGGCCCCGCAAAGCGCGAAGCCGCTTCGTCGATGGCCGCCGCGATATCCGTCCCGTCCGAAGCGATTGCGCCCGCTTCATCCAGCGCGGCAAACGGCAAAACCGTCGTGTGCTCGTCCCGCTTCGCTTCCTGCGCCCATGCGTCCGCTTGTGCGCGCACGGGTTCCATGCTCGCCGATTGATCCAGCAGCACCACCGTCTGCCGCTCGGTCAGGTAGCGCGTTCCCCCCGGCCCCGCGGCGATGACCGCCAGCAACGCCACGGCCGCCGCGCGCAGAATCGCCGCCGCGCGATCCGACCGGCTCTTTTCCTTTTCCCGGCGCAGCAGGCGCGGCGCCAGCAGCACAAACGCCACGGCCGGAACGGCCAGCAGCAGAAGCCACGGCTGCGCAAAGAACAGATCAATACTTTTCACGGTGATACATCCCCCATTCCGCCAGCAGCAGCGCCAGCAGCGCCAAGGCCATCAGGCGCGCCGGATAGAATACGCGCGCATGCGCCGGGGCGCTCTCCGCCTGTCCGCCCGCCGTCAGCGTCAGCGGCTGATCGACCGGCTGCGTCTGCGTCATCCTCTCCGCCTGCGGCACCTGCGCCGCAAAACGCACCACCTGCTGCTGCCCGCGCACCTCCTGCATGAGCGTATAGCTGCCGGGGCTGTCCACGTGAACGCCGTCTGCCGCCCGCGCGGGATCAAGCGCTTCCAGCCGCATATCCGGCGTCTGCAAAAACAGCCTGCTGCACAGCGGATGCGGCTGCGGATAGACCCGCGTTCCGCAATCCACCGTCTCCGCGTCCAAAAGCGTCGGCGCGCTCGCCTCCAGCATGTTGTTGACCAGCACGACGAAATCCGGCAGCAGCGGCAGGTTGCTCTCCTGAATATCAAAGGGCAGCACCGCCTGCAAACAGCCGTTCGCGTTGGTTCCCGCGGCCATCACGGGCATTTCGCCGCACAGCAGAACGTTTTCCAGCCCGCCCTGCGCCGTCATCTCCCTGAACCGCGCGACGGCCGCATCCCGCAGCACGAGGCCGCGCGTCAGCCGTTCGCCCAGCTCCGTATCCGTCCGCGCGCCCTTCACATAAGCGCCCATCAGCCGCTCGCCCAGCACCACGCCGACCTCGCGCGGCGAACGCGGCGGATTGAGCAGCCAGACCGCGCCGTCCTGCGGCAGCTTCTCCGGCAGGCAGCCGTCAAAGGCATAGACGTCGTATGCCTCGAGCGTCGCGCCGCGCCAGTCTTCCGCCGTCGTCAGCTCCACCCTCGGGAAGGCCTCCAGCGCCTTCTGCCAGAAATACGGGTTTTCGCCCACCAGCAGCACGCGCGCCGGGCAGGCCGCCTGACGGCTGAGCTGCACCGCGTTATCCTGCGCCATGCCGTCCTCCGCGCAGACACGCACGCTCGCATCCGTAAAATCATATACCTGCCTCAGCAGCAGGGACACGCTCTGCGCCTCGCCCTCCGGGCAGTATACGGTCTGCGCGGTCTGCTTCTGCCCGTTCACGCGCAGTTCGATTTCCTCCGCGCCGCGCGCCTTGCCGTCAACGATCAGCTCAAAGCTCACATCCGCGCTTCGGCCAAAGCTCTGCACCGTGGTTTCAAACGCCGTGCCGTAGATGGAGCCGCTGGTCTCCAGCGCGCCGAGGCTCACATTCCATTCGTCCCCGCCGCGCAGGGAGACAACCTCCAGCCCCTCCGCCTGCGCATACGGCGCGTCCGTGTACAGCCGCACGTCCGAAATGCCGCCCTCGTCGAGCATCTGCTGGCACAGCGCCGCCGCGCCCGCCACGTCGCCCGCGCCCCAGCCGCACGAAACGCCCTCCAGCGCCGCGCGAAGCTCCGCGCCGCCGCTGACGTGATCCGCCGCAACGCACGCCTCGTCCCCGGCCAGCACCACCGTCACGCTCGCGCCCCATGGCAGCCTGTCCATGTCGCGCTCTGCCGCGGCCACCGCGCGGGCAAAGCGCGTCTGTCCGCTCCCGTCCGCCATCTGCATGCTCGCCGAAGCGTCGAGAATCACCGCCACGTTCACACCCGAACCGGGCATGGGCATGATCGGCTGCGCGATCAGCAGCGCCGAAAGCGCCAGCGCCAAAAATTGCAGCGCGAAAAACAGCGACCGCTTGAGCGTGCGCCAATAGCCCTTTTTCTTGCGCCGCTGTTCGGACAGCCGCCAGAGGTACGTGCTGGATACGGGCGTCACCTCCGAGCGATGCCGAATCAGGCACACCGCGGCGAACACGCCCAGCGCCAGCAGCGCCCACAGCCCCGCAGGATATACAAAACTCATCGGATCAGCTCCTCCATGCAGCCCTTCGTCCTGAGTGCTTCCTCCGCGCGCTCGTCGCTGCGCATCAGCATATAGGGCACCGCGCGCGACGCGCAGAAGCGGCGGGTCTCCGCCAGAAACTGGCGCACCGTCTCCCGGTATGCCCGAAGCGTGTCGCGGTCAACGTCCATCGTCAGGCGGGACACACGCGCGCCCGTCTCCTCCGCGTCGCAGAAGGTGTGCCTTCCGCTCAGCTGGGGATCGAGCTCCGCCGGCGAGAGCACCTGAATCAGCATCACCTCGCGGCGGCGGCTCAGCAGCAGATCGACCGCCGCCCGCCAGTCGCTGTCCGTCAGCAGATCGGAGAGAATAAACGTCACGCCGTCGTCCGCGCCGGGATTCGGATCGTTTCGGATGCACGCATACAGGTCGGTCTCCCCCGCGAATTGCAGCGCGTCGAGCTTCTCGCCCGCGCGCAGGAACGATTCCCGCCCGCTGATTCGGGGGCACAGCTCTGTGCAGCGCGCGCCGGACAACAGCCGGAAGGACACGCTGTCCATGTTGCACACCGACAGATAGCCCAGCGCGGCGGCCATCCGCAGCGCCGCGAAGCCCTTCTCCGGTTCAAAGCCCATGGAGGCGGACGTATCCAGATAGACGCAGTTGCGCCCCTGCTTTTCATCGATGAACCGCTTAATCAGGTATTTGTCAAACCGCGCGGCCGCGTTCCAATCGATCCGCCGCAGGTCGTCGCCCGGCACATACTCGCGATAATCGGCAAACTCCGGCGAGGAGCCGTAGGCGCGGGAGCGGCGCGCGCCGCTGTAATGGCCGCTCTTCATCTGCTGCACATTGATGTCCAGCGTCTCCAGCGCGTCAAGAAACGCGCCGTCCAGTATCCGCATGCTTCTCCCTCCCGCAATGCGCCGTTATCTGCGCTTTTTCTTTATGTCGTCCACGAGCCTGGCGATGACCTCGTCCGGCGTGACGCGCTCGGCCATCGCCTCATAGCTGAGCTTCACGCGGTGGCGCAGCACCGGGCAGGCCAGCGCGTCGATGTCCTCGTGGCTGACGTTGAAGCGGCCGGATACCATGGCGCGCACCTTCGCGCAGGTGATGAGCGCCTGCGCGGCGCGCGGGCTCGCGCCCAAACGGATCATCCGCGCGGCGGTCTCGCCCGCCTCCGGCGAGGAGGGCTGCGTCGAGGAAACCAGACGCATCGTGTAGTTGATGATGTCGTCCGTGACGGGGATTTCCTTGGCGGTCTCGCGCATGCGCAGCAGCGTTTCGCCGTCCACCACGCCGTCTGCGACCTCGTCCATGGTCTTCTGCGTCATCAGAACGATCTGCTTCATCTCCTCCACCGTCGGGTAGCGCATCAGCAGCTTGAACATGAAGCGGTCCACCTGTGCCTCCGGCAGGGCATAGGTGCCCTCCTGCTCGATCGGGTTCTGCGTCGCCAGCACGAAAAACGGCTCTTCCATGCGATAGTCCTTGCCGTCCACCGTCACCGTATGCTCCTGCATGGCTTCCAGCAGCGCGCTCTGGGATTTCGGCGTGGCGCGGTTGATTTCGTCCGCCAGCACAATGTGGCTGAAAATCGGGCCGGGGCGGAACGTGTATACCGCGTTGCCCTTCTCGTCCTTCTCCAGCACGTTGGTGCCGGTGATGTCGGCGGGCATGAGATCCGGCGTGAACTGAATCCGGGAGAAGGGCAGGGAAAACACGCGACCCAGCGAACGGATCAGACGTGTTTTGCCGATTCCCGGCACGCCCTCCAGCAGCACGTTGCCGCCCGCGATCATCGCGATCACCGTCAGCTCCACGATATCCTCCTGACCGATGATATCGCGCCCCACCTGCTCAAAAATCGCTTTGCACTTGTCGGCAAACAGCCGCACATCCGCTTCGTTGACCATCCTGTTATTCCTCCTGCATCCGTTATAATCCGTTCATATAGGCCTGCGCCGCTTCCCGAAGCGCCTGCAGGAACGTTTCATCCTCGATCATCGACAGATACGCCGCGTAATACCGTCCGTATACCTCGCCGTAGGGCACCGCGCCCATCGGCCGCTCGCGCGTGTCGGCCGAAAGCCGCTGCCGCTCGCCGCGCTCATTCAGCGCGCCGGGCTGATAGCCGCTGGCCTTGAGCGCCTCCGGCGGGTCGTAGACGTATTCCGTCTCCATCCGGCTCTTGGGCTTTTCGACGTTCGCCGCCTCGGCTGACGGCGCGCCGGACGGCTTGCTCCCCTTCCCGTAATCCATATGGGCAAAGGGATCGTAGCGCTCGCCTTCCTCGGGCACGCCCAGATAATCCCGGATGTACGTTTCCACCGTTTCCAGCGCCGTGTCGATCATCTGCGTGTTATCCCGCCCGTTGTAGACCATCTCTGCGGCGCTTTCCAGTCCGCCCGCGAACATCATCATCGCCTGCCGAAGCTGCTCCTGGCTGTTGTCCCGCAGGGGCTTGGCCAGCGAACCGTTGACGTCGTAGACGAGGTTCATCAGCGCGTCCACCTGCTCCATGCCGGTCTTTTCATGCAGTCGTCGGCCCATGCTGTCCAGAATCATGACGACCGTGTCCATGTTCTGGTCGTAAATCGCCTCGCCCAGCTTTTGCAGGCTTTCGTATTCGATCATCGCCGCCGTGTAGGTGTCGCGCGGGGTCAGCTCCTGCACCGTCTGCTCCATGCCGGTCATCGCGTCGCGAATCTCCTGCACCGCCGCGATATCCGCATAGCCTTCGTCCAGCCGCGTCAGCAGCTCGTCCAGCCGCGCCACCAGCTTGTCGCGCTCCGCCGCGTCGATGTCGCTTTCCGCCACGTCGGCGCGCAGCGTCTGCATCATTTCGCGCAGCGCGGCGATTTCCTCGCTCTCCTGCTGCGCCTCCGGCGCCGCCGCCGCGACGAGCGCCCGCACGCGCTCCACCGCCGCCTCCGGCAGCAGCGGAACCGCCGCAAGCATCGCCGCCAGCACGCAGCACGCGGCCAGCGCCTTCTTCGGCCAGCGCATCGGCAGCGCGCGCACGTCCGCTTTTTTCAGCCTGTCCGCCGTGTCTTCCCGCTGAAGGCGGCAGAGCACGCCGGAATCGCCGGAAAATTCCATCGCGGTCGCCACGCGATCCATCCCGCAGAGCGCGTCCAGCCGCGCGGCCAGCCGCTTCTGCGTCGGGCGATAGCGCAGCGCGTACAGCGCCGCCGCCAGCAGCGCCCATACCGGCAGCATCAGCGCCTCCGGCCTTCCGACCGCGCCGCCGAAGCAGCGCCGTGCCAGCGCGAGCGCCAGCCAAACCGGCAGCGCAAATAAGCCGCTGACGCACACCGCGCGCAGCGCGGCTTCCGCGGCCAGCTTTTTTTGAAACGGGCGCAGCGCCCGGCTGATTTCCTTCTCCATCCCGCTTCTCCCGTCGTTCATGCCTCGCGCGCGGTCGCGCTCAGCGCTTTTTCGCCTCGTCTCCGCCATGGTTGGCGGTCATCATCTGCACCACGTATTCCACAAACCGACGCTCCGCGTCCGTCATGGCCACGCCCCGCATGACGGCCATGTTGAAATCCAGCGTCAGCCCCAGATCCTCGATTTCCCGCGTCTGGAGCCGCGCGTTGCTGAGGTTTCCCGGCGGCAGACAGAACGAGATATAGCCCGCGCTCTGGATCAGCTCGACCGCCTGTTCCCATTCCGCGCCGTCGAGCATGATCTGCGGCGGACAGCCCACGCTTTCCAGCCTGTTTTGGAGCTGGCGCATCACCTCGGGGTCGCTGTTGACCAAAATAACCTTGCAGCCCCTGAGATCCTCCATGCGCAGCGCCGCCTTTTCGCAGAGCGCGTGCGTCGAGGACATCAGCACGCGCAGCGGCGCTTCCCGATGAAAGAGAATCTCCAGCTCCGGATCGTCAATCCGCCCGAAATACAGCCCGATCGTCTCGCGATACTCGTTGAGCGCCTCCTCCAGCTCCTGCAAAGAATAATTGTGCGTGCTCAGCGACATATCCGGGTTGGAGAGCACGAACCGTGAGAGAAAGTTGCGCGGGAAGAAGCTCAGCATGCCCCACGTCATGCAGACCTCCGCGCGCATCTCCCGCTGTGCCGCCGCCTTGCGGACATTGCTGACAATCATCTCGTATTTGCGGATGTAGCGCGGCGCATAGCGCGCCAGCGCCTGCCCTGCCGGGGTCAGCGTCACGCCCGAACGCCTGCGCACAAAGAGCTGAACGCCCAGCTCGTTTTCCAGCCTGTCCATCGCCTTGACCAGACCGGGCACGGAGATATAGAGCTGCTTCGCCGCGGCGTTGAAGCTGCCCGTGCTGCTCACCAAAGAAAAATACTGGATCTGCTTGACGTCCATGCGCACCTCCCGCGTCGCGCGAAATAAGCCTTTGCCGCTGAAAACAGCAAAGCCCGCCGCCTCTTTGATGAGACGGCGGGCCGATACGGCTGATTACATCCTCAGGTCGGTCGGGTCACTGCCCGCCTCCCGCCGGATTTTTTGGAAATCAAGATTAGGAGGTCTTGTGAGAGAACGCGGTCATGATGCCGCCGGTGATGGCCTGGCAGTCAACCGTCGCGCCGGAGACGGCGTCAACGCCCATATCCTGCGTCTCGATGATCTGCTTGGTGAACGCGGCGAACTGCTCGTCGTTCATGAACATGTTCTCGCGGCCCTCGCCCACGGCGATGCCCACAAGCTGCTTATCCTTGATGGTGTAGATGACCTCGAACGGATCATGCAGACCCTGAACCATGACGGAGTAGTCGCCATCCGCGGCCTCAGCCCACGGAGCAGCAGCGCCGCCGCCGAAGGTCGGGGTCAGTTCGGCACGGCCGCCCAGCATGGTATCCACCGCGGCACGGCCGGAGCAGATCGCCTCATGCAGGTAGGTGCCGTTCTGGTACAGGTTGCAGACCAGGGAGCCGATTTCGCCGGCGGAGTAGAGACCCTCGATCGGCTCGCCGTCCCAGTTGAGAACCTGACCCTTGATGTTGCGGCGCGCACCGCCGGAGCAGGCCGGCATGGACGGCACTTCCTCGACCGCGTAGAACGGGCCCTGCTCGATCTTCGCCATCGTGGTGATGTCGCGGCCGAAATCGGTGTCTTCACCGGCGTCGACCATCGCGTTGAACTTATCCACCTCAGCGCGCAGCTTCGCCGGATCCTTGCCGATCTTCTCGGCCAGCTCCTCGATGGTGTCCGCCTTGATGATCCAGCCCTTTTCCAGCTCGACGGAGTTGTCGTCGGACCAGTGATACGGGTTGCGGCAGGTCACCGGCCAGCCGATCCAAGCGTTGACCAGCGGCTGCGCCTTGAAGCAGTTGTCGTCCATAATCATATGAACCGGCTGCTGACGGGCGATCGGCACATCGACGTACTTGCCGTGCTCGTAGTACTTCATGTGCTGGCGCTGATAGGACTTCGCCTCGTTGTAATAACGGGTGCCGTCGGCGGCGACTTCCATCCACGCGCCGTGCGCCATATAGAACTGACGAACGAACGTCGTCTCAAAATCCGGAACCTTGATGCCGTGGAAGTAGCCGCAGGACATGGTCTGGCCGTCCATATGCCAGAGCTGAGCGCCCAGCGCCATTTCCATCTTCACGCCGTCGCCCGTGACGTACGGGGAGCCCGCGTTGTAGATGCGGTCGCCGCCGTTGAACTGGCGGTACATGTCCATATCGCCCTCGTAGCCGCCGGTGGCCAGCAGAACGCCCTTGCGCGCCTTGGTGTAGATCACGGAGCCGTCCGGCTTCTTCACGCCGACGCCCTCCACCTTCTTGGTGATGGCGTCCTGCACGAGGCAGATAACCTGATGCTCGTAGAGCGGCTTCGCGCCGCGATAACGGGCAGCCTTGTCAAAGCCGTTCCAGCAGCCGCCGTTCTCGAAGGAGAGGCCGCCGTTCTTGTCGCGGAAGTGACCCGTCGCGCCGACGAAGTTCGCGCCCGGCAGATCCGGGAATTCGACCAGCAGGGTGCCCCAGCGCAGCGCGCCGCCGCCGGAGTAGCCGACTTCGTAATCGACCGGCTCGAGAACCGCCTGAATCCACGGCAAATCCGTCGCGAACTCGTTGGTCAGCCAGTTGAAATCCTCTTCCGGAATGACATGCGGCTCGTTCATCGCGCGCATGTAGGTACGCCAGGTCTCCAGATCGTTGGGGTCAACGAAGATGACGCACTGGCCGGAAGCAATCGCCTGACCGCCCGCATTCGCTTCGTCGGACTTATCGTAAATCACAGCGTCAACGTTGTGGTCGATTTCGTAAGCCTCGATATAAGCCGCCGTGCCCGCCATGCCGTAGCCGCAGATGACGATATCGTGCTCCTCGTCCCACTTCACGTTCTGGCTGTCCAGAACCCACTTGCTGGAATTTTTGTGAGCCGGCTTTTCCTCTTCCGCTTTCGCGTTGAGCACGCCGGCGCCAAGCAGACCAATGCCCGCAGCGCTCATCGCGGTCGCTTTCAGGAACTCCTTACGGGAAATGTTCTTCGCCATGTAAATCCTTCCTTCCTTACATGTGTTTGTCGAACCTGTGAGGGCGGCGCGGCGCACGGTTGCCCCGCGTCCCTTCTTTGATAACAGATTATCACACTCACCCCGGCGTGTCAAGACATATTTCAACCTGTTTTTCACATTGTAGAAACTGTTGGTTTATACGAGACGTCCGACCAATTTGCCCTTTTTCCGTGTACACATCTGCATTTTTTCATGTATCATTCGTCTTTCATTCGTTTTGTTCACGGATATACCCTTTTCGCGCATTTTCCGGATTGTTTGTCATAAACCAAACAGATATACCCGATTTCGCGCGCTTCCCGCCGCCCTTTTTCGATATAAAACCGACACGAAAACAGAAAGGAGAGCCGCCGAACCCTCGCCCGACAGCTCTCCTGTTTTTATGCTTCCTTACGTTTCGCGATGCGCCGTCTCGTCCTCCCCGGACAAGCAGCATTTGCTCATTCCACCGGCACGAGCTGGCCGTCCGCGCCGATCTTCATCACATCGTCGTCCATGCCGCCGACGACGAGCTGATCCGCGTCGCTGAGGCCATATTGATCGTAAGCCGCGCGCAGGTCGGAAACGTTGTACTGCATCACCGCCGCGCCGCTCTTGTTCAGCAGGGTCACGGTCGTGATGTTCGTGCGTTCCAGCACCTCCAGCACCTTTTCGTCAAAGTGCATCGTCAGCTTCTCCGGGTTTTCGTCGTTCACGCGCAGGCTGACGCCCTTGCTGCCGCCCGCGCTCCAGCTCAGCTTCTCGCGGAAGTTTTCGCGCGTCTCGCCGACGAACAGGCGCAGGTTGTAGCTGTGATAGCCCAGATAGAGCTGCTTCACCCAGTACGGGCTGCCGTATACGCCGCCGATGGCCTCCTCCTGACGCTTCATCTCCATCTCGTGGCGGAAGGCTTCCTCGCTCGTGTCCATGGGCTCCGCCGGTTTTTCCTCCTCCACAAGAATGGTCACCGCTTCATATGTGACCTCGTCGTTTTCGCCGACGCACTTAATCAAAACGGTGTATTCGCCCGGCTTCTCCCAGATGGGCAGCGCGGCCAGTTGGCTCTGAATTTCCGCCTGCGTGGTGCCGCTGGTCACGTTGAGCATCGCGTCCGCCTTTTTGCCGTTGACGCTGGTGGTGCCGCTGTTCTTATCCTCGACAACGACGGTGCCGCTGCCGCGCCGCTCACCGGAGAGCACGCCTTCGCCTGCCGTGCCCGGCTTGGCCTCTTCGCTGGTGACGCTTTCCGGCGTGGTTTCGTCGTCGTGATACGTCTCGCTGTCCGCGTCCAGTGCGACGACGGCAGAGATACGCGCGGGAGTCCTTGCTTCCAGCGTCATCAACGCGCCGTTCAGCTGCGGCTTGCCGCCCGCCACGTCGCCGCTGTTGCTGATAACCGCGGTCGAGCCGACGCCGTCTGTCCATCCCTTGAGATCTCCGTAAACCGTGCCGCTCTCCCGGTTGTCAGCGGAAACGTGGCCTTCCTTTTCCGCGCCGACGGCCATGTTGCCGTTGACCTCGCCATTGTTGACCAGATCCACGCGGCCGCCGTCCGTGTAGCCGCCCATGCCGCCGTCAGCCAGGCCGTTGTTGGTCAGGCTGGCCTTGCCGTCGAGGTAGGCTTCCGCGCTCATCGTGCCGGACTCGCCGTTGTTGGTGATGGTGAGCGATGAGCCTTCGCCCTTTGACCAGCCGCTTGTGCGCAGGGAAACGTCGCCGTCGTTGGTCGCGGTGGTCTCGCCGCCCGCCAGCGCGTTGGCCAGAAGCTCGCCCGCGCTCCCCTCGTTTTTGGCCGTCATTTGGGCGTTTTCGCCGCGTGCAAATATATCCAGCGCGGCGATCTGCCCTCCTTCCAGATTGGTCAAATCCGCTGTGCTGTCCGCACCATCCGCGCAGCCCATGTATTCGCCCTGAATCCAACCCTGATTGGTGCTGGTCACAGAGCCGCCGTTGATTGCGTTGACCTGCACATTGCCCATTCGGATTTTCGCATTTTTTTCAATGTTCAGTTCGATCTCTGTACCCTTGCTGTATGTTTTTTGGTTTCCGGCATTGATGATGACCATTCCTCTTACCGTGGCATTTTCTCCAACCGTGAAACGATACTTCTGATCTTCCGTGCCGGATTTCTCCACATAGATACCCACGCCGCTCGCATTCTCCCATTTTACATCAATGTTCTTGAGAATGATGCTGCTGACCCATTTGAAGCCGTCGTTATCGCCCCGCATAATCACGCCATCATCCAGACTGCCGCCGCTGACGGTCAATTCTCCCTGTTCGTTGACTTCTGCCGACGTTTCTCCATCCGTATACTTTTGACCGTTGCGGATAGCGCTCATGATGTTTCTCCATGTCGCCGCGCTGGCCGTCATCGGCTGCAAGAACATCGCCGCCGATAGGGCGAACGCCGCCGCGCGCTTCAAATTCGCCATTTTCCGTTCCTCCCTATAATTGGTTAAGATATATGTTACCCCCCCATTCCAAAAAGTCAATATCATTTTCGCAGTTATTTAACGGATTCCGCATCTTTAATTGGTAAGATTTCAGCATTTTGCACAAAAATAAGCAGGTCGCCCAACAAAAGTCAGACGACCCGCCCTTCGGGGGATTCCCTTACATATTCTCTCTGACCACGCGCTCGATGTATGCTTTCTGCGCCTCGGTGAGCGTCGGGAACGGCTTTCGGCAGCCGCCGCAATCCACGCCCTGCGTCTTGAGGATGTGCTTGATGGACGGGAACAGCGAGCAGGAGACGAGCGCCTGCATGATGTTGTTCGCGCGTTTCTGAAGCGCCTGCGCTTTCGGGATGTCCAGCGCGCTGTACGCCGCCTCGATTTGGTTGAACAGCGGCAGGGTGAAGTTGAAGGTCGAGCCAATCGCGCCGTCCGCGCCGAGGATGCGTGCGCCGATGTATACCTCGTCAAACCCGCCGTAGATGACCAGCTCCGGGTTCAGGTCGTGGATGCGCTCCATCTGGTAGAGGTTGAGGCTGGTCTGCTTCACGCCCGCAATCGTGCCGTCGGTCAGCATGCCGCGGATGTGGTCGTCCGCGATATCCAGCTCCACGCCGGTGTTGCCCGGAAAGTTGTAGAGGAACAGCGGCAGATCGACGGCCTCGCGCAGCGCGCCGTAATACGCGCTGATGGCCTTCATGCCGAATTTGTAGTAATACGGCACGGTGGAGATCATCGCGTCGTAGCCCAGCGCCTTGGCCGTCTTGGCGTATTCGATGGCCTCGTCGGTCGAAATCGCGGCGACGGAAGCCATCAGCTTCGTCTTTTCGCGGTTTTCGTATTGCGCGGCGGCCTGCAAGCCCTCCACGCGCTCCTCATGCGTCAGCAGCGGGCACTCGGCGCTGCTGCCGCCGATCAAAAAGCCTTTCGCGCCCTCGGCGATGGTCTTGTCCATCAGCTTGTGGAGCGCGGGCGCACTGAATCTGCCCTGTTCATCATACGGGGTCACGGCGGCGACAAAGAAGCCGCCCATATCCTGCATCTTCTTCATGCGAATCTCTCCTTTTTATCCTCGAAACGGCACGAGAACGCCGTGCGTGACGATGTAGCCCTCCTGCGCGGCGGCGAGCAGCGGGCCGTCCGCCTTTGCGTCGTCGGTGTACATGGCGCGGATTTCAAACGCGCCGACCGCTTCCCCGATGCGGCGCAGCTTCTCCTCGCCCTTGCAGTTTTTGCCGATCAGCACGCCGGTTTTCGCGTCGCACTTCGTGCCGATGAGCCGCGGCACACCGAGGATTTTCGCCGCGTATTGCAGCTCAAACTCCGGCGACGCGGACGCGATCACGATCGGCAGATCGCGCGGCCGGTCAAAAAACCACCGCCCCAACTTGGCGCGCGTCCGCTCGTCCTGCCAAAACAGCTCAGCCTCTTTTTCAAGGCTGAACCGCTTGGCCATTTCGCCAAAGAGCACGCTCTTGAACTGCGTCAGATTGCGCCTGCCCAGCGCGAGCAGCACCGATGTGCCGATGAACCTGGGCAGCCCCGCCAGCACGGCGGGATGACGGCGCAGGCAGAACCGCGTAAAATCCACCGTGGAATCGCCGTCGTAAATCGTGCCGTCAAAATCATAAACGTCGATGCGCATACGTTCCTCCGTCCTTGTTTCCATCGCGGTTAGTATACCATGTTTCGCAAAAAAAGAGAAGGGGAAAACGCGCCAGCCGGTTTCGCGCGCGCGGGGCGTTTTTCGGCCAAGCGCGCCTGAGCCGATAGATTTATGGTTGGCTTTTGGCCGGTTTCCCGTTATAATGGAGGTAACAACATCAATCAGAAAGGGGCTGTTTCTATGTCCAATCCGAATATCCCGACGCCGCACATCACCGCCAAAGAGGGCGATTTCGCCCGCACCGTGCTGATGCCGGGCGACCCGCTGCGCAGCAAGTTCATCGCCGAAACGTATCTGGAGAATCCCGTGCTGGTCAACGACACGCGCGGCGTTCAGGGCTATACCGGCCTGTACCACGGCAAGCGCGTCTCCGTGATGGCTTCCGGCATGGGCATACCCTCCATCGGCATCTATTCCTATGAGCTGTTCAATTTCTACGGCGTGGAAAACATCATCCGCGTCGGCACGGCGGGCGGCCTGTCCGACAGCGTGAACGTGCGCGACGTGGTGATTGGCCTGTCCTCGTACACCAATTCCAACTTCGGCCGCCAGTTCGGCTTTGACGGCAACGTTGCGCCGTGCTGCTCGTTCAAGCTGCTGGAGCAGGCCGTTGCCGCCGCGCGCCGGATGGGCATAGAGCCGACCGTCGGCCCGCTGTATTCCTCGGATATCTTCTACGACGAATCCGGCATGTCCGGCAAGCTCAAGAAGCTGGGCGTGCTGGCGGTGGAGATGGAATCCGCCGCGCTGTATCTGAACGCGGCGCGCGCGGGCAAGAACGCGCTCGCCATCTGCACCATTTCGGATCACCTCAGCAAGAACGAATCGCTCGACGCGCAGGCGCGCCAATCCTCCTTCACCCAGATGATGGAAATCGCGCTGGACATCGCGTGAAAGGATGATGCGCTGTGCTGAACCGGATTTTTCTTTCCGCCGATATTGAAGGCACCTGCGGCATCGCCCACTGGGCGGAAACCGAGCTGGGCAAGCCGGATTACGAGCCCTTCCGCCGCCAGATGACCCGCGAGGTCGCCGCCGCCTGCGAGGGCGCGTTCGCCGCCGGATGCGAGGATCTGCTGATTAAGGACGCGCACGACAGCGCGCGCAACCTGATCCCCGCCGAGCTGCCGGAGCGCGTGAGCATCTTCCGCGGCTGGGGCAGCGACATCCACTCGATGATGTCCGGCATTGACGCGAGCTTCTCCGGCGCGATTTTCACCGGCTATCATTCCTCCTCCAACACGGACGCCAGCCCGCTGTGCCACACAATGAATCTGGATAACGTGTCCATCCGCATCAACGGCATTCAGGCCAGCGAGCTGGTCATCAACACCTTCGCCGCCGCGCTTTACGACGTGCCGGTGCTGCTGGTGACGGGCGACTTGGGCGTGTGCGAGCAGGCCAAGCGGCTCTGCCCCGCGGTTTACACCGTGCCGGTCAGCCGCGGCTGCGGCAACGGCTCAATTTCGATCCATCCGTCGGAGGCCGTCCGCCGCATTCGCGAAAAGGCCGAGCTGGCCGTCGCGGACGGCGTCGCCCACCCGGAGAAATTCACCGTCGCCCTGCCAAACAACTTTGACGTTGAGGTGGAGTTTGTAAAGCACAACCGCGCCCGCCGCGCGAGCTTCTACCCCGGCGTGAAGCAGCTCGGCCCGCGCACGGTGCGCTTCTCTTCGGACGCCTACTACGACGTGCTGCGGTTCTTCATGTTCTGCTTATAACGCCTTCCGCCGTGTGCGAAAATCCATCCATAAAAAAAGCAACTTGGGCAGCTTATCCTGCCTCAGTTGCTTTTCTTTTGTGTATGCGGCGTTATTCCCTCGCCTTTTCCGCCTTTTCGACGATCTCTTCCATATTCAGCCGATGGTGGCGCTTTTTCGGCGGCGTGAGCAGATACAGCCGGTAGCGCTCGCGCACGTCTTCCACGTCCTCCCGGCTGGCGGGATAGGCGCGCTGGTGCATAATCAGCGTGTTGGCGCTCGTGCGCTTGAAGTGCATCTGCCCATAGACAAAGCCGTGCTGCGGGCAGACGGAAATCGCCAGATAGCGCTCCCGCCCGCCGTCAAACCACGGCGTATCAAACGCGGTTCGCTTGCCGCAGGCGGGGCAGGGCAGGCTCATCAGCCGCTGATCCGCCAGCGCGTCCGTCTGAAACATGTACGGCGTGGGCAGTGAGCGCAGCGCGGAGGCGGCAATTCGGCTCTCCTTTTCCAAAATGTGCTCAAGCTGCATGCGCCGCTCGGGCGCGAGCGCCGTCACCGCCCGATCCACAATGGGCAGCAGCGCCGCCGTACATTCCGCGTCGTTCACCGCGCGGTGCGCCGCCACATCCAATTCGACGTTCATCAGCTCCATCGCCGCGTGCAGGTTCATCTGCTTGTGCTCCCCGCCGAGGCAGCAGAAGCCGAAGACGAGCTGCGCGTCGATCGGCGGCGCAAACGGCATCGGGGTCATAAAAAACGCGGCGTTGCGCTTGAGCACGGGATAATCGTCCCGCCCCCACGTCACAAGCTGCGCATCCTCGCCGCACCACGCGATAAAATCGCCGAAGACATCCGAAAACGAGCGCCCCTGCGCAAGCTCCTGCTCGGTGATGCCCGTCACCTGCTTGATATGCTTATCCAGCCGCTTATACACGCGCGGGCGAATCAGCTCGCTGAAGCGCGAAACCACGTTCCCCGCGCGATCCACGCGGCACGCGCCGATTTCGATGATCTCGTGCGGCATGCGGTGGTTCGGGTTATAGCCGCTCTGGTTCCATTCCAAATCAAAAACGATGATATTTTGTATATCCTGACTGAGCAAAGAAAACATGTTCCACATCCCATTAAACGCAAATCCGTATTCTTTTTTGCTTTGCAGCACATCCTATTGTACCGCATCGGCCTCCATTTTCATAGAGGAAATTCTGTTTTGCGGCCATTTTAATCAAAACTTTCCATGCGCATCGGTTGAATCTCCGCGCGTTTTCTGCTATGATTACCCGTAAAAGCGGGCTGAGCCCGCCTTCGCCTCCACCGATTTATGCAAAATTTCGGATTGGTTCAATTATCGCTTTACGTTAAAAAAACACGAGGGGAGATGAACACGGATGAATCTTTTCGATATTCTCGGCCCGGTGATGGTCGGGCCGAGCAGCTCGCACACGGCCGGCGCGGTTCGGTTGGGGCGCATCGCGCGCAGGCTGCTGGGCGAGGGCACGCCGTGCAGGGCGGATATCACGCTGTTCGGCTCCTTCGCCGCGACCGGCTGCGGCCACGGCACGGATCGCGCGCTGATCGCCGGTCTGCTGGGCTTTCAGCCGGATGACGAGCGCATCGCGGGCAGCTTTGGCTGGGCGGAAAAGGCGGGGCTGTCCTTTTCCTTCGCCACGTCCCACGTCGGCGGCGAACACCCGAACACCGCGCGCGTGGATCTGGTCGGCCGGAGCGGCAAAACCCTGTCGATGACCGGCTCGTCTCTGGGCGGCGGGCGCATCATGGTGGTGGAGATGAACGGCCTGCGCGCCAACTTTTCCGGCGACCTGCCCACGCTGATCGTGCAGAACATCGACCAGCCCGGCCACGTCAACGAGGTCACCGGCATGCTGACCGAGCGCGGCATCAACATCGCGACCATGCAGCTCTACCGCGACCATCCGGGCGGAAACGCCGTAATGATTATCGAGACGGACAAGGCCGTTCCGCCGGACGGCCTCGCGTGGCTGGAACGCTGCGAGGGCATCACGCGCGTGACGTTCATCGACGCGGAACGGGAAGAATAACAGGGGGAATCGGTATGGCCATTGAATCGCTTCAGGCGCTTGTAACGGCAAGCGAAAACCGGGATATCTGCGACGTCATCATCGAGAGCGACTGCGTGGATCGCGGCGTGACGCAGGCGGAATCCCTTGAAAAGATGCGCGGCCTTTACGCCGCCATCCGGCGCGCGCAGCGCGGCTATGACCCGAAGCTCCGCTCCGCCAGCGGCATGGTCGGCGGCGACGGCGAAAAAATGCGCGCCTATGTGCAGCGGGGCAAAACCATCTGCGGGGATTACATCGGCGGGGTCATCGCGCAGGCGCTGGAGATGGGCGAAAGCAACGCCTGCATGAAGTGCATCGTCGCCGCGCCGACGGCGGGGAGCTGCGGCGTTCTGCCCGCGGTGCTGCTGCCGTATCAGCAGCGCGAGGGGCTGAGCGACGAGGCGATGGTGCGCGCGATGTATGTCGCGGGCGCAATCGGTCAGGTCGTCGCGGCCAAAGCGTCCATCGCGGGCGCGGCGGGCGGCTGTCAGGCGGAAATCGGCACGGCCAGCGCGATGGGCGCGGCGGCGCTGTGCTATTTGGGCGGCGGCGATGCGCAGGCCGTCTGCCACGCGGCGGCCATCGCCATCAAGGCCATGCTCGGGCTGGTCTGCGACCCGATTGCCGGGCTCGTGGAGGTGCCCTGCGTAAAGCGCAACGCGGCGGGCGCCGTGATCGCCATGTCCAGCGCGGATATGGCGCTGGCGGGCATTCGCTCGGCTGTGCCGCCGGACGAGGTGATTCTGGCGATGCGCGAGGTTGGCGACAAGATGGACGTCTCCCTCAAGGAAACGGGCGTCGGCGGCGTGGCGGGCACGCCCTTCGGGCAGAAGATCGCCGAAAAGATGGGGATGGCGTAAACTATTATACGGCAAAGGGCTGCCGCAGAAGGCCATATCGGTCTTCATGCGGCAGCCCTTTATGATGATGCGCGTTTATCCGGCGAGTTGTTACGGCTCGATGATGTTAAAGGGGTTGGTTCCTGTAATCTGGAACTGGTTCATGTTCTCCATCATCCGCGTCAGCAGCTCGGCGCGTCCCTCGACCTTGACGGCCTTGGCGACGGTTTCCTGATTGTTGGTCAGAATCGCGAAGAGCGCGTTCTTCGGGCAGGTGATGGATACGTCCGCGCTGTCGGACAGCGTGTTCTTGTAGACCAGCAGCACGCCGTTCTTCACGCGGAGCATATGCCGCTCGCCCACGTCGGGCAGCGTCACATTCACGGTGAAATCCTCGTCCGCCAGCGCCTGCTTATCCATGACGATGGCCATATAATCAAACAGCATCGGCGCGGACAACGCTTTGACCATTTCACCGGTGTTCTTCGCGGCGGCCGTGAGATTCGCGTTGCCATGGCGCAGCTCCTGCGCGGCGGTCAGGTATTCGTTGCGCCACGGGCCGGATTCCGCCTGATACCCAAGCTGCTCCATCGCGTCGGCGCACAGCAGGCGCGCGTCGATGTTCGTCGGATCGGCAAACACGATGGCGTTCGTGATCTCGGCGACCCACTGATATTCGCCCTTGTCAAAGTCGGCCTTTGCCATTTGCAGCGCCTTGTCCACGTCGCCCAGATACTCCACCCACTTCTTCGCGCTGTCGCTGGGCGTGAGGGGGTTCAGGCTGACAGGATTGCTGTCGTACCAGCCCATGAACTTCTGATAGACCGCCTTGGCGTTATGCGCCACCGTGCCGTAGTACTGGCGGGTGTACCAGATCTTGTTCAGCGCCTCCGGCAGCTCGATCATGTTGGAGATCTCGTCGCTGGTGTAGCCCTGATTGATATAGGTCAGGGTCTGATCGTTGATGTACTTATACACGGCCGCTGTGTTGACCATATAATCGTTCACCACGTCGTTTCCCCAATGCGGCCAGTTGTGGGACTGGAAGGTAACCTCCACATCCTTCCCATAAAGGGAAATCGCCTCGGTGATATAGCCCGCCCATGCCGCGCCGTCGCGCACCTCCGCGCCGCGCAGCGTGTAGAGGTTGTGAAGCGTGCCGGTGCAGTTTTCTGCCATCCACAGTGCCTTATGCTGAGGGAGCCACGTGTTCATTTCGGCGGGCGCTTCCGTGCCGGGGGTGAGCTGGAATTCCAGCTCCACGCCGTCGATGGTCAGCCTTTCGCCGGATTCCCTGATCTCATAGCTGGGCGTCATAAAGGAGATCGTGCCGACGGATTGCCCCATGCCGATGCCCTGCGCCAGCTTGCCGGTCACGCCGGGTTTGAGCAAAATGCCGTACTGATAGTTGCTGCGGCGACCCATGCCCTTTCCGGCGTAGACATTCTCCTTCACGGCGTGCTCCGTAAAGCCTGCGGGCGCGATGACGGGAATTTTGCCGCTGGCAAGCTGCTCCTCGATGGAAAGCGTCTCGTCCGCCTTGTCCTCCGCCGCCATCACACCGGCGATGCCGCCGAAATGATCGACGTGGGAGTGAGAGATGACGACGGCCTTGACCGGGAAATGGCCGAGGTTCTTTTCGATGAGCTGCATGGCGGCTTGGCTGCATTCCACGCTCATCAGCGTATCAAAAACGATCCAGCCCGTGTCGCCCTTGACGACGGTGAGGTTGGCCATGTCATAGCCGCGCACCTGATAGATGCCGTCGGCCACCTCGAAGAGCCCGTAGACGTGGTTGTTTATCGTGTTCTCCCACAGGCTGGGGTTCACGCTGTCGGGCGCTTCCTCGTAATCGTTCAGAAACGCGAAGGCGTCCTGACTCCAAATCATCCTTCCATCTTCGTCCTTCAGCTCCAGCGTTTCCGGCGCATCGATCAGGCCGCGCGTGGCGAACGCATATTCCTGCTTGTCACTGAAATCCAGCTCGTCATAGACCGCGGCGTTTGCCTGCGCCGTGAACGCCGTGGCGGGTTTGACCTCGCGATTCAGGTCGAGCCCGCCGGTTTCCGCCATCGCGCAGGAAAAGAGCATCGGGGCGGCAAGGAGCATCGCTATCCAACGTTTCATCGAATTATTCCTCCTGAGGATCGGTTATTCCTGAATGTGGATGACGGGGGGCTGCCACGCATCCAGCACGTTCATATCCGGCAGATAGATGCGCATGAACAGATGAAATTCTCCGTCGGAAACGGGTAGCCAGTTGGAGGGATCCTCCGGCGCTTCCTTCGACAGGGTGATATCCAGCGTGCCGTCCTCGTTCAGCCGATAGGCGGAGCGGTCGTTGACGCAGTAGCGGTCGATGGGGTTGTCGATGAGAAAGTTTTCCTCGTTGTAGGCGGTCACCGACCAGAAGCCGCTCTCCAGCGTCGGCGGAAGCGTTTCAAAGTGGATCGTGTAGGTCTTCTCGCCGGTCAGCGCCGCGCCGGCCGCGTCCGTATGCGTCTTGGGATAGATCGCCACATCGACCGTGTTCGCGCCCAGCCCGACCAGCGCCACCATGGCGCGGTAGGTATACGCCGTTCCGAAATCGCCGATGGGTCTGCCGAAGTAGATCCACTGGCCGAGATTTTGGGCATATTTCGCGCTCTCGGCGGAAAGCGTAGCGCGCATGCCCTTGAGCATCTGCGTCCAGCGCTCGGCGGCGTCCGCACCCAGAATGGACGCGTCGAAGGTCATGCCCGGCCCCACGTGGATGGCGGCGAGCTTTTCCAGCAGCGCCGCGTCGGCCTCGGCGGGCGGGTTCGCCTGCATCAGCGCGTTAGCCGTGTTGAAGAACTCCGCAGGCGGCATGGAGAGCACCTTGTTCACGGGAACAAAGTCGTTTTCCTTGGCATACGTGCCCGCCGGCGCGGCGTAGTCGCCGCCCGCCAGGTACGCCGAGAGCGGAAGAAGCCGCATCTGATCCTGAATGGCGTATACGTTGGGCAGATCCTCGTTTCCGGAGAGCACGACGCGGGCAATCGACCACACCGTTTCGGTGGGCACATCCACGCGGGTCACGTTCTCGGGCAGCTCGCCCGTCCAGCTCGGGAGCGCGATGGCGTATGCGCCTGCCTGATCCAGCACGGCGGCGGTGTTCGTCCATGCGTCCAAAAGCTGCACGTTGCAGAAACGATCCGTTTCCGGCAGGACGTACACCATGGGTTCCGCGCCGATATCAAGCCACGCCTGCGAATAGAGGGTATCCACATTCGGCGTGACGACTGTGCGGAAGGAGGCGTCCGCCAGCTTCTTGGCATGGTTGATCTGGTTGACGGGCGCGCGCCCCGTCACGCTTCCGTCCGTATTGGTTGACATGGTTTTCGTCGCGTTGGTCAGCACCAGCGGGAAGGCGTAGATGTACGCCTCGCTGACCTGCTCCCATACGGCGTCCGTCTCGGTCGGTTCGGCGATGCAGGCGGTGGGCCATCCGCAGGAAAACAGAATCAGCGCCGTCAATAGGGTTGCAAGGTTCTTTCTCATGGTGACATCTCCCTTTTTCATCTCTTACCAAAGTGCAACGGTTCCCCGAAAAATTATGCCCTTCCTTCATCGAGAAGGCCGCTATGCTTTTCCTCCTTCCTTTCGGCCAGTCTCAGCAGTTCTCTCTTTGCGGCTTCGATCTGCGGGGTAAACAGCGCGCGCTCGGCAAAGATCATATAGTTGTTGAGAGCGAGAATCGACAGGTGAACGAACGGCTCGACCTCGGCGGGCGTACAATCCAGAACCGCCGCGATTTTTTCTGTGTAATAGGGGTATCTGGACGCAAGGCGGCTCAGGGCAAATTTGACCTTCTCCCCGTATTCCCGCGACACGCACACGCTGACCAGAAAGCGCATGGTCGGCGACATTTTATCCGCCAGCGCGCCCAGGCGATCCATCATGCTCTTGACATCCTGGATATCCTCAAACACGATGCCGAACGCGCCCTTTTCAATCCGCTCGATGGCCGCCTCGGCGCAGGCGAGCACGATTTCCTCCTTGGTGGAGAAATAATAATAGATGCCGCCGTTTTGCAGCTTCGCCGCCGTGCAGAGATCCTTTGTGGTGGTGATCGTCAGCCCCTTTTCAACAAAGCAATCGAGGCAGACGGCGATGATTTCCCTTCTTCTTTCGGTTTTCTTGTCTTCGTTCAAGCGATAACCTCCTTTTCCCGGCCTACCGATGTACTGATGATAAGAGCGTACCACACTTTGCAAGATAAATCAAGCAGTTGCTTGGATTTTATCGTATATTTCTTTTTAGATAATCACTCCTAAAATCTGACATGTTCTTCGGCAGACTTCTCTCATGCAACTTCAGGACATCGGGGTTTAATACTAATTCGCAGTTAAAATGCTTAACAGAGCGCATCAGATTTTTTGTTCTGACGAAGCCAAGTGAAGTGAGGCGTACTGGAGGTACGTTGAACGGAACGAGGCAAAGTCAGAGCGAAAAAGATGGTGCGCGGATTAAGCCATTTTAACAAGAATTAGTATAAATACGGGAATTCTCCGTATGCCCCCAATAATCGACACAAACGCCTTACCGATACGGAAAATAGTGTTCAGCCTTCGATTGAAATTCTTTTAGATTCACGATTTTCATATCGTCATTGAATTCTATGATTGATACGCCGTCAAACCCGCCGATTTCATGGTTATAATCACACTCAAAATACCATTCTGCAACGGTAAACATCCCTTGGTGAATGAAATTTTTAATATCCCATTTCAAGACTCTGCCGCTCTTATTCCAATCCGCAAACCATTTCAAGATTTGAGATAAGCCACGATATTCGGGTCCGTAGCACTCGCTGTATACAATGTCCTCGGAAAAGATGCTTCCCAACGGCTCGATATTTTGGTCAAGCCACGCCTGAAAATACCTTTTGACAATTTCGTCCCTCTGCATAGAAAACATCTCCTTCACTTCTTAGTTCGATTGAAATTTACATCGCCGACTTTTTCCACTTTCGAATCTTCGTTCTGAATGTCCCGAAGGGCGCAACAGTGTTCACATGAATGAACTTGTAAACCGCCCACACCGCCGTTTTGGTGGCGTCGTCCGCCCACTTTCTCCTATGCGGCTGAAACAGCTCTTCCTCGCTCATGGAATCCATCATCGCGTCGATCCGCGAAGCGTTTTCCGCCAGCCGTGCTTTCAATTCGGTCAAAGACAGGCGGGCATGCTCTCCGCTGTCTCCTCCTTCGAATGGGGCGCGCTTCAAGTGCTCGTATCTGCCTGTTATTCCCCACTCTCGTTTGGATAAAGGGGACGCAGAAAGAAATCGGGGCCCTTCGCTTCGAACAGGATCAGCGAAACACCGAGCAGCAAATCCGCGTGAACGGCGGGCTCATCCAGCGGAATGTTGAAATCCTCCTGTATTCTTCGAATCCTGTAAAGCACCGTATTGCGATGGGTGAAGAGCGCGTCGCAGGTTCTTTTAAGCGAACGGCAGCAGGTCAGGTAGTGGTAGAGCGTTTCGCAATACTGCGTATCCTTTTTCTTGTCGTGCGCCGCCATCACCCGAATTTCCCTTGCGATCAAATCGTCGCGCCCCTCGACGTTTTTTAATAGCAGCGGCGTTCTGAGCTGGGATACCGTGCAGACGCTTCCGCTGTGAAAGCGGCGATCCGTCATCAGCTCCAGCGCCTCGTGCGCCGTGCGGTAAAGCGCCGGGAGGCTGAATAAATCGTCAAGATCGTCTGATAAAACGACCTTCAACTCAAATTCCTTCGCTAATGCGGAGAAGCCGTTGAAATCCGCTTTGCCATACAGAAACAGAAACACGTCCCCCCGATACAGAAAGGAGTGGGACTGCGGAAACCTTACCCCGAGTTCATCCTTCAAATGCCGTTTTCCAAGGTATTCGTCGTGGTAAGCAGTCAGATCAATCAGCGCAAAACCCGTGGGATGAAAATCGGCGAGGTATGTGCCGGAGGCCTGCAACTGGAAATACAGCGCGGAGGAAAAGCCGCCGTCTAAAAGATGCATTAAAATATCCTCGGCCGTTTCAAAAGGCTTATCGTGGCGGCTTGTTTCGATAAACGCCTGTTTCGCCAAAATCTGCTCGACCGTATTCCATGTTTCCTGCGGAATTTTTTGCAAATGCCCGTCCGTATCCACGCAAATCAGGAAACCGAGCCGAACACCGGAGCTGATCAGCGGCACAAAGCGGCGGCGATAGACGCTGTCCTCCAGTTTTACGTAGTCGGCGGTTCCCGCCATCAGCGCTTCGCTTCGGCTGATAATGGCGCCGGCTTCATAGGTGATTTCGCCGCGGCTGACAGACGCCTGAAAAAGCGGATCGGAAAAACCCAGCGGCCGATGATACGCAACCACGTGAAACGTGCCGTCCAGCACAAGCAGCGGACAGTCCAGCAGCGCTCCGGCGTCTGCGGCCAGGCTTTTCAAATCATCCTGCGCGAAGAACTCGGCCAGCAGCGCGTCCGCGCTGTAGTTTTTCTGTTTGACGGCTTCCACGGTTTCGCCTCCTTCATTTGTGCTGAAAGCACAAGCAGCTTTTTCTTTATTATACTGTCGAACCATTTTCATTTCAAGCATAAAAAGCTATACTATCCGCAGAAATAAAGGAAAGGCCATAAAAGGGAGGCGCAAATGATGATGGTTTCAAAATCAATGAAAGTGTTAAATATCATAGCCGGTGTGCTCCTGATAGCGTTGGGCGTCTATTGCCTGTGCAATCAGGACATCGCCGCCATGACCGCCGGTTTGATGATCGGCGTGTTGATGCTGCTGTCCGGCGTGATGGAGATCGTTGTGTTTGCAACGACGAGCGGGTTCATGCTCGGCTCGGGCTGGCTTTTGCTTGACGGCGTGTTGACCGTCATCCTTTCCTTGTTTCTGCTGCTGAACCAGTGGTTCACCATGATGTCGCTGCCGTTTCTGTTTACGCTGTGGCTGCTGTTTTCCGGCGTTTCGCGGTTCGTCAGCGCGTTTGATCTGCGCGCCTGTGGCGTTCGCGGATGGGGATGGATTTTGGCCGTCGGCGTCATTCTGATCGCGGCCGGGTTCGTCTGCATGATGGATCCGTGGGTGAGCGTTGCGGCAATCGGCGTGACGGTCGGGCTGGTCTTCCTGCTGGAAGGTGTCAGCGCCGTGGTCTACGCCTGCATCCCGCGAGACAAGTAAGCTCTGCTTGCTTGCAGATTCTTCTGCAAAGCAAAGCTTTCCATATAGATATTGAATGATAGGTAGGAGGAATGTGCTATGCTGCCTGTTGTGTATGGTGAAAATATGTTTGACGACCTGTTTGACAATGGTTTCTTCGGTTCTCATAACCCGCTGTTCGGCAAGAACGCCAGAAACCTGATGAAGACCGATATTCGCGAGACGGACGACGCGAAGGCGTATCGTCTGGCGGTCGAGCTGCCCGGCTTCAAGAAGGATGAAATCAGTCTCGATCTGCGGGATGGCTATCTGACCATCAGCGCCGAGAAGGGGCTTGACAAGGACGAGGAGAACAAGAAGGGTCGTATTCTGCGTCAGGAGCGCTATGCCGGTTCCTGCTCTCGCAGCTTCTATGTCGGCGACGTGAAGCCTGAGGATATCAAGGCGAAGTACGAATCCGGCGTGCTGACCGTTCTGGTTCCGAAGGAGGATGTTCATAAATCGCCCGTCGGCACCGCCATTGCGATTGAGTAATCTGTTTTAACCTGAGCCTGCCGCCTGCTTGATGCAGACGGCAGGCTTTTTTTGCGCCTCCGTTTGTGTTACAATGCATGCATCCGTTCCAATCTCCGGCACGGGGAAAATGCGGATGCGCGTTGCGACCAAGAACGACGGCTGAACCGGAACAGCGTTTGGAGTGCGAAAACCGATGAACTATCAAGGCTACATCATCTATCGTGAGCGGGTGCGGCGGAATTGGAGCCAGGCGGGGCTGTGCAAGGGGATTTGCACGGTATCCTATCTATCGAAAATCGAGAGCGGCAGAGCCGAACCGTCCGAGGAGATTCTGCGGCTTCTTTTGGCGCGGCTGAACCTCGAAAGCAATCGGGAGATCGAGCGGGAGGCCGCCGGGCTGGCGGAGCGGGGCTGGGAGCTGCTGCTGACCGGCAGGCGCGGCCAACTGCGCGGCCTGCTGCGCGAAGGGGACATCGAGCGGTATCGCGCCGTTCCCGCGTGGCTGGATTTGGCGCTGCTTTCCGCCCAAACGCCGCTGGAGCCCGCGCTGGAACCCTGCATGGACGTTCGGCAGCTGGCCGTCCAGCGGATTTTACAGCGGCAGGAGGCCGAGGCCGTGCGGCTCATGCCCAACGCATACACCCACCTGATGCTGGGCATTGCTGACTACAACGCGGGCAGCTATTCCGCCGCCGTGGACGCCTTGCAGACCGCCTACGACCTTGCCGGCAGGGAGGGCGCGGTGCGGCTCATGCTGGAAGCGAAGCTCTTTCTCGGCAACGCCTATTGCAACCGGCAGGATCTGCCCAACATGGAACGCCACTATCGGGTGGGGCGGCGGCTGGCGGAGGATTTGCAGGACGAAAGCGCCCTGAGGGCGATTGGCTACAACACCGCGTCGGCGTGGATCGAAACCGGACGCTATGAAGAGGCCTACGCCTGGTTTTCCGGGCAGGAGCAGCCCACCCTGATGGCGCTGCACAAGCTGGCCATCTGCTGCGAAAAGACCGGGCGGCGCGAGGAAGCGCTGCGCGCATTGACGCAGGCGGAGGCCATGGACATCGACGAGATCGACCGCGCGCTTGCCCTGCGGCTGCTCCGGCTCGTTCGGTATCGGCTGGAACACCCGGATTATCTGACCCAGAACGAGTACGGCACGCTGCTGCTGGACAGCTTTGACCGCCTCCGAAACGAACTGCCGCTCGGCTATGCGCTCTTCCATCTGCCTTGGGTGCTGGAATGGTACAAGGCAACCCGGCAGTATAAAAAGGCCTGCGAGCTGCTGGAAGCATATTTTCCTGAAAAACCGCTGTAAAGCATATTTCAGCCCGTATATCGGACGTGACTTTCCCAAATGTACAGGCTGTTTTTTCCTTCACCGTTCTGCTACACTGTTTGCAGAGGTGATGGACATGAAAACAGCGAAACTCTGGACAAGAAACTTCCGTCTGGTGATTCTGGCGTCCGCCATGGGCACGATAGGCGCGATCGCGGGCAGCTTTGCCTTGGCGTTTCTCGTGTTCGACGAAACCGGCAGCACCTTGGCGTCCGCCCTGATTGTCGCCATCCAGCTTTTGCCGTATCTGCTGCTCCCGGTGCTGATCGCGCCGCTCATGGATCGACTTCCCCGCAAAGCCTTCCTGGTCGCGGGCGATCTCGCAAACGCCGCGCTGCTGGCCGGAATGGGGCTGTGGCTGATGGCCTTTGATTTTTCCTATGTCGGCTATCTGGCGCTGTCCCTGCTGCTGGCCTGCCTTGGCGCGGTGGATGAGCTCGCGTTCACCAGCATCTACCCGGAGCTGATTCCGGAGGGCGCCGAGGAAAAGGGCTACGCGGTGTCCTCCATGCTCTACCCGATTTTGAAGGTCGCCATGACGCCGCTGGCCGCCGTGCTTCTGGATACCCTCGGCGTGGCATGGATTCTGATTGCGCAAAGCGTCTTCTCGCTGGCCGCGGCCGCAACGGAGAGCCTGATCCGTCTGGATGAAACGGCGCGGCAGCAGCGCGCGCCCTATTCGCTCAAGGCGTGGGGCGGCGACATTCGGGAAGCCGTGCAGTATTTGAAGGAGGAGCGCGGTCTGCGCAGCATGTACGAATACATGGCGGTAACCAACGGCGTTGCCAACGGTTTCTCGCCCATTTTAGTCGCCTTCTTTCGCACGTTTCCCGGCTTCACCGCCGCCATGTACGCCGCGTTCTCCGTGGTCGAGTTCGCCGGGCGAACCGTCGGCAGCGCGGTGCAATACCGGCTCAAGCTCCCCGACAAAAAGAAATACGGCTTCGTGTTCTTCATCTATCAGGTGTATGAGATCATGGATATGTGCCTGCTCTGGCTGCCCTATCCGCTGATGCTGGTCAACCGCGCCATCTGCGGCTTTCTCGGCAGCAACAGCGCCATTCTGCGAAGCTCCGCCGTCCAGCGCTACATCCCCGAAAGACTCCGCTCGCGCGTCAACGCCCTAAACAGCGTGCTTCTCACCGCCGGGGCGAGCGTTTTTTCCCTGCTGATGGGCTTTCTGGGGGAGGTGCTCGACTATCGCTGGTGCGTCACGCTCGGCGGCGCTGCCACCCTGCTGGCCTGTCGTTTTCTCATCGGGGGCAGGCGGCAGGACGTTCGAAAGGTGTACGAGGCGGGCTGAGCCCATCGCGCGCCCACACTTTGTGCAGTATTTGTTTTCGGCTCATGGATTGATCATTCAAAGGGACTGTCTGCTCGACAGTCCCTTTTTGTATCCGGTTTTATACGAATTCGCAGTTAAAATGCTTAACAGCGCGAAAAAGATGGTGCGCGGATTAAGCCATTTTAACAAGAATTAGTATTATACCAACTGGCGGCGGTTGCGCTCAGCCTCCGCCTGCTCGTCCTCCCTGCCATACCACATGATGCCGGGGAATTTCAGATAGCAGGTTTCGCCCTGCGCAAAGGCGTTGCGGTGCGGCGTTTGAACCTGAAGCAGTTGGTCGCCCACGCGCACCAGATATTCGGTGTAGTTGGTCAGGAAGATGCGCTTTTCCACCTTGGTCTTGTAGCCGTCGGTGTGGTTCATCTCGATCTGGTTCGGGCGGGTGGCCATGACCATCTCGCGCTCGCCGTTTTCCGGCAGCGCGACGGGCAGCGGCTGCGCCATATCGCCCTTCGCATACACCTTTCCGTCTTGAATCACAACGTCGGTGAAGGTGGATTGGCCGAGGAATTTGTGCACAAAACGGTTGACGGGGCGATTGTAAAGCTCCGTCGGCGTGCCGATCTGCACAATGTTGCCCATGTCCATGACCATCATGCGGTCGGAAAGCGCCATCGCCTCGGATTGGTCGTGCGTCACGAAGATGATCGTGAAGTTGAACTTCTTTTGCAGCTCCTTGATCTCAAAGCGCATGGTTTCGCGCAGCTTCGGGTCGAGGTTGGAAAGCGGCTCATCCAGCAGCATGACCTTCGGGTTGGTGACGATGGCGCGCGCCAGCGCGATGCGCTGCTGCTGTCCGCCGGAGAGGTTGCCCGGATAGACCTTTTCCATGCCGTCCAGACTGGTGTGCTTGAGCGCCATTTTCACGCGCTCGATCATCTCCGCCTTCGGCACCTTGCGCACGCGCAGCGGGAAGGCCACGTTTTCAAAGATGTTCATGTGCGGCCATACCGCGAACGATTGGAACACCATGCCCAACCCGCGCTCCTCCGGCGGCACATACAGGTTTTTGCTCTTGATGCTGACGGGCCGGCCGCACAGGTGGATTTCGCCGTCGCTCAGATCCTCGAATCCGGCGATCATGCGCAGCGTGGTCGTCTTGCCGCAGCCGCTGGGACCCAGGAAGGAGAAACATTCGCCCTCTTTGATGGTCAGATTGAAATCGTTGACGGCGGTTACCGTGCCCAGCGTTTTGGTGGTAAACTGCTTGGTGACATGATTGAGAACAATTTGATCCATCTGTTACACCTTCTTCCTGTCCTTCAAAATCGCGTTGACAACCGTGTTGCAGATGATAATCAGCACAATCGCCAGCGACGCGAGCGCAGAGGAATCCACAATATAGCCGTCGCTGCGCAGGGAGTAGATGGCTACGCCGAGCGTGCGGGTGTACGGGCCATAGAGCAGAACGGAGGTCGTCAATTCGCGCATGGCCGGCAGGAAGATCAGGAAGAAGCCGGAGATCATCGCCGGGCGAATCAGCGGAAGGGTCACGTCCGTCAGGGATTCAAAATGCGTCGCGCCGCAGGTGCGCGCCGCGTCTTCCAGCGAATAGTGAACCTGCTGCAGGGACGCAGAGGCGGACTTCATCGAGAAGGCGAGGTAGCGCGCGATATACGCAATCAGGATGATCCACAGGGTGTTGTACAGGTTGATGCCGAACGCGCCGCTCCAGGAGAGGATGACGCCGATGGCCAGCACGATGCCGGGGATGGAATACGGCAGGATGGAGATGATCTCCAGCACCGTCTTGCCCTTCGGCCGGATCTTTTGGATGACGTAGGCGATCATCACGCCCAGGAACATGGCGATCAGACCCGCGGAGACCGACAGGGTCAGCGAGTTGACCACGCTGTCCTTGACCATCTTCGACTTGAACAGGTTGATGTAGTTGTCGAACGTGAAGTTTTCAAGCTTGAGCGGCAGGCCGTAAGCCCTGAGCAGGCCGACGAGAATAATCATCACCAGCGGCACGACCACGATGACGACCAGCGACAGCAGCGAGATCACCAGCAGGGGGATTTTGGCGCCGCGCAGCTTGATGAGCATCGGACGCATGGATTTGCCCTTGATGATGTCGTAGCTGCCCGAGCGCAGAACGATCTTTTGCAGCCACAGCGCCAGCATGACGACGATCACCAGCAGGATGGAGAGCGCCGCACCCTCGCGGATGCCTTGGAACGAGCCGCTCGCGCGGGAAATCAACTGGTAAATTCGGGTCGGCAGGGTGTAGATTTTCTTGCTGAAGCCGAGGATGGAGGGCACGCCGAAGTGGGACAGCGAGCTGGTCAGAATCAGCAGCGCGCCCGCGCTTGTGGCCGGCAGAACCAGCGGCATGGTGATGCGCCGGATGACGTACCACTGCTTTGCGCCGGCGATTCGGGCGGATTCCTCCAGCGTCGGATCCATGCGCTCCAGCGCGGAGACCACCTGCATGAATACGAACGGGAAGTAATACGAACATTCCACGAAGATGATGCCGCCGATGGAGTTGATGTTAAACGGCGCTTTGGACAGCCCGAACGTGGCCATCAGCCATTTGTTCAGGTAGCCGGAGCGCGGAGAAAGCAGCAGCTCCCACGCCATCGCGCCGAAGAACGGCGGGAACATGTACGGAATGGTGAACATGGAGCGCATCAGCCCCTTGAGGGGGATGTCGCTTCGGCCGAGCAGCCACGCAAAGAACAGGCCGATAATCGTGCCGAACAGCGTGACCAGCAGCGCGATCTTGATGGTGTTCCACATGGCGGCCACGTTGCCGGGGTCGAGAATGATCTGAGTGAACAGGCTGGTATCGAATTTGCCCTCGTAGAAGAACGTGTTGTAAACGATCATCACCATCGGGATGACGACCACAACGACCAAAATCAGGAAGGAAAGCACGGTCAGCACCGAATCGAGGCTGAAATGTTTCCCGTCCATGCGCGCCATATCACGGCTGGCGCGGCGCTTGGTGCCCATCATGCTTTTGCCTCCTCTTCATAGAATTTGACGTTGAGGAATTTCAGCCCGACCTCCTGCCCGGCTTCGTAGCGGGTGGGATCGGCCAGCACATCCAGCGCGTTGCGCTCCACGCGCAGCTCCCGGCCCATCAGTTCCACCTGATAGTCGTACTGGTTGCCCAGGAAGGTATCGCGCCGAATCGTCGCGCGGATTGGGCTCTTTGCGTCAAACACAATATCCATCGGGCGCACGCCCATGACGTTCTTTTTGCCGGAAACATACCCCTGCGGCGGCGCGTCGAACAGGACGGGCTCGCCGCCCAGCGCCAGACAGACCTTGCCGCCCTTTTCTGTTACCGGCAGGAAGTTGGAAACGCCGATAAAGGAATAGACGAAGCGGTTCGCCGGGCGGCGGATGATCTCCTCGTCGCTGCCGATCTGGCAAATCTGCCCGTCCGGCTGCATGATGGCGATTCGGTCGCAGAGCTGGAGCGCCGCTTCCTGATCGTGCGTGATGTAGATGATCGTCGTGCCGATGTTCTGCTGGATCATCTGGATTTCCAGAATCATCTCCTCGCGGAGCTTCGCGTCCAAATTGGTGATCGGCTCGTCGAGCACGATCAGCTCGTCCGAGGAGACCAGCGAGCGGGCAATCGCGACGCGCTGCTGCTGGCCGCCGGAGAGCTGGGCGGGCATGTGCTTTTCGTAGCCGGTCATGCGCACCTGCTCAAGCGCGTAAGCTGCGCGCTTGGCGATTTCCTCCTTGGGCACCTTGTGCTTTTTCATCGGGTAGCAGACGTTGTCCCAGACGGACAGATGCGGCCACACCGCATAATCCTGAAACACAACGCCGACGCCGCGCCGCTCCGGCGCGATGTTGACGCGCTTTTCGTCGCTGAAAACCAACTGGTCGGCGATGTAGATGCTGCCCTTGTCCGGCTTAATCAGGCCGCAGAGCGCGCGGATCAGCGTCGTTTTGCCGCAGCCGGAGGGGCCGATGATGCCCATGATTTCCCCGTTGTTTACGGAAAGGGAGAAATCCTTGACCACCTGCTTGGCGCCGTAGCTGATGGATACGTTTTCAAAGCGTACACTGGCCATATTTTTTTACCTCTCGATAAATTGAGGGACTGTCACGCTTAAACCGAACGTTTCAAGAAACAAATATCTAAGCATTTTTGGATATGGGGCTTTGCCCCATCGCCCCACCAAAGGGCTTTCCGTTTTCGATTGTTTGTTTCTGCCACTGGCAGCAACAACCGAAAACCTCTTTGGAAACCTTCGGGCGATAATACTTCGTTTTATTCTTGAAATATCAGGTTTTTAGTTTGACAGTCCCCCGAAAAGTCGCTTACTTGAACAGCTGATCGAAGTGATCCAGCGTGTCCTGCTTCTCCTGCGCCAGCTTGGCCTCGTCGGGCTTGAGCGCAATCGCGGCGATTTCGGATGCGCTCAGCGCGCCTTCCTTCGCAACGCCGTCACGGATCGGCGTGCAGTCCGCCTTCATCAGCACGGTCTGCCCCTCTTCCGAAAGGATGAAGTCATACAGCAGTTTGCCGTTGTCGGGGTTTGCGCAACCCTTGACCAGCGCGATCGGGCTGGAAATGGCGATGGTATCCTCGGCCGGGTAGACAAACTTGATCGGAGAGCCCTGGCTTTCCAGCGTCTGGGTGACGTAGTCCACGGCGATGCAGACCTTGTAACCGCCGGAGGCGACGTTGTTATGCGTGCCGGAGGTGCCGCTGTCCAGCTCGGTGCCCATCGCCGCGAGATCCTCAAAGAACGCCCAGCCATAGGCTTCGTTGTTCACCAGCGCGCCGACAAGATAGGCGGTCGTGCCGGACTCGGTCGGGTCGGTCATAATGATCTGGTCGCGGAAGGTCTCGTTCAGCAGATCCTTCCAATGCTTCGGCGCTTCTTCCTCGGTCACGTTCTGGGTGTTGTAGGCCATGCCCATAACCACCAGACGCGCGCCGCAGTAGAGGTCGTCCTCGTCCTTATACGCGGCAGGCACCTTTTCGGATTCGGGGGAGACATACGCTTCCAGAATCCCCTGCTCCTTGAAGGTCAGATAGTCGGAGGCGTCGCCGACCCACAGCAGATCCGCGGCCACCTGACCCGCCTGCTGCTCGGTCGCAATCTTGGTCTTGATCTTGCCCGTGCCCGCCTGATAGTAATCCATCACGATGCCCGGATACTTGGCTTCGAAGGCTTCCTTGACGGCGACAAGCTGCTTTTCCTTTAAGGAGGAATACAGCATCACGGTTCCGCTCGGTTCGGCCATGGCCGCGGCGGCGGCGAGAATCAGCATGCACGCGAGCAGGAGAGCTACCAGTTTCTTCATAGATTTGAACCTCCCATTTTGTTTTTGACGAGCACGCGGAATGAATCGCTTCCAACGCCTCTGAACGCGGGCTATGGTCGGATTGCATCCCCGCCCTGCTCGTTTTTTGTGAGTTTATTATAAAGCTCTGCGCAAAAAACGGCAAGTTCAAAAAGGTTTGAACAAAAACGAGTGCATAATTTTGAACTTTTCTTCTCTTTCTCTCTGTTTTGTGGTATACTGACCGTACCGATTTTTTTCGCATCTTTGTTGCAAAGGAAGGTTGAAAACCCGTGCTCGAGGTTCAAAAGCAAAAGCGCGTTTCGCCTTTTTCTTCCAAATTATTTTCCAGACTGATCGCGTTCACCGCCGCTTTTTTGGTGTTCGCGCTGCTGTTCGGCTCGATGTTCCAGATGTTTGAAAGCATCTCCATGCAGGCGATGCTGCGCATGAACGAGGAATTTTCCGCGCAGGCCAGCACGATATCCGACTCCATGCAGTCCATCATCAACACCCTCGGCATCCAGATGTTCTATATCTCCTCCACCGCCAAGCTGCGCAAGAGCACATCGCTCACCCAGAACGAGCGCGTTTTTGCGCTGCGCGAATTGTGGCAATACGCCATGTCCGGCAGCATGCTGCACTCTATTTATGTATTCAACCCCAAGCTCGACTATGTGTATACCACGGATAACGACTACATGTCCGCCTCGATGGACGGGTTTTACGATCAGGACGCGGTGGCGCTCTACCGCCAGCGTTCGCCGGAAAACCGCATGCGGCTCTACCATCGAACGTTCCGGGAAAACGGCGAGGATTACGGCAGCGAATGGTACAGCTATCTGGTTTACGAGGTCACAGCCAGCGGAAAGACCGGCGAAAGCGCCGTCATGCTCAACCTCAACGCGGATTGGTTTCGCGAGCATCTGCTCAACTTTCAGGGAGAGAATTACGTCATCGTTTCCTCCGATTCATATGTGGTCGCTTCCCAGCGCGAGGAGCTGAACGCCATGTCGCTGTCGCTGCTGGGTCGGATCGGCGAGCAGAAGCGCGGCTACCTGATCGAGCGCCTGAACGGAAAACGGACGATCTGCTTCTTTTCCCCGCTGGACGTCAACGACTGGTATTGCCTGCGCTACGTCGCCTATGCGGACTGCCTGCCCGGCCTGGCCAAAATCCGCTCCTATGCGTGGATTGCGCTCACGCTCATCGCGTGCGCGCTGCTTTCGGCGCTCGGCGTCGCGCTCATCCGCGTGTATGATCCCTACCGGCGCATGACGGCCGCGCTCAATCGAACCCACGAGGTCGAAAACGTGCAGCAGGCCGCCGAGCAGGTGGAAAAAATCGTCGCGACGTCGCTCAACCGAAAGCGCGAGGACGCGCTCCGGCTCTGGGTCAACGGCCAGCCCTCGGAGGAAGGGCTCGTACACTTCCCTGCGGTGCCGATCCTGCTGGAAATGTCCCCCGACGAGCGTTTGCGCGGCCTTCTCGCGCAGGAAACGCCGGATTGCGTCGTCTGCGCCGTCGGCGAAGCGTCGCTGGCGCTCTGCGCGCCCGCCGACGGTCAATCCGCGGTGGATATCTGCCTGCATCTGGCGACGCAGATGCACTGCCGGTGCTATTACGGCCTGCCGATTCAATCGCCCTCCGAATTGCCCGCGCGGTATCAGGCTCTTTTGGAACGCAAAAAGCTGCGCTTCTTCTATCCGGGGCAGCAGGTTTTCGCCCAAACGGCCGCCGAGTCCGCCGGGAAGAACGCGGAAGAGCTGGAAACGGCGCTGAACACCTGCTTCAACGCCGCCAAAACGGGCAAAGAAATCGCCTTCGGCAAGCTCATGGAGCAGCTCAAGGGCGAAAATTATGAAAATGTGCTGTTCACGCTCAAACGGCTCGATCACCTGCTGGACAGCGCGCTGCCCGGAGATTCGGCGGCGCGGCCGACGCTGGAAAAGCTGCTCGCCGCCGCGCAGACGCCCGAGGACGTGAGCGCACGCTTTGAGCCGCGGCTGGAAAAGCTGCTCAGCCAGCAGAAAGCCCAGAAGCACAACCGGACGCAGGAGATCGTGATCCAGATCAACCAGCGGCTGGAGCAGGGTTTCCGCGACACGAGCATCGGCGCGCAATCCATCGCCGAGGAGATGGGCGTTTCCGCCGCCTATCTGCGCAAGCAGTATCTGACGGAGGCGGGCGTTTCCATCGGCGATAAGCTCAACCAGCTTCGCGTGGACGAGGCCAGCCGCCTGCTGCTGGAGACCGACCAGCCCATCGAAAACATCGCGCGGCAAATCGGCGTGGAAAACACCAAATACTTCTTCGTGCTGTTCAAGAAATTCAAGGGCATGACGCCGCGGCAATTCCGCTGCAAGGCCGAGACGCCCCCTTTGTGAAAGCGTTTGGGCGCATCGGCATGAAAATTTGTGGAGATCGCCCTTTGAATTTTCTTGTCCGGCCCGCTATAATGAGCGTACAGCGTGTGGCGTTTCTGCGTAAATCCGGTTGCAGAAGCGCCGCGCGCCTTTTTCATTCATCAGCAAATCGTGTAGCAGAAATGCGTAAGTCCGGGTTTGAAGGACTTGCGCATTTCTTATTTTGGGGAAAGAAGGGGATTGTTATGGATTCAGGAAATCAGTTCTTGGGGACGGAGCGCATGAGCAGGCTGATGCGGCAGTACGCCATTCCGTGCATCATCTCGCTGCTGGTGGGCGCGCTGTATAACATCGTTGACCAGATCTTCATCGCCAACGCCAGATACCTCGGCTCTTACGGCAACGCCGCCAACACCGTCGTGTTCCCGCTGACGGTCGTGGCGCTGGCGATCGCCGTCATGGTCGGCGACGGCTGCTGCGCCTTTGTCAGCATGGCGCTGGGCAGAAGCGAAATCGGCAAGGCCAAGCGCAGCGTCGGCAACGCCGTTGTGCTGTCCGTGGCGGGCGGCCTCGTCCTGACCGCCGTGTATCTCGTCTTTGCCGACAGCATCATCGCCATGTTCGGCGGCACGGTCAACGAGGAAACCTTCCGCTGCTCGCAGGAATATTTCTTCTATATCACGCTCGGTATTCCGTTCTATATGTTCGGGCAGGCGATGAACCCCATCATCCGCGCAGACGGAAACCCGAAATTTGCCATGGTCTCTACGCTGGCCGGCGCCGTCATCAACATCATCCTCGACCCGATTTTCATCTTCTGCTTCAAATGGGGCATGATGGGCGCGGCCGTGGCGACGGTGATCGGTCAGGTGGCGACGGCCGCGCTCGCCGTCTGGTATCTGCTGCACATGAAAATCATCAAGCCCGCGTCCGGCGACTATGCCCTGCGCGGGAACATCTGCGGGCAGACGCTGACGCTGGGCATCACCAGCTTCCTCTCCCAGATCAGCCTTGTGGCGGCAATGGCGGCCATCAACAACATGCTCCGTCAATACGGCGCGCTGGACCCCGTGTTCGGTCAGGCGCAATACGCCCAGATCCCCATGGCGGTGGTGGGCATCGTGATGAAGTTCTTCCAGATCGTCATTTCCGTCGTGGTCGGCATGGCGGCGGGCTGCATTCCCATCGTCGGTTACAACATGGGCGCGGGAAAGAAGATGCGCGTGCAGAAGCTGTTCACCATGCTGCTGGCTGCCGAGGCGCTGGTAGGCGCGGCCGCGCTCCTTCTGGCGGAAGGATTCCCCCGTCAGTTGATCGCCATTTTCGGCGCGGCCAACGAGAGCAGCTACTATGCCGATTTCGCCGTCAAGGCGTTCCGCACCTATCTCTGCATGATGGTCTTGGCGTGCATCAACAAAGCGTGCTTTATCTTCCTGCAAGCCATCGGCAAGGCGCTGGCTTCCACGCTGCTGTCCATGTTCCGCGAGGTCGTGTTCGGCGTGGGCTTCGCGCTGCTGCTGCCGGTGTTCTTCGGTCTGGACGGCGTGCTCTATTCCATGCCGGTTTCGGATGTGCTGACCTTTGTGATTTCGGCATTTATCATTGCAAAAACCTATAAGGAACTGAATACGGAGGGCGTTGATCGCGTATGAAAAACAGAGTCATCACCATCAGCGGCGTGTTGGGCATCGACAAATGCGCGGATATCATCGCGGAATTATTCTGACATCCATAAAACAATCAGGCTCCCGGTACCGACCGCTCGGTATCAGGAGCCTGATTGTTTAGCGGGAACGCCTGTCCCGCACGGGTATTTCATTCGGACGGGCTGTCGCTCAACCCATCTTTTGGGCTGCCTTGAGATGTTCCAGCGTTGCAGCGACTTATTGAATTTCACGCTTTTTATAAAAGACGACGGACATATACCAAGAAAAAAGATATGTTCCGATTCCGATAACAGCAAGTATTTCCAATACCCAGTTGGGCTTGATTTCTGCCGCAGGCTGACCTTTAAGAAAACCGGATATCAAAACACTCACGCCGCACACAAAACCAATCATCACATAATAAGCCGCCCTTCCTTTTTCCACACCCATCTTGAAAATAAACGGGAGCGGGATGGAGGACGCGAGCGTTGACACCGTCAACATCAGCAGCATCAGAACGGCAAAATCCCCAAGGATAAAACCGCCGGTCAGCATCATTTTTACCGCTTGCACAATTCCCGTAGCGACGAGCATCGTAAGTTGGGCAAACAAGCTGATTAGGTATTTTTCGGAAACAATTTGTGTTTTTGTATAGGGCATCGTTCCGCTGTACTGTACCCATCCGCTCCTCTCATCGTATCCAAGGAGGATAACGGGAATCATCCCACAAAGCAGACATGGATAAAATACAAAAAACAGGTTGTCGCTGTCCACAAGAGACAACGCCATAAAAGCAACGGCAATGACCGGATATGTTCTGCAATATTGCTTCATCATATACCAATCCTTTAAGAGAAGCCCTTTCATATCACTTTCCCTCCTTTACCATAAATACGAAAAGTTCCTCCATGCTGATCGAGCTTACATGAATCCCGGAGGGAACGGCATTTCTCTGCACCATTGCCTGAACTCCATACGTATTTTCCCTTTTATATTTGACCGCATCCGGCGGCAGCGTCCGCAACTCGTCAGCAGTACAATGAATCAGACCATACTCCTCTAATAATTGATCTTTTTCTTCGCAAAGCAATAGTTTTCCCTCATGCAGGAATGCAATATAATCGCAAAGTTTTTCAAGATCACTGACGATATGCGAAGAAATGAGAATAGAATGGCCTTCGTCTCTTGTGAAATCATTGAACATCTCAATGATCTCATCGCGAACCACCGGATCAAGCCCCGACGTTGCTTCATCCAAAATCAGAAGTTTGCTGTTGTGGGACATGGCAATCGCAATGCCCAGTTTCATCTTCATTCCACGCGAAAACGCTTTGAACCGCTTTTGTTCCGGCAGCGCAAGTTTTTTCAGCAATTGAGCGTATTCAGCGCCATCCCAATTACGAAAGGTATGTTTCATTACATTTCCGACCTGCTGAGCGGTCAGACATTCCGGAAGACCCACTTCATCCAAAACAACGCCGATATCCTCTTTCGTGAGTTCGATATTATCCTGATTATCCTTTCCAAGAATGGTAATACTGCCGCTATCCTTATGAATCATATCCAGAATAAGCTTGATGGTGGTACTTTTTCCCGCACCATTCTCGCCGATAAGCCCCATAATGCATCCGCTCGGCAGTGTCAGATTGATGTTGTCAAGCGTAAAGCCGGGATATGATTTTGTCAGGTTTCGATTTTCAAGCGCATTCATCCTTGTTCCTCCAAACTAAAATGAACCATTTCCATAATCTCTTGTTTGCTCAAATTGCAGGATGCAGCTAGTCTGACGATTTCATCAATATGTTCTTCAATCTTTTTCAGATTTTCTTCTCGCAGCAGCTCTACATTTTTAGGCGCCACATAACACCCCTTGGCAGGCAGGGTGTAGATAAATCCTTCTTTCTCAAGCTCTTCATAGGCACGTTTCGTAGTAATAAAGCTGATGCGAAGATCCTTCGCAAGACCCCGAATGGATGGAAGCAATTCATCTTGCTTTAATGCGCCGCTGATGATCTGACCCTTGATCTGAGAATATATCTGATCATAAATCGGCGTTCCGCTTTTGTTATCAATCAAAATATTCACGTCATCGCCTCACTGTAATTTCTGTATATGTGCATTATATACAGTTAGGGTCTTTCTGTCAATACGTTTCACAAAAAATAGACTGCCAGGTTTTTAACCTGACAGCCTCGGTTTCTCTATCATCCGGCGTTCGCTCTATCCCTGTTCAGCGCCGGATAACCTGTTTTATTCCTCTTTCAGCCTGCCATCCAGCGTGACGGTGACGACCTGCCACGGGATGAATTTTCCGCTGTTTTTCAGGGCGGTCACCGCTGCGCGCTCCAATCCGCCGCAGCAGGGAACCTCCATGCGGACGACGGTGACGCTCTTGACGTCGTTTTCCCTGATGATCTCCGTCAGCTTCTCCGCGTAGTCCACGCTGTCCAGCTTGGGGCAGCCCACAAGGGTGATGTGCCCCCGCATGAACCGCTCGTGGAAGGCGGCGTAGGCGTAAGCGGTGCAGTCGGCGGCGATGAGCAGCTTTGCGCCGTCGAAATACGGGGCGTTTACCGGAACCAGCTTGATCTGGACGGGCCATTGTGAAAGCCTGCTCTCCTGCACGGCGCATTGCGCGCCCGCATGGGGGTCTTCCGCGCGCTTGATCTGCCGCGATTGGCTTCCCGGACAGCCGCAGGGCAGGGTCATGCCCTCTTTCCGCATCTTTTTCTGCTTGTTTTCCATCACGGCCTGCTCGTCATAGGCCGCCGCTTCGCGCTCCACAAAGGTGATCGCGCCCGTGGGGCAGGCGGGCAGGCAGTCGCCCAGCCCGTCGCAATAATCATCCCGCATCAGCTCCGCCTTGCCGTCCACCATGGCGATAGCGCCCTCGTGGCAGGCCTCGGCGCATGCCCCGCAGCCGTTGCACTTTTCCCTGTCGATTTGAATGATTCTACGGATCATTTTGACGTCCTCCTCGCTGTTCTGCTTGACTTCACGGTGATATTCTACTATCATCAATCGTGAAAATCTGTTGGCATGCCAACATGGAGGAGAAAAATATGCGCTTTCATTTGACGAACGCCCCGCTTTTTCGCGGCATGACCCCGGAGGAAATCGACGCGCTGCTGAGCTGCCTGAACGCGAAGGCGCGAGCCTGCAAAAAGGGCGAGATCATCCTGATAGAGGGCGCGCCCACGGAGCAGCTTGGCGTGGTTCTCTCGGGCAGGGTCATCATCGAAATGAGCGACGTCTGGGGCAACAACAGCGTGCTGAGCAGCGTTGCCCCCGGCGGAACCTTCGCTGAGGCGTATGCCTGCATTCCGGGGGAGCCGCTCATGGTCAACGTCGTCGCCGCGGAGGATTCGACCGTGCTGCTTTTGAACGCCCGCCGGGTGCTGACCCCCTGTTCCCATGCCTGCGCCTGCCACGCGGGGCTGATCCGCAACCTGCTGACGCTGTGCGCGGGAAAGAATTTGCAGCTCTCCCGCCGGATGATGCACACCAGCCCCAAGCGCATCCGCACGCGGCTTTTATCCTACTTTTCGGAATGTATCAAGCGAAGCGGCAGCTACGCCTTTGACATTCCCTATAACCGTCAGCAGTTGGCGGACTACCTCAACGTTGAGCGCAGCGCCCTGTCCAACGAGCTATCCCTCATGCGGCAGGACGGAATCCTGCGTTACGACAAAAATCACTTCGTCGTCAGCGAAACGGCGGACATGAAATAAGGGGCGCGCTTTCGCCGGTCGGCTTTTCGCGGCGCGGCGGGCATCCGCGTCTCACCTTCCGTATACCTCGATCTGCCTGAGCGCCGGGAACGCCGACGGATTGTCGCATTTGATCAGCCTGTCCAGCGTCAACGTGCGGGTGCGGTGCGCGCCCAGCTCGACGCGCTGCGGGCCGTCGATCCCCGCCAGCGGGAACGTCTTTTCATAATCCACGCCTTCCGCCAGCGTTTCGGTCAGCGTCGCGCCGCAGGTCGTCAGACATTCTTTCAGCTCGTCGCGGCTGACAAAGGTTTTCAGTTTGCCCGTACATCTTCTATGAAGCACCACCGCACGAGCAGAACTTCAACACGTTGGTGGCAATGATTAACGCAATGGAAGTGCGCGAGGGCGACGACAATTTCAAAAACCCCGTCAATCTGCTCTTTGATGCGCTCGAAGAAAAAGACTCGGATCACTTCGCTGTGCATGCCGCTGCCGATTCGTATGGGCATTACCAAAGGACAGTGGATTTATCTGCTTGCGCTGGCCGTTGAGTTTGGCGCAGTGGCACTTGTCGGCAAGCTTGGCGACATGAACGTCGCTTCGATGTTCGTCGCGGCGAAGATGTTTGATCGGCGGGCGGAGGGGTAAAACACTGACCGTCTTTGAAAACGGCAGACATTGGGTAGGAAAAAAAGCGATTTTCGTTGTATAATAGACACCGTATTGAAAAGTAAAGGAGAAAAATCCGTGAAGAAAAAGAAAAAATGGATCAAGTGGGTTGTGATTCTCGTGATCGTGGCCGCCGTGGTCGGTTGGTTCATGATGGTTTCCCGAAAGACGCAGGACGTGGCCTATACCAATGTGCAGGCGACGCTGGGCAGCATCGAGACCTATTACAATTTTGACGGGCTGGTCAAGGCCAAGCGCATGCAGACGATTACCGCCGCGCAGAGCGACAAGGTGCGCACGGTGTATGTGACGCAGAACCAGCAGGTCAAAAAAGGCGAGCGCCTGTATCGGCTGGAGGGCGGCGAAACCGTTGAGGCCGATATCGCGGGTGAAGTGACAGGGCTGTACGTCGAGCAGGGCGGCGTGGTGACCGCAGGCGAGACGACCGCGCAGATCATCGACATGAACAGCCTTGAAATCGAGCTGAACGTCGATGAATACGACGTGGCGGCAGTCGTGCCGGGTCAGGTGGTGCAGGTCAACGTGCTTGCGCCGGATGTGAGCTTCACCGGCAGCGTGACGGCGCTCAATAAGAACGGCACGGCCTCCGGCGATCTGTCGTATTACACGGCGACGGTCGCGTTTGACGCGGCAGAGAACGTCTATCCCGGCATGCAGGTGAGCGCCAAGGTGCTCAAGGAGCAAGCCGAAGACGCGGTGCTCCTCCGTCAGGACGCGGTGCAGTTTGACGATTACAACAAGCCTTACGTGCTCGTGCGCGGCGCGGATGGCAAGAGCGTGGAGCAGAAGCGCGTGACCGTCGGCGTAAGCGACGGCATGAACTGCGAAATCACCAGCGGCCTGAACGCGGGCGACACGGTGCTCAAGTCCTCCGGCGTGACGATGGCCGAGCTGATGGAGCAGATGCATGCTCAGCAGCGCACCGGCCGATGAGCGGAGGCCGCTATGAGCAACGACTTTTTCAAAATGCGCGGCATTGTCAAGCAGTATCAGATGGGAAATGAAGTGCAGACCATTCTCAAGGGAATCGATCTGGATATTGAAGAGGGCGAATTTCTCTCCATCCTCGGCCCGTCGGGCAGCGGCAAATCCACGCTGATGAATATCATCGGCTGTCTGGATACACCGACGTCGGGCGAATACATTCTGCATGGGCGCATGATTCGCGATTTGGATGAAAACCAGCTGGCGCATATCCGCAGCAAGGAAATCGGCTTTATCTTTCAGCAGTTTCAGCTTCTGCCGCGGCTCGACGCGCTCAAGAACGTGGAGCTGCCGCTGATTTACGCGGGCGTTCCGCCCAGAGAGCGCACGCGGCGCGCGGAGGAAATGCTCGTGCGCGTCGGCCTGAAAGACAGGATGCACCACTACCAGAACCAGCTTTCCGGCGGTCAGCAGCAGCGCGTGGCGATTGCGCGCGCGCTGGCGACCAACCCGACGCTGCTGCTGGCGGACGAACCGACCGGCGCGCTCGATCAGGCGACGGGCGAACAGGTGATGGCGCTTTTCCGCGAGCTGAACGACGAGGGGCGAACCATCGTTATGATTACCCACGACCTCAAAATCGCGCGCCACGCGAGCCGCATCGTCAACATTCTGGACGGCGTGCTCTCCGAGGGGGTGAGCGCCTATGATTAAAAAGAAGTGGGATATGTTCGCGGAGAGCGTCTCCATGTCGCTTTCCAACATCGCGGGCAACAAGATGCGCACGTTTTTGACCACGCTGGGCATCATCATCGGCGTGGGCGCGATCATCGCCCTGATGACCGTTGTGCAGGGCGCGACGGACACCATGAACGCCCAGTTTGACGCAATGGGTCTGGGCACGCTGCGCGTCTCCGTGGCGGGCACAGCGATTAAGCATGGCCTGACGGACGACGATTTGCAGACGATTCTGGATTGCGAACATATCGCAGGCATTTCGCCGTCGCTGAATGCGACCGTGACGGCCAAGCGTGGGAATGTGTGGAGCGATTCGATCTCCGTCAACGGCAACAACGACGAGTATTTCCGCCATAATCCGGATCTGCTCCGACGCGGCCGCGCCATCGACGTGTTGGATGTGGAAAACAACGCGCGCGTCTGCCTGGTGGACGGCGACGCGGCCAAGACGCTGTTTTTCGGCGAAGACCCCGTCGGGCAGACGTTTTATCTCGACGGATTTGAGTATACCGTCGTCGGCATGATCGACGAGGACGAAAACGCCAGCCTGTTCTCTCAAATTCTGATGGGCGGCAAGACGGACGGCACGGTCTACGTACCGTACAGCTCGGCGAAAAAGCTGCTGGGCACCTCCACCGTCACCGCCGTGGAGGTTTATGTCACCGATCCGGACGATACGGATGCGGCGGTGGACGAACTGGAAGCGGCGCTGGACGGCATTTTCAATGATAAGGATAACACCTACACCATCATCAACATGGAATCCATGACGGACGCAATGAACCTGATGACCTCCATGATGATGTCGCTGCTGGTGGGCATCGCATCCATCGCGCTGGTCGTCGGCGGCATCGGTATCATGAACATGATGCTCGTCACCGTCACAGAGCGCACGACGGAAATCGGCCTGCGCAAGGCGCTTGGCGCTGAACCCGGGCAGATTCAAATGCAGTTTTTGATTGAGGCAATCATCCTCTCGCTGCTTGGCGGCATCATCGGCGTGATTGTCGGTCTGAGCGTATCGTTCGCTATCTGCATGAATACGGATATCACGTTCAGCCTGAACACCTTTGCCATTGGGCTGGGCGTGGGCTTTTCGGCAGCGGTGGGCATCATTTTCGGCTGGGCGCCTGCGCGCAAGGCCAGCCGCCTGAACCCGATTGACGCGCTGAGGAGTATGTAAAAAAGGTTTAAAACCGCCGCGAAGCGATGCGGGGAGTCTGCTTTTCAAGCAGTTTCAGAGCAGACTACGTAGTAGTCTACGAAACGGTGGCGGAATGCAAACAAAATAATAACGGCCCAAAAGAAAGGATACGGATATATGAAGAAACAGATTGCGATGATTGCAATGATGGCTTCCCTGGTCACGACCACCGCCTTTGCCGAAGGCGTCAAGATCGACGGCAGCATCAAGAGCGCTGAAACCAAAACCATCCTCGCACCGTATAGCGGCGTGGTGGACAATTACGCTGTGACTGCGGGCGACGCGGTGAGCATGGGCGACGCGCTTTTTGCGTTGCGCACCGAACAGATCTATGCCGATTTTGACGGCACGGTGACCGTCGTGTTTGCGCAGCCCGGCGACAGCGCCGCTTCTGTCGAGGAGCGTTACGGCGCGCTGGCTTACATCGAGCAGGATGTGCTCTATCGCGCGGAATGCACCACGACCGGCGGCGACAGTGACAACGAAAACAAGATGATTCACGTCGGCGAGAAAGTCTACATTCGTTCCACGGCCAACAACGAACGCGTGGGCGAAGCGCGCGTCATCGGCGTGGAAGGCAAGAGCTACACGCTGGAAGTGACGAGCCAGACAGATATGCGCCTGAATGAGAACATCAAGGTCTATCGCAGCGCGAACCATGCTAATTCCAGCTGCATCGGCACGGGCAAACTTTCCCGCATCGATCCACAAGGCGTGACAGCCACGGGCTATGTGCTCGCCGCGTACGTGGAGGACGGCCAGCATGTCAGCCGCGGCGACGTGCTCTTTGACGTTGTGCCTGATGTGCTGGACGGCATGGTCGGCGGCGACGGTCACGTTTATATGCCGGAAGACGGCGTGCTGCTCAGCGTTTCAGCGGTGAGCGGTGAACAGGCGGCCAAGGATGCTGTTCTGGCGACGTATTGCCCGAAAGACACGATGCGTCTCGTCTGCTCGGTGGATGAACAGGATCTTTCCGAATTGGCTGTCGGCGATGTGATGCAGGTGACGCTGGACGCATATGAAGATAAGCCCCTGAGAGGCACGATTGCGAAAATCGCTTCCGCCAGCGGCGATGACGGCACAAGCACGTCGTTCGACGTGACGATCGAGCTGGAAGCCAACGACCTGATGCGTATCGGCATGAGCGCCTCGGCGGAAAGGTAAGAGAATACAGGGAAAAACGGGGCGGTTTCAAGGAGCCGCTCCGTTTTTTGGGGTCTATCCCGAATTTTGTGTAAACATTCTCCGCGAGTGTAAACAGCAGAAACTGGTATGAGGCGGTAGCGGTCTGATCGATGCCGCCTTTTCTCTACCATAACGCCGACGGAACCGGATGTCAAGGGCGGCG
>ERZ825137.674-NODE-674-length-47665-cov-9.411342_pt1 | contig 47665 bp, 40 predicted proteins | sample MGYA00519873_ERZ825137 | MGnify/ENA primary metagenome ERZ825137 (study PRJEB31778, sample SAMEA3449190) | human gut metagenome | biome: human gut; feature: human-associated habitat; material: faeces | place: United Kingdom | collected 2010/2012 ...
GCCGATGGTACTTGGTTGGAGACGACCTGGGAGAGTAGGACGTTGCCGGATTCCATGAAAAAAGGACTCACCTCTTACGGGGTGGGTTCTTTTTTCATTCCATCTGCAACGTTCTTACTCTCTGGTCGTCTTCAATCAATGTGCGACATTGTACTTGGAGCCGAAATCGAGCGCGCCCTGCGGGCGGTTCAGCGAGATGAAGGCTGGAATTGCAAAGGAGCGCACAGCGCGACTATTGCGCATCCCTACGGTCTACGAAAAAAGCCGCCCGTTTTAAACAGCGGACGGCTTTTTGCATATTCGAGTGATTTTAAAACGTGACACGGGAACGCGCGCGGCATCAGCGGGAATCAGTCGTCCTTCCTGCGTCGGAAGCAGAGCAGCGCGATCAGAGCGGCGGAGGCAACCGCCAGCAGCATCCACAGCGCGGGCTGGGTTTCATCGCCGGTCTGGGGCAGAGAGAACACCGACAGCACGGCGGAATCGGAGGTCACGCTGTCGCCCGCTTCATCCGTGACCACGCAGCGCAGGGTCAGCCCGCTTTGCGCCAGCGTGACCTTGGCGAGCTGGTAGCTGTTCTGGTTCGCGCCGGGCAGATCTACCCATCGCCCTTCGGCGTTCAGCTTCTGCCACTGATATCGGTACGGCCGCTGACCGCCGTCAGCCGAAACGACAAACAGCGCGTCCTGCTTTTCGACCAGATTCAGGCTTTCGGGCTGCTGGGCGATATACAGCTTGGGGAACAAGGAGAGGCGAACGTGGTTATCCGCATCCGCAAATTCCTCATAGTTTTCCTTGGAACTCACGTTCAGATCCAGCTCGTCCAGACGGCGGCCCGCGGTCAGCGTTTGGAGCGGAATATCCATGGAGTAGCCGTAGTCATCCTCCATGGCGTTTCGGAAGGTGTGGCTGAACAGGGTCTGCCCGTTGTAGGAGGATGTGAGGGTGGGCACCACTCTGGAGCCGGTGTTGCCGCTTCGGTTCAAAATGCTGACGCGCACATAGGTTTCGCCTTCCCGGTTAAAGAGCTGGGCGCTCAGCATCAGGTCGTGGGAATCGGTATTCACAATCTTGTGCGCGTTCTTCGGAGTCAGGCGCATCAACACCGGATCGTCGTTCGTCGCGTCTGTGGTCAGGACCAGGGCGTTGGAGAGCGGGCGGCCGTTTTCCGTCAGCAGCGCGCCGAATTGCTTCGCGCCCACCGTCTGAACGATTTCCGCCGTCAAATCGACCTTGCCGTCCCAATCGGCGGGAATCAGCAGCTTGGCCTTATAGCTCTGGGTGTCGCCCGGCATCAGCAGGGTGGTGCGCACGTTGCGCTGGGTGGTTACGCCGTTGCTGTTGGTGCTGGTGATGTTCCAGCTCTCGCCGTTCAGCGCGTCATACATGCCGTCCACCCGGCGGATGGTGTACAGGCCCTTCCACGTAATATCTCCGTTGGCGGTGGAGAACGTATTGGTGCTTTCCTGCGGCTGGGCGCAGTTGATATGCAGGGTCTGAATGACTTGGCTGTCCTTCTTCACCTTCACGTCCAGCCCGGAGAGCGGCAGGTTGCTGGTGTTGCGCACGGAAAGAATCAGGTCGATGTAATCCCCGGCGCACACGCAGGGGTCGTTGGGCACGGCGGCCTGCAATTCGGCCGACATCACCAACCGATAGGTGAAATAGGTCAGGGACTGGCGCAGGTAGGAGCCGTGTTCGTTGCCCAAATCCACCGCGTAGAAGCCCGTGCCCGAATCCTGCAGCTTGACGCTGGAGGGGCTTTCGCCGAGCTGCACCAGCGTAAAGGGATCGCAGATGGTGTCGGTATCCGGGTCGTAGCGCACGCAGCGCACCAGATATTCCGCTTTGGCATCGGGCACGACGTTGGTATTGGGGGTCGAGCACTCCGTCCAGTACAGATAGATGCCGCCGCCGAACTTGACGGTGTCAAAGCGATCCGCGTTGACCTCGATGTCGTAATCGGTCACGGTCACGGGTTTTTCCGGGCTTTGGGGCGACAGCGTGACGCCCTTCAGCCGGTGGATGAACCCGCCCTCGTCCGTCTTCACCCTGTCCAGATAGAACAGGGTATCCTTGTCGTCAATGCCGTTGATGCGGGTCACCACTTTGAAATTGACGATGTCGCCCTTGGCCAGCTCCTGACGATTGTTTTTGCGAATGCGGGCAAGCACGCTGTTCGTGCCCAGAACGCTCAGAACATAGAAGTTCATCTTATCTTCTTCCTTATCTTCTTCCGGCGCGCTTGGGGAAACAGCCGTCGGCTCGCCCACGTGGTAACGGGCGATCTCCTTCCCGTTTTCAAAGAGGTAGGATTTCAGCGTAGCGCAACTGAAATCCGCTGCCTTATTATTTCCACTGACGACCAGCCCGCTGACTTTTGTTTCGTCAGAGCGGACATAGGTGTTGACCATGAACACGGAGGACAGCTCCTTGGTGGCGGTTAAAAGCACCTCCGGCATGGTGGGATAGCTGTAATTGGTGAAGTTGCCAGTTTCTTCCCGATAATACACCACTTTCAGTTTGCCGTCTTCCTGCTTTTGCATCAGCACCGACGCGGCGCAGGCCGCATTCGGCGGGTTGACCTCGTCTTCGGGGGTGCGCTTTCCAAACTGGCCGCTCAAGATGGTCAGGGCGCAGAAAGTGCTGTCAGAATCCCGGCTCGACTCTACGGTAAAGTCGTAATCGACAAACCATTCCTGATAGGCCTTGTTCGGGCTGGTGTTGTTGCGCTTGGCGTAGGTGCCGGAGTCTATCCAGCCCACCTGCCCGCACTGGGTCGTCTCCAGATTACACCAGTTGACCCGCTCCCAGTCGTTCGGGCCCATGCCGGGCTGAATCCAGAACAGATAGGTGGTGCCTTCCAACACGACATACTGGAAGTCGCCCGCGGAACAGTCGATTCGATCAAACAGCTTTTGCGTCGTGGTGGGCTCCACCCCGCTGGCGCCTACTGCCTTTACTACGCCATTGGCGGCGGCCGGCAAGGGATCTTCCGCGCCGTTGTCATCCCGCCACGACGAGCTCGCCGTCGATTCGCCGGAAGCCGTCATCGCTATCGAATCGGACGAACTCAGCGGGAGGTTGCCCTCCCACAGGGTGGTGCTCCATTTTAGGAACAGGGCGCGCAGGGTCACGCTGAGGCCGATGCCGATTCGAGCCTCGGCAGAAACCTGCGGCGTGGTGAGATGGATGATGGGGTTGATGTAGCCGTAGCCGCGGAGCGACACGGAGAGCACATCCTTCAGCCCCAAGCCGATGGTTCCGCCCAGCTCCAGCCGGAAGCTGATGGTCATGCCGCTGTCATAGCCGATGACAGGTCCTTCCTTGACCTTCAGAAGCCCGTTTTCGATTTCGGCTTTCATGTTCAGGCTGATGCCGACGCCGAAGCTGGCGGCCATACTGAAATCGATCCCGGCAAAGAAGGGCACGGGGCCGATGGTGAAGGTTTGGGTGAAGCCCGCCTCAAAGGCAAACGTCGCGCCGCCGTTTCCGCGGAGCTCGAGGGATTGGTCGCTGCGGCGATACAGCCCCTGCATGGCCGCAAAGGGCGTGATATGCACGCCGTAATCGCCCAGCAGCTTGGGGGTGGTGGTGGTGTTGACGTTGCGGTATACGCCGGCCGCCGCCAGCAGCTTATCCGCGGCGGACTGCTTGTCAAACTCCTTGATCGCCCGCTCCTGATCCTGCGTGTCGTCGGTCTTCCAGGTCGTGCTCTCCGGAGCGAAGTCGTAGCCCCAGGAGAACATGCCCATGCCGGAGGGCAGAATCATAAGCGTGGGATAGTTGCCGGGGATGGAAAGGGAAAGCGTACTTCCGCTGATAAAGGGAACATCGCCCGGAATGGTAAAGCCAAAACCGCCCGAGCCGCTGGTGAAGGAGAACAGCGAACTGTGGTCGAAGAAGGGCTCGTCCACGACGGCCTTTTCGATTTTGAGATGGGTATCGAAGGTATATTCCTGTCCGTTCGTTGTGAGCTTGAAGGAAACCTTGGATTCCGGATGCAGGATGCGCAGCCATTCTTTCTCGAAGGTGAACACCTTCTTGTCGCTGTCGGCCGCGGTAAACGTCTGCTTGACGGATTGGAACGCCGTGCCCGCCGCGTCGGTGGGGTAGCGCATCTCCAATTCGCCGCTGCCGGCGCAGGAAAGCTTGACGGAAAAGGTGTGTTTGAGGTTGTTCTTTTTGGAATAGTAAAAGGAACTTTCCTCGTTTAGAATATCCCGGCCGTTGAAGCAGGCCATGACCAGATACGGGGTCTGATCGTCCTTCTTCAAATGGACGGAGACGGATTCGCCGCCGCGGATTTTGACGGTTTGAATCTCGTGGGTCTGGTAGCCGTTCGCGGTGACGCGCAGACCCAGCTTCATATCCGTCTTTTCGTCCGCGCCCAGATCGGATACCCAAAACACCGCCCGGCCGTCGGATTCGGTGACCACGTCCTTGGTGCGCTTGGAATCCTTGTTGTTGACCAGATGCACCAGCGCGCCGGACAGGGGATTTTTATCCGAATCATATACCGCGATGCAGATCTGCTTGGTGGAAATAACGGTCACGTCAAAATCAATCGCGTCGGCCGCGTTTTCCGAATTTTCCAAACGTTTGGCTTCTTTCATTAAGTCGGGGCCGCTGCTCCCCTGCACGGTCAGCATGCTGTGGTTGATGGGCGCGGCCAGCATGCTTTCGCTGCACCGGTTGACCCGCGCGGTATAGTCGGCGTAGTTGGCGCTGATGGTCTTGATGGCCTGCAGAATCTCATCCTTGGCCTCCATCATGCGGTCATAAGCGCGGGCGCGGTCATAGGCGGAGGCGCTGACGTCCTGATAGAGGCGGATGCCGTTGAGAATCGCCGTTCGCCCGTCCGAAAGCTGCTCTTCATAATAGGTAAGCTGATCTTCCAGCGTGCGCAGTTCCCATTCCAAGGTGCTGACATCGGCTTGGAAGCTGCTGCCGGACAGGCCGGAGGCCAACTGAATGTAATCCTGCGCCGAGCCGAGCAGGCTGCGCAGCTTTTCCGAGAGAAACCAGTCGGTCCACTGCCACATTTGCAGCGCGTTCATCGAGGCGGAGGGGCTCATGCCCTCGTGCCACGTGGTCCCGGTCTGAGCGTCGCCCGCCAGCGCTTTCAGCGAGGCGATTTCGGCGTAGTGCAGGACGGGCACAGCCGTTTCCGCCAAGCCGGGCATCGCGCCCAGCAGGATTGCCAGCGTCAGCAGAAGGGAGAGCAGCCGTTTCATCATAAGGAAACCTCCTATTCGTCGTAAAACGTCAGCCATTCCGGATGGGTTTCAATGTCGTATGCCTCTCGCCACTGGCTGACCAGCTCCTCCAGTCGGCGGGTTTGTTTATCCGTCAGCGCCGCCTGCGTCAGCAGGTCGTGCTGCTCGTCCGTCAGCGCCAGCGGGCCGGCCGGTTCGTCCGCCGCGTACAGGATGATGTGAACGCCTGCCGACGTGACCACCGGCTCCGATACGTCCCCCGGCTTTTCAAGCGCCAGCGCCGCGCTTAGAAACGCTTCGTCCCACAGTTGGGAATCGGCGTGCAGCAGATACCCCGCGTCCTCGGGCGGAACGGAGGTGTCATAGGAATAGCGCTGCATCTGGCTTTCAAAGCTCTCGCCCGCGTCCAGCGCCTGATAGATGGCGGCGATCTGCGCCGACGCGGCGTCCGCGTCCGGCAGCGCCATCACGATGTGCTTGATCCGCCGGTAGCCCTCCGGGATGTAATAGGTCTGCCCGCCGCTCAGGAGCACCTCCTGCTCGAACAGGGGGATGTCGTCTTCATAGCGCGCCCGATAGACGGATACATATTGCTGCTCGTAGTAATCCTGCACCTCCTGATCGGTCACGGAGATATCCCCGCAGTACAGGGCGATGAGCCGCTGGTTTTTCAGCGTCAGCTCCGCCTCCTGCCGGTATGCGTCCAGCGTGTAGCCCATATGGGTCAGAAAGGCGCTGATCTGCTCGTCGGTTGCGTCGGGCGTTCCCGACCGAATCGCCTCGGCCATCTGCTGCCAAGCCGCCTCGTAGGTCTGCCGCGCCTGCTCGTCCAGCGCCTGCCGGGTCTGCTCGTCGATCTCCGCCTGCCCTTCCTTGCGAAGCTGATTTTCCAGCACGCCCAGCCCCACAAAGCGCTCCAGCACGCTGTCGGCCAACTGTTGCTTTTGGGCGGCGCTCAGGCTGATGCCCGAAGATTCGTAGAGCTGGTAACCGGCGTTCAGGGAGTTTTGCACCGTCTGCACATCGTAGGTCACCTCGCCGACGCGCACAACCCCGTCGGTCTGCTCCGCCAGCGCGGGGCAAACCGCCAGCAGGCCGCACAGCAGCGCGATCCATCCTCGCTTTTTCATGGCTGTCCTTCTTTCCGATATTGTTTGCTGAGCAGCGAAACGCTCAGTTTCAAAACGTCCATCTGGCTTTTCAAATAATACTCGTCCTCAAACAGCGCGTAATGCACCGCCGCGCGGACAAAGATGAAGATCAGGGGCGTGAGCACCTCGCAGGGGATGCCGAGGTGCGGCTCCATCTGCCGGGCATACGCGGAATAGCGTTCGGTCACCCCGGCAAAAAATCGCTTGCCGTGCTCGATGTATTTGGGGTGCGTGTAGACCTGATACATCAGCCGGTATTTTTTGCCGTGACGCTTTGCCGTCCAATAGGGCACCTCGTCGATGAACCGTTGAATATCCTGCGGGCTGGTGGGGGCGAGCCGCATGAAATCGTCCTCCACCTTGCTCATGCAGTAGGCGGTGGATTGCACGATCAGATCGTCCAGTGTGTCGAAATAGGTATACAGGCTGGCCTTGGACAGGCCGCATGCGTCCGCCAGCGCCTGAATCCCCGTTCCGGTCAGGCCGTTTTCCGCGTAGCAGTTGAAGCAGGCTTCCATAATTTCCGCCTTTTTTCTCTGAAAGGCTTGTTCGTCTCGTTCTCTCATATCATCCTCGTGTTTATTGGGATCGTCTTTATTGGTTGACTAACCGTTCGTTCTATCAAAGAATAACACAAAAAAAGAACGCTGTAAAGGCGTGCTGGGTATAAATTGTATAAAAAACAGAGATGATTTTGCGGCGAACGGCTGATTTTTGATGGGGACAGTCAATGGGCGAATCCGGAATTCGGCTCCATTATTATGTCAAGCCGTTTACGGTCTCCCGAACCTGACCCAAACAACCGTCTCCACACATCTGTTTCACAATTACAGTCCCGAACTGTTGCAGGATTGACAAAAATAATTCCTTGTGAAAGCCGTAGACAGATGGTACAATATAAAGTATAATAAGCATATGGTTTATTCTTGTGCATTTTTTACATAGCACGGCGGGAGGAAAAAACGCGATGACCATACGGGAAATTGCCGAGACGCTCGACGCAACATGGCTGTGCTGCGAGGAGGAAGGCGGCCGGGTGCTTCGCACGGCCTTCGCATCCGACATGATGAGCGACGTGCTGGCCTGCGTGACGGAAGATACGCTGCTGCTCACCGGCTTGGTGAACGGCCAATGCGTGCGCACCTGCGAAATGCTGGATGTGCCGTGCGTGGTCTTCGTGCGCAGCAAGGAGCCGCTGGCCGACGCGCTGGCGCTGGCGCGGGAGATCGACCTGCCGATGCTGAAAACGCCGTACACGATGTTTGAAGCCTGCGCAAGATTATATACAGCCGGCCTGAGGCCGGTGGAGCTGGGGTGAAACGATGGTCATTCAGGAGAGCTATCCGGTTCAGGCGGACGATATGACGGCGGCGGGCGACGTTTCGGCCCGCATCAAGCGGCACATGAAGCGGCTTGGCGTTCCCGCCGCCGTGATGCGCCGCGTATCCGTTTGCACATACGAGGCGGAGATCAATCTGGTGATCCACTCCGACGGCGGGCAGATCGACTTTGAAATCGCCGAGGATCGGATCACGGTGCGCGCCAGCGACGTCGGCCCCGGCATCCCGGATATCGACAAGGCGATGACCGAGGGCTGGTCCACGGCCACCAACGAGGTGCGCAACATGGGCTTCGGCGCGGGCATGGGTCTGCCGAACATGAAGCGCAACGCGGACGGATTTGACATCGTCTCCGCTGTGGGCGTGGGCACGCATATCACCATGACTTTTGACATATGACAAGCCCGTTCCCGGGGCATGCGTCGGGAGGAGAATGGCATTGCAGCATTACTATCATTCCGTGCGGCTGGATATGGACAAATGCAAGGGCTGCACGACCTGTTTGAAGCGGTGTCCGACGGAGGCCATCCGCATCCGAAACAATCGCGCGTCCATCCTGAACGAGCGCTGCATCGACTGCGGCGAGTGCATCAAGGTTTGCGCCAACCACGCGAAGGTGGCCGTGACCGATCCGCTGGAGAGCATCAAGCGCTTCAAGTACCCCATCGCGCTGCCCGCGCCGACGCTGTATGCGCAGTTTCAGGGCGTGCATCAGCCGGAGCCGATCATCGCGTCGCTGTTTCGGCTGGGCTTTGTGGATGTGTTTGAGGTGGCGCGCGCGGCGGAAATCGTCTCCTACGCGATCAGCCGCGCCATGCGCGAGGAGGATCGCCCCAAGCCGGTGATTTCCTCTGCCTGTCCGGCGATTCTGCGGCTGATTCAGGTCAGCTTTCCGGCGCTGCTGGATAACGTGATCGACTTCGTCTCCCCCATGGAGGCCGCCGCGAAGATCGCCAAGGAGGAATACGCGCAGAAGCACGGCGTGGATAAGGCCGATGTGGGCGTGTTCTTCATCACCCCCTGCGCGGCGAAGATGACGGCGGTGAAATCGCCCGTCGGGCAGGAAAAATCCCATGTGGACGGCGTTATCGCCATCAAGGACGTATACGCGCAGATGCGCGCGGCGATGAAGCAGGGCTTCAGCCCGCTGGAAATCGACCGCGCCAGCGTCGTGGGCATCAAGTGGGCGATACCGGGCGGCGAGGTGGAAGCCGTGGGCATCAAGAGCTCGCTGTGCGTGGACGGCATCGACAACGTCATCAACGTGCTGGAGGCGATCGAAGACGCGCGCTTCCGCAATCTGACCTATTTTGAAGGGCTCGCCTGCGTCAACGGCTGCCTCGGCGGGCCGCTGACGGTGGAAAACAGCTTTGTGGCGAAAAACCGCCTGCGCAGCGTGATGAACCGCACCCTGCAAAAGACGGTGCAGCGCCGGGAAATCTTTGAAGACGCGGTGCAGACGCTGCGCATGACCCGGCCGATTGAGCCGAGCGACGCCTTGCAGCTCAGCGGCACGATGAAGGAACGCATCGAGCGCGAGGAGCGCATCGAGCGGCTGACGATGGGACTGCCGGGGCTGGACTGCGGCTCCTGCGGTTCGCCCTCGTGCCGGGCGCTGGCGGAAGATATCGTCAACGGCTACGCAAACGAGCTGAACTGCGTGTTCCGCCTCAACGACCGAATCAATTCGCTGGCGGCGGAGATGCTCACGCTGGGCACCAGCACGCGCTATACCACCGGCGAGGACATGGCGCGGCTGCGCCGGCTTCACGACGAGCTCAGCCGAAGCGAGCCGAGCGAAGCGCCCGACGGCGGCGCGGACGACGATGGAGGAGACAGCACATGAGGGTTTCGGAGCTTGAACGCCTGTGCGGGGCGACCTGCCTGACGGGCGAATACGAGGACAGAGAGATTGCCTGCGGCTACACCTGCGACCTGCTCAGCCACGTCATGGGGCGCGGGCAGGCGGATATGGCGTGGATCACGGTGCAGACGCACATGAACGTGATCGCCGTGGCGGCGCTGATGGATTTTGCCTGCGTCGTGTTTCCGGAAGGCCTGTCCGTCGAGACGGCGATTGTGGACAAGGCGCGGCAGGAGGACGTGATCCTGCTTTCGAGCGGACAGACGGCGTTTGAGCTGGCGGCGCTGCTGGCGGCCAACGGTGTGCCGCCCGCCCGGAAGGAATGATGGAGCGCCTGTTCTGCGACCTGCACATTCACTCCTGCCTCTCGCCCTGCGGCGACGCGCTGATGACCCCCAACAACATTGCGGGCATGGCGTTCATCATAGGGCTGGACGTGATCGCGGTGTGCGACCACAACAGCGCGCGCAACCTGCCCGCGGTCAAGGCCGCGGCGGACAGGATGAACGTGCTGCTGCTGCCGGGCATGGAGCTGACCACGCGGGAGGAGGCGCACATGCTGTGCTACTTCCGCACCGTGCAGGCGTGCATGGCGTTCGGGGAAGCCATTTACGCGCATCTTGCGCCAACGCCCAACAACGAGCGGTTTTTCGGCCGCCAGCAGGTGATGAACGAGCGGGACGAGGAAATCGACGTGGAGGAGCGGCTGCTCATCGGCGCGCTCGACCTGCCGTTTGAGGTCTGCGCCGCGCGCATCCGCGAGGCGGGCGGGCTGTGCGTGCCCGCGCACATCAACCGGGGGAGCAGCGGCGTGCTGGGCGCGCTGGGCTTTCTGCCGCAGGGCGTTCACTACGACGCGCTGGAGGTCAGCCCGGCCGCGCCGCTGACGGCGGATGTGACCGGGTATCGGCTGCTCCGCTCGTCGGATGCGCACAGCCTAGAGCAGATGCTGGAGCGGGAGTTCGCGCTGGAAGCAAAGACGCGCAGCGTGGACGCGGTGTTTGACGCGATTGCGGGGCGGACGCAGCCCGATTGAGCGGCTTTCATCGGTTTTATTTCAGATTATTCTGCGCGGTTCGCCGGAGGGCGCGCACAGGTGCGGCTGACGGCGGGCGCGTATGATATAATGCATCGTTTTGGAAATAGGCAACTTCAATTCAAATCGAAAGGGGTTTATGCGACATGTCTCTTGAAAAAGAAAGGGTCGAGGCACTGCAACGGGTGATCGACGAGCTCAGAGACGAACCGGGCGCGCTGATGCCGATTATGCAGCGGGCGCAGGACATCTTTGGCTATCTGCCGGAGGATGTGCAGAAGTACATCGCCAAGGAAATGGATATTCCGGTCAGCGACGTCTACGGCGTGGCTACGTTCTACGCGCAGTTCAACCTGGAGCCGAAGGGTCAGTACACCATCAGCGTGTGCATGGGTACGGCCTGCTACGTCAAGGGCAGCCGGAAAGTGCTGGATAAGCTGGAGGAGGTGCTGGGCATACAGGCTGGGCACACCACGCCGGACGGACTGTTTACCCTGAACGCCACCCGCTGCCTCGGCGCGTGCGGACTGGCGCCGGTGATGATGATTAACGAGGACGTTTACGGTCGTCTAACCCCGGATGAGATTCCGGGCATCATCGCCAAGTATCGCAGCTGAGGCGAGCGGCCATGATGCGGGAACTGGCGGACAATATTCTGGATATTGCCCAAAATTCCATTGCGGCCGGCGCGTCGCTGGTGGAGATCGACATCTCCGTCAGCCGCGCGCAGGATACCGTTTCGCTGGCGTTCATCGACGACGGCTGCGGCATGAGTGAGGATATGGTCAGGGCGGTGTGCGATCCCTTCACCACCACGCGCAAAACGCGCAAGGTCGGGCTGGGGCTGCCGCTGCTCAAGATGACGGCGCAGGCCACGGGCGGCGAAATGTCCATCGCATCCAAACCGGGCGAGGGGACGACCGTGCGCGTGACGTTCGGACTTTCTCACATCGACAGGCCGCCCATGGGCGACGTGCCGGGCGTGCTGTATACGCTGGTGCTGATGAACCCGACGACGGATTTCCGCTTCACGCTGGATTATGACGGAAAGACATTCGCGCTGGATACGAGGGAGGTTCGGGAGGCCGTCGCGCCCATCCCGCTGGATCAGCCCGAAATCAGCGCGTGGATCAGGGATTGCCTGAAGCAGAACATTGACGAATTGCACGGAGGTGTGTTTTTATGAAATCGCTGGAGGAGCTGGCGGCCATCCGCGCCAAAATGCTGGAGCAGGTCAGCCTGAGAAAGGGTGACAACATCGATACCCGCATCGTTGTGGGCATGGCGACCTGCGGCATCGCCGCCGGCGCGCGCCCGGTCATGCTGGAGTTCATCGAGGAGCTCAAGCGCCGCGGAATCGAGAATGCGACGGTTTCCCAGACCGGCTGCGTGGGCGTCTGCCGTCTGGAACCGATTGTCGAGGTCTATGTCAAGGGTCAGGAGAAGGTGACCTACGTTCACATGACGCCGGAAAAGGTCGCCCGCGTGGTCAACGATCACATCGTCAACGGCAGACCCGTAGAAGAATACACCATCGGCGCGCAGGGATAAGCCGGTCGGTGAGAGGAGGAGCATCGTATGGATCTGATTCGCTCGCATGTGATGGTCTGCGGAGGCACGAATTGTTCGTCTAGCGCTTCCGGCGAGATCATCAGGGAGTTTGAACGGCAGATTGCCGAAAAAGGGCTGGAAAAGGAAATCAAGGTCGTGCGCACGGGCTGCTTCGGCATGTGCGAAGCCGGTCCCGTCGTCATCGTCTACCCGGAGGGCGCGTTCTATGCCCGCATGACGGTGGAAAACGTGACGCGCATCGTGGACGAGCACCTCGTCAAGGGCCGCGTGGTCAAGGAACTGCTGTACAAGGAAGCGGTGGACGAGGACAACAAGGTCAAGTCGCTGGACAGCGTAGATTTTTACAAAAAGCAGCGCCGCGTCGCGCTGCGCAACTGCGGCGTGATCGACCCGGAGAACATCGACGAATATATCGCTTTTGACGGCTACAAGGCGCTGGGCAAGGTGCTCACCGAAATGACCCCGCAGGAGGTCATCGACGTGATGCTCAAATCCGGCCTGCGCGGCCGCGGCGGCGCGGGCTTCCCCACCGGCATGAAGTGGAAATTTGCCGCCGCTTCTCAGTCGGATAAGAAATACGTCTGCTGCAACGCCGACGAGGGCGACCCCGGCGCGTTCATGGATCGCTCCATACTGGAAGGCGATCCGCACGTGGTCATCGAGGCGATGGCCATCGCCGCCTACGCCATCGGCGCGGATCAGGGCTACATCTACTGCCGCGCAGAATACCCCATCGCGGTCAAGCGCCTGCAAATCGCCATCCGTCAGGCGCGCGAATACGGCCTGTTGGGCAAAAACATCTTCGGTACGGATTTCTGCTTTGATGTGGACGTTCGTCTGGGCGCAGGCGCGTTCGTCTGCGGCGAAGAAACGGCGCTGATGACCTCCATCGAGGGCAAGCGCGGCGAGCCGCGTCCGCGTCCGCCGTTCCCGGCGGTCAAGGGTCTGTTCGAAAAGCCGACCATCCTCAACAACGTAGAGACCTACGCCAACGTGCCGCAGATCATCAACAACGGCTGGGAATGGTTCGCTTCGATAGGCACGGAAAAATCGAAGGGCACCAAGGTGTTCGCGCTGGGCGGCAAGATCAGCAACACTGGCCTGGTGGAGGTGCCGATGGGCACCACGCTGCGCGAGATCATCTACGACATCGGCGGCGGCTGCCCGAACGGCAAAAAGTTCAAGGCGGCGCAGACGGGCGGCCCCTCCGGCGGCTGCATCCCGGCCAGCCAGCTGGACGTGCAGATCGACTATGACAACCTGACCGCCATCGGCTCGATGATGGGCTCCGGCGGCATGATCGTCATGGACGAGGATACCTGCATGGTCGATATCGCGCGTTTCTTCCTCGATTTTACCGTGGATGAATCCTGCGGCAAGTGCGCGCCGTGCCGCATCGGCACCAAGCGCATGCTGGAAATCCTCGAACGCATCGTCGATGGCCGCGGCGAGGACGGCGACATTGAGAAGCTTGAAGAGCTGGCCAAGGCCATCAAGGCGACGGCGCTGTGCGGTCTGGGACAGACCGCGCCGAACCCGGTGCTTTCCACCCTCAAGTATTTCCGCCACGAATACGAAGCGCACATCTATGAGAAGCGCTGCCCGGCCGGCCACTGCAAGAAGCTGGTGACCTATCAGATTGACCCGGCGAAGTGCAGGGGCTGCACGCTGTGCGCGCGCGGCTGCCCGGCCGGCTGCATCAGCGGCACCGTTCGCGAGGCGCACCGCATCGACACCACGAAGTGCCTCAAGTGCGGCGTTTGCATGGAGAAGTGCAAGTTCGGCGCGATTTCCCGTTCCTGATAAAGCCGAAGGAGTGAAAAAGCAACATGGCAATGGTTCATTTGACTATCGACGGTGTGCCGGTTTCCGTGGAGGAAGGCACCACCGTTCTCAAGGCGGCGCATGCTGCCGGTATCAAGATCCCGACCCTCTGCTGGCTCAAGGACATCAACGAGATCGGCGCCTGCCGCATGTGCGTGGTGGACGTCGGCGCGCGTTCGCTGGCGGCGGCCTGCGTGATGCCCGTATCCGAGGGCATGGTCGTCAAGACGAACACCCCGCAGGTGCGCCAAGCGCGCAGAGCCGTGCTGGAGCTGATCCTCTCCAACCACGAGCGCAAGTGCCTCTCCTGCGTGCGCAGCCAGAACTGCGAGCTTCAGGATCTGGCGAAGGAGCTGGGCGTGGACGAAAACCGCTTCGAGGGCGAAAACATCCACTATCCGCTGGATAATTTCTCCCCGTCCATCGTCCGCGACCCGAACAAGTGCATCCTGTGCCGCCGCTGCGTGGCCGTCTGCCGCAATGTGCAGAAGATCGGCGCGATCGGCGCGGTGAACCGCGGCTTTAAGACCGTGATCGCCCCGGCGTTCGGAAAGACCATGCTGGAGACGGACTGCGTGTTCTGCGGCCAGTGCATCAACGCCTGCCCGGTCGGCGCGCTGCGCGAGCGCGACGACACGGACAAGGTCTGGGATGCGCTTTCCGACCCCGAGAAGTTCGTCGTCGTGCAGCCCGCTCCGGCCGTCCGCGTGGCGCTGGGCGAGGAATTCGGCCTGCCCATCGGCACCCGCGTCACCGGCAAGATGACGCAGGCGCTGCGCCGTCTGGGCTTTGACAAGGTGTTTGACACCGATTTCGGCGCGGATCTGACCATCATGGAGGAAGCGACCGAGCTGCTGGGCCGCATCCAGAACGGCGGCGTGCTGCCGATGTTCACCTCCTGCTCGCCGGGATGGGTCAAGTATCTGGAGCACCACTTCCCGGAGATGATCCCCAACATGTCCACCTGCAAATCCCCGATGGAGATGGAAGGCGCGATCATCAAGACCTACTACGCCGAAAAGACCGGCATCGACCCGGCGAACATCGTGGTCGTCGCGGTGATGCCGTGCACCTCCAAGAAGTTTGAAGCCCAGCGCCCGGAGATGGTCGTCAACGGCATGCGCGCCGTGGACGTCTCCCTCACCACGCGCGAGCTGGCGCGCATGATTCGCGACGCGCGCATCGACTTCGCGCGCCTGCCGGATGAGGAATGCTTTGACGAGCTGGTGGCGCAGTCCACCGGCGCGGCGCCGATCTTCGGCGTGACCGGCGGCGTGATGGAGGCGGCGCTGCGCACCGCCGCCGACGTGCTGGAAAACCGCTCCGTGGAGAACGTGGAATACCACGAGGTTCGCGGGCTGGCGGGCATCAAGGAAGCGACCTTCACGCTGGGCGGCAAGGAGCTGAAGGTGGCCGTGGCCAACAGCACCGGCGCGGCGAAGGAGCTGATTCAGCGCATCAAGGCGGGCGACGCGAGCTATGCGTTCGTGGAGGTCATGGCCTGCCCGGGCGGCTGCGTCAACGGCGGCGGCCAGCCGATCGTTTCGGCGTACAAGCGCATGGACGTCGATCCGCGCGCGGCGCGCGCGGCGGGGCTGTATGCCGAGGATGAATCCAAGACGATCCGCAAGTCCCACGAAAACCCGGATATCCAGAAGCTCTATGCGGAGTTCCTGGGCGAGCCGAACGGCCATCTGGCGCATAAGCTGCTGCACACCGAATACATCGACCGCAGCGACGGCTAAGCCTAACCGAAGCGAAAAACCGCATACACGTCACGAAGGGTCCCGGCAGAGCGAGACCCTTCGTTTTGTTTATCTTTCATTTACAGAAAGGGCTATTCTCCCCCCGAAGGGGGGAGAATGGCTTTTTGTCTGCAGCTTGTTGACATAAGCCGTTTTATTCTTCCTTCACCGCCTGAAAATAGAAAACCCCGCTGTCAAAATCCCCGTTCAACTCCGCGCTCAGCCCCAGATACATCAGCGTCCTTCCCGCATAGGTTTTGCCTGTCTCTACGCAGAAATATCGAGCGTCCTCCCTCAGGGCGCGAAGCCTCACCCGCGGAATCACCTCGCCGCACTTTCGGCTGTGCATGAACAAAAAGAGCACCGCTTCGTTTTGATCCTTGGAAACGTACTCGGTCGCCGCGACATTGCCGCCGGACGGGCGCTGCAAGCGGTACAAATCGCCGTTTTGAACGACATGCCGCCACGTCTTATACCGCGCGATTTCCGCCGTAAACAGCGCCATTTCCTCGTCGCTCAGCTTCGATATATCCGCGCCGACGCCCAGCGTGCCGCACATCGCCGCGTGGAATTTATAGCGCCAATCCGCCCGCCCGCGCCGCCGTCCGTCCGCGGGCGTGTCCGTCACCCAGCAGCTCATCATCATCGGCGCATACATCAGCGTATACCCCTCCTGAATGAACAGCCGGTCAAACGGATCCGTGTTGTCGCTGACCCAGAATTGCGCCGTCCGCTTCGCCATGCCTAAATCCACGCGCGCGCCGCCGCCGCTGCATGCCTCGATATCCACATCGGGGAACTCTTTTTCCAGCGCGTCCAGGATTCGGTAGAGCGCCAGAACATGCCGCTCCCGCGCGAAGGGCGTCAGGCTTTCGCATACGTCGGTCATCGCGCGATTCATGTCCCATTTCAGATAGCGGATCGCGTATGTGTTCAGCAGGCCGCGCAGCATGTCGAGCGCGAATCGCTCAACCTCCGGCTTTCCGAAATCGAGCAGATACTGGTTTCTCTGCGTCAGCGGTTCGCGGCCGTCCAGTTTGTGAATCCAATCCGGGTGCGCGCGGTACAAATCGCTGTCCGGGTTGACCGATTCCGGTTCGACCCACAGGCCGAAATCCATGCCCAGCGCGTGCACACGGTCGATCAGCTCCTCCAGACCGTTCGGAAACTTCTCCGGGTTGACCGTCCAGTCGCCCAGCCCCGCCCGGTCGGAATGGCGCGCGCCAAACCAGCCGTCGTCCACCACGAAAAGCTCCACGCCCATCCTCGCCGCGCGTTCCGCCAGCCGCATCTGCGCGTCCGCCCGCACGTCGAACTGCGTCGCTTCCCATGAATTATAGAGCACGCGGCGCGGCGGCCTGTTCGGTTTGAGATGGTCGCGCTCGAAATCGTGCATCCTTCTGCTCAGCGCGCCCATGCCTTCCGCGCTCATGCACAGAACCATCGGCGGCGTTTCAAAGCATTCGCCGCGCCCCATCGGGCAGACGAGATCCGCGTCGTTCAGCCCTGCCGTGATGCGGTGATTGCCAAACACCGTGGACGACGCCGTGATCTGCCAGCATCCGCTCCACCCGAGCGCCACGCCGTAGGCCTCGCCCGTCTCCTCGTCCTCGCTGTTTGCCGCGATGAGGAACGGGTTCATGTGCGGGCCGGACATGCCACGCACGGATTGCAGCCGCAGTTCCCCTTCTTCCAGCTTGGCCGTGCGCCGCCTGAATTCTCCCGCCCACGCGCCGACGACATAGTGCGCCGTCCACGGCTTCGCCTCGTGCGGCAGGAGACACGCGCCGCTGTCCATGCGCGTCAGCCTGATCGGCGCGTTCGCCGTCAGCCTTGCGTGCTTCTGAATCACATCGCAATCCTCAAACACGCGGTATATCAGGCAAACCTCCATGGCGCTTACCTCGTCCGCCAGCGTGATTTCCGCCTGCTGACCCTGAACGCGCACGTCCTTCGTCCGCAGATTCAGCGGCACGTCGGCTTTCAGCGATACGTTTTCAAACGTCCGCCCGTCAAAGGCCGGGTATTCCATCCGCTCCCGCCACAGCTCCGTGTCAAAGGAGCTATGGCCGCCGAGCGGTTCAAACATGTCCGCATCTTCCGGCGCAATCTTCCTGCCCCAGTGCAGGCAGACCGGCGCGGGATAGGCAAGGCCGATCCAATACGACGTTCGTTCCGTTTCCAAAATGAGAAGATTCTGCTTTTCCAGATAGCGGATCATGTTCTTTTCCTCCTTCGTCCGTCTCCAAACGGCAGAATACGGGTTCGGTTGTTCTTTATTTCTTCTCCGCGCCCCGGCCGTTCTCCTTTTCGCCGGCCGCATCTAAAAACAGCGGCGGGGATTGTGCTTCCCCAAAAAAATCGACCGCCGATTTTTCCACCGTTTTTTTCAGATAATTCGCCGCAAATTCTTGCCTTTCGGCCGAATATTCATATATAATAATGCTGTGTCAAGCATACAGTCGCCGAGATGAAACCATCGCAAGCGCGCTGAGGCTCGGCGTTGCAGAAGGAAAAGAACAAATCGTGTGCCGGGTTCGAAAGAAAAGGGGGAAACCGGATGAAAAAGTCGCTGAAAGTTACGCTGCTCTTGCTCTGCGGAATCGTGGCGGTGCTTCTGGCCGCCGTGCTCGTGTTTGTCGGGATCTACTTCACGCGCATACAGACGATGAACAGCATCGAAAAGCTCTCTGATTATGACGACGGCTACAACCTCTACCGCATGGAGGTCAAATACGATTACAGCCTTGACGACGTCATCAACTACGGCATCAAGGATAATCAGACGATGATCGACGCCATTTTGAAGGATGCGCTGCCGCTCCTTCCGGTGAAAATCGAGGCGCCCAGCTTCGGCTGCACGGCGTTCACGCTGACGGACGCCGACGGCGATGTGCACATGGGGCGCAATTACGATTTCAAAAACAACACCTCGGCGATGCTCGTCTACTGCGCGCCGAAAAACGGCTATCGATCTGTGGCCACGGCGGCGCTGGACAATGTTTCCGCAAACGCGCCGGATGAGAGCACCAAAATGAAGCTGGCCAGCCTGACCGCGCCGTATATCTGCCTTGACGGCCTCAATGAAAAGGGCGTATCCATCGCCGTGCTGACGCTGGACAGCGACCCGGTTCACCAGAGCACCGGCAAGCCCGCTATCGCCACCACCCTCGCCATCCGCCTTGTGCTGGATCGCGCGGCGAGCACGGAAGAGGCGGTGGAGCTGCTCCGCGGCTACGACATGTTCGCTTCCAGCGGGCGGGATTACCACTTCTACATCACCGACGCGACGGGCGACGGCCGGGTAGTCGAATACGACTGCGAAAGCGAAACGCGGGAGCTTGTGGCGCTGCCCATCAACGCCATCACCAACTTCTACGGAATCTACAAGGACAAGGTGCTCCCCAACCAGAAAAACGGCATCTACGGCCATGGCCGGGAGCGTTACGACGCTGTGCTGGAAGTCTTTGACCAGCAGAAGGACAGCCCCTCCAACGATACCGTGTGGGCGGCGCTGAAAGCCGCCTCGCAGGAACCGAACCCCGAAAGCATCACCAGCAATACGCAGTGGTCGATCGCCTACAACAACACCGACCTGACCGCCGAAATCATCATTCGCCGCCACTGGGAGGATATGACGCGCTATAGCCTGACGGCGGGCGCGGCGAAGTAACGCCGTTTGCCGCAAAAGAGGGCTGAGTCCGCCTGACTTTTCACCGAAGTCTGCGAAGCGTCAAAGCCTTGCCTGCGCGGATGATTTATGTCAAACGAGTGAACGGGCGCATCCCTTCGGATGTTCCCGTTCACTCGTTTATTTTGCCTCTGTTCGTTTGAATTTCACGTTCTGTTCTCTTTCATCTCTTCCACGACTGGGTGGGCATCATAATCGTTCCGTCTTTTCCGACGACCTCCATCAGCGCCTCGATCACGGTCTGCGCGCCGCCGCAGACGTAGCCCATCCGTTTCAGGGACGTATGCACCATCACGGTATCGCCCTTTTCCAGACCGACTTCCCGTAATTTTTGGACGATTTCTTCTTTGAGAATCACACGCATCTCGGTATCCCTCCCCAAAACTCAATCCGCTCTTTTTCCCGCGTGCCAAATCGAATGGATAGGCCGGGTTCGTCCGAATTATTCCAGCTTGAACACGCCCTGCGGGTCATAGGCGCTCCCGCTTTCGTCAATCTCAATGCCGTAATGATCGTATATCGTTCCGGCAGCGTCCATGTCAATCCAGCGGCGGTTGAAGTCCGCCTCCCGCATCAGGCCGTAACCGACGCACGCCGGATCGTTGAAATAAAACACATTGCCGTCGATCTTCTTCTGATAACCGACGCAGATGACCCAGTGCCCCTCCGCCAGATACGTATCTGCGTCGCTCGGGTCTTGGGTGTTGTATCCGTCCGCGCCCCATGCCTGAATGCAGACCAGCACGGGATGCCCCCGATCCAGCGCGGCGATCAGGTCATCCGTCGTTCGCTTTTCCCGCGCGATGACCCGCACATCGTTTTCCTCAAAAAAGGCGAGGATCGCGTCCGGAGACGTTCCGGCTTCCTCGGTTGTTCCAAGCGCTTCCTCATAGGCGGTCAGGTTCAAATCCGCCTGATAAGGCTCAAGCCAGTTCATCAGCATTTGGACGCACGTGGTTCCGCAGGTGTAGCCGCCGTATTGGCGCAAATTCGGAATGTCAATCAAAACGTTGGCGTCCTGCGTTCTGCCTGCGTAGAGGCTTTGAGGGGATGCGTCCGCCTCCTCTTTCCCGGCGCAGGGGAGCGCACACAGACACAGCGCGCCGACCAAGGCGGCCGACGCAAGGATTCCATAGCGTTTCTTCATGGTGCACCTCCAACATTGTACAACAAAAGCGGGGACAAAAACACCCCTGCATGAATGAGGGAGAAGGGGGAGTTGATGCGGGCATAGCCCGCTTTCTTGTTTAGTTTTCAGCCGTATCGACCCGGAAGCCGTACTCGCGCAGAATTTCCGGCGCGATCTCGCGGTTCAGCTCGTTATCCTCTACCACCAGTGCCTTCAAGCCTTCCGGCTCGGTGATCTTTTCTACCGGACGGTGCTCCGCCTGTGTGCGCATGGGCAAGCAGATGATAAATTCGGTACCCTCGCCCTGCGCCGTCTGCACTTTGATGGTGCCGCCCATCATATCCACGATGTTTTTGGTAATCGCCATACCAAGACCGGTGCCCTGGATTCTCAATACCGCAAAAAAGCTTTATAAAGCCTTTGAAAAGGCACAGGCACAGCACAACAATAACATGTAGATATTTTATCACGATAGTGACAGGTTTTCAACAAAATATTGCTTTGAAGCAGAGTCGCTGCCTGACCGTTGCCCAGCCTGCGGCAAAGCGGTCTATCAGAGCAGACCTGCCATTCGTTCGGCAACCCAAAAGAAGTGCGGAATCTTTTACGAACCAGGGATGAGGAATGGGAATAAGCCGACTGACGGCCTTCTGTGGTATCCACGGAGGGCAGTTTTTGACACTTCGCATCAAAAGCGTCCTTGCGCTCTCCGAGGGGGAAAACGGGGGGCACGACGCGGGCTGGGCACGCTCCCGATGGCGTACCGCCCTCACGACAGGAACAGGAGCGTGTTACGCTCCTGTCAGCGGCGGAGAACGAACGGATTCACCAACGGAAGTCGGCAGGCATCCCGATGCTTTCGAGGTAACGCTGCCGCGCCTGTTCGCGTTCGGCTTCGGTTGCGGCGGTTTTGTATTGGGTGAAGCGTTCATGGCAGATCATCGCATCGAGCTTTCGGGAAAGTTCCCGGCGAATGGATTGTTGCAGAGAGAACGCATATGAATGACATGATGAACCAAAACGCTTGCAATGATAAGGCGAAACGTATATAATGATGGTAACGTGGAAAGGAGGGATTCCTGTGGGAAAAAGCAGTACAGATACTTGTTGTCTGACGTTGCCTTTGAAATTGGAAAAATGGCAGGAAGACCGACTTGCCAAAAGATTTGAAATTGCTCGGCAGATTTACAATACGATGGTTCGTGCGGAATTGAAAAAGCTGGAGCGAGTAAAGCAACTGCCGGAATACAGAAAGAACCAGAAAGAAATTCAGGCACTAGATGAGAAAAACTCGGCAGATAGGGCAAGGCTGAAGGAACTGCGTGCAAACCAGAATAGGATTCTGCAAAAGCAGGGTTTTACAGAATACGGCTTTAAGTCGGACAGCAAGGATTATTACAAGCATTTTATAGAGAACATCGGATCGAGCGTTGCAACGCATGGTATTGCACCTCAGGTTTGGAATGCCTTTGATAAAATGCTGTTTCAAAAAGACGGAAAGGTTGTCCATTTTAAGCGGTATGGCGATGTTCATTCGCTAAAAGGAGGCTCTGTTGCCCATAAAAGCGGCGGTACGGAAATCATGTTCCGCAAAACCTATATCGAGTGGAAGGGATTAAAATTACCGCTGAAACTGTCGCCCAACAATGCCTATGAAGCGGAGATGCTCTCCTACCGTGTGAAATATGTTCGGATTTTGCGCACACGAGGAAAGACAAAAGACCGCTGGTATGCGCAGCTCTCCTTGGAAGGAAAACCGGCGGTAAAGTATGATTCAAGCACCGGAAAGCCCGTGCATCCTGTCGGAAGGGGAGCGGTTGGACTCGATATTGGACCGCAAACGCTGGCATATGCTGCGGCAAATGAGGCAAACCTCGTAGAATTGGCAGATCAGGTACAAAATATCGAGCAAGAAAAGCGCAGACTCCAGAGAAAGCTGGATCGCAGCAGAAGAGCGACCAATCCGGACAATTACAATGAAAACGGCACAATCCGGCGAGGCGTCAAATTGACTCACAACAAATCCAAGCGGTATTGTAAATTGCAGAAGGAATTAAGCTGGATTCAGCATTGTCAGGCTGAAACCCGAAAACGGCAGCATATAGCGCTGGCAAACCATCTGCTTTCGCTCGGAGATTGCTTTTATGTCGAACCCATGGCATGGCCGTCGCTGACCCATCGGGTGAAAAAGACAGAGGTTTCCGAAAAAACGGGAAGGATTAAGCGGAAGAAGCGGTTCGGCAAATCCGTAGCCAATAAAGCGCCGGCTTCACTGATTGGCATTTTAAAGCTGAAATGCATCTCTCTCGGGCTTACCGGAGTGGTGGAAGTTCCGATGCTGCTCAAAGCCAGTCAGTATAATCATCAATCAAAAGATTATGCACCCAAATCACTTTCTCAGCGATGGAATGATATGCCGGATGGCAATCGAATCCAGCGCGATCTCTATTCAGCGTTTTTATTGCAACATTACGATTCCCAATCAGAAAGCTTTGACCAGGAAACCCTTGAACGAGATTATCCGCAATTTGTGCGGCTTCATAACCAAACGATTCAACGATTGTCCGCACTGCCGAAGACCCCATCCAGCATGGGGATTCGGCGAAGCGTAAGCTAACAGACTTTTTCGGTGAGGTTCGCACCGAAAACCGGTCGATTGTCCGTCCGAGACTGTCGATAATGGCAATATAGATTGCCTTGACAGTAGAAGAGCATGGGAAAATAGTCAGCGCGGATGCTGCTTTTGCGGCATCTGAAAAGCTATCTACCAGCTCACAGCATATTGCGTGGATTTGTGGCATTGCATCTGTGCGATTTTGCTGATGCAATCCGTGCGGGATGTGCTGAGGCAAAGCCGATCAGGTTCTCGGGCTTTGCGGCGGCCACTCCGGATGCAATCCGTGCGGGATGTGCTGAGGCAAAGACATTCTCTTTATCTTCGTGCTATTAGGTGTTATAGATGCAATCCGTGTGGGATGTGCTGAGACAAAGGAGTTCGCCGAACACGTCGTCCCGGTCGCGCCGCGATGCAATCCGTGCGGGATGTTCCGAAACGAACGGAAGGTCGTTGTATTCAAACGATCATGCGCAGAACAATGAAGTAAATAGAAAAGAGAGCTAACCGATTCAATCATCGAATCAGATAGCTCTCTTTTATGAATAATGAAAACTGTTGTCCAATCGTTGCCACAAGCGGGAACGACACTCGAAAAACGCAGCTATTGCGTCGCTTTTCGGAGGGCGTATCTTATTCCCACTCGGCAAAGGGAATTATTTTCTAAACATATTTGTTTAGAAAATCAGCGGATTTTGACCGATTTTTGTGGAAAATCGGTTCGTTTATCCTGAAAATGAAATTGTTTTGGTAGCGGAAAAGTAGCGTGTCAAATTGACCTCGAAAATGGGGGCAATTTGAGGGGGTCTCTATGCGTCCATTGTACCGGGAGACAGCACGAATGTCAAGCCAAAAGATGAAGGACGAGCGAAAAAGTTGTTACCGCGTATGACGAGTCACAAAAGAAACGAAAGTTTCTATACGGACATTTATACGGACGTTTATCGGGACTTCTTGGACACGACCCAGCGTCCGGCCTTGTTGGAACCCTCGCGATGAAGCCTGTTTTGCGCCTTCAAAGATGCAATCAGACGGCGAATTTGACGATCGCTCAGACCGAGATGCTCCGCCATGACGGGAATGGTCATGCGCGGATCGGACTTGAGCAGAACGAGCAGTTGATCTTCCGGCGACTTGATATGCTGCTTCACATAGACGTTTTTCAGCGCTTCAAGAATCATTTCGAGCATGAACTCGATGAATACGGTTGCGCTACCCTGTGTGTTGGCGGCGTTCAAGGCGGCATAATAGTCAGCTTGATGCTCCAGAATCAAGGATTCAATCGGCAGATAGGTGAAGATAGGCTCCCATTTGCGCAGAATCAGCGTTTGCCAAAGTCGCCCTGTTCTGCCGTTTCCATCTGCAAAAGGATGGATGAACTCAAACTCATAATGAAAGACGCAGGAAGCGACGAGCGGATGCGCAGTCGTGTTTCGCAGCCATTCAAAGAGCTGCTGCATGGCTTCCGGGACATATTGGGCGGGCGTACCGGCATGAATGAGCTGATCCCCTGCATAAACGCCGACACCCGTATTGCGGAACGTACCTGCGCCCATGACGAGCCCATCCATCATAACGCGATGAACCTTGAGCAGATCGTCGATGGAGTACGGATGGAGCGTCGGAAGCAAATCATAAGCCCGAAAAGCATTCTGCACTTCCCACACTTCCTGCTGCGGGGCGAAAACGCGCTTACCGTTCAGCAGTGCAGTCACCTGATCGAGCGTCAGGCTGTTATGCTCAATCGCCAGCGAAGAATGAACAGAACGGATACGGTTGGCACGATGCAGCTGCGGCTGAGCAGACAGATTGCCGCGTACCGTGATTTCCTTGACCGTCGCGGCAATTTCGGTGGAAAGGCGGAGGATTGCGTCCGTCAGTTGATAGGGTGGGGTATAGGCACACATTGTTGGATACCTCTGAGAGATAGATTTATGTTCGTAGATAATGAGTTTATGGAAATGAGAGCTAGCTGTACCTATTCTTATTCCTGAATATTTGAGTATCTAACAGCTTCATCTATTTTGTACATCAGCATACTTGCAAAGACTAGCTGGCGCATTGATTCGTCGGCAGAGATTGTAATGTTTGCGTGTGCTTTAGGATTGCGCAAAGCCGACATTGCTCCTGATAGCATTTCCATGTACCCTTTTTGAATGTTGAATCCAGTATCGTTGGATTGGTCACATATCTCAATGATAGGAGTTTTTGCAGAAAAGACTGTTTTCATTACGGTATCTCCGTCAGGAGCTTTTTCCTGAGAATGTACGATGGAAAACAGTTTTTTAACGCGGTCGTTGATTTCGATAAAAGCATCACAAGCGGCATCTGAATAATGCCCATCTAAATATAAACGCTTAGATACTTTTTCGATACGCGGATGGATCAATCCCCAAACGTGATTTGCTGGTTGGGTATCTGCTCTGAGTAAAGCTATCAGAATTTCAAAAATTCGTCCCCAAATCGCTGGATTTGTAAAACCATATCCAGTAAACAGGCGATCTTTTAACGTAAATAGCTCGTCGCTGAAAAAAGGGTATTCGCGGGCAATATCTTGAGAAATATGAATCAATGTATTTTTGACATTTGTGATGTCGCTAGGGGAAATTCGCAGGGAGGACCAATTATATTGAGAATCTAAATTGGTCATCCAATTTAAAAGATGCTGAATCATAGGAATATTCATGTTTAACTTCCCCCCTTTTGGAATGTAAATGCAGAAGCGATTCAATTTTACAACTTCTTCATCAATTCCATAAACTCCCTAACCGGATACGCGCCTTCAAATCCGGTATTATTTTCGTCAAACACCATATAGTAGCGGTACTTTGCGCCCGCCATATCTGCCCATTTACGACCGAGCTGCAATTTGATACGGCTGTCGCTGTTGTCACGGTCATCGCCCTTGGTTTCGACGAGAACGATTTTACCGCTGTTTGTAGCGACGATGAAATCCGGGTAGTGGTTGATAAACCCGTTGAGAACAAAGCTGGCTTTATTGCTGTCGATGACGCGGTGCCACCAGCGAACATTGGGCAGACCGGCGATTTCGCTGATAACGCGATGCTCGAAATTGTTGACGTCGGCTTCCTGCTCGTAGAGCGATTTGTTGATGGGAAGCATGGTGGACGTCGGAGAGATGGATTTCGGAAAACGGTATTGAGGTTCAACGATGATTTCTCCGGATTCGATTTTTGCGATGAACTGGTTTTCCCGATAGTCATCGATCATGCCGTTGATTTTCGATTTGATGGCGTCGGCATAGAGGAAGGGATTGGATTCCATGCATGCCAGATCGTCGGAACTCATCGGCTCGACGATGCGTTCGATATACTTCTTCAAATCGCTTGCACCGACCGAATCCATGCGATTCAGTTGAGCGTAGAGCAAATCACGACACATCTCCTTCTTCTTATCCGGCGGATAGCTCTGAATCAGAAGCGTGTACGCCTGCACGGATTTTTCGGAAAGGGGAATATAGCGGGGCAGACCTTTGTTGCTGTCCAGATCAAGCATGGTTACGTTGTTCTGGGACGGGCTGAATGTGATCTGCGTATCCTTATCGGCGAGTGTGAAGCCGTCTGCAAGGGATTCCTTGGTGACGGGCTGATGATCGTGATCGAACAGCAGGGAAGCACCGATATCTTCCATGAATATAGGCAGGCGCAAATCAAGCACATCCGCATATTCAGGCTGCATTTCGTAAAATTTGCGCATATCATTGCCTCCAGTCAGGGGAATACCTGCTTCTTCCGCTTGTCTGATTTCTTCGTCAAACGCTGCGCCGCGCTGTTCAGCCTCATCCATCATTTGGGAAATCGCGGTGGAAGCGGTTGCCATTGCATCTGGGTTTTGCACTTGAGCTTGAAAACGCTCACGAAGAGCCTGCGTATCAAAGCCGAGGAACTCCTCTTGATCGTCCGACAGATTCTGCGGCGGAATGTCCTCGACGGTCTGCTGCACGGGCGGCGCAACGGGCTCTTCGGGCGCGTCCTCGCCGATTCGATAATCCTTTTCGGAGAAACCGGCGCGATTCAGTCCCTTCACAACGCTTTCGACCGTTTCGCGGAAATCGGCAGAGCAGGTCATGACATATGCCATGTTCAGTAGCGGACGGGCGTGTTTATGGGCATAGGGCAGGCGGAGGACACGACCGACGATCTGCTCGACATCGACTTTAGAAGTACGGTTCGCCAGCGTTGCCAGAATATAGGCGAACGAACAATCCCAGCCCTCTTTCAGCGCGTTGACAGTGATGATATAGCGAATCGGGCAGGAAGGAGAAAGCAACCTGACGTTTTTTAGCTCGTTGATCTCGGAGGTTTTGATGGCGATTTGCTCCTTCGGCACGCCGATTTTAATCAATTCATTTCGGAGCTGCTCAAACGTCGTGGCACTGTCCTTGCCTTTGGGTTGAGCCTGAAAAAGAACGATCGGGCGAACGTATGAACCGGTCTGCTCGGCTTCGAGTCGAGCTTCCTTTTCAAGGCTGGATTGAAGCTGAAGCGCGTCAAGCAGCACGTCCGACTTGGTACGCCGATTATAGATGATAACCGGCAGCTTAACCATGTTTTCTTTTTTGAGTTCGCGTGCGTCCACGATGGAGATGATGTTGCTGTTGCTCTTGGGCGTGGCGGTCAAATCCAGCACGAAGGAAGGATTCAGATTGTGCAGCATCTCGACGCTCAAATCACTTTGGGCGTTGTGGCTTTCATCGACGATGACGACAGGGGAGAGCTGATTGATGACCTGAATCAGCGCGGTTTCATCGACGCTGGGAACGAGCGCGTCCCGATCTGTATAGTGCGCGACGAACGGCGCGAGGTTGCCGTTCTCCTGATAAATCTTGCGCCCTTCTTTGCGTGTGATTCTCAACGAATCGTAGGTCAGAACGAAGATGGAGAGATTCTCCCGCACGCTGGACGGGGAAAGCGCCTGCCCGTTCAGCGCCTGCGTACCGTCGTAGACCTCGACGCGCGCGCCGAAATCGAAGTTGATTTGCTGGCGATAAGGGTCTTGCGGATCGCGAAGGTGGGCGATGGTTTGTTCCAGAATCGCGGTGGAGGGAACGAGCCACACGACGGCTTTGGTATTCAATGCGCCTATGCCGTCAAAGATGTGCTTGATGGAAGCGCACGCCAAAAGCGTCTTTCCGCCGCCCGTCGGCACCTTGAAGCAGACATGGGGCACGCCGGACAGCACGTCGTTATATGGCGGCAGGGTATTGTGTCCCAAGCCGATGGAGATACCGAGTGTATGCCAGTGTTCGTTATAGGCTGTATTCAGGTTTTTTGTGCTGTTCAGAAGGGAGATATACGCATCCAATTCGTGAAGGACGCGCTTTTGATAATTCTTGAGTTCCATGCTGCCCCTCCTTTACAGCGCCGCGATATCGCGCGGGATTTTCTTAAACGTGATATGGAAACGCGCCATGTCCTCGGCGCTCAGCGTATTGGAATCCGCATAAATCAGATAGCCTTCCGCACGGGTTTGAATGGTTTGCAGGAAAGCGCGGTTGAGCGTCGTCATTCGATTCGCTTCATAATAGAAATAGTAGGCGTGGTTTTCGTGTACGCCAAGCAGGTATTTTTCGTTTTCGGATGTGGCAGGAAGGGCGCATCGGGTTTCCGTATAGTAGACGTATGCGCGGATTTTCTCCTCAGCGGCGTTCGGATTGAGCATTCCGTTGATGAGCAGCGCATCGCCCAGCTCATAGAAGCTGAAACCGCCGCCCGTTCCTTCTACGGCTTTGTTGCCCTCGCCGTAACCGTTGATGACACGGCGCACACGTTCGGCGGTGATGTTTTCGGCGTAGTCGCCCATTTCGACGAGGATGAATTTGCGATGACCGCCATCCCGCTTGTTCATGTTGAGGACGGCGTGGGCGGTGGTGCCGGAACCGGCGAAGGAGTCGAGGATGATGCTGTCAGGGTCGGAGGCGATTTTGAGAATGCGTTCAATCAGACGAACTGGCTTGGGATAATCAAAAACTGCTTTCCCCAGGATGGTTGCTAACTCTTGCGTAGCAATTTGTGTGTATCCAACTTCCGAATTTGTCCACCAAGTCCATGTACCACGGCCTTCTCTTTCAGAGAGATATGTTTTCCTGCGAGGCACTCCGTTTCCATCTGCACCAAACCACATTCGACCCTCTGAGAGCAATCGTTGATAAACTTCTTCGATGTTGCACCAGCAACGCCCTTTGGGTGGAAGTACAGTTTTCCCTGTGGGGGTGGTTATTGGATACATCTGATTAGGCCGATAGCCAGGCGCAGTAAAGGGAGAAGAAATCCAAGGGCCTCTTGGATCATTATCGGGATTGACATATGCTTCAGCATCCTTGCCTTCCAGCGGAAGTAACCTAAGCCCCAAGTTTTGATCGGGATTCTTTGTATATATCAGTATGTATTCGTGACCGCTGCTGAGCTTTTTTCTTGCATCGGGAGAAGTGCGCTTCTGCCAAACAATTGTCTCCGAATAGTTACCGAATATTTCATCACAAATCAGTTTGAGGTTTGCGTATTCTGTATCATCAATGCTGATGAAAATGACCCCATCCTCCGCCAACAGCTTTTGCAGTAGCTTGAGCCGCGGATACATCATGCAAAGCCACTTGTCGTGGCGGCTCAAATCCTCGCCCTCTGCGCCGACAACCTTCCCCAGCCATGCCTTGATATGCGGATCGTTGACATTGTCGTTGTACACCCATTTTTCGTTGCCCGTGTTATACGGCGGATCAATATAGATGCACTTCACCCGTCCCTCGTATATCGGCAACAGCGCTTTGAGCGCATCCAGATTATCGCCGTGGATAATCATGTTGCCGTCGTCGTCCCCGCCGTTCGGTGCAAAGGTGTATTGCTTTTCCAGCGTGCGGAACGGCACATCGAGGTGATGATTGACGACTTTATCTTTTCCGATCCAGTTAAGGGTTGGCATGGGCGGTGTCCTCCTGAGCGATATATGATTAATAAGAAATGTTTATACATACATTAAATGCTATTTAACATTTTAGCATGATATGCTACACTTCGCAAGTTTATGCGTATAAAAGAGTCCGTCCTCGCTGCTTTGCCAACGAAAAAAGACTTTATTCCATTACTGCACAACCACTTTCATACTAGACTTGATATATTACTGCTGATTTTAGGGCGCAATTTAGGAAAGAGAAGAATAAAAAGTGACTATCAAAAATAAACTATAAGTATGCAGTGGGTCAGATTCGAACAACGAACCATGGTCGTAGGGGAGCAAGAAAGTTCGCTTGAAAAAGAACATTATAACATGATATAATGTGATATAAAAATGTGAAGGGACGTGGATGTATGAGCAGCGATTTCTTTCAAGAGCAGCGTGAACAGTCATTGATTAAAGCTAGGATTGTATCAAAATATTTTTCAGCGTGGGCCAACGTCATCCTTGCAACACAAAAGAGATATACGGACTATGTTCAAAAAATGGCGTATGTCGATTTGTTTGCTGGTCCAGGAAGATATGATGATCAGAGTAAGTCCACTCCTATTTTGGTATTGGAAACAATTCTATCAAATCCAGAACTGGCGAATCGAGTTGCTACTCTTTTTAACGATAAGGATAAAGATAATGTTGAAAGTTTGAAAAAAGCTATTGCCGGATTAGAAGGGATTGAAAGACTCAGATATAAACCTGATTATTATAATGAAGAAGTTGGAGAACAGATAGTTTCTTTGTTTGGTAAGAAAAATGTTCCTACGTTCTTTTTCGTCGATCCATGGGGATATAAAGGACTTTCATTAAAATTAGTATCCTCGATTATCAAGGATTGGGGATGTGACTGTGTATTCTTTTTCAATTATAATAGAGTAAACATGGGTGTGAATAATGATAGCGTGAAGACCCACATGGTTTCTTTGTTTGGAGAAGAACGCCTACGTAGATTGCAGAAAGAATGTGAAGGAAAACATTCCGATGAGCGGGAAATAATTGTTATTCAGGCACTCTGCGATTCGTTAAAACGCAATGGAAGTAACTATGTTCTCCCGTTTAGATTTAGAAATGATAAAGGAACAAGGACAAGTCATCATTTGATTTTTCTTAGCAAAAATTTCCGTGGATATGATATCATGAAAGAAATTATGTATAAGGAAAGCTCAGATAAGACGGGAAATGTGGCTTCATTTGAATATAATCCTCAGAATTTTAACTATAAACAAGGATCGGTATTTGATTTGCTTTCCAGACCGCTTGACCAGCTTGAAGGAATGCTGATAGAAAAGTATGCAGGCAGAACTATCGCTTTTAAGCAACTGTATGAGGAGCATAGTGTAGATACACCGTTCATTAAGAAAAATTATAAAGAAGTATTAAGCGGACTTTGTGATGCTGGGAAAATTTCTGCGATGAATTGCAAAACGAAAAAGCCGCCGAGAAAAGGAACATTCTCCGATGATATGATAATCACATTTAAGGGAAATAATGAATATGTCAAAAATTGAATGGACAGAAAGAACTTGGAATCCGGTAACTGGATGTACAAAATATTCGTCTGGTTGTGTTCATTGTTATGCTGAAACAATGGCCAATCGTCTTAAAGCAATGGGAGTTTCTAAATATGCTAACGGTTTTATGCCTACAATGCATGAGGAAACAATTGATGAACCATTGAAATGGAAAAAATCGCACACGATATTTGTTTGTTCGATGGCAGACCTATTTCATGAATCTATTCCATTTGAATTTATTGATAGAGTAATGGATACCATTGTGAAAACACCGAGACACCGATATCAAATTCTTACTAAAAGAGCAAATAGAATGGCGGAATATTTTTCGTCACGAGATATTCCGAGGAATGCGTGGCTAGGAGTCACGGTTGAGGATCGAAAAGCGAAGGATAGAATCGACATTTTGAGAAATCTTAGAGCATCCATTCGTTTTTTATCGTGCGAGCCTCTTCTGGAAGATTTGGGTGTATTGAAACTGACAAATATAGACTGGATCATTGTTGGCGGAGAGAGTGGCGTTAATGCACGTCCGGTTTTACCAGAATGGATACAATCAATTCGAGAACAAGCCGAAGAAAATAATATTCCATTTTTTTTCAAACAATGGGGAACTTGGGGAGAAGATGGCATTAAGCGAAATAAAAAGGCAAACGGAAAACTGCTGGATGGAAAAATTTATCATAATATGCCAGAAATCCTTGATTGAAATAATAACGATTGATTTAATATGAACTTTGAATTCTATTATATTTTAGCATTTTAAGAATGGCAATAAAAACTCAGTTGTTCTTATGAATTTAATAAAGTAGTTTTGGGGTCATATTTTCTGTAAGAAGATGAATTTCATATATACAAGCGATTGAAATTATAAAATGTAACTGCTTATATTAAATAATCCGTTCGCGCTGATTTCTCAGCGAGAACAGATTTTTTATAAACTTTTCAGCTTAATCCTTATTTTCCAGCAACCTCATCGCCCTTTTCCGAACTTGTTCCTCCATGAGCTTGAGTCTCTTGGGCGGCAGATTATACCGTACATGCCGCTTAAACCGAAATCCCAGCAGCTTTCGGAGCTGTTCCCGGTTTTCGTCAGCCATGAAGCGTTTGGCAGTAGCGAAAAAGTCGTCGTATACGCACGGAACGAGCGTGTCGATGTATTGCTGAAATGCTTCTGCGCTTTCGTAATCCTCCGGCCCTGCCTGATTGAACAGAGAATTTCCGTGGTCAAAGAGCGGGGCGGGCGCGGCGATGGTGTTGGTTTTGTTGTCGATCATAAAGCCGAAATTGCCGTAGTGCCTGTCTGTGTTGCAGATCACAGCGTCAAACACCAGCATATCGCGGAAAGCCTTCTGGAACGGTTCGCCGAGTTTTTCATAATAGGCGGCAACCGCATCGAAACCGCCTCTTTGCACCAGATTGCCGATGGGCATATAGGCGTGGTCGATGTCGGTAAACAGCTCGCAGGTGGAACAGAGCCGACCTTTCCATTGCGACAGACCGTATGGAATCGCGTCAATCCCCATGGCGGCGGCGACCTGCGCGGCGTAGTATTCGCAATATGGCTCTGCGCCCGTGTTGTAGCCGCCGTCTGTGCCGCCCTTGTACAGCATGACTTTTCCGCTGATTCTGCGCCAGCACTTGGGCAGCATACCGTTTGTCGTAAATTCCGGGCTGGAAGCCAGCGACGAGCGGTTGCTGCTTCCATAGCCGGTGAAGGCGATGAGCGCCAGCACTTCGCTGAAGCGGTTTTCAAAGAGATTGTACTTTTCAAAGGTGCCTTCAAAGCCTTCTTCGACGACCCAATAGCTGTCATCCACGGAAAGCCCTTTGCAGAGCGCGAGAATCCCCATCGGGCGGTTAGCGTTCAATCCGCATTTTGCCAGAAGCCGATTGACGTAGGCGCGGTTGCGGGGAATGGTGCGGCGGCGCATCCAGCGGCTGATCCCTTCCGGCGACAGCTCCATATCCAGCGGCAGAAGATGCCTTTGATCTTCGTTGATCCAATGCACTTCGATTTCGGGCGTGCTGGAATCGTTGGTCGCGGAAAAACGCAGAAGCGGAATGTCATACTGCTTCAAAATAAGTTCCATATTGCCGCCTCCCTGTCCTTGTTTTTCTGATTCCTACTCTACCACGAATGGCGCGAACGTTCAAGATTTTTCAGAGTATAGATTATACGGGATGCAAAAAGAAAATCCGTCCCCGCCGACCACCCGACGGGAACGGATTTCCTTCTATTCAATTACCGCGTAACCGCTTTCAGATATTCCTCGCTTTTTCCGCTCATAACCAGCTCAACATACGCCAGCGGGTCGTTGTAGATGAGCCAATCCAGTTCGGAGCGCTGCTGCATGGTGTGCGCGACTGTGTCCTCGACGGTTGGCGTATAGATGGAAAGTACAAAGCCATCTTCATATTCGACATCCACGCAGGCGGTGTCGATGTTGAACTGGCAGGATATAATTCTTCTCATAGCGATTCCTCCTTGTGTTTCGGTTGTTCCTTCGGTGTTTCTTTCAGCAGCTTTTGCAGAACATCGTTCCCGATTCTGCCAACCAGCGCATCCAGCTTGCCTTTGTCCTTTTTCAGTTCCCGATTTTCCATTTGCAGCCTGACCATTTCGTGAGTATGGTTCCAGTTTGCCGATTTGAAAGCGGTATTCTCCTTTTCGAGCTTCTGCACCCTGGCTTTCAGTTCGGTGTTTTCCCGAAAGAGCGAACGGGCGTATTTCAGGAGCTTTCCGAGAATCGGAAGCGCCTTTTTCTCCCGAAACGCCTTGCCGGATTCCAGCATTCCGGCTTCCGGAAGCAGCCGTTCGGGATCGTCGTATTTCCGGACAAATTTCTCGGTATTCTTGAGAATCGGCGCGATATCGTCGAGCTGTTCCTGCTTTTCGGAAAGCGCAGTTGCAGCGACGGCCGTTTGTTCCTGTAAGGTGTCAATCTGATTTTCAAGCGCGGCGACTTCCTTGCTTCGTTCCTGCTTCTTATAATCCAGAACGGAGAGATGTTCCTCGTGCGTTCCTTTCTGCTCCCATTCGATATCATGCCGTGCCATGATGGAGGCAAGCACCTGCTTTTCGGATTCAATCCACTGGTTCAGCTCAGTGTGACTTTTTGTGCCGCCCATAAAGCCGAGTGCTTCCAACGCCTTTTTGAGCGACACACGGGTTTCGAGTCCGCGCTTGCTGCCGGTCGTGAACGGAATGAAATCAATATGAAGATGCGGCGTGGCTTCGTCCATGTGCAGGTGAGCAGAGAACACTCGCAGCGTCGGGTTGCGCTGCTGGAAGGACTGCATGTATTCGTCGAGCATCTGCCGGGCAAGCTGTCCGTTCTCGGATGTGGCGTTCATATCGTCCTTGTTGCCGATCTGGATGATGAGTTCTTCAAACAGCTTTTCCTGCTTTCCTGTGCGGATTTTCTCGTAGTAATCGTCAATCACGCGATCCCTGCGGGTCTGCTTTTCGTTGTAATGAGCCAGCGCGTCGTCAAACAGTTCGTGATAGACGGCTCGGATATCCTCATTGCGGTATTCGACGTTGAGCGGCGTTCGGCTGGAATCGACGTTCTCAGCGATGAATTGACGGCTGTTGTGTGACAATGAGCCTTTGCCGCGCATGGCGGAGATGGTTCTTTTCACGGAGCCTCCTTTCTTGTGCGGGGCTGGGTTGCCGGGGTTCTGTTACTCTTTCCAAGAGTAACGCAAAAGCACTTTTGACACTTCGCATCAAAAGCGCCCTTGCGCTCTCCGAGGGGGAACGGGGGTTACGACGCGGGTTGGGCGCGCTCCCGATGGCGTACCGCCCTCACGACAGGAACAGGAGCGTGTCACGCTCCTGTCAGCGGCGGAGAACGAACGGATTCACCAACGGAAGTCGGCGGGCATCCCGATGCTTTCGAGGTAACGCTGCCGCGCCTGCTCACGTTCGGCTTCGGTTGCGGCGGTTTTGTACTGGGTGAAGCGTTCATGGCAGAGCATCGCGTCGAGCTTTCGGGAAAGTTCCCGGCGAATGGCTTCCTCCGCGGATGGATTGTTATAGAGATGATAGAGGATTAAGTCGCAGAACAGATCCTGTGAAATCTGGACGTTTTTCATGTTTTTCTCCCTTCCGTGTCGCTCGTGACGCTCGTGTCGCTTTTTTAGACAATGAGCCAATGTGAAAAATAGCGTCACAAGCGACACGAGCGTCACGCTTTTGGTTTTTCAAGAGTAAGGATAACCAGCCGTCCAGAATGGAATCGAGTGTTTTCATACAAAATTCCATAATCATTGTATAAAAGATCGGCGTTGGCGTTTAGGTGCCGGGTCAGTACATGGGTGAGCAGAGGGACGTCCGCAAGCTGGGCGTGGAGTTCGGAAGGAGTGCCGCGCCATTCGGGAGAAAGCGGCGTGACCAGCTTGGAAACGGAAAGGAGAACGGGGTCTGGCGGCGTTCGCCAGACCTCAGTTTCCGCTTTAATGAGCTTCCAGACGCATTTTTCGTGATCGAATTGGAGCAGCAGCTCCTGATCCTGCTGGTCGCGTCCGACGACGCTCAACACAGCGTTGGTGTCGGTGCGCTTCTTCTTTTGCAGGATGAACGCACCGTCTGCCGCGCCCAATAGGCCGTTCGTGCCGGAGATCATGTCAAAGCTGTCCTCGGATTCCATTTTGCGCGTATGGTGGACGATGAGCAGGCAGAGGTTGTGCTTGTCGCCGAACGCCTTGAGCCGACCGACAATCTCATAATCGTTGGCGTAGTTGTATTTGTCGCTTCCGATTTCTCGAATCTTCTGTAAGGTGTCCACGATCATCAATCTGGTTTCTGGATGATGGGCAAGAAACGCTTCAAGCTGATCGAGCAGTCCGCCGCCAAGCGTCATGGACTGCGTCGTAAAATGCAGGTTTGGCGTATCCTCCGAGCCGAACATCTTGTACAGGCGTTTCTGGATGCGGGCGTAGTCATCCTCAAGGGCGAGATACAGCACTTCGCCCGGATGCACGTCGTGTTGCCACAAGGAAGTTCCCGTCGCGACATGATAGCTGAGCTGCGCCATGAAGAAGGATTTGCCGATTTTCGGCGCACCGACGAACAGGTAAGTTCCGGCGTAGAGCAGACCGTCGATGATGGCGGCTTTCGGGGGATAGGTCGTGTCGTAGAGTTCTGTCATGGAAAGCGTTTTGAGATTTCCGGTGTTCAGATTGTCTGTCCGGGATTTTTCTGTTATAATATTTTTGGTTTTCGAGCCATGCGATTGTTCCCCGGCTGCGCCAACAGCTGGAATCGGAGCAATCGCTTTTCTGTTTTCAATCATAAGTGTTCTCCTTCATGTCTTTCAGAATCAGAGTGATTTGATTCAGTATGTCGAGAAACTCCGGTGTGCAATCACCTGCCTTTTTAATCCGTTGCAGCTCTGCGCAGGATGCTTCAAGCTGGTTTTTAAGCGCTTTGTATACGCGCGGGTTGCCTTGAATGATGATGGTGTGTGAAGTCAGACAACGAATGATGTAATCCTGTTTCGTCATTCCGGACAGTTTGACGAACGTGTTAAGCTGTTCGTTTTCTTCGAGACTGACGCGAAAGGAAACAGTTTTGCTTCGCCAACGGTTGCAGCGATCTCTGTTTTTTGCGGACATGGAATCAGCTCCTTTCCAGATTCAGTTTGTCAGCCATCTCCAACTGCCTGGAAGGAAAAAGGTGTGCGTAGTTATAGGTGATGTCAATGCTTTCGTGACCGACACGATCCGCAATAGCAGTTGCGGAAAAGCCCATGTCGATGAGCAACGAGACATGCGAGTGTCGCAGATCATGGATGCGTATGCGCTTGATATTGGCTTCCTTTGCACCTCTGTCCATTTCGTGGTGGAGATAGCTTTTTGTGACGGCGAACATCCGATTGTTCGACTGGATATTGTAGAGCTGTTTCAGATAGTCCTGAATTTCATCAACGAGAAACTGCGGCATTTGGATGACACGGTTGCTCTTTTCGGTTTTGGGCGTGGTAATCAAGTCCTGTCCGTTCAGCCGCTGATAGGATTTTGTAATGGAAACGGTGCGTTTTTCAAAATCAAAGTCAGCAGGGGTAAGAGCCAGAAGTTCACCTTCACGAATACCGCACCAGTACAGCATTTCAAAGGCATAGAAAGATAACGGTTTATCCATCATGACTTCTGCAAACTTGAGATATTCCTCTTTTGTCCAGAATTGCATCTCGCGATTTTTCTTTTTGCCCATGCAGCCTGCTTTCTTACAGGGATTTTCCCGAAGCCCGTAATACTTTACGGCATGGTTGAAAATAGCGCTGAGCTGGCTGTGTATGGAGCGAAGATAGACAGGGGAATACTTTTCACCGCTTTTATTGGCGTGTTTCATCAGTTCATTTTGCCATGTGATAATCTGATGTGCAGTAATGTTATTCATTTTGAGCTTGCCAAAGTAGGGAAGCAGCTTTGTGCGGATGATATGTTCTTTGGATGCCCATGTGTTTTCTTTCAAACGGGTTTTCGTATCCTCCGCGTAACGGGATACAAAGCTCTCAAAGGTCATATCCAGATCGGCTGAAACTTTGTTAAGCTGTTCATGCTCCCAAGCCTGCGCTTCACGTTTGGTTTTGAAGCCGCGTTTCTGCGTCTGCTTTCGCTCGCCAGTCCAATCTGTATAGCGATAAATCACACGCCATGTGTTTGACTGCTTTTCTTTGTAAACAGCCATTAGGAACCTCCTCCTTCCTTTCTGTTGTAACAGAGTTTTTCGAGAAAATACGATCGGTTGACTCGACCGGAGATGGTCAGGTAACCCATCGCTTTCAGTTCGTCGTTAAGGCGCTGCACGATTTTATAGGCATAGGATTTAGATACGCCCAGCTCTCTGGCAACGTCATCAACGCGCATAAACGATTGTTCCATCATGAAATCACAACCTTTCTTTTTGTCATAAAACAAAACTGATTTGTTTAGTTTATCCTAATTATACTAATCAGAAACGCTTGTGTCAATGCCTTTTGAAGAAAAATTAAACTGAATGAGTTAATTTTTATTGACTGCGCTAAACGAAAATGCTACACTGATGGTACCAGACAGGAGGATGGAACGATGGCAATAGGAGAAAGAATCGGCTTTTTTCGCAAAAAGCGTGGCATGACGCAGAAGTATCTGGGACAGAAAATAGGCTTTCCTGAGCGCTCAGCTGATGTGCGCATGGCACAATATGAAGTGGGAAGCCGGAAGCCCAAGGAAGATGTGACAAATGCGCTGGCGGAAGCATTGGATGTTTCGCCGCGTGCTTTGAATGTGCCGGATATTGATTCGCTGCTTGGCGTTGCACATACGCTTTTTGCACTTGAGGACATTTATGGGTTGGCGATTGCCAAAGAAGATGGATCGTACTGCCTTGAACCGAACATTTTCAAAAGTCCAAGGGCGAGCGAGATTCAGACCTTTATGAAAGCCTGGTATGAGATGGAAGCGAAACGTAAGACGGGCGAGATCACGCAGGAAGAATACGACCGCTGGCGTTATCACTATCCGCAGTACGATACTTCTGGTCAGTGGAAGAAAGTCGCACCATCGCAGGAGTTGAGCGACTGGCTGGTGGCGGAGCTGAGAAAAAACGAGAACAAATAGAAAAGAGAGCTACCCGATTCAATCATTGAATCAGATAGCTCTCTTTTATGAATAATGAAAACTGTTGCCAAATCGTTGCCACAGTCGGGAATAGAATCCGAAAAACGCAGCTATTGCGTCGCTTTTCGGAGGGCGATTCTTATTCCCACTCCACCGTTGCCGGCGGCTTGGTGGTGATATCGTACACGACGCGGTTGACGCGCGGCACTTCGTTGACGATGCGCGCGCTGACCTTGGCGAGCAGATCGTAGGGCAGGCGCGCCCAATCGACGGTCATAAAATCGTCGGTCGTCACGGCGCGGATGGCCAGCACGAAATCGTGCGTGCGCTCGTCGCCCATCACGCCGACGGTGCGGGTGTTGGTCAGCACGGTGAAATACTGGTTGACGTCGCGCTCAAGACCGGCCAGCGCGACTTCCTCGCGCAGAATCGCGTCGCTCTCGCGAACGGTTTCCAGCTTGTCCGCCGTGATGTCGCCCATGATGCGGATCGCCAGACCGGGGCCGGGGAACGGCTGACGCCAAACCATGTCGTGCGGCATGCTCAGCTCCTCGCCGACTTTGCGAACCTCGTCCTTGAACAGCATGCGGAGCGGCTCCACCAGACCGCCGGTGAACTTCGCGCGCACATCGGCCGGCAGACCGCCGACGTTGTGGTGCGACTTAATCACCGCGCTGCCCTTGACCGAGCCGGATTCGATCACGTCCGGGTAAATCGTGCCCTGCGCGAGGAATTCCACGCCCTCGAGCTTCTTGGCCTCGTCGGCGAAGCAGTAGACGAACTCGCCGCCGATCAGCTTGCGCTTCGTCTCCGGGTCGGAAACGCCCGCCAGCTTGGTCAGGAAGCGGTCGCGCGCGTCCACGATGACCAGATTCACCGGGAACTGCTTGGTGAAGACCTCGCGGACGGATTCGGTTTCGTTTTTGCGCATGAAGCCGTGATCGACGTAAACGCAGGTCAGGCGCTCGCCGATGGCGCGGGAGATCAGCGCCGCCGCGACGGAGGAATCCACGCCGCCGGAGAGGCCGAGCATCACGCGGCCGTTCGGGCCGACCTGCTCGCGGATAGAGGCGATGGCGTTGTCGATGAAGGTGCTCATCGTCCAGTCGCCCGTGCAGCCGCAGACGTTATACAGGAAGTTGGCGATGACCTTCTGGCCCTCTTCGCTGTGCGTGACCTCCGGGTGGAACTGCACCGCGTAGATGCGCTTTTCGGGGTTCGCCATCGCGCAGAACGCGCAGTTTTCGCTGTGGGCGATGGAGGTGAAACCCTCCGGCGCATGGGTGACGTGGAAGGTGTGGCTCATCCACGCGACGGACTGCGCCTTCATGCCGGCAAACAGCGGGCTGTTGACGTCGAAATCCACCGGGACGCGGCCGTATTCGCGCTGGGCGGCGCGCTCGACGGTGCCGCCGAGGGTGTAGGCCGTCAGCTGCATGCCGTAGCAGATGCCCAGAACCGGGATGCCCTGCTCGTAGATGGCCGGGTCGATATGCGGCGCATCCGCGTCGAGTACGGAAGCGGGGCCGCCGGAGAGGATGATGCCCACCGGCTTCTTTTCAAGGATTTCGGAAAGCGGCGTCAGGTAGGAAACAACCTCGCAGAAAACCTTGGCTTCGCGCACACGGCGGGCAATCAGCTGGGTATACTGCGCGCCGAAGTCCACCAGAACAATTCGCTGCACATTTTGCATCGGATGCGGAACCTCCTTTGGTTGTGAAGAAAAACAAGCCGTCCGCAAAGGGACGTAAGCCATAACCTCTATTCTACACAGTTTTTCGTGTGAAATCAAGAGAAGCCGGGAAAAAGTTCGCCAAACGGGCGCTTTTCGGCAGGTTCGATGAAGGAAGGCGGCCGGTTTGCGCGCTTTTCAACCGCGGACGGTCGTGGTATAATCAAAACAGATTGGAAAACACAGAGGGAGGAACGGCGCATGTTTCAAAATCGGGATACCATCGCGGCGCAGGCGACGGCGGCGGGAGAGGGCGGCGTGGCGATTGTCCGCGTGAGCGGGGCGGACTGCCAGCGGATCATATCGCGCGTATTCCGGGCGAAGAATGGGAAGCCGCTGGAAAACCGCGTGCTGACCTACGGCTATGTGATGGAGGATGGCGGCGTTGCGGACGAGGCGATGGCCGTGCTGATGCGCGCGCCGCACAGCTACACGCGGGAAGACGTGGCGGAGATTCACTGCCACGGCTCGCAGGCGCTGGTCGGCAAGATTCTGAGGCTGCTGATGGCGGCGGGCGCGCGGATGGCCGAGCCGGGCGAGTTCACCTACCGGGCGTTTCTGAACGGGCGCATTGATCTGGCGCAGGCCGAGGGCGTGATGCGGATGATCCGCGCGGGGAGCGAGCGCGCCATGCGCAGCGCCGTGCGGCAGATGGAGGGCGGCGTTTCCGCGTTCGTGCGGACGGCGCGGGAGGAGATCACGTCCCTGCTGGCGGCCATGGCGGCGGCGATCGACTTCCCGGACGAGGTGGAGGAGACGCAGACCGCGCGGGAGGTGACGGCGGCCTGCAAGGCGATTGCGGCGAAGCTGGCGGCGGCCTGCGACGCGCGGGCGGGGCGCATCGAGGACGAGGGCTTGCGCGTGGTGCTCTGCGGCAGGCCGAACGCGGGCAAGAGCAGCCTGCTGAACGCGCTGCTGGGCGGAGAGCGCGCGATTGTGACGGATATTCCCGGCACGACGCGGGATACGCTGACCGAGGCCGTGCAGATCGGCGGGGTGCGCGTCCTGCTGACGGATACGGCCGGGCTTCGGGAGACGGGCGACGCGGTGGAGCGCATCGGCGTGGAGCGCGCCAAAAAAGCGCTCGCGGAGGCGGACGTGCGGGCGCTGGTGCTGGACAGCGCAAGCCCGCTGACCGAGGAAGACAAGGCGGCGCTTTTCGGCCTTGCGCCGCAGATGATCGTGCTCAGCAAGGGCGACCTCGCGCAGCGGCTGACGGCGGCGGATGTGCGCGCGGCCTTTGGCGACGTGCCGATGGTGACGGTTTGCGCAACGCGCGGCGAAGGCATGGAGGCGCTCCGGGACGCGCTGACGGCGTTCGTTCCGGCGGATGGCGCGGAATCCTCGGCGCTTTCTCAGGCACGCCATGTGGAGGCGGCCGGACGCGCCCGCGCGGCGCTCTGCGACGCGGTGACGGCGATTGAGGACGGCATGCCGCTGGACGTCGCGGCGGTGGATCTGTCCGCGGCGCTGGACGCGCTGGGCGAAATCACGGGTGAAACGATGAGCGAAAGGGTCATCGACGAGGTGTTTGCGAAATTCTGCGTCGGAAAGTAAAAGGGGCTTGCGCCGCATCAGGCCTGCGCGGCCTCTGCTTCCAGAACGGCGCGCCAATCCTCGGGGAACCCGCAGAGCGACAAATCGGCCTCGGGGTAATCGGCTTTCAGCAGCGAAAGCCCCGTGAGCAGGCGCGCAAACACGCGCTCGCGCCCCAGTGCATGCGCGAAGACGAGCAGGAGCGGGAAAAGACGGTCGCTTTCATACAGGCGCAGATGGTTGGGCAGGAGCGGCTGATCCGGGAGAATCTGGTTGTAGAGCCGGTTGTAATGCGCGCAGATGTTGCGCACATCCACGGCAGCGGCGATCAGTCGTGAAAGCGCCTCCGGCGAGAGGTCGTATTCCCGGCTGACGGCGCGCTGGTCGCCCTCCCGCATGAGGTCAAACAGCGAGCCGAGCATGCCGAAGGTGAACAGTTCGACGGCCGCCCAAATCGGGAATTGGCCGCCGTATTTGATTTTGTGGTGGCGCACGAACGGGAGCGCGCCCTGCCGCTTGACCTCGTTTTTGAATTTGCCGATCAGGCTTTTGTGGACGGAAGCGCCGTTGGGCAAAACCTCGGCGCGGAAATTCTCCGCATCCATATAGCCCAGCGAGCCGTAGGTGATGGCCAGCTGATAGGCGATTTTGGCGCGGAGCTGCACCTCGAAAAACTCCAGCACCGGGAGCAGCAGGTGGCGCAGGTTCATGTCAAACCGGTATAGGCCGTACAGCGTCTCCAGCGATACGCCGGGCAGAAAGAGATCCGGGTCGTCCGCGCGGCGCAGATGCTTGCCGTAGGTCGTCAGGCGGTAATAGTTGACGGTGGAGAGGATATAGCGCGCCCGCGCTTCGTCCTCGATCGTCAGGCCGTGGATGTCGGTCAGGCGGGCGAGCTGCTCCTTGTAGCTGCGGGCGGGCTTGACGGGATGGTAACGCTTGCCCCGTGTGTTCATAAGGGGAAGCTCCTTTCTACAAAATAAAGGACTGTCAATCTAACAACACCGATATTTCAAGAAAAACTAAGTATTTTTGCCCGAAGGTTTCCAAAGAGGTTTTCGGCTGTTGCCGCCAGTGGCGGAAACAAACAGCAGAAAACGGAAAGCCCTTTGGTGGGGCGATGGGGCAAAGCCCCATATTCTATAATGCTTAGATATTTGTTCCTTGAAATGTTCGGGTTAAGCTTGACAGTCCCTTTGGAGGATAGCCGGGGATGCAGGGGGCATCCGCCGGTTTAATTGTCGATTTCAAGCACCTTGTCGCGCAGTTCCTTTTCCAGACGGCCAAGCTCGATGGCGGCGGCGGCGCGCTTCTGAGCGCCCTCGCGCTGAATCTTCTGCACTTCGGTCAGGGTGTCGATGAGCGCGGTGTTCGCGGCGCGGATGGTTTCGATATCCACAACGCCGCGCTCGGCTTCCTTCGCCGTCTCGATGGTGCCCATCTTGAGGCGCTCCGCGTTGGCGCGCAGCAGCTCGTTGGTCATGTCGGTGACGGCCTTCTGCGCGTTGAGCGCGCTTTCGGCGTGCTGCATGCCCATGGCAATGACCATCTGGCTCTTCCAGAGCGGAATCGTGTTGGCGACGGTGGATTGGATGCGCTCGGCGAGCACATTGTCGTTGTTCTGCATCAGGCGGATCTGCGGACCCATCTGCACGGAAACCATGCGCGTGAGCTTGAGGTCGTGGATGCGCTTTTCAAACCGCGAAATGAGCTGGCTGAAATCGTTGGCGATCTGCGCGTCGGCCGGGTCGGCGGTCTGCTGCGCCTTGGCCAGAAGCGGCGGAAGCTCCTCCTCGCGCAGCCTCTGGAGCTTCAGTTCGCCCGCGATGATGTAGAGCGTCAATTCGTGGTAGTATTGCTCGTTTTGCGCGTACAGCTCGTCGAGCATCTTGCAATCGGAAATCAACTGCTTCTGGTGCCCCTGCAGGGTGGCGATGATCTGCGCGACGTTCTCCTCCACCTTGTCGTATTTCGCGCGAAGCTGGGCGATGTTACTGCCGGCTTTCTTGAACAGGCCGAACAGGCCGCCCTTCTTGCCCTCGTCCACGTCGAAGCCCTTCAGCTCGGCGACAAGCTGGGTCAGCATGTCGGAAATCGCGCCGGTGTCCTTGGTCTTGACGTCCTCGAGAATCTTGTCGGAGAACTGGGAAATCTTCGTCTGCGCGGCGTTGCCGTATTTGAGCACCGTTTCGCTGTTGTGGATGTCGATGCGATCCACGAACGCCAGCACGGCGGCCTGCTCCTCGGGCGACAGGTTGTCAAAATTCAGAGAATCGTCCTTCGCGTCCACAGGGGTCTGCGCATCCTGCTGGGCGGGCGCGGCAGGCGCTTCCTGCTGGACAGGCGCTTCCTGCGCGGCGGGCGCTTCCTGAACGGCCGCGGCGGCCTGCTGAGGGGCTTCCTCACCGGGGAGAACCAGAGATGGAATGGTTTTATCGTCCATAACAAAATCTCCTTTTTATGTCTTCCTGTTTGATGTCTTCCTTATATTCAGATGCGGTTGAATAACGATATTCGCTTATCAAACATGATACACCAAAACAAAGAAGGTGTAAAGAGCTTTTCTTCCGCGCGGGTTTATGCTAAAATAGAGCCTGCCTGCATGCTTATGCAAAAATCGGGAATAAGGGTGTATGAACGGATGACAAAACGCGAGATTCTGGCCGACGGCCTGCTTTTATTGACGGCGCTGATTTGGGGCTGCGCGTTTTCTGTGGTGAAAAACGCGCTGGACAGCTTTCCGCCGGGGGCGATTATCGCCATGCGCTATCTGATTGCGGCGGCGATCACGGGCGCGCTGTTTCATAAGCGCCTGAGAGGACTGACGCGAGGGGACGTGGCGCGCGGCGCGCTGGTCGGGCTGGCGCTCTTCGGGGCATATATCGTGCAGACCATCGGCCTGCAATATACGACGGCGGGCAAGAATGCGTTTCTGACGACGATCTACGTGCTGCTCGTGCCGTTTGGCTGCGCCCTGCTGTTTCACCAGAAGCTGCAAAAGGGCAACCTGATCGCGGCGGCGCTGATGCTCGTCGGCATCGGGCTTTTGTCGCTGGATGGACAGGCCGGGGGGCTGAATGTCGGCGATCTGCTGACGCTGGCCTGCGGTTTCCTGTTCGCGGCGCACATCATCGCGGTGGAGCAATGCCAGAAGAAGACGAACACCTATGCGCTGATCGTGCTGCAATTCGCGTTCTGCGGGCTGTATGCGGCGGTATACAGCCTGATCTTTGAGCGCGGCATGCCGATGACGTTCAGCCTCGGCTCCGTCGGCGGGCTGCTGTATATCGCGGTGTTTTCCACCACCATCGGCATGAGCCTGCAAAACATCGGCCAGAGCATGGCGCCCGCCTCGCATGCGGTGATTCTGCTGTCGCTGGAATCGGTGTTCGGCGTGCTGTTTTCCTGCCTGCTGCTGGGGGAAAAGGTTACGCCGCAAATGGGCGTGGGCTTTGCGGTGATCTTCGCGGCGCTGCTTTTCAGCGAGCTTGCGCCGAAGAAGGACGCATGATAAAAAGCGGAAAAGCAAAAAAACGGGGTCGTCAAGCGAAACTGGACGGTCCCGTTTTTATATGCCGGAAGAATGAGCGGCAAAAACGTTCAAATTCGGCGCTCATTCGCCGAGCAGCCAATCAATGAGGTTTTCGGATTTGATGCCCTCATAGGAAGCGTCAAGTCCCGGCTCAAGGGACAACACGATTTTTTCGTAATTATCACGGATGCCTTGCAGCGGCGCAAGCTCCCGTTTCCGGACATCCTCGCTCATCATAGACTCCGTTACCTGAATATATTTTTTTTCGTCGGCGTTCGTTGCGATGAAGTCCACTTCGGCATTGCCGATCTTACCGATTGCCACATCGTAACCGCGGCGAAGCAGCTCGAAGTAAACGACGTTCTCGATGGTGTGCCCGCTGTCCCGATGACGGAAACCCAGCAGATAGTTGCGAAGGCCGATGTCAACGATATAATATTTTCCGAGTGTACGGAGATAGGATTTGCCCTTGATGTCAAAGCGTTTGATTTCGTAGAAGAAGTAGCTCTCCAGAAGCGCGTTCACATACGCCTGCACGGTATGCGCGCTGGGCGCGCCCCTGCGCCTGCCGTCCTCCAGAAGCCCTTCGTTTACCAGTGTATTGCCGATGGAAGCGATGGAAACGCTGGAGCCGATATTATCGGCGAGAAACAGGATGATCTTCCGCAGCAGCGCGGGGTCTGTGATCTGCTTTTGCCCCCGGCGTTTTTCCCGCTCCAAAATATCGCGGATCACGACGGTGGAGTAAATGCCATCCAGAAGCGACAACGCCTTTTCCTGCTCCAAACCGACGTCGGCGATGCCCGGCATTCCGCCGAAGCGCATATAGGCGTCGAAGACCTCGCGCAGTGCATAGCGTTCGCCGTTCCGGTCGAACGCCTGCTTGCGAAGCCCGCCGAGGGCGCTTTGTGTTTCACGAACCTCAAAACCGTGAAAATCGAGGAACTCGCGAAAGGAGAGCGGCAGCATTTTGATTTCTATGCATCGCCCGGAGAGATACGTGGAATACTCCGAGGAAAGAAGGAAAGCGTTTGACCCGGTGACATAGATATCGCAGTCAAGATCCACGCGGAAGGCGTTTACCGCATCCTCCCAAGCCTTGATCCGCTGCAACTCGTCAAAGAAAAGGTACATCCGCTTCCCGGGAACGGCGCGTTGTTTCACATAGCGATAAATATCGTCGGCATTCATCCCCCGGAAATCAAAGGATTCAAAATTCATCTCGACGATTTGCTCCGGCGAAATGCCGGTATCCTTTAGGTGCCGAACCATCAGCTTTAACAGGCTGGATTTGCCGCAGCGGCGAATACCGGTGACCACCTTGACCGGCTCGGTATCCTGAAAACCGATCAGCTTATTCAGATAACCGTCGCGCCGTCTGAGCTTATGGGAATCGATCATCTCTTCGCACCTCCCGTGTGATTAGTATGGCATAAACTTGAGAAATAATCAAGTTTTTGCATTGCGGTGCAAAAAATATTTTCGCGTCTCATCACGGTTTCAAAACAAAAAATGAGCTCCCTCTTCGAGGGAGCTGCAGCTTGTTGACATAAGCAAACTTGGCTTGAATAGCAAAATCAAGAAATTCAGCT
>ERZ825137.676-NODE-676-length-47660-cov-4.119609_pt1 | contig 47660 bp, 37 predicted proteins | sample MGYA00519873_ERZ825137 | MGnify/ENA primary metagenome ERZ825137 (study PRJEB31778, sample SAMEA3449190) | human gut metagenome | biome: human gut; feature: human-associated habitat; material: faeces | place: United Kingdom | collected 2010/2012 ...
AGGTTACAGATTTATGTCTAACAATGGGGATATATGATGCATACTATACCTCCAATGGTGAAAGAATTGCCATAATGTATGCTAAGGAGTTTCTGAAAACAATTTAGATGTTAATATATATAATTGCAATTATACAAAAAAGGAAGTAAAACTCTATAAAAAGAGGAGATAACAGACACAATGGTAATCTATTTATGGAAACACACGATGTTGTGCTACGGTAATAACAATGTGGCAAACTCTGATAAAAATTAGAGAATTCTTATTTAGTAGGAAAGACAACTTAAAAGAATGGTTTATCTATTATTAATTTCACAAAATAAAAGATTATAATACAATGAAAAAGATTTATAAAATAATTTCAAGAATAATGATGAAAACGCTATATCACATAATTATATTTTTGTTCTGTTATTCATGTACAAATAATAAATTAGAACATTCTACAATTACAGTAATCAATGAGGAATTGAAAGAGTATGTTAGAGAAAAAGAGGTTAAATTTGACAATCTACTTTGTATCAATAAAGTAAAAATAGTGGATTCCTTATTGTTATTGATCGACAGATGTGATTCTTGTATTTTTCACGTTTACAACATGAATCAAGACTCCATTCTTCATTCATTTGGAAATAGCGGACAGGGTCCCGATGACTTTATTTATCCTTTATTCCTGAATAACGTAAACAATAGGGATTCTATTTTTTGTTATGATACGGGACTGGGTAGACTAAGAGTGATGGATAAAAAAGAATGTATAAATTCGAATCCTGTAAAAACGGTTTCCAAAACTATACCGCTACAATTACTGGCTTCTCCGGACTTATCAAAAGAAAATTTCGGATATATTAGGATGTACAGATACTGAAGGAAAAGGATTATATTTCAAATACATAGAAAATATGGACACAATAATATGGATTCCTTATCCCCAATCCATACAATGTTCAACAAGAACAACCGGAAATGGAAATAGGCTGACCAGCAATGATTCTATACAACGGATTGCTATATCAACGCGCTATCATAACAAATTATTTTTATACGGCTATGATGGAAAAATATTAAAAGAAGTACAAATAGGAAAAGACAAAATATACCCTCAAATTGACTCCAAACAAAAACGGCCTAATAAAGAATCTATTCTTTGTAATCTTGATATTCAATCCACCCATTCATATATCTATGTTTTAGCATTATATAAACCCGAAAAAGATATACACAAACCAAACATAACTTCTAAGATATTCGTGTTTGATTGGAATTTGAATTACATAACAACACATATGCTACCATATAAAGCCCATTCCATAGATGTAGATGAAAATACCCAAAAATTAATTTATTTAGGCAATGACAATAACGAGGAATGTATCATAGGAATCATTTCGTTATAATCATAATATAAAAATTAATGAATGTACATGACGATCGTACTGAATTATTCCTTTGCCTATCGTCTCCGGACAACGAATGGATAATGGGAGAATCAAACCGCCAGAAGCTGTCTAACAATCAAAAGTTAGTCAGCTTCTTTTTTAATTATATTGATATTTTTCCTTTTTTATACTGCCCATCCTTTATGCACCGATTAATATGTCAATAGCGGAAAACAAGCTGATATCTATCAAAAGACAGTGAAATCTTTGTACCTATTCACATGTTTTTATTCCATAATTTGTGTACCATAGTACAAATTATATATCATTCGACTTTTGAACTCTAGCAATATTCCGACACTATTGGGGATTGCTTTAAGAAAATAGAAAGCATATTAGTCCATCTCTTTAAATTCGTCTGAAGTTCCCACAGGTAAACGACAAATTACTTCATGAAAACAACCATCACAATATTGAAACTACAGTTTCAAACGCATGAAACTTTTGTTTCAAGCGCTAGAAACTACTGAAACATCACGACAGGAATATGCGTGGAAGCCGTACACTAAATTCTTAGGAAAGCGCAACTTACCGCTTATCTGTTGGTAAAAAACAGCTAAAAGTGGTGGTAGTAGCTACTTTCTGCATATTGAGAAATCTACTACCACCACACCTTAAAGTCATTGTCAACCGATATTTCAGAAAAATAGTGATAGTAGTGGTAGTAGAAAACAAAAACTCTATATAAAGAGAACCGAAGCTAAATTTAAGTTCCGTATGAGACATTCACTTTTATTTAACATTTTACTTCCAATAATGTCATGAAACCTAACTTGAGCTGAAATTATAAATGTTAAGTATCATGCTTCATATGCATTACCTATATTTAAAGTATAACTATTTATTCTAAACAAATCACATATAAATAAAAAGAGGCAAAGAACTTTTTCTCTCCTTGCATTGTTCTGTAATAAGCTATATCAGAATTTCGATAAAGAACAACGAATAAAAAACAAATGTGGGTATTTCTATCTCTCATTCGTTAAAGTTAACTTCCTCGAACTAAGTTTTGCAGTACGAATAAAAAGAAATAGCCCACACTTTTTAGATATATAATTTTACTATATATCAAAGTAATGGGCATTCTCTTTTTCTTCTTGCACTGCAAAAGTGAGTGTTCGAGATTCCCTTTAACAAGAATAAAAAGCTAATGCTTTTTTCAATAAATGTTGTGACGTAATATCTTTACGTTACGGCTGCAAATATAATTACAAATATAGAAATATTCCTAATTTTGAAGAATAAAATTAGGAATGCAAACATCTTTTTATGGATTTTTCTCTCTGAAAGCCAATATTTATGGTAATAATACATATGCTTCTTACGATTCCTCTACGTGAATTGCTTAGATAAATAAAATGTCCGTCTTTTAGTTAAACAACTAGTAAATTAGTATACATTTAAATAGAGTATCTTTTTTTGAAGAGGGTGGGAAAGGGGCGCCTTCACATTTAGGAATATATAAAGGCTAATATACTCGATAATAGCAATTTTACAAACAAGAAAAAAGTATAAAATATAGATATATGGCAACAGCAGTAATTGATGCTACGGGAATAACCGTATACAATACACAAAGTAAAAAATTATATTTATCAAGTCTTGCTACGGAAAATATGGAAGTACTAACCTATAACGAATCATATACTGATAATTTCCAAAAAATAGAATACTATTTTATATCAGGGAAACTATCTATGAAGAAAACGATTCAAGAAACTTAAATAAAAAGGATTGAGTAATCCTTTTTATTTTTATAAAGCTCTCTCTGGCAGATATTATTTTTTGGAAAAAAGAATGGATTTTGAAAACAATGAAAAAAATAGATCGCCCCTTCATTTTATGTATCAAGTAGATAAAAACTTCAATATCATAAGAGATGAATTTCCTGCAATACCCATAGTCAGTACCAATACAAGAAAATTTCTACGTTATCATGATAGACCCGATTTTTAGTGATCCTAATATTTATCAAATAGATTCAGTGGGTAATATTTCCATCCGATATAATTTCTATTTTGGGTAATAAGACTGTAACTCCTGAAGACTTACAAGTGAACCAGCATGTTTATTCAATATCCATAGATAAAAAAGAAAAATATTTATATTACGAGCACGTAGCCCTGTACTTAAAAATCCTGCCTTCTTAAAGTATGAACTGTAATTCTTTTAATAAATTAGCGAAGTCTAAATATAATAGACTTCACCTGCACTTATACGACATAAGCACTTGCATCATGTGTTCTGTTTTGGAAAAAAGAAAACAGAGACGTATTTATCAAAGCTTTTCCAAATAAAGAAAAAGATAGGATGGAATATTGTCCGATTCAGTCCTCAGTATGTTTCGAAGAAAAGGGATGTTATGCTGATAAACGAACGATATTTTCTGCTCTATAAAAAACGGATTGAAAGGGAACACGGAAAGAAGCTGATATGAGGATGGAATATGTGATTCTTTACTTATCGTTATCTATAAAATAGAAAGTTTTTTATCTATGTTTTCAATCGGTATGATTCTTCATTTACAGGAGAATTGGGAGTTTCTGGACAAACTCCTAGTAATTTCAATTTTCCATTTTTCTTATCAGGTATGACCTTTCACTCTGGTTGCTTACTTTATGATGTAAACTTAGCAACTTTCAAATGTATAGATGTAACAAAAGTTATAAAAGATGAATACCTGGAGCTATAACACAAAGGATTATCTCCAAACAAGCCATAGGTTTCCCCAAACTTATATCAAGAAAAATGCTAATATTTAGCATACGCCTAATAGAAATAAAAGAATATTTAACGTTAAATAATTTGTCAACCCTTTCTTTTCACTAACTTTGATGTCAACATCATTATATAAAGAAACTAAATTTAAAACAATCAGTAAATACTATGAACAAAGAATTAACCATGAGCCCCAATCCGTTGGTGGCATTTTTAGAAAAACCGGCTGCAGAATTTACCAAAGCAGACATCATCTCGTATATTTCCGCTCAGGATATACGTATGGTAAACTTTATGTATCCTGCCGGAGATGGAAGACTGAAAACACTAAATTTTGTGATTAACAATGCAGAGTATCTGGAAACCATCCTGACTTGCGGTGAGCGGGTAGACGGTTCGAGCTTATTTAACTTTATAGAAGCCGGAAGTAGTGACTTATATGTTATTCCGCGTTTTCGCACAGCTTTTTTAGATCCGTTTGCCGAGATACCGACTTTAACTATGTTATGTTCTTATTTTAACAAAGACGGACAACCCCTGGAAAGTTCTCCGGAATATACATTGCGAAAAGCGAGCGAGGCCTTTACTAAAGAGACTGGACTGGAATTTCAGACTATGGGAGAGTTGGAATATTATGTAATAGCTCCGGATGAAGAGATGTTTCCGGCAACAGACCAACGTGGTTATCATGAATCGGCACCATATGCTAAATTCAACGACTTCCGCACCCAGTGCATGTCTTATATTTCTCAAGCCGGCGGACAAATAAAATATGGTCATTCCGAAGTAGGCAATTTCACTTTAGACGGACTTATTTACGAGCAAAACGAAATCGAATTCTTACCTGTAAAGATTGAAGATTCGGCTGACCAGCTAATGTTAGCTAAATGGATTATCCGTAATCTGGCTCGCCAGTATGGATATGATATTACGTTCGCCCCGAAAATTACAGCAGGAAAAGCAGGGTCAGGACTTCATATTCATATGCGCATCATGAAAGATGGAAAAAATCTTATGCTGGAAAACGGAAAACTTTCAGATACAGCCCGAAAAGCTATTGCCGGAATGATGTTACTTGCACCATCAATCACTGCGTTTGGCAACACTAACCCTACTTCTTACTTCCGTTTGGTTCCGCATCAAGAAGCACCAACCAACATTTGTTGGGGAGACAGGAACCGTTCCGTACTGGTAAGAGTTCCACTCGGTTGGGCAGCCCATTCGAATATGTGTGCCATAGCTAACCCGTTAGAACCGGAAAGCCACTATGATACCACCCAAAAACAAACAGTCGAAATGCGTTCTCCGGATGGCTCGGCAGACATTTATCAGCTATTAGCCGGTCTGGCTGTTGCATGCCGCTATGGGATAGAACAAAAAGATGCTTTAGATATAGCTGAAAAAACTTATGTAAATGTAAATATTCACCAACAAGAAAATGCCGACAAGTTGAAAGAATTAAAACAATTGCCAGACAGCTGTTATGCTTCAGCGGAATGTTTACAAAAACAAAGAGAAGTATATGAGCAATATAATGTATTCAGTCCAGCTATGATTGACGGAATCATAAAAAAACTACGTAGCTATAATGATGCTACTCTAAGAAGCGATATAGCTGATAAGCCTGATAAAATGCTTGCATTAGTCAAGAAGTATTTCCATTGCGGATAAATATCATTTTACAGTATATATTTGAAAAGAAGAGTTGCAGTGAAATAATTCTGAAATTGTTATTGATAACTATAAACAGAATCGGACTGCAACTTTTTGTATATATAAAGTAGTTAAAAACAACATTTCAACAGAAAAAGCAAAGCTCCAGTTTTTAAAAATTGAAGATTTCGGATGGTGGTCTACGGAATTGATAAACAGACATCCTATTATTCTATCTTCTTTAAAAGATATTCCACCGGAAGGAATGGATATATATTTAATACTGACGAAACAGAATATAAAATCTCTCATGGTCGTCCCGCTCATTGCCAATGATAAAGTTTGGGGATATATGGGAGTAGATATGGTACACGAATATCGGAAATGGACAGATAACGATTATCAATGGTTTTCATCTTTAGCCAACATTATTTCCTTATGTATCGAACTTTACAGAAACCGGGAAAAGACAGAGGAGGCAAACCGCCTTAAATCTGCTTTTTTAGCAAATATGAGCCACGAAATACGTACCCCTCTCAACGCTATTGTAGGATTTTCCACTTTGCTTACCGAAACAGATAATAAAGAAGAACGAAAAGAATATCTCCAAATTGTTGAGAAAAACAATGAACTCTTGTTACAACTTATTTCAGATATATTAGATTTGTCTAAAATTGAATCAGGTATTATCGAAATGATTGAAGAAGATGTGGATATGAATCAGTTATGCTCTGATATTATAAATGCATTGAAAGTAAAAACAAAACCGGGAGTTAAGCTTATTGTTTACTCCTGGAGCTCAACATTTATGTATAAGAAGTGATAAAAAACGGATAACTCAAGTCATAACTAATTTTATCAACAATGCCATTAAGTTTACCAATAAAGGAAAGATTACTTTAGGATACGAGATAATGGAAAAGAAATTCAAATGCTATGTTAGTGACACGGGAAGCGGTATAACCGAAAAACAACAGAAACAAATATTCGAACGTTTCGTTAAGCTTAATAGCTTTATTCCCGGTACAGGTCTAGGTTTATCCATTTGCCAAAGCATCGTAAAAACAATTTGACGGAGACATCGGAGTCAAATCCGAAGTAGGAAAAGGCTCCTGCTTTTGGTTTACTCACCCACTTACGGATTATGACAAAGTAATACTATAACAACAGATATGCTACTAAAATATTTTATCTTAAATAAATATTGTATTCCTTTTCTGATCCGATAGTAGTTTCCGGTCCATGTCCCGGATAGACAAGAGTATCATCAGGCAAAGGAAAAAGTTTAGTTTTTATGCCCTGTATTAACTGTTCTTCTGTTCCTCCTCCCAAATCTGTACGGCCGATACTGTGTTCAAAAAGTACATCACCTGTAAATAACACTTTTTCTTCCGCACAATAATACACAAGAGAACCCAAAGAGTGACCCGGTATATGGAATATGGTAAAGGTATGTGTTCCGAAGGTAACCGTATCTCCTTCATACAAGTATCCTTTCAAAGGAACTGGCGGCTCACAATTCATAATACCAAACGATTTAACCCGTTCCGTAATTTGTTCAAGCCAAGACAAATCCGCCTCATGTGCTTCTGCTTTTAAACCAAACTCTTTAAACATGAACGGATTGCCGAATACATGATCAAAATGCAAATGGGTATTCAACAAATGTTTAATCGTTAATTCATTCTTTAAAATATAATCCTTCAACGCTTGTTTTTCCGAATCAAAATAACATCCGGCATCAATTACAACCGCTTCTTTCGTCTCATCCCATACTACATATGTATTAACGGGAAGCATATTAAATTCAAACTTCTTAACTGTCAACATCTTATTCTTTATTTATAAGAACACGTATACAATTTTTTTAGTAGCAAAATATTCTTCTTTAAAATAATCCCGCAAATTATAAACAATTACATGATTTTTCAAAGGCATAGTCTCATGTTCCAATTCGCCACCTTTTAAACAAATTAGTCCATTTGGGTAAGCATTGTGTTGCTCTTTCGAGATATTCTTACGAATAATCTTAACGAGATCTGCCAAAGGCATTACTGCACGACTTACCACAAAATCAAAAAATTGCTTTTCTTCCTCAGCACGGCAATGTCTAAATGAAACATTTGTCAACCCTATAGCTGAAGCAACCTCTGTAGCAACCTTTATCTTTTTTCCGATACTATCGACCAAATGAAACTGCACTTCCGGAAAAAGAATAGCCAGCGGAATTCCCGGAAAACCTCCTCCCGTTCCCAAATCCATTACTTTTGTCCCCGGTTTGAAATGAATAACCTTGGCAATACCTAATGAATGAAGCACATGATGTTCATAAAGATTCATAATATCCTTTCGGGAGATCACATTGATTTTTGCGTTCCAGTCTGTATATAAATCATATAAGGCAGCAAATTGTTCACGTTGCTTTTCCGTCAAATCAGGAAAATAGGAGAGTAATTGTTCCATAATAATATCCTTTTGTCTTTATTTTTTTAACATATCTGCTAATTCATCATAAGGGATCTTTAACACGGTTACTCCAACTACATACGGAGCTATTTCGTAAGCATTATACAAAAATTCAATATCATTGCTTTTTAAAAGAAAATTCTTGGAAGGATAAATGGAGGTCCATAACAAATATCCCTTTTCTTGTAAAGCTTCCATTGAAGTTACTCCTACCTTTTCCATTAAAGCCTTTAATAAGAGTATATTTAATGAAGTTTCATATCCGGGCCCAAACAAGTCATCTAATGTAATAAGTTTACCGCTTTCCGCATAAAAATTAAGGTAAGTGTTTACCTGATTTCCATGTGCACCTCCCTCATAACTGTTCATTTCCATAATATAATTTAATACACCTTCCTTACCTTTTTGCATATCCGTTTTCAGATGATAATAGTAGTTGTACCATCCCAAACCTTCTTTACCAGATTCCTTATCCTCTTTGTAATACGGAAGCAAGTCATGAATATAATTATGAGTATAATGTGCTACAAAAGAATCTACGGCCACTTCCGGGGAAAGAGCTTCATATCCGAAAGCAGCTTTCACTATTTCCCTATTTATATAATAAGCTACGGAATCTTCACTCACCGCATAATTAAAATCTATATTGATGTTACATGCCGGCGAGAGTGTATCTGGCATCAAAGGCACCTGTTCCGCTATCTGTATAGATTTAAATATAGTCTCACTTACTGGGGCTTTGTTACAGCCAAGCATAGATAAAAAACAATATGTAGTTATTGTTATTCTAAAAATATCTTTCTTCTTCATTTTTCCACATAGTTTAATTCTTAAGGGACAAAAGTACACAAAATTAGCAAGATAGAACACACAAGAAACAACTTTTTACGAACAACCAGAAAAAGAAAAAAATTAAGTAGCCATCTGAAGGGAAACTTAAATCTTTCATAATTTTAGAAGAGATAAATTACTTTATAAAGGAAAGTTTGTACCTTTGAACAAACCTTTCCGAAAAAAGGTTATATAAAAAATAAAAACTTAAAAAGTCATATGAATCATATTATAAAAAAGACTTATCCTGTAACAGGTATGCATTGCGCAGTATGTGCAAAAAATGTGGAAAAGGCTTTATCCAAACAAGAAGGAGTACATGAAGCAAATGTAAACTTAGCAGCCAACACGGTAACAATAGAATATGAAGATATACAAACTCCTCAATCCTTACAAAATGCAGTTAGGAAAATAGGCTTTGATCTGATTATTGATTCTGAGAGCCCAGAGAAAGAATTAGAAATAATAGAGAATGAGCAGTACCAAGAAATGAAACGGAAAACAATTAACGCATGGGTATTTGCCTTGCCAGTCGCCATTCTCGGTATGTTTTTTATGCACTTTCCCGGTATTAGCTACATTCTGTTAGTTATTTCATTGCCTGTATTTTATTTTGGACGCAACTTCTACATTAACGCATGGAAACAATTAAAACAGAAAAGCAGCAACATGGATACATTAGTAGCTCTCAGTACTTCCATCGCTTTTCTTTTTAGCTTATTCAATACATTCTTTCCGCAGTTCTGGATAGAAAGAGGACTTGAACCACATGTGTATTATGAGGCTTCCACGATGATTATCGCTTTTGTTTTAACCGGCAAACTTATGGAAGAAAAAGCAAAAGGAAAAACGTCTTCAGCCATTCGCAAACTGATGGGATTACAGCCGCAAACGGCACGAGTTATACGAAACGGAAAAGAAGAAGAGATAAGAATAGCTCTTTTGCAAATAGGAGATTTAATCAGTGTTCATCCGGGAGAAAAGATTCCTGTAGATGGTTCTGTCACCAAAGGTAATTCTTTTATTGATGAAAGTATGATTTCCGGAGAACCTATTCCGGTAGAGAAAAAACCAGGAGACAAAGTTTTGGCGGGAACCATCAATCAAACCGGAGCATTCATTTTATGTGCCGAAAAAGTTGGAAGTGCAACAGTATTGGCACAAATTATTCGTATGGTACAAGAGGCACAAGGTTCTAAAGCGCCTGTACAGCGCATGGTTGACAAAGTAACTTCTATTTTTGTACCAACCGTTATTGCACTATCCATTATTACTTTTATTATATGGATATTGGTAGGAGGAAGTAATTATTTTTCTCATGCACTCTTATCTGCTGTATCGGTATTGGTCATTGCTTGTCCCTGCGCATTAGGTTTAGCAACCCCCACCGCACTAATGGTAGGAATCGGGAAAGGAGCCAATGCACATATACTTATCAAAGATGCCGTAGCACTAGAAGAATTGCGCAAAGTAGATACTATTGTATTCGACAAAACAGGCACACTTACCGAAGGCCGTCCAAAAGTTACCGGATGGTTATGGAACCGACCAAGTGATATGGATTATAAAAATATTCTTTATGCAGCAGAACTTAAATCGGAACATCCATTAGCGAAAGCAATTACCCTAACACTTGAGAAAGAAAATATAGTTCCGGCCTCTCTAGATATGTTTGAAAATATAGTAGGAGAGGGTATTAAAGTTGCAAAAGAAAATGAAATCTTTTGGGTCGGAAGTCAACGTATGCTGAAACGGTATAATATCCATTTCTCGGATACGATGGCCGATATGGTTAAAACATATGAACATGAAGCTAAAAGCTTGGTATATTTCGGAAAAGAAGAGGAACTCTTAGCAGTTATCGCCATCAGCGATTCCATTAAGCCTACCAGCTACGAAGCGGTAAAAATTTTACAAACACAGAATAAATATTTATGTATGCTCACCGGAGACGGGCATTTGGCAGCACAAGCCATTGCCGGACAATTGAATTTAGATTTATTCAAAGCAGAAGCTTTGCCACAAGATAAGGAAGATTTCATTGTATCATTACAAAATGACGGAAGAACCGTAGCTATGGTCGGTGACGGCATCAATGACTCTCAAGCTCTTGCCCGGGCAAATGTTAGCATTGCCATGGGGAAAGGAACAGATATTGCTATGGACGTAGCAATGATTACTTTAATTAATTCCGACTTAATGCTTCTTCCTAAAGCATTTAAACTATCTAAAATGACTGTAAAACTAATTCGAGAGAATCTCTTTTGGGCATTTATCTACAATGTAATAGGTATTCCTATTGCTGCCGGAATATTATTCCCTGCATTCGGTATATTACTCAATCCCATGTTTGCCAGTGCGGCCATGGCCTTTTCTTCTGTATCTGTAGTGCTCAATAGTTTACGACTTAACTGGAAGCACCTTTAAGAATACTTACGCGGGTAACGAAACAAAATACTTAACAAGGCAAACAGTCCCATTGCCATAGGATAATATAAATAAGCAATAATACTTAATGGCGAAATAGAGGCTAACCCTGCTGCAATAAGCATTTGAGCACCATACGGAATAATTCCTTGAATGAGACAAGAAAACATATCAAGTATACAAGCGCTTTTCCGCTTATCTAACTTATATCGGTCGGCAATATCATGTGCGATAGGGCCGACCGTTATAATAGCAATTGTATTGTTTGCTGTACAGAGATTGGCTATACTTACCAACGCGGCTATACTTAGTTCGGCTCCTCTCTTACCTCTTACATGTTGCGTCAGCTTGTTTATTATATACTCAATACCTCCATTGTAACGAATCAACTCCAACATTCCACCTGCTAGTAAAGTAATGATAATTAACTCTCCCATACCTATAATTCCGGTACCCATTGCTCCAAACCAATCAAAAAAAGTAAATCCCTCGACCAATAGCCCGATAATTCCGGTTGCAATAATACCTAACATCAAAACAAACATTACATTCAATCCTAGTATTGCTGTTACCAATACTATTAAATAAGGAATTACCTTCACCCATTCAACACTCTGCAATGTTGCAGGCTCATGCACCTGAGCACCTTGCACTATATACAATACCAATATTAGTAAAGCTGCCGGAACAACGATCCGACTATTAACCTTGAACTTATCCCGCATTCTGCAACCCATTGATTTGGTGGAAGCAATAGTAGTATCTGATATAAAAGAGAGGTTATCCCCAAAGAATGCACCGCCCACAACTATAGCCACCATAAATGGAAGATCTACACCTGTTTTTTCGGCAATCCCCACCGCTACAGGAGTCAAGGCAACAATCGTACCAACTGAGGTGCCCACAGATAAGGAAATAAAACAAGCGGCAATGAAGATGCCAGCCAACAAAAGATTATCGGGAAGAATATGAAGTGTAAGATTTACCGTAGCATCAATAGCCCCCATTGTTTTAGCCGATTGAGCAAAAGCACCTGCAAGGATGAAAATCCATATCATGAGCATGATATTTTTATTGGAAGCTCCCAAAGAATAACAGGTAATGCGTTCTTCCAAACTCAAACCTTTAGTAATCAGCATGGAATAAACTGATGAAACCAAAAAAGCTACGGTAATAGGGACTTTATAAAAATCATTGACAATAAGAGAGGTTACCAAATAAAGACAGAGAAAGACAAATAACGGACTTAACGCCCACAAACTCGGCTTTCTCTGCATTTCTATATTCATATCTTTACCCATAAACTTGCACATTTTATTTAAAATAAAGTGCAAAGGTAAAGAGTTTTCCCAATTATCCTATTGAGGATTAGTACTTTTTAAAGAGTTACACCATTCTTAAAGATTGCAATCTCTCGATATCCCTTCTTTTCATTATTTACCAATTCCCCACTTGCAACCTTTATTACATAATTAATAAAACGTTCGCAAGTTTTCTCCATCGGTTCATTCTCCACAATCACTCCAGCATTAAAATCAATCCATGTTGGTTTATTCTTTGCTAAATTAGAGTTAGTAGAAATCTTCATAGTTGGTACATAGGTTCCAAACGGAGTTCCGCGTCCTGTAGTAAACAATACCATGTGACAACCACAAGAAGCTAAAGCTGTAGAAGCTACCAAATCGTTACCTGGAGCAGAGAGTAGGTTCAGACCTTTTACTTTTAGACGTTCTCCGTAAGCCATCACACCCATCACATAACTCTTACCACACTTTTGGGTACAACCCAGAGCTTTCTCTTCCAAAGTAGAAATACCACCAGCTTTGTTTCCGGGAGATGGATTTTCACCGACCGGCTCGCCATGAGAAAGAAAATATGATTTGAAATCATTAATCAAATGAACTGTTTCGGCAAACAAAGTTTCGTTTTTACAACGATTCATCAATATTGTTTCCGCTCCAAACATTTCAGGCACTTCCGTCAAAACAGACGTTCCGCCCTGAGCAATCAAGAAATCAGAAAACATTCCGAGCAACGGATTAGCAGTAATTCCCGAGAATCCATCCGAGCCACCGCACTTTAAACCCACTCTCAATTCAGACAAAGGTACATCCTCACGTATGTCTTTGCTGGCTACAGCATATAATTTACGCAGAATCTTCATACCTTCCTCTATTTCATCTTCCACTTTCTGGGTAGTCATATATTGCACACGTTCAGGATCTACTTCACCCACAAATTCTTTAAAAATGTCAGGTTGATTATTTTCACATCCCAAACTTACTACAAATACGGCTCCTGCATTGGGATGCAACACCATATCACGCAGAATCTTCTTTGTATTTTCATGGTCGTCTCCCAATTGGGAACATCCATAATTATGAGGGAAAGCGACAATTGCATCCACTCCCTTTGATCCAGTTTCTTCACGAAGTTTCTCCGCTAACTGGTTCGCAATGCCGTTTACACAACCTACTGTCGGTATAATCCATATCTCATTACGCACACCGACATCACCATTTTTCCGACGATATCCTTTAAAAGTCAAGTCTTTGCTAGGTATATCCAATGAAACATTCACTGGATTATAAGTGTAATCTAACAAACCAGCCAAATTGGTCTTTATCTGATTCTCATTTATCCAATCACCCTGTTTTACAGAGACTTTTACATGCCCGATAGGATAACCATACTTTACCACATTCTCTCCTTCGGCAAAATCTTTCAATGCCACTTTATGCCCCGCAGGAACATCTTGGTTTATAGTGATACTAACGCCGTCTATAGTAATCACTTCGCCCGCTCCTAAATCAGAAATAGCTACTGCTACATTATCTGCCGGATTAATTTTTAAATACTTTTTTTCCATTTTATTTTCCTAATCTATGTACTGTTTTTAGTAACTTCTTTATATTTGGCTACGAATATAAGTATTTATTTTATACAGCCCATGCAATCAGGCAAAAAATTTAAAAGGTTTCTCGTGTCCGAGCACGGGAAGTATATTTTTTCAACGAAAAACATTGCATATTCATATAAAATATCTACTTTTGCGCTACAATGTATACTTCTCGTATTGAGAACTTAAAACATTATATATAAAGATTCACTAATTAAAAAACACACAATTATGGGAAAAGTCGTAACATTAGGCGAAATCATGTTGAGATTATCAACACCCGGCCAAAAACGTTTTGTTCAATCAGACGTATTCGATGTAGTATATGGTGGCGGTGAAGCCAACGTTGCTGTCAGCTGTGCAAACTACGGACACGAAGCTTACTTCGTTACAAAGTTGCCGAAGCATGAAATCGGTCAGTCTGCTGTTAACGCTCTGAGAAAATACGGTGTAAAAACCGATTACATCGCACGTGGTGGTGATAGAGTAGGTATTTATTATTTGGAAACCGGAGCTTCCATGCGCCCCAGTAAAGTAATCTACGACCGTGCTCACTCAGCTATTGCAGAAGCAGATCCTTGTGACTTTGATTTCGATGCTATTATGAAAGGTGCCGACTGGTTCCACTGGTCAGGTATTACTCCGGCTATTTCCGACAAAGCTGCCGAATTGACTAAATTAGCTTGCGAAGCTGCGAAACGTAACGGTGTAACCGTATCAGTAGATTTGAATTTCCGCAAAAAACTTTGGACGAAAGAAAAAGCTCAATCTATTATGCGTCCATTAATGCAGTATGTCGATGTATGTATAGGTAACGAAGAAGATGCTGAACTTTGCCTCGGATTCAAACCGGATGCTGATGTGGAAGGTGGAAATACAGATGCTGAAGGTTACAAAGGCATTTTTGAACAAATGGCTAAAACTTTTGGTTTCAAATATGTAATCTCCACTTTACGTGAATCTTTCTCTGCAACACACAACGGTTGGAAAGCAATGATTTACAACGGAAAGGAATTTTATACTTCCAAACGCTACGACATTAACCCAATTATTGACCGCGTTGGTGGTGGAGACTCATTTTCTGGGGGTATTATCCACGGTTTACTGACGAAACCAAACCAAGGAGAAGCTCTTGAATTTGCGGTGGCAGCTTCTGCATTGAAACATACTATTAACGGTGACTTTAACTTGGTTTCTGTAGAAGAAGTTGAAAGTCTTGCAGGTGGAAATGCCAGCGGTCGTGTTCAACGTTAATATAAAGAACATATTTAAAAGAAAGGAGAAATATAAATGGCAAGATTTGATAAAGTAGCCGTATTGAACAAAATTGGTTCAACCGGTATGGTTCCTGTGTTTTATCATAAGGATGTTGAAATTGCTAAAAAAGTAGTAAAAGCTTGCTATGATGGTGGAGTTCGTGCTTTCGAATTTACTAACCGTGGTGATTTTGCCCAAGAAGTGTTTGCAGAAATTGTAAAATTTGCAGCAAAAGAATGCCCGGAGTTAGCTTTGGGTATCGGGTCAGTTGTTGACCCTGCTACAGCTGCTATGTATATTCAATTAGGTGCTAATTTTATTGTAGGTCCGTTATATAATCCGGAAATTGCAAAAGTATGTAACCGCCGTTTAATCCCTTACACTCCGGGATGTGGTTCTGTATCTGAAATAGGTTTTGCACAAGAAGTTGGTTGCGACCTTTGCAAAGTATTCCCCGGCGATGTTTATGGTCCGAATTTAATTAAAGGTTTAATGGCCCCGATGCCATGGTCTAAACTGATGGTTACCGGTGGAGTGGAACCGACAAAAGAAAACTTGACTGCTTGGATTAAGGCTGGAGTCTTCTGTGTTGGTATGGGTTCAAAACTTTTCCCAAAAGATAAAGTTGCCGCTGAAGATTGGAATTATGTTAGCGATAAATGCAAAGAGGCTTTAGGCTATATTGCTGAAGCTCGTAAGTAATCGCAAAAACTTTTTAAAAGAGGCTGTCTCAAGGTACAAAAAAATGAGACAGCCTTATTTATAATTTGTAAGTTAAAACATACTAATACCCTTTTTTGACCTAAACTATCACAATATAAAGCAAGAACAAAGAAATTTATCTTAAAAAGAGTTTTAATCTATATGATTTTCAACTTTTAATTTCTATTGAAAAACATTTTTTCTTTCTCTTTTTTTGTTACTGATATTATTCCAACAAGCTTCTCCCTGCCGATTTCCATTCTTCCATAAAATCGAATCATCCCTTCTTATATCTTTCCATTATTTTAAATTGTCTGCAAAAAAACTATTAATTCCAACATTTCTTCCAAGAAAGAAATTATTTAATCAGAATGAGTCTTGAATCATTTTGTTTTAGTTACCTTTGTAACACAATTTATGGCAACCAATATCATTCATTTTTAAATCCATATTGATCATGAAAACAATAACAGAAGTTTGCTCTATCTTTTTTTCTCCCACACATACTTCTAAAAAAGTAGCGAATGCAGTTGCTAAAGGAACCGGTATAACAAAGACCATCCAACATAACCTGACAATTCCACCAATTTCTCCTATTTATTTAGCATCCGGAACATTAGCTGTTTTTGCTGTGCCTGTATATGGAGGACATATTCCATCTATAGCAACGGAACGCATCAAAACAGTTAAAGGAAAACAGAATCCAGCTATCGTTATTGCTGTATATGGTAACCGAGATTATGAAGATGCTTTGAAAGAACTTGCTGTATTAGTCCGCCAACAGGGATTTATTGTAATAGCTGCGGCAACATTTATCGGCGAACATTCATATAGCAATGCAAAATATCCGATTTCTAAAGATCGCCCCAATAAAAAAGATCTTCGAATAGCAGAAATCTTCGGAAAAAAAGTCTTCGATAAAATGATTATGAGTGAAAGAATACACGAGATAGATATAACTCAAATCAAACGTCCCAAACAACCGATTTGGTCTACACTGCGTTTTGTAGCTAAAGTAATACAATTACGGCATGCAAAAAAAACGATACAAAAAGCTCCATCCATTCTAAATGTATCAGCTTGTACCCACTGCGGAGCATGTGCCAAAAGTTGTCCTACACAAGCTATCGCTCTAGGAGAGGAGCAAGTAACTGACCCAACACTTTGCATCAGATGCTGCGCATGCGTTAAAGTTTGCCCTCAGCATATTCGTATCTACGAAACTCCGTTTTCCAAACTTTTATCAACTTGCTATTCTAAGGAGAAAGAGCCTCAGATATTGATATAACTTATTCCATGCGAATTATCTACAGATATACATGATTTTTTAATTCAGATGAAATTTGTAGACATTCTTATAGATACCCATCAAAGTCTATGTGAATCAATACTTAGTCCATATATATATGCAGTAACCAACAAGTGAAAAACAAATTGCTTACTTATTGAACCTCACACCACTCATAACCTTTTTAGATGAATATCAATCTGTATATATCTACGTTAAAAAGAATAGAAAACGATCATTCCAAATAGTAACTCCGTATTGTATTCAAAGAATTGTCCAATTCGAAAAGTTGTGGAATGCCAGTTGGTATTTCAAGCTTTACGATCTCTTCATCATCTAGTTTTTTCAAATATTTCACTAGAGCACGAAGACTATTACCATGTGCTACAACTATCACAGTTTTATTTTGTAGAAGGGAAGATGCAATATAATCTTGCCAAAAAGGGAGAACACGATGAATCGTCATTTCTAACGATTCTCCCAAAGGAAGTGCTTCTTTATCTACATTTACATACCTTCGATCAAAAGATGGATTACGCAAATCAGAAGGTTCGAGCAATGGTGGTACTATGGCATAACTTCTTCTCCATTGCAGTACTTGTTCAGCCCCAAACGTCTCAGTAGTTTCCGCTTTGTTTAATCCTTGTAATGCACCATAATGACGCTCGTTCAACCGCCAATGGTGGAGTTCGGGAACCCAGGGAAGCCGTGCATTTATTTCTAATAAATGCAATGTTTGAATAGCACGAGTCAGCATGGAAGTATAAGCAATATCAAATGTCAGCCCTGCCTGAAGTATCATCTTTCCGGCACATAACGCTTCCGCTTCCCCTTTCTCACTCAACAAAGGATCTTCCCAACCTGTAAAACGGTTTTCCTTATTCCAAAGGCTTTCACCATGACGCACTAAAATCAATCTTTTCATTATCGTTCTTTTATTCCAAGAACAGCAAAAGATATCGACAAGTTGAATAGTATGTAGCAAAATAATTATAAATGAGTATAGAAAAAATAAAAATACCTACAAATGATGATTGACATTCAAAACAAAAATATCTTTCTTTGCTAAAATTTATATAAGATGATATGAGCATAGGAGACAAATACAGACCAGTAGATAAAATGAGTGACCTCATCAGCAACAATTACAATTTATTATTAGTGATGAGCCGTTTTGGATTGTCATTAGGATTTGGAGATAAAAGTGTTAAAGATATATGTGAAGAACATGAAGTAGATACTTGTACATTTTTAGCAGTGGCTAATTTCATACAAGAGGAAAACGATAAGATTGGTGACAATATTGATAGTATATCAATACCTTCATTAATGAACTATTTACAACAGGCACATAGCTATTTTCTCGACTTTCAGCTTCCGTCTATCCGACGTAAATTGATAGAAGCCATAGATTGCTCCGCACAAAACGAAATAGCTTTCCTTATTCTTAAATTCTACGATGAGTATGTAGGAGAAGTTCGCAAACACATGGAATACGAAGACCTAAATGTTTTTACCTATGTAAAGGCTCTCATCAATAAAGAAGATACAAACGGATATACAATCAATATATTTGCCAAAAAACATAACCAGATAGACAGCAAACTTACAGAACTAAAAAACATCATCATCAAATATTATCCCGAAAAAGGAAACAATCATTTATTAAATGCCGTACTTTTTGATATCTTTAATTGCGAAAAAGATTTGTCTTCCCATTGTAAAGTAGAAGACTTATTATTTGTTCCAGCTGTACGGCATTTGGAAAAGGAGAGGGAAGTCCTATGAAAGATGAAATAATCCGAATAGCAGTAGCAGAAACTTCTATTATTGTTCGGAGTGGGTTGGTATCCGTATTGAAACATCTTCCGGATCTTGCCATCCAGCCTTTGGAAGTTACTACATTGGAGGGATTACAAAACTGCCTTCAAGCGAATATACCCGACATTCTAGTTGTAAATCCTTCCTTCGGGGGCTGGTTCAATATAGAGGCTTTTCACAGTCATCCGGCAACTTCATCCATTAAAACAATGGCTTTAGTTTGCAACATTACCGACCATAATCTTTTAAAAGATTATGATGAAAGTATTTCTTTATTTGATGGCAGAGAAGACATCTGTGAAAAAATAAAGAAATTACAACATTTGGATGAAACGGAAGCTGAAAACGAACAAGAAGCTCTTAGTGTACGCGAAAAAGAAATTATTGTATGTGTTGTTAAAGGATTAATGAATAAAGAAATAGCAGACCAACTGCATATTTCCATCCATACTGTAATTACACACCGAAGAAATATAGCTCGTAAATTGCAAATACATTCTCCCGCTGGACTCACTATTTATGCTATTGTCAATAAGTTAGTGGAACTAAATGAAATAAAGCTGTAGCCTCATACCTATATATAAGTAGAAAATGAAATCTAATATACCCTTTTATAGGGATTGCGCACACAGACTAACTACCTTATCTTTGCAATGTGATATAGTTAGAATAAGTTAGTTAGTCATAAATAAATTACGCAACCACAATTTATAATTATTAGTACAATAAATTGCAAGGGTTCCTTGCGAAGTGATTCGCGGGGAACCCTTGCATTATAGCTTTGATAGGAATTTTGCTTTGTCAACAATAAAACGAAGATGAGTACCTTCACCTATTAATTCTCCATTTTCTTTTGCTTCTACCTTAAAAGTCAGCTTCCGTCCCTCTATATGGATAAGGACTGCCGTAGCCTCAATCTGCGCTCCCAAAGCCGAAGGCTTTAAGTGAGAAGTTTGAATCATACCACCTACCGTAGAACTTCCTTCCGGTAATTCCAACGCCACACAACACATGGCGGCATTCTCCATTAAGGCAACCAATGCCGGTGTAGCAAACACTTCCATATCTCCCGAACCCATTGTTACGGCCAGATTTTCTTTAGATACCGTAACCGTACTTGTATGTATTAATCCTGTTTTTAACATAAGTTCTTTTATTAATCGGATACAAACTTACATATAAATTCCGATTTATATGCCGGTTGAATATAGAAACCTTTTTTCCTTTAAAGAAAAGATTAAGACTAAGCCGTGAAGCAAAAAGAAAAAATCCAAAATAAATATCGAGAACTTTTTGCTATTCTAAAAAATACATCTATTTTTGTAGCGCATAGGTTCGTATTCTTCCTATATCCGAAGAAACGATTAAAAGGGAATCAGGTGAAAATCCTGAACAGTCCCGCTGCTGTAAGTTTATAAAACTTGTAAAAGCAAATACTCTTGCCACTGAAACATGGTTTCGGGAAGGCGCTTTTACGAAAACAAAGTCAGAAGACCTGCCATGCATGATAATTAAGAATCTTTCGAGGAAAGAGATTCTGCTAAGAATTGATTATCTACTGTATATTTATGGATAAAAAATATGATCTCTAAAGGGGAGTGAAGTATATCTTTATAGATAATATCCTCGTATAGAAAGTTGATTTTTCAAATAAACTCTGCCAAGTTTATTATAAGGTCCAGCCGAAGTGATTTCGTCTGGACTTTTATTTGTTAGGTAGAAACTTATATATAATGATAACATTAAAGTAAATGTCAAAAATTTAACATATAATTGTTTGAAAACATTTCCTTTATTTTGACTTCTACAAAAACAGCCTACCCAAGAATTTATATCTTTTCCTTATACCGTGTTCCGATACTCTACTTATTTCTATTTAATACAATACGTCTTCTTCCTGATTACCCGACATCATAATAATTGTTCCCCCATTACATTTTCCACCATAAATATTCTTATGCAAATGGTTCTTTATTATAAGGTAACGTTTCTTAATTGTTCCTATCTTCCCTTTAGCCTGTTTCTTTGGGGAATTGTAGATAACCGAGTTATTCTACATAACATTATTAGTTAGCTGAAAGGGGCGAAGAGTGAAGAAAAGAATGAATAAAAGAGGAATCCGACAGGCTTTTTCACCATTATTTATGACTATTAAAGAGACTTCTTACATTTTTTTTATACTTTTGTTGTTTAAGTAAAAATCCTATTCCACCATGAAAAGAATTCATGTTCTAATCAGTTTATTAGTATGCTGCCTGACAACGGCCTCGCAAAACACGCCTCAATTTCAAGGGAAAACGATTCGATACAAAGGAAAAGCAATCCAACTGAACGAAAAGAACTTTTATATCGACGGAAATCTGAAAAGTGCGGATATAGAAAAATATCCTTTTGTTTTTACATCCGTAAACGAAGCCGTTAAACATCTGAGTGACGGTACAGAGTCCACCCCCATGACACTTTACATTGCTCCCAATGTATATTGGATTGATAATCCAGATGATCTGGAAATTCGAAAACCGGTACACGGGGGAACACCTTATGGTCTGGAAATAAAATGTAACGGATTAAGGTTCTATGGATTGGCAGATGATCCCCATGATGTTGTATTAGCATGTAACCGCGGGCAAACACAAGGAGCCATAGGAAATTTCACAATGCTTCATATTGAAGGAAATGAGATAAGCGCAGAGAACATAACATTCGGTAACTTTTGTAATGTAGACCTCGAATACCCGCGTAATCCGACATTAAACCGAAAAAAACGTATGGATGCCGTCGTACAGGCACAATTGGTACTCTGCAAGGGAGACAAATATGTTTTACGTAATTGTCGATTCATAAGCCGGCTCAATCTATGTCCCTTTAACGGGGGAAGACGTACGCTGTTTGACCATTGTTATTTCGAATGTACTGACGATGCTTTATGCGGAACCGGTGTATACGTAAATTGTGGCTTCACCTTTTTTAGCTCTAAACCTTTTTATTCTACTTCTAAAACTGGAGCGGTATTCTACGGCTGCGATTTCAACATAAACACTCAGGGAAAACAATACTTTACCAAAGTAGGACGTCCAGTTACCGTAATAGACAGCCGCTTTCATACCGATAATAATTCTCTTTTCCTAGGATGGACGCAAAACCCTACAGAGAATCAGCGCAATTACCAATATAAAGTCTTACTTAACGGAACGCCATACCGGATACATCCTTCAGAAAATTGGTTAACAGTAGACTTAAAAGGAAAAAAAGCATTACAAGCTTATATTGTTCCATTAAACGGAAAAGAATTATACAATACTTACAACCTTCTAAAAGGGGATGACGACTGGGATCCTATGTGTATCAAAGCATCGGTTATCAGAGCCGGAAAAGAACATACAACAAGTTATACCGATATCCCAACACTTCTTACTGTTACCCCGATTAAGGCAGAAATAGAAAGTGGTGTAACCGATACTATATTAACCGCTACGTTTTCACGATTTGGTGATTATCCCTCACCTATAGCAAGAGTACATTGGAGTGTAGTCCCCGAACAGGCAAAGAATGTACGACTTATCCCTTCCGAAAAGGGAACTTGCCGCATTATAGGCTGTAACACGGATGATGAAACCAAAGAAATTGTGATAAAGGCTGTTTCGGAAGATGGATTAGAATCAGCATCCGTTCTTACCGTAAAACCTAAAATGCTGCCGACTCCCACATTCATTTCATTGCCAAAACTTGAAATGCCTCAAAAAGGAATAATAAAAGTATCTTACCAGCTGGATTTGCAAGGTCGTAAAGACGAATCGCTCATTACATGGTATCGCTGCACCGACGCACAAGGAAATAATGCAGTGGAAGTAGCCGTCTCTAGATTAAACATTCCGGAAGAAACTTATCGGTTGTCCGATGGCGACATAGGTTATTACCTGATGGCAACAGTTGCACCGAAACATTTGCGCTGCCAAGCAGGTACACCTCGTAAAATAATTTCCCGACAAGCTATCCGTACGGAAGATGTAGTCCCAACTAATCAACTATATACTGATTTCCGTAACTTCTCCACCGCACCACAGCCCCATATCTTGCCCGGTTTCTGGACTGTAGATACTTATAAGCCAAGCGATACAGATGAATATGACTGGCCAATAATCCAATCCAGAAGCTGGTTCTATGGAAAAGGAACGAATGGGGCCTCGTTTCATAATGGCTTACTACAAGGAAGAAAAGGTGCGCGCCTTCTTTATACTCCGGTAAGAGAACAATTCGGCGATATGCAACTGACTTTAAAGGTAGACCCAGCCAAAACCGCCGGACAAGGTTTCGGAAGCGCCACTGGACAATATATGGATGTCTGTATCAAGTTCGACACCCGTACACTAAGCGGTTATGCATTGCGCATCATCCGGACAATAAAAAACGATAGTGCTGTAGATTTCTTTCTAGTAAAATATGAAAATGGAAAAACAACAGCCATCAGCGAACCGGTGTCCGCTTCTTGTTATCTATCGACTTGTACTATTTCCTTATCCATGAAAGGAAATAAGTTGACGGCTCATGTTGAAACCGATACAAAGCAAAAAAGGAAAGCAAAGACAAATGTAATGCCAGTAGTCAATTTGGAAACGATCGTCTCCCCGAATTCTTTCGGCGGAATAGCCATACAGCACACTGGCTCAACAGGAGACAGTGCTACTCAACTTCGTTCTTTACTAGTAGAATGGAACAATTAATATAACAAGCACCCCATGGAAAAAGGACTTTATTCACTCGTATATATCATACCGACATTATGGATAATGTCGTTCCTATTTTCATGCGGATATTCTTCATCCTCTCAAATTAGAGAGGTTGACTCTCTTAACTCTCGTTCATACGTTTACCGTTACAAGAATTTAGATTCTTGTCATATTTATGCAGCAAAAGCATATTCGATGGGAAACGGATATGCAAACGGACGCGCCGAAGCTCTGAATAATTTGGCTTTTCATGCCTTCATGCAAATGGACTTCGAGCAATCACGCACGTATCTAACCAAAGTATACGAAGAAAGTAACAATGAATTGGAAAGGCTGATTGCAGATATAGGCATGATGAAAATATGCCAACGAACTTCGGCGAATAAAGAGTTTTACGATCATAGGAACAGTGTTCTTCAACGCATCAAACGCATAAAGGAAGAACAATCAGCATTCAATAAACACGAACTTGAACGGTTGACTTACGCTATTTCAGAGTTCCATATTGTTTCAAGCATTTATTATTATTATCTCCAACAAGAAGAACAGGCCCTGGAAGAGATAAACAAAATAGATCCGACTACCGAGATTGCAAAAGACACAGCACAACTCCTATATTACTATTATATGAAAGGCTCTGGCGGACTGTGCGAAGGAGCAAATACCAAAGAAATTGCTGTCCGAGAGTTTGATTATTTAGGCAGTTGTATCGTACTAAGCAATGAAAAAGGATATCTTTATTTTGAAGCAAACTGTTTACAAGCTTTCGCCGAACTTTTAATCAACAAACAAGCAATGGAATCTCTTCACGAGCATCGAGCGGGAGCTTTAAAACTTATCAACCCAGATAGTTTACCGGATTCTGTATTTACACTTACCATGGCCCAAAAAGCTTTGAACAAATTCAAAGAATACGGAGATATATACCAAATAGCCGGAGCATACCGAACCATCGCCTCATGCCTGATTCAACGCAAAGAATATCAAGCGGCAATAGACACTTTACAGCGTGCACTTGATTATGTAAATGCCCATCACGGAAAATATTATGAATGTAAAGACTCTACCCACAAATTATGTACTTTCCGTCCGAATGACACTATTTCTTTAGAAAAACAATGGCTTACCAACGAACGGATTCAAACGGTTCCGGAATGGATAGCTCGCTTGCGGGAACAATTGTGCCTTGCTTATTCCGGATTGGGAATGAAAACGGAATCAGATTATAACCGCAACATCTACTTGGATATTTTGGATATAACTCGCCAAGATAAAGAATTGGAAAACCGTTATGAGTTATTGGAAAAAGAATCGAAACAATTAAACACATGGCTGGCTGGTATCATTATCACTCTCGTCCTTACTACAATTCTATTCTGGAACCTTAACCAGAAATGGAAGAAAAAAAATGCCGAACAAATAGAAAACTTAAAACAAATATTAGAAATATGCCGTAAAATTACAGTTTCCATCCCTACAGATGCAACAGATATAGAGGATATTGCAGAACGAATAAAACAAGCTATCAGTGAGGATATGCAACACTTATTCGGCCCTTGTGAAATCAATATTGATATAAAACAAAAACAACTTCTCCTGCAAACTCCCAGCAAGCTTAACAAAGATAAACAGGCTATTCTTAAGGTACTTTCTCCGTATGTAGCATGGACTATTGAGAACGGAGAAACCTTGGTATTCCTTGGGGAAGAACGAAAAGAAATAGAAAAAGAACGTTATATTTATGAACAACATATAGCAGATAACAAAAGACAAAACATAGCGAAAAAAGCCTGTTTTGCCATTGTTATGGGTATTACTCCATATTTAGACCGCATTATCAACGAAGTGCATAAATTAAAAACGTTCAATTATCCAGAACGACCGCAAATCAAACAAGGAAAATACCAATATATAGGTGAATTAATTGCTAAAATCAACGAATATAATGATATCCTTGCTTTATGGATAAAAATGAAACAAGGTACATTAAGTCTGAACATAGAAAACTTTCCTTTAAACGATCTTTTCGAAATAGTAAACAAAGGACGAAAAACATTTGAAGCTAAACAACAACATTTCACCATAGAACCGACTCAAGCCATTGTGAAAGCAGACAAAGCATTAACCCTATTTATGATTAACACTTTAGCTGAAAATGCCCGAAAATATACACCCCAAAACGGTTCTATAAAAGTGTATGCGCAAGAAACAGAACACTATGTAGAAATCTCGGTACAAGATACGGGAATAGGGATTTCGGAAGAAGATCGAAAACGAATTCTTGATGAGAAAGTGTACGATTCAAGTTTAATCGGTATTGATGACGAACAAAACAGGGAAATTTTAAATAAAAATAAAGGAAGCGGATTCGGACTGATAAATTGTAAAGGTATCATTGAAAAATACAAAAAGATTAATGCGCTTTTCCACGTCTGCCTATTCAATATCGACAGTGAAAAAGGGAAAGGGAGCCGTTTTTATTTCCGATTGCCAAAAGGCGTACGAAAAATGTTGAGCCTTATTATACTAGTGTTACCTTTTTGTCAACTCCCTGCACATGAATTATCTTATTATGACGATATATTGGAAAAAGCTTCCAGTTTCGCCGATTCAGCGTATTATAGCAATGTGTACGGACATTATGAACAAACTATTCAATATATTGATTCTGCTATTGTATATCTGAACAAACATTATACGAAACATGAAAAGTATCCGGCAGTTTTTATGGCACAATATGGAAATGGACAAGCTGCAGAAATTACATGGTGGCAACAACTATTCGATACGGACTATCATGTAATATTAGATATACGAAATGAAGCAGCCATAGCGTCATTGGCATTACGTAACTGGGAAAATTATCGTTATAACAATGCTGCCTATACACATCTGTATAAACTGCTTGGAGAAGACAATTCATTAGAGGACTATTGTAAAGAAATGCAACATTCATCTAATAATAAAACGATAAGTATTATCCTTTGTTTATTCCTTACCATCATATTAGTTGTGGGATACTACCTGCTTTATTTTCGACGTCGTATACTATATCGCTTTAACCTCGAACAAGTTCTAGAGATAAACAAAGAAATTATTGCTTCTTCCATGTGCCCCATACAGGAAACTACCGATATTTCATTGATTCCTCAACAAATATTACATGATATATTCGACGGAATCAATGACTTGCTGGATATTCAGGCTTTGGGGATGGCTGTATATAACGAAGATACACAAAGTTTACACTATGCATCTTATCCCACCCTTGTAAACGAAGAAGAACTTTATAATAAAATGAAGAAATGTTATGAAAAACAAAAAATTACATACTCTGAACAAAGCAATATACAATGTTTCCCATTGTGCTCAGAACTCAAAGATGAAAAGCAATATTTAGGAGCATTAGCATTGGTTAGAACTCATACCGGTCATCAGGAAAACGAAATATTACTTGCGGAATTAATCACCCAGTATATCAGCATCGTTATCATGAATGTTGTAGTTCGTAGGGGTAATAAGTACAGAGATATTGAACTAGCGCTAGATGACAAGCTTCGGGCAAAACATGAAGAAAATCAATTACATGTACAAAATCAGGTATTAGATAATTGCCTTTCAACTATCAAACATGAAACTTTATATTACCCAAGCAAAATAAGGCATATAATAGAAATACTACTTCAAAGCGTATCACAAGAAAAAGAAAAAAAACTGATTGCTAATATAGAAGAACTGATTAGCTACTACAAGGATATATTTACTTTACTTAGTTCGTGTGCTGCCAGGCAACTTGAGGACATTACTTTCCGGAGAAATCAGGTAAAAGTACAGGATTTGATAGATTATGCACAAAAGTATTTAAATAAATTAAGTAAAAAGAACGGACATATACTATATTTACAAACTCATCCTTGCAATTTGCAAGTGACAGGAGACAATACTCTACTAAAATATTTATTAGAGAATCTTATCGGAGCAGCTTTCAACCTACAGGAATCAGGAACTCTTACTCTTTCTGCCAGAGCCGAAAACAAATTTGTCCGTTTTGATTTCACCGACTCCAGAGGACATTACACCCAGGAAGAACTAAACCAATTATTTTATCCTGATATAAAACGAATGAAACTAAATTACAATGGAGATTTACAAGGGACGGAATACTTAATCTGCAAACAAATCATTCGTGACCACGATGAATATACAGGTTTCCGGGGATGTCGGATAAACGCGGAACCGGCTGGGAGAGGCGGATTAAACATTTGGTTTACCATTCCACAAAAAACATTATAAATTTAAGATTAATATACAATGGAAAAGAAATTCAAAGTAATTATAGTAGAAGATGCCAAACTGGAATTAAAAGGCACCGAAGAGATATTCCGAAATGAAATTCCCAACGCAGAGGTGATCGGTACTGCTATGACAGAAAAAGAATTCTGGTTATTGTTAGAAAAACAAATTCCCGATTTAGTATTACTGGATTTAGGACTTGGCGGTTCGACCACCATAGGAGTTGACATTTGCAAGGTTCTCCACAAAAAATATAAAAATATACATATACTCATCTTTACCGGAGAAATTCTTAATGAGAAACTATGGGTAGATGTATTGGATGCAGGCGCTGATGGAATAATCTTAAAAACTGGTGAATTATTAACCAAGAATGATGTCCAAAGTGTAATGGACGGAAAAAAATTTGTGTTCAACCAGCCTATTCTGGAAAAGATTGTAACACGCTTTAAACAATCGGTACTAAATGAACAAAAACGACAAGAAGCAGTCATTCAGTATGATATCGATGAATACGACGAACGTCTTTTGCGTCATTTAGCACTTGGATATACTAAAGAAATGATTACTAATCTAAAAGGTATTCCTTTTGGAGTGAAATCACTGGAAAAAAGACAAAACGACCTGATTAATCGTTTCTTTACTATAGACGAAAGGGGAGGAGTAAATGCTACCCGTTTAGTAGTACGAGCTTTTGAATTAGGTGTATTAACTATAGATAACCTTGAACCGGATGAAGAATAAATTATACATATCATATCTGATTACAATTCTGTTTTTTGCCACCCTGATCGTAGCTTTTATTTCTTGGATAGGGAATATATATGAATGGCCTGTACAAAGTTTGTTTAGCCCAGAAGGAATCCGTTGGGCGTTACGCCATGTAGATGAAAATCTTTATCAGTCTCCCTTCATTTCTATTTTTATTTTACTGATAGGTCTGGGTATGGCAGAAGCTTCCGGTTTATTTTGTGCTCTACATCAACATATCCGGCGTTTAAGTCTGCACAAGTCTCTATCAAGGAAACAAAAAAGAGCTCTTTTACTAGCACTCTTATCAGGACTATTATATATACTGCTTATCGGAATTGCTACGTTTTCACCCCTTGCGATACTACTAGGCATTACCGGAACCCTCGATCGTTCGCCTTTTATAGAAGGTATCATCCCACTCATCTCTATGGCATTTGGTATAACAGGATTTGTATTTGGCATAGCCTCCGGTCAGTTCCATAACAGCCGAGACATCATTGTGGGAATGGAGTATTTACCCTCCCGTTTAATCACCTATTTTATATATTTGTTTATAACAGCCCAATTTCTAGGTTTCTTACAATATTCACAAATTGATGTATGTCTAGGAATAGGAAAGAATGCTTTAAACATCTTACACACCCTTCTCTATTATATACCCCTTATATATCTTTATTTACAGAGCTACCTGAATTACAAATGAATTACAAACGGTCATTATTGTAAATTATCAGCCAATAAAAAATATATATTTAATATTTTTTAATCATTTGATAATAAACAATATAAGAATTCGTTTTGTTATATATTTGTGTTTTTCATAGTAATAGATTTAAGATTAATAGTTAGTATTAGCTTGTGAAAGTCAGTACTTCTACGAGCGAAAGCGTTCGCCCGAAAAAGTAGAATAGCTCTTGTAACCCCTACAAGAGCTATTTCACTTTTCATTGAACAAAAGAACCGAGATAAAGGTTCTATAAAAAAATTCTCTTATATGAATACAAATAAATTTGCAGAAGACTTATTACAAGGTATCAAGTACATACTCTCACATTTAGGTATCCCTCCAAAAGTATTAGACCAATTAGACATAGCCATTTACTTAATACTCATTTTGACTATAGCCATTATAGCCGAAAGAATTGTCCATTCCGCCATACTGCGTTTTTCTCGTAGGATACTCCAATATAAACAACTTACTGTAGTGAGCAACTTAATAGAATATAACGCATTAAAAAGATTATCGTATGTTATTCCACCACTTATTATAGCGGCACTGCTTCCATTTGCTTTTACACATAATATTTTGGTTCTCAGTATACTAGAAAAAATAACTTGGATCTACTTCTTCGTAATGTTAGCTATTTCTATCAATACCATATTATCTTCTGTCGGAGATGCATTGATGACAAAAGGAGAATTGCACGATAGACCGATAAAAGGATTCATACAAATTTTGCAAGTCCTGTTTTCCTGCATTATCGCAATCATTGTTATCTCAATCTTAATTAATAAATCACCTTTTAATTTGATAACTGGGTTAGGAGCTTTCGCAGCCGTACTATTGTTAATATTCAAAGATACAATTCTTGGATTTGTTGCAGGTGTCTTGTTAGCCAAGAATGACATGATTCATATTGGCGACTGGATTGAAATAGATGGAAGTAGCGTAAACGGAATTGTTATCGACATTTCTCTGACAGTTGTGAAAGTACAGAACTTTGATAATACAATTGTTACTATTCCACCTTATACTTTAGTCACCCAAGAATTTATCAATTGGAGAGGTATGAGCGAATCAGGAGGACGCCGAATCATGCGACAATATGATTTAAAATTGGATTACATAAAGCCTTGTACCCCAGACTTTTTGGAACGTATGAAACAATTTGATCCAGATTTGGCAAATTACATCTCTATAAAACAAAAACAAGCCGAGGAAGGTAAAGTAGTAAATACGGAAAACCCGGCAGGAATAGTAAACGGAACTATTGAAACGAATGCCGGACTTTTAAGGGCCTACATGAATATCTATCTGAAACGACATCCTTCAATTAATCAAAATTTATTAGTCATGGTACGCACATTAGCCCCTACAGCCAATGGACTTCCTCTGCAGATATGGTGTTTTTCAGCTAATAAAGTATGGCCTAGTTATGAATCCATTCAAGCTGAAATCCTTGAACATTTTGTGTCCGTATTACCATACTTCGAACTTTATCCATTCCAAAATGCTTCCGCTAGGGATTATATAATAAGCGGATTGTTGGAAGTCGGCATAAAAGCAGATCAATTATATGGTATTCCATGGAATACATTCCGTCCTCAAGAAAAAGAGAATAATTCAAATACAGAAAAAACAGTCCAATAAATACAAAAACTATTTATACGGATTCTTATCTTTTATAACAATAATCATTTCATTCTCCGAGAATTCATCAATAGAACGTATTGCTTCAATTTTTATATCTGCTATAGGACTTCTCCATTTATATATATTCCTTAAATATGGAGATGTTCCCTTATCAGGGATATTTATTTGTATATCGGTCGTAGTATCATCTAAAATGAAATTAAATTTTTCTTTTAGAGATACCGCATCATTAATCAAATCCCATACATTATCATCATACCTTAACATATACTTATAGGTTACTCCATCTGCTCCTTTTTGAGGAACAATATGTTTCCCATAAATATCTTGTATAGCCATACCCAGTTCACTAATAGGAACTTTATTTTGAGAACAATTCATAAATATAAAGATTACACCGATTATAAATAATAAACTTCTCATGGCATTAGATCATTTAGAAATATGTAAACTATATAACACTATTTCACTCATTTTTGTTCTTTACATGAACTATTTCTTCTGTTTCTTTAATAACTATTTTCTTATTCATTTTAATTCGCTATTATTCTTTCCGGTTAAAAATCAATTTTCCTTCAAATCTAAAATCATAAAGTGACTTATAAAAAAGAAATAAAATATTTGTATTATCAAATAAAAAGCTTACCTTTGCAGCGCAATTTAAGGATGGTTCCGTAGCTCAGCTGGATAGAGCAACGCCCTTCTAAGGCGTGGGTCAAGCGTTCGAATCGCTTCGGAATCACTTTATTAAAAAGTAGTTCAATTACAACAAAGAAGGAGATTACCTAGTAATCTCCCTTTTTGTATCCAAGAAACTAATACATGAAAAAAGGGATTTTACACCCATTAATGCTCGCTGGTACAGGAAGTGATGTAGGTAAAAGTATTCTTGCCACGGCGTTTTGCCGTATCTTCAAGCAAGATGGTTACTCTCCGGCCCCATTTAAGGCACAGAATATGGCCTTGAATTCTTATGCCACACCGGATGGCTTGGAAATAGGACGTGCACAAGCAGTGCAAGCCGAAGCTGCTGGCATACCTTGCCATACAGACATGAACCCTTTATTATTAAAACCCAATTCCGACCATACCTCTCAAGTTGTATTAAACGGAAAACCTATTGGAAACCGTAACGCTTACGATTATTTCCATAAAGAAGGAAAGGAAGAATTACGTCAACAAGTAAATGCAGCATTCGACAGATTAGCAACTAAATACAATCCAATTGTAATGGAAGGAGCCGGAAGCATATCTGAAATAAATCTAAAAGAAACAGACTTAGTTAACCTTCCCATGGCACGCTATGCCAATGCTGATGTGTTTCTTGTAGCAGATATTGACAGAGGGGGAGTATTTGCAAGCGTTTATGGTTCCATTATGTTACAAACTCCTGAAGATCGTAAATTAATAAAAGGTATATTAATCAATAAATTTAGAGGTGATTTACGATTATTCGAATCTGGGACAAAAATGTTGGAGGAACTTTGCGGTATTCCTGTTTTAGGAGTAATACCTTATTACAAAGATATCTATATTGAAGAAGAAGATTCTGTTGAATTACAAAATAAAACTCTGCAAGCAAAACAAGGTAAAATCAATATAGCTGTAGTGTTACTTCGACATTTGTCCAATTTTACCGACTTCAACGTATTGGAACGGGATGAAAGAGTGCACCTTTATTATACCAATAATACGGAAGAGCTGGCAAAAGCCGATATTATTATCATTCCCGGTACAAAAAGTACATTAAGTGATTTATACGAACTTCGCCGTAACGGTGCGGCACAAGCTATCTTAAAAGCTCATCGTGAAGGAACTGCCGTTCTAGGAATCTGTGGAGGTTATCAGTTAATGGGACAAGAAATCTGTGACCCAGAAGGAGTAGAGGGAAATATTTCGCGTTTACCGGGATTAGGGTTACTGCCCATCACTACAACGATGAAAAAGGAGAAAATAACGCGACAAACTCAATTTTATTTCCGTAATGATAATACTCTTTGTACCGGATACGAAATCCATATGGGGGACACCCGACCTGTTGCTAATGTAACGAATCAACCACTTAACAGGACTGTAAATGGAGAAACAGACGGATATTATATGAATGATCATTGTATGGGAACTTACATCCATGGAATTCTCGACAATGAAGTAGTTATAGACCATCTATTAGCTCCATATACCGAAAAAATTAAAAAGAAAACATTTAATTATCATACATTTAAAGAAGAACAGTATGACAAGCTGGCAGAACATGTAAAAAAATATATTAATCTGCCCTTGCTCTATGAAATATTACAAAAAAATGATTAACGGACACGGAGACGATTTATATCATTATAATCGCACAATTCTCAGCAATTTCAGTTCTAACGTATACAATCATTTAGATCATAGTATACTGTTTAAAAAGCTGAATAGATGTATGCAGAAGATATGCAGTTATCCTGAGCCAGAGCCTATTACATTAGAGAAAGCTTTTGCCGACATATTACATATCTCAGCTGAAAACGTATGCGTTACCAATGGCGCAACCGAAGCTATTTACTTGACAGCACAAACTTATAAGGGAAAGAAATCAGCCATTTGGATGCCTACTTTTAGCGAATATGCCGATGCTTGCCGCTTACACCAACACCATATTTTGCCGTTTTATACTATCGATTCTCTGCCACCAGAAACACAGCTAATATGGATCTGTAATCCTAATAATCCAACAGGCGAAGCGAGAAATAAGGAAGTTTTGATAGAATTAATTAAAACCAATCCTCAGAAAATATTTATTATCGACCAATCTTATGAAATGTTTACTTTACAACGGGTATTTACACCAAAAGAGGGAGTTCGATTTCCGAATGTGATTCTTATTCATTCTCTTACAAAACATTATGCTATTCCCGGTCTCCGTTTAGGATATATGACAGCCAGTAGTGAACTTCTTAAAGATATCCGATTACAAAGAATGCCTTGGTCAGTAAACAGTTTAGCCATTGAAGCAGGTTTCCACGCTATTGAAGAACAATTAAAACCGACTATTGATATTCCTCTGTACCTTAAAGAGAAAGAGCGATTAGAAAAAGCATTACTTAATACAGGAGTTGTAGAAATATGGCATAGTGATACACACTTTATGCTGATACGCCTACGATACGGCAAAGCATCCGCATTAAAAGATTATCTAGCAAATGAGCATGGAATACTTATTCGCGATGCTTCTAACTTCGAAGGACTCGATGAACGTTTCTTTCGTATAGCAACTCAAACTCCTGAAGAAAACGATCAACTTGTAGAAGCTCTAGAACAATGGATAACTTATATCTGATACTATCGCTTGTTATAGCCTGGATACTCGATAAATGTCTGGGAGACCCGACATGGCTTCCGCATCCTGTAGTAGGATTCGGTAAATTGATTTCGTGGGGAGAAAAACATTTCAACTGCGGAATATATCGAAAAAGAAACGGCGCCATTCTTTCCTTATCACTTATTATCGGAACTTTTATTTTTTGCGTCTTCGTTCTAAAAGTCCTAGATGTAGTAGCAGGTGAATGGGCTGTCTTCATAGCCTCTGTTGCAGGCATTTTTTATTGTTTGGCCGGAACCACTTTATCCCGTGAGGTTCGTTGGGTATTCAAAGCAGCTGACCACTCTTTAGAAGAAGGCCGCCGTCAGGTTGCCCGTATTGTAGGACGGGAAACTTCAGGTCTTTCTGTCCAAGAAGTCCGTACGGCAGCTTTAGAAACACTTGCTGAAAATCTGAGTGACGGAGTAATTGCTCCGCTTTTTTGGTATATGCTACTGGGTATAGAAGGAATGCTTGCCTATAAAATGATAAACACACTTGATTCCATGATTGGTTACCGCAATGAACGATACAAAGACTTTGGATATTTTGCCGCTCGTATAGATGATATAGCCAACTACATTCCGGCTCGTCTTACCGCACTGTTAATGCTATTTGCCAGCGGAAAATGGAAACTGACAAGTTTTGTAAAACGATATGGAAAGGAACATGCAAGCCCTAACTCCGGTTACCCGGAAGCAGCATTAGCGGGGATTCTTAATTGCCGTTTCGGCGGACCACATAATTACTTTGGTGAAACAGTATGGAAGCCTTTCATTGGAAATAATGAACGCTTACTGACTACACACGATATGCAAAAAGCAATCCGCATCAATCAAAGAGCAGAATTTCTGATGATAGGATTCGTTTTGATTATACAAATGACTTATATCTTCATATAGTATCATTTATATTTTCATGTTAAATCCTTATTTTAGCATACTAAATTTTAGTACCATACTGCTTCCACTTTTCCATAAAAAGATATGATTTTTAGCATCCAACATTATTTATAAAACGAAACAACAACTTTCGATGTCAAATCTCTATCTCTACAACTCCTCCATAAGGGGTAAGTTGCTCAAAAGCCTCTTCAGGTTTCAAAATCCTTGCATAGATTTGTGCACAGACTATGACCCCTCCATGAACAAATAAAGCTACATGAGTATAATTTTCTTTCCGAAGTTCATCTAAAAAAGCAGCAACACGCTGATATTGCATAGCGAAAGATTCTCCTCCTGTGGCTGCCACATGATAATAATCTTGATACCACAACTGAATACGCGGATCTTTTATTTCTTCAAAACGCTGCATTTCCCATTCGCCGAAATTAATTTCCATCAAGCGTTTATCACGTTCTGCATCCGGATATCCGCAATAAGTCGCTAACCGCACACAACGACTCAAAGGACTGGTATAAACTTTGTCAAAATGCATTCCGGCAAGAGCTTGCAGAGTATTAAAAGCTTCTTGTTCAAAAGTATCTCGTAACGGTACATCCGTTTGACCATAGCAAGTTCCCGAAGCCACAGCTACAGACGTATGACGTATTAATGTTACTTTCATAATCGATAAAGTATATTAATCCCAAAATAAAAAGATAATTCACAAAGTAAAAATGTAGCGCCACAACAATCACCCGTATAACCTTGAATTTTCTTCCACATTAACCAAACAAGTCCTCCGAAAACAAGCACTGGTAAGAAGCATGCCAAACAATACCACCCCGGTAATAAAATCAAAACCCACAGCCCGCCTCCCATAGCAGCCACAAAAAAATTCCTCACACTCATTCGTTTATACACCATCTTCGCCTTACTATCTTCCTCTTTACGTGCATAAGGAAGAAAATTTATAAGATTCGACGCCACAAACTTCGACCAACAGTCACCTGCCAATAACACAATGCAAGCCACATACAAAGGTAATTGACAAAGCATTGTATAAAGAAACAAAAAATAGATAATCAGTCCTATTACTCCATAACTGCCTATATGGGAATCTTTCATGATAGCGAGAATGCGAGTTCGATCTGTCCCTCCGCCAAAACCATCCATAAAATCGGCTAATCCATCTTCATGCAAAGCTCCCGTAATAAGTAAACGGCTACATAATGCCAATATCACAGCTACAGGGAAAGGCAATACGAACGAACTCAGCCACAGAATCAATGCCATCACACCCCCCGTCAACCATCCGACATAAGCCCAATAGTTTACTACCGACTTAAAACATTCCGACGGCACTTCTTTGATTTTCCAAAAAGGTAAACGGGTAAAAAACATACACGCAGCCAATAAAGTATTCATTCGTCAAAAATATTTAGTTACCGAAGCATTAGTAAAACTATCCATTTCATTTATCATTCTCACAGCAGAATCTACAATAGGATAAGCACATATAGCTCCCGTACCTTCACCCAAGCGAAGACCCAAATTAAGCAATGGCTTGGCATGTAATGTTTCCAACACCAACTTATGGCCAGTCTCATCTCCCTGATGTCCATAAACTGCATAATGCAGCACATCAGGATATAGTTTAGATGCAGCCAATATACAATTAGTCATAATAAATCCGTCCACCAGAATCACCATATGCAACTCTGCTGCTTGCAACATACCTCCGATAGCCATCACCATTTCATAACCACCAAAATAACGAATTATATCTTCAGGAGAGAAATTGCCTTTATAATTATCGTAACTTTGTTTCAACACATTATATTTATGACGGATACCTTCATCATCCAATCCGCTTCCGGCTCCGACACATTGTGCCAAAGGAATGCCGGTAAAAGCATGCATCCACAGAGAAGAAGAGGAAGTGTTGGCAATACCCATTTCGCCAAAACTTACTATATTACATCCCTCTTTATAACTATCACGTACAACTTGCGCCCCCCGTTCGATACAAAGCTCCATTTCTTTCTCTGTCATAGCTGCTTCGTACAAATAATTACGAGTACTTTTACGTATCTTCATATTAATAATACCTTTTTCGTAAGGTAAATCGTAATCTACTCCAGCATCCACTAATTTCAGTTTAAAACCATGCTGCCTGCAGAGAAATGTCACCCCTGCACCCCCATGCAAAAAATGGCTAAGTTGCTGCCAAGTAATCTCTTTTGGTGATTTGCTGACTCCCTCTTCTACAATACCGTGATCAGCGGCAAAAAGTATATTCTGTGGATTATTTAAAGCTGGAGAGAGAGTTTGTTGAATCCAACCTATTTGCAAAGCTAATTCTTCCAGAGTGCCCAACGCTCCTTTAGGTTTGGTAAGGTTATTTATTTTATCTATTAAAAGAGGTCTGATAACCTCATCCGGTTTTTCGATAGTAAACTGTTTCATACGTAAACTACATTGTGTTCTTCTCCGTATAAAAAGAACATTAAACATCTATTTATAAAAACTTTGTCTCGAAACTCTTTTTCGCATGACAAATGTATATAAAACCTACGAGATTCTACACCAGCGCAGGATATAAAAAATAAATTTTTCTAGAGGAAAGATAAAGCTTTTCCAAGTACACGCAAAAAAGACTTAAAGGCGTAACATCATTTTACTTTCAATGGGATTCCGCTCACCATCAAATAAACTTCATCGGCACAAGAAGCTATATATTGATTTACCCAACCTTGTAAATCAGTAAAGCAACGTTGAAGTTGATTTTCCGAAACTCCGCCCATGCCTAGTTCATTAGTAACAAAAAGAAAAGTGGCCTCTTGAGCCACTAATTTATCGATTTCCGATTTTATGGCCGCCAAAGATGCTTGTACATTCGAATTCAAGTCAAAAAAGAAATTAGTACACCACAAAGTCACGCAATCAATAACAACTACACGCCCCTCTAGGGAATGTTTACTTAATTCTTTTTCCTCTTCTATATTGGTCCATTGCGGCCCACGATTCTTTTGATGCCGTTCTACCCGCAGACGAAATTCATCATCCCAAACGCGTGCAGTCGCCATATAAACCGGATTAGCAGAAATGGATAACGCCTTTTGTTCCGCAAACGAACTTTTGCCGGAGCGTTGTCCCCCTGTAATAAGTATCACTTTTTTCATGCGATTCACTTTTCTTCAGCCAAAAGCTCGTTAATTTTCTTTACTAAAGTAGAAAACTCCCTTTCATTATATAAACGGGTAAGCATTACAATCTTTCCTTCACGATTAATCAGCACATTACGAGTAATGCCTGCATTTCTGTCTGCGTACAACGCAAAAATATCCGCATTCGGATCTAAAGCAAGAGGGTAAGTTATCCCTGTCTGCCGAGCAAACTTCTGTACAATTTCCAATGGTTCGTCACGGTCGATACCAAACAAAGCGAAATCCGGATTTGTCCGGTTCTTTAGCCAAATATCTTTCTCAATAAACGGCATCTCCTTCCTACAAACACCGCACCAACTTGCAGTAAACTGTAACATTACTACTTTTCCACGTAAATCAGAAAGCTTTACTTTATTTCCATTCGCAAGAGTCATAGTGAAATCTGGAGCAAACTGACCTACTTTAACAATATACCCAACACTGTCTGGTTGCACCGTCTGCGCCACTGTCGGGATATATAAATACATTACTATCAGACATATTAAAACACAAATAAGCTTTTTTACATTCATACCTTTTCTAAATTTTTCTATAAATTGACTTACAAAAGTAAGAATTTTAAAGATATCTTCCGAGTTTTATGGCTCTTTCGCAAGTTCTTTTATATATTTGCAACACTAACAATGCTACCATAAAAAACACTCGTTAACATGAAAAAAATTCTTAGTATTCTACTTGCCTTATTCAGCAGCACTTCTTTAATAGCTGGCGATATTTGGGTATCACCACAAGGAAACGACCAACAAGAAGGAAGTAAAGATGCTCCTTTAAGGACAATACAACAAGCTGTAAAACAAGCACGTGAATGGCGTCGCCTTCACGATCCCAGAATGAACGGAGGTATCCGCATTATGTTACAGCAAGGAGTATACCCACAAGAAAAAACTCTATTTTTCCGACCGGAAGACAGTGGAACGGAAAACTCACCAACTATCATACAAGCAGCAGAAGGAGTTGAAGCTGTTATCAGCGGAGGAATATCAATAAAAGGATGGACTAAAGCAGCAAACAATTTATGGGTAGCAGATGCACCTATTCTAGGAAACCGGCATTTGGAGTTCCGCCAATTGTGGATTAATGGAAAAAAGGCGCAACGAGCCTCTCAATTTCCAGATGGTGTTATGGAACGGATGATTGACTTTAACAAGGAAAAGGAAACCATTACCATACCAACTCCTCAGATAAAAGGATTGGAACATGCCAAACAATTAGAAATGATTGTACATCAACGCTGGGCCATCGCTATTCTTCGGGTGAAGAAACTGGATATACAAGGAGAGAAAACAGTGGTTAGCTTCCATAATCCAGAAAGCCAGTTAGAATTTGCTCATCCGTGGCCGCAACCGGTCATCGGAGAATCAAAAGGTAACTCTTCTTTTTGCCTGGTCAATGCGCTCGAACTGGTAGATGAGCCAGGGGAGTGGTTTCAAGAATATCCATCCGGCAAAATCTATTATTACCCACGGCCAGGAGAGGAGATAAGCAATATAGAAGCTATTGCTCCGACTTTAGAAGAACTTGTCTGCATCGATGGTTCCTTGGAACGTCCGGTTCATCATCTGCAATTTAAAAACATCAACTTCGAACATACATCCTGGAATCGTCCGTCTTATGAAGGACATGTCACATTACAGGGCGGTTTCCGATTATTGGATGCTTACAAACTACCGATTCCCGGATTACCTGAAAAAGCGGAATTAGAGAATCAAGCTTGGATCGCCCGTCCTGAAACTGCGATCCGCGTCAAAGGAGGAAACCATATCAACTTCGATGGATGTACATTCCAACACATGGGAGCTACGGGAGTAGATTATGAATGGGCTGTAACAAACTCCAAAATAGAAAATTGCTTATTCACGGATATTGGCGGAACAGCGATACAAATCGGAGCCTTTCCGGATGGAGGCTTTGAAACGCACGTTCCTTTCAAACCAGTCAATGAACAAGAATTATGTTCGGATATCTTAATAAAAAATAATCTGATTAGCGAAGTCACAAATGAAGATTGGGGATGTGTGGGCATCGGTGCGGGATATGTAAAGAATATTACCATTATTCACAATGAAGTATGTAATGTAAATTATTCTGGGATTTGTGTAGGATGGGGATGGACTTTACTCGAAAGCGGCATGAAGAATAATCGTATCGAAGCAAATTATGTTCATCATTTCGCCCGCCGACTTTATGATGCGGGAGGACTTTACACACTCTCCAACCAACCCAATTCCATTATGGCAAACAATCGTATAGAAGCACTGATTGATGCACCATACGCCACAAACGACCGTGCTTTCTATATTTATTTCGATGAAGCAACCGACGGATATACAGTAGAGAATAATTGGTGTCCGGAAGTTCGTTTTGACTCGAATCGCCCGGGTCCTAAGAATGTATGGAAAAATAACGGACCTAGCGTCAGCGAATCTATCAAACTGAAAGCAGGAAGAATTAAATAGTACAAACCCTAATATTAATATATGAAACCAACTAATTATCATCTATTTGATTTCCTCGATTTTGATTTAAACTTATCGAAAAACGAATCGTTATGGAAAGCTTGTAAACCAACCCACGTTTGCGAAAAGGACGGTGACATCCTTGTAACCGTCCCATTCCAAAAACAATTGTTAGCCAACGATATGGCTGCCGATATAAGTGTTCCCCGTGAAGAATCCACTTTGTTAATCAGACAATATAATAACAAAATCATCCGTTTGTTTGCCGGATTCGGTGAAGAGGGAATCACAGACAAATCAGAAATGCTGCAATTTGGAGATGCGGTAAAGAAAGTTCCTTTACAGGTAAAATGGAATGATGGAGAATGGCTTATTTCCACAGAAGATGGAGTTCGCCGAGCTGTTATCAATGTAAAAGAACCGCAACTTGACCGCTGGAGCGAATTACTTCCCGACCCACAGGAAACATTGGACATCACATTATACCCCGACGGGCAAAAAGAAATTCGTCTGTCGGCTTACGACCATTTCTCACCTCCTCGTTATGATGCGCTCCCTTTAGCCTACTGTCTGAAAGACGGAAAGAAAGAACGTGCAACAATCTCTTTCGAATGTAAAGCCGACGAGTGTTTTGCCGGAACCGGAGAGCGTTTTGCTAAAATGGATTTAAGCGGACATACATTCTTTTTAAAGAATCAAGACGGACAAGGAGTAAACAACCGGCGAACTTACAAGAATATTCCCTTCTACCTGTCAAGCCGCATGTACGGCACATTCTACCATACATGCGCTCATAGCAAACTGTCATTAGCAGATTGTTCTACACGTTCTGTAGAATTTCTCAGCGACCAAGCTATGCTGGATGTATTTATCATTGCAGGTGATTCCGTAGAAGAAATTCTCCGTGGCTATCGCGACCTCACAGGATATCCTTCCATGCCCCCACTTTGGAGTTTCGGTACATGGATGAGCCGCATGACCTATTTTAGTGCGGACGAAGTAAATGAAATATGCGATCGCATGCGCATCGAGCATTATCCGTGCGATGTAATTCATTTGGATACTGGATGGTTTAAAACAGACTGGCTCTGCGAATGGAAATTCAATGAAGAACGATTTCCCGATCCGAAAGGTTTCATCCAGGGACTAAAGAATAAAGGTTACCGAGTATCTTTATGGCAACTACCTTATGTAGCAGAAGATGCGGAACAAATAGATGAAGCACGCGAAAACGATTATATTGCACCATTAACCAAAAAACAGGAATCGGAAGGCTCTAATTTCTCTGCTCTCGATTATGCCGGTACTATAGATTTCACTTATCCCAAAGCAACCGAATGGTATAAAGGATTATTAAAGAAATTGCTTGATATGGGAGTTACATGTATCAAGACCGATTTTGGAGAAAACATACACATGGATGCCAAATACAAAGGCATGAAACCGGAACTGCTGAACAACTTGTACGCGTTACTTTACCAAAAAGCCGCTTATGAAATAACTAAAGATGTCACGGGCGACGGCATTGTATGGGCACGTGCCGCTTGGGCCGGTTGCCAGCGTTATCCATTGCATTGGGGAGGCGACTCATGTAGCTCATGGGACGGTATGGCCGGTTCGCTTAAAGGCGGACTTCATTTCGGATTATCCGGATTCGCATTCTGGAGCCATGATGTTCCGGGATTCCACACCCTGCCTAATTTCATGAACTCGGTTGTAGCCGATGATGTATATATGCGATGGACTCAATTCGGCGTATTTTCATCACATATCCGTTATCACGGCACAAGCAAGCGGGAACCCTGGCACTATCCGGCTATTGCTCCAATGGTGAAAAAATGGTGGAAGCTTCGTTACAAACTTATACCTTATATTATAGAACAAAGCAAGAAAGCTACGGAAACAGGTTATCCTGTATTACGCGCTCTCATTTTCCATCATCCGGAAGACAAATTTTGCTGGCATATTGATGACGAATATTACTTTGGAGATGACTTCCTTGTTGCTCCGGTGATGAATAGCGAAAACCGCCGTGACGTATATTTACCTGAAGGAAAATGGGTAAACTTCTTCACCGGCGAACGTTATGAAGGAGGACAATGGTTGAGGAATCTGGAAATTCCTCTTGAGGAAATGCCTGTTTATGTAAGGGAAAATGCCTCTATATCCGTATATAATAAGGAAGTGGAATGCACCGATGAAATGGATTTAAGCCAAAGTGAAATCTTGCATATCGATACCAACTTTAAAGGAATATGGAAATAAAACAAATAATAATTTAATCATACATTATGAAAACTTGGAAAACAAATTGGGAAGAAAGCCAAAAGAGATATCTCGATTGGTGGAACCATAAAGGAATCGTACTCACCATGTGGGAACATTTCCAAGAAGGAGTCGCACCACATGCCGATGTTACCGCACCGGCACCGGCTAAAGACTTAAACCAACGGTGGTTCGACCCGGAATGGAGAGCGGAACAACTCGATTATTATGTTGCCCACAGCTCCCTTATGGCCGATATACCTCCCGTAGCCAATACACAACTCGGACCCGGTTCTTTGGCCGCCATTTTGGGAGGCGTATTCGAAGGAGGAGAAGACACCATTTGGATTCATCCGGATCCCAATCCGAAAGAAGACATTCTATTCGATCCGGAAAATGCTGCATGGAAGCTTCATAAAGATTTGCTGACAGCCTGTAAAAAGCGTGCCAACGGTAACTACTATGTAGGTATGCCCGATTTAATGGAAGGACTGGATATTTTAGCCGCTCTGCGGGGTACTGACACCGTGCTGATGGATACGGTAATGAATCCAGAGCTGCTTGACAAACAATTGCAACAAGTAAATGATATCTATTTCAAAGTATATGATGAATTGTACGATATCATCCGCGAAGACGACGGCATGGCTTTCTGTTACTTCTCTATCTGGGGCCCGGGCAGGGTAAGCAAGTTGCAAAGCGATATATCTATCATGATCAGCGAAGAAGATTATCGTCGCTTTGTACAACCTTATATTCGTCAACAATGTCAGAAACTGGATTATACACTGTATCATTTGGACGGAGTAGGAGCAATAAGACATCTGGATGCCTTATTAGAAATTAATGAACTAAACGCCATCCAATGGACTCCCGGAGTAGGAGAGCCTCAAGGTGGCGATCCGAAATGGTACGATTTATATAAACGTATTCTTGCCGGCGGAAAATCAATTCAGGCAAATTGGGTAACTCTGGAAGAATTACAACCGTTATTGGATAACATCGGAACGGACGGATTACTTTTGTCTATGGACTTCCACAATGAAAAGGAAGTGGAACAAGCATTAAAAATAATAGAAAAATATAAATAATATTCATTTTAATTTTAACAACTATGGCAGAGTTAAGTAAATTATATGACGCAATTGTTGCGGGAAAATTAGAACCCGCAGTAGAAGTAACCAAAGAAGCGATTGCCGAAGGAGTAGAACCTCAAGTGATTATCAATGACTACATGGTAAAAGCCATGGGAGAAGTGGGACAGCGTTTCCAAGATGGGAAAGCATTTGTTCCGCAATTACTTATGGCAGGACGTGCCATGAAAGGTGCTCTCGAACTGTTAAAACCTCTATTAAAAGGAAACGCCTCCGCTACTTTAGGAAAGGTAGTCATCGGTACGGTAAAGGGAGACTTGCACGACATTGGTAAAAATCTGGTAGCATCCATGCTCGAAGGCTGTGGTTTCGAGGTTATTAATATCGGTATTGACGTACCTTGCGAAAAGTTTGTGGAAGCAGTGAAGGCAAACAACGCAGATATTCTCTGCATGAGTGCTTTATTAACCACTACCATGACTTATATGCCTGAGGTAATCAAAGCGGTAGAAGCTGCAGGTATCCGCGACAAAGTAAAAATAATGGTAGGCGGCGCACCTGTCAGCCAAGGATTCGCAACCGAAATCGGAGCAGACGGATACAGCGATAACGCTAATTCGGCAGTAGCGGTAGCCAAGCAACTGATCGGCGCGCAATAATGTAAAACCTTAAATCTAATACCCATGCAAAATATTTCACTCGAGTCGTTAGACTGGACCATATTAATCTCTTACTTCCTCATATTATTAGGAATAGGAATATGGGCCAGTTTAAAACGAAAAAAAGGCAGTAGCCTGTTCTTAGCGGAAAATTCACTCGGATGGCATCATATTGGTTTCTCCATGTGGGGAACCAATGTGGGACCTTCCATGTTAATAGCCTCAGCCAGCGCAGGTTTTACTACAGGTATCGTATCAGGTAATTATGCCTGGTATGCTTTTGTATTTATCTGTTTACTGGCCTTTGTGTTCGCACCTCGCTATTTAGGCGCAAAAGTAACCACATTACCGGAATTTATGGGTCGCCGCTTCGGACAATCCACCCGTAACATTTTGGCTTGGTACACCATTGTTACCATCTTAATTTCATGGCTGGCACTTACTTTATTTGCCGGTGGAATCCTGATTCGTCAGGTATTCGATATTCCCATGTGGCAGTCTGCACTTATCTTATTAATTATATCCGCATTCTTCACAATGGCGGGTGGACTGAAGGCTGTAGCTTATACCAACGTATTCCAAATGTTGTTATTAATATTTGTCTCCGCCACTTTAACAATTGTCGGATTATACAAGGTAGGTGGAGTGGATGGCTTAGTAGCTGCTGTGCCGGCCGATTATTGGAATCTGTTCCGGCCCAACAATGATGTGGATTTTCCTTGGTTACCTATCATACTGGGTTATCCCATAATGGGAGTATGGTTTTGGTGCACCGATCAATCTATGGTACAACCGGTACTCGCTGCAAAAAGTCTGAAACAAGGACAACTTGGAGCAAACTTCACCGGATGGCTAAAAATTCTAGATGTCCCTTTATACATTCTTCCCGGCATCATTTGTCTGGCTTTATTCCCTACATTACAAAATCCGGATGAAGCATACATGACTATGGTAACCAACTTATTCCCTATCGGAATGGTAGGTTTGGTATTGGCGGTATTAACCGCGGCATTAGTCAGCACGATTGGTTCCGCATTGAACGCTTTAAGTACAGTCTTCACCATGGACATCTATGTAAAGAAATACAGACCGGAAGCCAGTACAAAAGAAATTATCCGCATTGGACAAATTGTAACAGTAGTAGGAGCGCTAATCTCAGTTATCATTACCGTAGCAATTGATAGTATTAAAGGACTGAACCTTTTCAACGTCTTCCAATCCGTCTTGGGATTTATCGCTCCTCCTATGGCTGCTGTATTCTTATTCGGTGTGTTCTGGAAACGTACGACCATGCGTGCAGCCAACTTTGCACTTACAGCCGGAACCATATTCAGTATTGGAGTAGGTATACTTTATTTATGGGTATTCCCTGCCGAGCAATATGATGCCTGGCCTCACTTCATGCTTCTGTCATTCGATTTGTTTATCGCAATCAGCCTTGGCATGATTATCATCAGTTTGATGGATAAGAAACCGCAAGGTAATACTTTAAGCTATGGAAGTATTGCCAAACCGGCTATTTCCGTACTCATTTTATGGGGACTACTGATATTGGTAATGATTGGACTTTACATTTTCTTCAACGGATATTAAAGATAGCAAATATCGAATCATCTCGTTAATATCTTTTCGGAGACCGCCCCATTGTGAAAAAAGGCGGTCTCCTTTTATTACCGAGCAATAGAGTTTTCTGGTGAGACATTCTTTTCAACTAATCTGATTCTTCGAGTTTTCATTTTCTACTGTCACTACTATCACTTTCTTTCTGAAATATCTGCTTATAAGGGGTTTAAGGTATGTGGTGGTAGTAGTTTTTTTAATATACGGAAATAGCTACTACCACCACTTTTTAGGTGTTTTTGCAAAAATACTTGGGCATAGGCTATAGTCTGTTCCAATACCTCCAAAGTATATTCAATGTCGAGTCTAGGTATCTTCCAACAAAAAAATTCACGTAAAAACGTTTATATATGTAATTTTATTCTCCAATATTAAGCGATATTTCCTTTTTGTAATTATCTTTGCAGCCGTAACGTAAGGATATTGCGTCACAACATTTATCGAAAAAGCATTAGCTTTTTATT
>ERZ825137.678-NODE-678-length-47565-cov-17.070911_pt1 | contig 47565 bp, 49 predicted proteins | sample MGYA00519873_ERZ825137 | MGnify/ENA primary metagenome ERZ825137 (study PRJEB31778, sample SAMEA3449190) | human gut metagenome | biome: human gut; feature: human-associated habitat; material: faeces | place: United Kingdom | collected 2010/2012 ...
ACAGGACCTGACAAGGCAAGCCTTGTCAGTCTTTTCTTCAATTATATGTCCGTTTTGCTTCACAAAACACGGACGAATGCAGGTTCAAGTCCTGTCTTTTGATAAGATATAAAAAAACCTCTGTTAACGATGAGGTTTATTGGATTTGATAACACCGAAACAGGGTGGTAGCGAAATAAAGCCGTCGTGAGGGCGTTTACAACCGAACGGGCGACTTGAGCGTGACCTGTTTCGGGAAGGAGGAGCGACGGCGTGAGTGAGAGATGGCTTTTAATAAAAAAGTCGTCGAGAACGATATAAAGTCCGCGACGACGCGGTGCGGATAACAGGACTTGACAAGGCAAGCCTTGTCAGTCTTTTTCAATTATATGTCCGTTTTGCTTCGCAAAACATGGACGATTGCAGGTTCAAGTCCTGTCGGATTTCACAGTAAAATATAAAGTCCGTCATTGGAGCACTCTTCGTAAGGAAGGTGTGTCCAGAGGTGGCTTTTGTAATTTAAAATAAGTATTAGATTTTAACGGTGTAGTGTAGCTATGACGTTTTTTGTTTGCGTTTTGACAAGTGTTGTTGAAACGCATTTTCCATTTCTTCGGGTGTAAGTTCTCTGAGTATGCCTACACCGTTGTAGTAAATATCGATAACTTGTACTCGTTTTGAGTTAAGATATCTTGGTGCATAGATTACGATTTTGTCAACAAATTCGTGTATGAGTTCGGGTGTAAGTTCCTTTAACTCCGTAATTTGCTTGACTTTGCTGATGAATTTCTGTAAGTTTTCCGACTTATCGGTTTCGGATGAAAGATAAGATTCAAGCTTTGGTATTTCGGCATTGATTTTCTTTTGTTCTTCTTCATATGAAATTGATAAGGTTGCATAACGCTCATCGGATATTTTGCCGCTTACATTATCTTCATAAAGTCGTTGTATTAGGTTGTCTATCTCGCTTGTACGCTGTTTAAGCTTGCTTAACTCTTTTCGTTTTGCTGCAAGCTCTTTTTTCTTGTCGTCTTGGTAACAATCCATCTGCTTGCGTGCAAATTCTTTTTCAAATGCCTGAACATTCAAAAGTATTCATTGCATACTCTCTAAAACAAGTTGCTCAACAACCTTTTCTCGGATATAGTGTGCAGAACATACATCGAAATTTTTGCGATAAGACGAGCAGAGAAGTAGGCTTGTTCTGCTCGTTTGTAGTTGTTGGTGACGCTGTAATAAAGCTTTTCTCCACAATCGGCACAGTAAAGAAGTCCTGAAAACGGACTGACTATTCCGCTTCTTGTCGGTCTGTGTCGGTGCTTGCGTAATTCTTGAACTAAATCGAATACTTCCCGTTCAATAATGGCAGGATGTGTATTTTCAAATATCTGCCACTCCGATTGAGGTCTTTCGATTTTCTTTTTGTTCTTGAATGACTTTGTTGTACTACGGAAATTGACCGTATCACCACAGTATTCTTGTTTGGCAAGAATATCGGCAACCGTTGACGAACACCAACCATACGGAACCGTCGGTGGTTTAGAGCATTTCCTGCCTATGCTTATCCAATATTCTGTCGGAGTTAAAACCTTGTCGGCTTTTAACTTTTTTGCAATCTGAGACGGTCCGTAACCTTCAACGCATAAATCAAATATTCTTTTGACTGTTTTTGCCGCATCTTCATCAATTATCCATTCATTTTTAGTGTTTGGATTTTTTTCATATCCGAAAGGTGGATTTGTATTCAACGGTACACCCGACATACCTTTGTTCTTAAATACATTGCGTACTTTTTGACTTGTGTTTTTTGCATGCCATTCGTTAAAGAGGTCCTGCATAGGAACAAGGTCGCTTAATCCGTTACGAAACTACAGGTCCTGAAATATATAACGACCTTGACGGTCAGGTTGATTTCTTCGTCTCTGCCGTCGGCACAGGCGGTACTATTACAGGTACGGCTAAATATCTAAAAGAGAAAAATCCTAATGTAAAAATAATTGCAGTTGAGCCTGCTACTTCCGCTGTTTTATCAGGTGAAAAACCCGGACCGCACAGGATTCAGGGTATCGGTGCAGGTTTTATTCCCGAGGTTGTTGATTTAAGCCTTATTGATGAAATAATTAAGGTGGGCAACAACGAGGCATATGATATGACAAGATATATTGCCAAAAAAGAGGGCGTATTTGTAGGTTCATCTTCAGGTGCGGCACTTTGTGCGGCTGTCGAAATTGCAAAAAGAAAAGAGAATAAAGATAAAAACATTGTGGTAATTTTACCTGATACCGGTGAAAGATATTTGTCCACAAATTTATTTTGACTTCTAATCATACTAAAACTATAGGAAAAGTAATATTATATGAAACTCGAAACTAAAGAAATCAATACAGATGTTTTGATTATAGGTGGTGGTACGGCAGGCTGTTATGCGGCACTCACACTAAGTGAAAAATCGAATTTATCCGTGTTGATTGCTGAAAAAGCAAACATAAAACGAAGCGGTTGCCTTGCGGCAGGTGTTAATGCTATAAATGCTTACATAGTTAAAGGCAGAAAGCCTGAGGATTATGTTGACTATGCCACTAATGATGCCAATGGAATTGTAAGGTATGACCTGCTTTTGTCAGCGGCAAAAAGATTTAATTCGTGCACGAAGAAAATGGAAGAATTAGGCCTTGTAATTCTTAAAGATGAAAACGGCGATTATGTTGCAAGAGGCAATCGTAACATAAAAATTAACGGTGAAAATTTTAAGCCGATACTTGCAAAAGCCGTTGAGAATGCAAAAAATGTTGATGTTTTAAACTTTGTAAATATTACCGATTTGCTTGTAAAAGACGGCAGAGTTTACGGTGCGACCGGCTTTAGCATAAAAGAAAGCGTGCAGTACATTATTTATGCAAATGCAGTGCTTATTGCAACGGGCGGTGCAAGCGGACTTTACAAGCCGAATAATCCGGGCTTTTCAAAGCACAAAATGTGGTATCCTCCGTTTAACACCGGTGCAGGCTATGCAATGGGTCTTAGAGCAGGTGCAGAGATGACAACCTTTGAAATGCGCTTTGTTGCTTTGAGGTGTAAGGATACCATTGCTCCGACAGGCACGATTGCTCAGGGCGTCGGTGCAAAACAGATTAACTCCAAAGGCGAAGTTTACGAAACTAAATACGGCTTGACTACAAGCGAAAGAGTTTACGGAACTGTTGAGGAAAATCAAATCGGCAACGGACCTTGTTACCTTAAAACTTCGGGTATATCAAAGGATAAGGACGACTCGCTTCTTAAAGCTTATCTCAATATGGCACCGAGCCAAACGCTTAAATGGATAGAAAGCGGCAAAGCACCGAGCGAGCAGGATGTTGAAATTTGCGGTACAGAGCCGTACATAGTAGGCGGTCATACAGCATCGGGCTTTTGGATTGATACAAACAGAAAAACTACTGTTGACGGTCTTTATGCGGCAGGCGATGTTGCAGGCGGTTGTCCTCAAAAATATGTAACGGGTGCGCTTGCCGAGGGCGAAATTGCTGCAGAAAGCATTATTAAAAATTATAAGTCAAATGACAAAACCGATTTTGACTTACCTAAATATGAAAAATATTTTGACTGTAATTCATCACCTTTTACTGTTTCTGACCTTGAAGAGGCGATGCAAAAGGTAATGGACGAGTATGCAGGCGGAATATCGGTCAATTACAGATTCAACGAAAAACAGCTTGATTTGGCAAAGGAAAAAATTGAACATATTATTTCCCTTTCAAACGATTTGAGGGCTAATGATATGCACGAGCTTATGTTTATTTTTGAACTGAAGGAAAGACTTTGCGTATGCCTTGCACTTATCGCTCATTTAAAGGCAAGAAAGGAAACCCGTTGGCATACCTTTAATGAAAATTTAAGCTATCCGAATCAAAATGATGATTTTAAATGCTACATAAACTCTGTTATGAAAAACGGCGAGATTGAAACATTTAAAGTACCTCTGATAAAGGAGGAATAGTGTGAAAAATCACACTATTCCGATTATATTGCCCTCAAAATTTGCCTGCGGCATAATTTTGAGATGGCTAAATTCCCACTATACGCCTTGTCCGGCTACAGAGAGGCATGTGGATGATTTTTAATTGACTATTTGTAGCCGGAAAGGCTATGGGAATTATTATGAGCATAAGAATTGACAGCGATAAATGCGTAGGCTGTTTAAGATGTGCCGATGTTTGCCCCGGTACGCTGATAAGCGAAAATGACGGCAAGGCATATATGAAATATCCCGATTTATGCTGGGGCTGTGTTTCCTGCGTTAAGGAATGTAATGTGGGTGCAATCAAATTTTTCCTCGGTGCGGATATAGGCGGTCGAGGAAGCAGCCTTAATGTAAAAAAAGACGGCGATATTCTTCATTGGAATATTGAAAAATTCGACGGTACAAAGATAACCGTTAATGTTAATTCTAAAAATTCAAACAAATATTAACTAAGGAGATTATGTATGAGTAAACTTTCACACCTTGACGCTCTTGAGGCCGAGGCAATATACATAATAAGAGAAGTTGCAGCCGAATGTGAAAAGCCGGTTATGCTTTATTCAATAGGCAAGGACTCCTCTGTTATGCTTCATTTGGCACTCAAAGCATTTTATCCCGAAAAGCCTCCGTTTCCTTTTCTTCATGTAAATACTACTTGGAAGTTTCACGAAATGATAGAGTTCAGGGATAAGGTTGCAAAAAAATACGGAATTGAAATGCTTGAATATATCAACGAGGACGGAGTTAAAAATGGCATTAACCCATTTGACCACGGCTCATCTTACACCGATATTAGCGTCAAAATCTATTTGCGAATATTTAAACGGTGATTGATATGAAACTGAAAATAATAAAATCGCCACGGCAGTGCAAGGTGTACGACGAAAACGAAAACCTTGTAGCCGTGGTGCATAACAAACTTCTTAATATGGATAAAAATATTGAAAATATTAAGGATAAAGAAACTTTTTCGACCTCGATTGTAAACAGTGAAAATTGCTATGTTTTCGACAGTGACGGTAACGAGGTTGCTTACGGTGTTATCAAGGACGAAAAGTCGGACAGCTTTAAGCAGGCGTTTTTCGGCGCAAGCGAAAAGGTGATGATTGAATTCGGCGAAGATTCCTATGTTGCTGAGCGTACCAAGGGCGATAACCTTGTTATTAAAAAGCAAGGTGTTGACGAAGAATTTGTAAGCGATATTACAAATGTTTACGATATATCGAAGCGTACATCAATCATTTCGAGTGACACCGATATGTCAATAACAACACTTATCGTGATTTTTATTTTTGCTCGCTATCTCTACGATTCAAAATTTACTATTATGGTATAAACTTAAAATGGTGCAGTCATTCGACTGCACCATTATTGTGTATAAAGATATTAATAATTGTTGATTATTTCATCATATATTATTTCCGTGACTTGATTTTTGATGTTGTTTATAGCACCAACCCAAGCCATCATGTCTTCAGCCTTCAATTCTTCCGTTATGCCTTGTTTCTTCGCTAACTCATCAATAAGCCTGCTTTCTGGTTCGCTTGCTAACAAGTCAATGTCATGAAGATAAGAGTTGAGTTTGCCGCTTGTGATAAGATTGCGGTATCTGACCTTACGATTTTCCTTGAGCCATCTTTCGTGCCTTTGTCCCCAAATGCCGATAGAATAGTGCTCACCGTCAGAAACAGTCAAACAAGGAATATAATAATCACCCTGCAATTCACACCAAAGTCCATTGCTTTCATCAAAAATATACTCTTCCATGTGTAATCCTCCGAAATAATAAATTATCCCTACAATTCATCATTCCAGCCGATTACAAAAGCCAAAAGGAGAGACTTCCTTACGAAGCCTCTCCCTTGACGGTCTTTTAATTTGGTGCGGATAACAGGACTTGAACCTGCACGCTCGCGCACAAGATCCTAAATCTTGCGTGTCTGCCAATTCCACCATATCCGCTTATTGCTTGTGTATTATAGCAAATAAAATATAAAATTTCAATAGACAAATTAGTATATTTGTTATAAAATAGGCTTATGAAACGGAGGTTATTATATGGAAAGTTTATGGACAGCAAAAGTTGACAAAGAATTACCCTTACCCGAATATCCGCGTCCTCAGTTTGAGCGTGCCTGCTGGCAGAACCTCAACGGAGAATTCGACTATTTCATTTCTTCAAGGGGGGAGAAATGGATTTCCGATTATTCGGGCAAAATAACCGTTCCATTTGCGGTGGAAAGTGCACTCTCCGGCGTTGAGAAGCCTCTCAAGCCGAGCGACAGATTATGGTATCAAAAGAAGTTTACTCTTGACGACTCATTAAAAGGCAAAAATGTTTTACTTCATTTCGGCGCAGTCGATTGGCAATGCAAGGTTTATATAAACAAAGAGCTTGTAGGCACTCATACGGGCGGCTACTGTGCTTTTTCGTTTGATATAACCGAATATCTTACAGACGGCGAAAACACGCTTACGCTCTGCGTATATGACCCCACGGAGTCGGGTTGGCAGCAAAGAGGCAAGCAGGATAATCATCCCCACGGTTTCTGGTACACCGCTACCTCGGGAATATGGCAGACTGTATGGCTTGAGGGCGTAAACGAGTGCCGTATCGACAAAATTAAGGTTGTACCCGACATTGACAGGGGAATTGTAAACATAAAATCCTTTACAACTTACGACGATGTCAAGACCCTTTCTCTTACCGTTTTTGACGGCGGAGACGAGATAGTTTGTAAAGATATTTCACTTGACGAGGATGTTGAAATCCCGAATTTCAAGCTTTGGTCGCCGGAAGAGCCTAACCTTTACTACTTTACGCTCGAACTTAAAAAGGACGGCGAAGTACTTGACAGTGTAAAGAGCTATTTCGGTATGAGAAAATTCAATATCGGCAAGGATAAATTCGGCGTTTTGCGACTTTTCCTCAACAATGAGCCTTATTTTCAGCGTGGCTTGCTCGACCAGGGCTATTGGCCCGACGGCGGACTTACACCGCCTTGCGACGAGGCTATGATATTTGATATTAAAGAGATGAAGCGCCTCGGCTTCAATATGTTAAGAAAGCATATCAAGATGGAACCTATGCGTTGGTATTATCATTGCGACAGGCTCGGTATGATAGTCTGGCAGGATATGATGAGCGGCGGCGCTTACATAGGCGATTTCTATGCAGGTGTGCTTCCGAACCTCGGCATTAAGGTCAAAGACGATAAATACAAGACCTTCAGCAGGGAAGAGAAAAAGGCGAGAGACGACTATAAGCGTGAGCTTACCGAGATGATTGAACAGCTTTACAATGTTATTTCGATTTATTGCTGGGTTCCCTTTAACGAGGGTTGGGGCCAGTTTGACGCACTGAAAATATGCAATTATGTTAAATCTCTTGACGGTACACGAGTTGTTGACCATGCAAGCGGTTGGTATGACCAGGGCGGCGGAGATATTCAGAGTATGCACAAATATGTTTTCCCCGTCACTATGCCCAAGCTTGACAAAAAGCGTGCGTTTGTCATTACCGAATTCGGCGGATATCAGAACAGAGTGCCCGGTCACACATGGTCGGAGGACAAAACATTCGGTCTCTATCTTAAATTCAAGAACAAGAGCACACTCACAGCCGCATATAAAAAGCTCTTTGACAAGCAGATAATTCCGCTTATCGACAAGGGACTTTGCGGCACGATTTATACGCAGGTATCTGATGTCGAGAACGAATACAACGGCATTTACACTTATGACAGAAAGGTTTTGAAGATAGAAGAGAGTGTTATTAAGGAGATAAATAACGCCCTTAAATATTAAGGATTTACTATGCCTAACAGATATAATCAGAAAATAAAAATACTTTATATTCTGCAAAATCTTATGAAAAACAGCGATGAAAACCATCCGCTTGACGCCGAGGACCTTATTCTCGACCTTAAAAACCACGGCATTGAGGCGGAAAGAAAATCTGTTTACAAAGATATTTCTGTTTTGCAGGAATTCGGGTATGATATAATTATGACCCGAACGCCCAAGGTCGGTTATTTTATTGTTGACAGAGAGTTCGAGGTTGCGGAAATCAGGCTTTTATGCGACGCCATTCAGGCGGCAAATTTCATCTCTCAGAAGAAAACAAGGCAGCTGCTTTCCAAAATTTACTCTCTTGTCAGCACCTCGCAGGCGGAAAAAATCAAAAATCAGGTTTATGTCGATAACCGTCCGAAATGCACGAACGAGAATATCTATTACACTATCGACAAGCTTCACACAGCCATTCAGGACAACAGACAGGTAAAAATCGAATACAGAAAGCGTAAAATAACGGCTTCAAACGAAACGCAGTATGAAACAAAGACGCATTTCATAAGCCCGTATGCGCTTATCTGGTCAAACGACCATTACTATCTTGTCGGCAACAACCGTAACTATTCAAACATTATGATTACGAGAATTGACCGCATAAAGTCTGTTGAAATCCTCACCGATTCTCCGCGCAGAAGCTTTTCCGATGTGTCGGAATATAAGGACTATTTTGACTCGGCGGATTATGCAAACAAGCATTTCAGTATGTTTTCGGGCGACCCCGAGCCCGTGGAGCTTGTGTGCTCAAACAGCCTTATCGACGATATGGTTGACAAGTTCGGCGACAATGTTTCGATAATAAAATCGGGCGACGACAAATTCAAAATCAACATTAACGCCGCAGTCAGCGACGGTCTTGTCTCTTGGATAATACAGTACGGCAACAAAATCGAGGTCAAAAAGCCCGACGAGCTTAAAAAAATGGTGCTCGACAGGGTGGAGGAAATCAAAAAAGTGTACAAGATTTTCTGACTTGTGCATTTTCAACAAAAAATATTACATTTTGTTGAGAGTATATTCATTGACAGGACTTGAAAAATTTACAAAATTATTATAGAATATAGCATGTAAGAATTTGAAATTTGAAAGGATGTATATCTATGAGCAGTGCATTGAACAAAATGACTGTTGAGGATTTCGACGTTAAGGGCAAGAAAGTCCTTGTTCGTTGCGACTTCAACGTAAAAATGGAAAACGGAGTTATCACAAGCGATAAGAGAATCGTCGCTTCGCTTCCCACAATCAAATATCTTATCGAAAACGGCGCAAAGGTTATTCTTTGCTCACATCTCGGCCGTCCGAAGGGCGAAGTAAATCCCGAGTTTTCAATGAAACCCGTTGCGGCAAGACTTTCCGAGCTTCTCGGTCAGGAAGTTAAAATGGCTGACGATGTTGTGGGCGAAAGCGCTCAGAAGCTTGCGGCTTCTCTTAAAGACGGCGAAGTTCTTCTTCTTGAAAATGTTCGTTTTGAACCCGGCGAGACAAAGAACGATCCTGAGCTTTCCAAGAAATTTGCTTCTCTTGCAGACCTTTATGTAAACGACGCTTTCGGTTCTGCTCACAGAGCACATTCTTCAACAACAGGCGTTGCTGATTATCTTCCCGCTGCTTGCGGCTACCTTATTCAGAAGGAAATTCAGTTTATCGGCGGCGCTCTTGAAAATCCGAAGAGACCCCTTGTTGCCATTCTCGGCGGCGCTAAGGTTTCGGACAAAATCGGCGTTATCACAAACCTTATCGACAAGTGCGACACACTTATTATAGGCGGCGGTATGGCTTACACCTTTATGAAGGCTCTCGGTCATCATATCGGCACATCTCTTCTTGAAGAGGACAAGGTTGACCTTGCTAAAGAAATGATGGAAAAAGCTAAGGCTAAGGGCGTTAAGTTCCTTATCCCCGTTGATAACAAAGTAGGTAAAGAGTACAAGCCCGACACAGAGGCTATGGTTGTTAATTCCGACGAAATCCCCGACGGTTGGATGGGACTTGACATCGGACCCAAGACGCAGGAAATCTTTGCAGACGCTGTTAAGGATGCGGGCACGGTTATTTGGAACGGACCTATGGGCGTTTCCGAGTGGGATAACTTTGCGGCAGGCACAATAGCAGTCGCAACCGCTATCGCAAACAGCAACGCAATCTCAATCATCGGCGGCGGCGACTCTGCAGCTGCAATCCAGAAGCTCGGCTTTGCGGATAAGATGTCTCATATCTCAACAGGCGGCGGCGCTTCGCTTGAATACCTTGAGGGCAAAGAACTTCCGGGTATCGCTGCTCTTAACGACAAGAAATAATTTATTGTTTGCAGGTAGGTTTTTAACTTACCTGCAAATTTCAATGAACAGGAGAATAGTGTGAAAATCACACTATTCACAATTATATTGCCCTCAAAATTTGCCTTTGGCAAATTTTGAGATGGCAGAAATCACCATTACGCCTGTTCAGGCAACGCAGGCTATTTAAGGTGATTTTTAATAAACTTATTTGTTGCCTGAAAGGCTATGGTGATTATTATGAAAAAATCAGTCAGAAAAGCAGTTATCGCAGGTAACTGGAAGATGAACAAAACACCGTCGGAGACAACGGCTCTTATCAACGAGATGAAGCCCCTTGTTGCCGATGCCGATTGCGACGTAGTTCTTTGCGTTCCCTATATCGACATTCCCGCAGCTGTTGAGGCTGCCAAGGGCTCAAACATTAAAATCGGCGCCGAGAACATCCATTTTAAGGCTTCGGGCGCATACACCGGCGAAGTTTCCGCAGATATGCTTAAAGAAGCGGGCGTTGAGTATGTTGTTGTCGGTCACTCAGAGAGAAGAACTTACTTCGGCGAGACAGACCAGACTGTAAACCTTCGTACTCTTGCTGCTGTAAACGCAGGCTTCACGGCTATCGTTTGCGTCGGCGAAACACTTGAGCAGAGAGAGCTCGGCTACACCGAAACCCTTCTTAAATATCAGACAAAGATGGCTCTTACAAATGTTAAGCCCGAGCAGCTTAAAAATGTTATCATAGCTTACGAACCCGTATGGGCAATCGGTACAGGCGTTACAGCTACCGCAGAGCAGGCTGACGAGGGCAACGGTTATGTCCGTGCCGCTATCGCTGAAGCTTACGGCGCAGATGTTGCGGAGACGGTAACTGTTCAGTACGGCGGTTCTATGAACGCTAAGAACGCAGACGAGCTCCTTTCAAAGGTAAATGTTGACGGCGGTCTTATCGGCGGCGCTTCGCTTAAAGCCGAGGACTTCTCGATTATCGTTAAAGCTGCTTCCAAATAATTTATAAAAGGGTGAAACTATGAAAAGACCTGTTGTTTTATGTATAATGGACGGCTTCGGTCATAACCCGTCCGATTACGGCAATGCAATAAAGGCGGCAAACACGCCTAACCTTGATAAGCTTATGGCTGAATATCCCATGACATATATCGGCGCTTCGGGAATGGATGTAGGACTTCCCGACGGTCAGATGGGCAACTCAGAAGTAGGTCACACCAATATCGGTGCCGGCAGAGTTGTTTACCAGGAGCTTACAAGAATTACAAAATCAATTCAGGACGGCGATTTCTTCCAAAACGAAGCTCTTGTCGGTGCAGTTGAAAACTGCAAGAAAAACGGCACGGCGCTTCATTTGATCGGACTTCTTTCCGACGGCGGCGTTCACAGCCACAACACACATCTTTACGGACTTCTCAAGCTCGCTAAGGACAGCGGACTTACAAAGGTTTATGTTCATGCGCTTTTGGACGGCAGAGATGTTCCTCCGGCTTCGGGTGTTGAATATATCGAAGAGCTTGAAGCAAAGATGAAAGAAATCGGCGTAGGCGAAATCGCAACGGTTATGGGTAGATTTTACGCTATGGACCGTGATAATATGTGGGACAGAGTCGGTATGGCTTATAACGCTATGGTAAACTGCGAGGGCATAAAGACCGATGACGCCGTTGAAGCTGTTAAGAAGTCTTATGAGACAATCGACGGCGACGGTAAGCATCTTACCGATGAGTTTGTTATGCCTACTGTTTGCTCAAAGGGCGCACCTATCAGCGAAAATGACTCGGTTATTTTCTTCAACTTCCGTCCCGACAGAGCAAGAGAAATCACAAGAACCTTTGTTGACCCCGATTTCAAGGGATTTGAAAGAAAGGCGTTTTTCCCGCTTTATTATGTCTGCATGACGCAGTATGACGCAGAAATGCCCAATGTTCATGTTGCATTTAAGCCCGAAACACTTGTCAACACAATGGGCGAGATTGTTTCAAAGCACGGCTTGAAGCAGCTTAGAATTGCAGAAACCCAGAAATACGCTCATGTTACATTTTTCTATAACGGCGGCGAGGAAAAGGTATATCCCGGCGAGGACAGAGTTCTTATCGATTCTCCGAAGATTTCAACCTTTGACCTCAAGCCCGAAATGAGCGCTTACGAGGTTTGCGACGCGGCTTGCGAAAGAGTTTTGAGCGATAAATACGATGTTGTTATCCTCAACTATGCAAACTGCGATATGGTAGGTCACACCGGTGTATTTGATGCGGCTGTCAAGGCTGTTGAAACCGTTGACGAGTGCGTTGGAAAGCTTGTTGACGCTACACTTAAAATGAACGGCGTAATTCTTATCACTGCCGACCACGGCAATGCGGATAAGATGTATGAGGATGACGGTTCTCCGTTTACCGCACACACAACCAATCCCGTTCCGCTTATCGTTGTAGGCTACGGCAAGGACTTCAAGCTTAAAGAAAAAGGCGGCAGACTTTGCGACCTTTCTCCGACAATGCTCGACATTATGGGTATTGAAAAGCCGAAAGAGATGACCGGCGTATCTCTTATTGAAAGATAACAATTTATATTATAAAACGCAGTACATTTTTGTGTACTGCGTTTTTCTGTCAAATATTGACTATTCTGACAAATTATGTTATAATCATTGCAGATTTGGCGGTGATATTATGAAATCGACAGGAATTGTCAGAAGTATCGACAAAATGGGAAGAATAGTCCTTCCTATGGAGACAAGGAAACTCCTTTCTCTTACGGAAGAGGGCTCTGCGGTTGAAATTTATACCGATAACGATATGGTTATCTTAAAAAAGTATACGCCTGCGTGTTGGTTCTGCAACAGTGCGGACAATCTTATCGAATACCACGGTGTTAAGATTTGTCAGAACTGCGTTGACGAAATGAAAAATCTTTTATAATAACAGAGGCTTATTTTGAGGATTGTAATTGATGCCGACGGTTGTCCCATTGTGAATATCACTCTTGACATTGCCCGTAAATTCGGCGTTGAATGCTGTGTGGTGGCTGATACGGCTCACAGCTTTGATTTAGGCGAAAAAGCCGAGGTTATTACCGTTTCCAAGGGTGCGGACAGTGCCGATTTCAGAATTGTCAATCTAATCAATAAGGGCGATATTGTTATTACACAGGATTACGGGCTTGCGGCAATGTGCCTTGCAAAAACCGATTGTGTATTGAATCAGAACGGGCTTATCTATTCGCAGAATAACATTAACTCGCTTCTTGCACAGCGTCATATTTCAAAGAAAATAAGACGGGCAGGGGGCAGAACAAAAGGTCCTGCCAAGCGCACAGCCGAGCAGGATGAAAATTTCACAAAAACGCTTATATCGATACTTGAAAAAAGGACTTTGGGTTAACCAAAGTCCTTAATCTTTTTATGATATTATTTATTGAACTCATGTTCAAGGCTTGAAATCGCAGCGTCAACATAATGCTTGTCGACAAGTAACGAAATATCAACCTCCGAGGTCGTTATCATACTGACCTCAACCTCGGCTCTTGAAAGAGCATAGAAAACCTTAACCGCAACGCCCGGGGTGCCTCGCATTTCTTCGCCGAACACCGAGATTTTACAGTTACCGCTGCGCAAGGTCAGTTTCATATCGGGATAAATCTCACGCAATTTGGCGGTAATTTCAAGCATTTTACCGACATCCTCATCCGACACCGTAAACGAAAGGTTAGGCGTGTGCGAGTGAGGGGGAGTTTGCGAAATCATATCAACATCAATATTGTTTTTTGAAATTTCGGTAAAAATGTCGGAAATCAAACCTATATCGGCAGGAGAATCCTGTAACGATACCAAAGTGACATCCTCCGTAACCGAAATGCTCTGTATAATACTCATAAAAGCACCTTATTTCTCGTCAACTAACTGTTTCATCGAATACATTCCCGCAGGCTTGCCTTTAAGGAAAACAGCTGCGTTTACCGCACCGACCGCAAAAAGGTCCTTGGAGCGTGCGGAATGTGAAATTTTGATAACCTCGTCAAGTCCCGCAAAGATAACCTCGTGCTCGCCGACAATCGTGCCGCCTCTGACGGAATGGATACCGATTTCATTGGGGTCCCTCTTGGCACGCTTTGAATGTCTGTCAAATTCGTAAGTCGGCTTTTTTGTAAGAGCGTCGGAAATGCTGTCCGCAAGCATAAGAGCCGTACCCGACGGAGCGTCGATTTTCTGATTGTGATGAGCCTCGACAATCTCTATATCGAATGAGCCTTCAAGAACCCTTGCCGCTTTAGCCGCAAGCTCCGAAATGAGGTTTACGCCGATTGACATATTTGCCGAAAAGAACATCGGCACTTCCTTTGAAGCTTCTTCGATTGCTTTTTTCTGCTCGTCGGAAAGTCCTGTTGTCGCAACGACGGCAGGTATTTTTTTATTCTTGCAGTATTCAAGTAAAGACGAAAGCACGGACGGATGCGAAAAATCAATAACAACATCCGCATCGATATCAACATCGGCAAAGGAAGTGAAAATCGGGTAGGGGGCGTCGCACTTGTTAATGTCAACGCCTGCTACAATTTCACAGTTTTCCTTGCTCTCGACGCATTTGGTAATAACATGACCCATCTTTCCCGAACAACCGCTTAAAATGATTTTAACCATTATTTACACATCCTTGAAAAATTTATATCAGTTCGTACTTTTTAAGAACGGATTTCAATTTTTCCGTATTTGCAGGGGTCATATCGCAAAGAGGAAGTCTCAACGGACCTACATCAATGCCCATCATTCTCATTGCAACCTTAACGGGTATCGGGTTTACATCCATAAACATAGCGTTGCAAAGCTCAAGATATTTAAGCTGAAGCTCTGCGCTCTTCTTGAAGTCTCCGTCAAGAGCTGTCTGTGCAATGTCGTGAGCTACCTGCGGAAGTATGTTGGAAAGAACCGAAATAACTCCCTTACCGCCCAGGGACATAATGGGAGTTATCTGATCGTCATTGCCCGAATAAATTGCGAAATCTTCGGGTACAAGAGAAATTGTCTTAGCGATTGAGGAAAGGTTTCCCGTAGCTTCCTTAGCCGCATAAATCATCTTGTTCTTAGCAAGTTCCGCATAGGTTTCGGGTTTAATCTCGCAACCCGTTCTTGAGGGAACATTGTAAAGAATAATCGGTGTTGAAACTCTGTCCGCAACATAATTAAAATGCTTGATAAGACCTTCCTGTGAAGCTTTATTGTAATAGGGTGTTACCATAAGAAGTCCGTCAACGCCGAGCTTTTCGGCGTCGTTGGAGAGCTTGAGCGCATATGCCGTATCGTTTGAGCCTGTTCCTGCGATAACGGGAATTCTGCCTGCGGTAACATCAACCGCAATCTTAATTGCCTGTGTGTGTTCGTTGTGGTCGAGAGTTGCGCTCTCGCCGGTAGTGCCGCAAATGACGATGGCATCGGTCGAATGGGAAATCTGATACTCGATGATTTCAGCAAGGACCTTTTCGTTTACTTTACCTTCAGCGGTAAAGGGAGTGATAATCGCAACGCCTGCACCTGTGAAAATCGGTTTTTTCATAAGTTTTCCTCCAATCAATCCATATAGCCTTCAGCGCAAAGAAGCTCTGCAAGGAGAACCGCTCCGCCTGCTGCGCCTCTCAATGTGTTGTGTGAAAGGCAAACAAATTTATAATCGTACTGTGTATCCTCACGCAATCTGCCGATTGAAATTCCCATACCGTTTTCAATTCCTCTGTTGAGCTTTGTCTGCGGCATATTGTCCTCAACAAAATAATTAAGGAACTGCTTGGGAGCCGACGGAAGATTGAGCTCCTGAGGTCTGCCCTTATAATTCTTCCAGATGTCAAGCATCTGCTCTTTGGTGGGCTTGTTTTCAAATCTTACGAATACCGCGCCCATATGACCGTTTGTTACGGGAACACGAAGGCACTGCGCCGTGAAGTTGGGTCTTGTCGAGTCGACGATAACATCGCCCTCGATTTTACCCCAAATTTTAAGCGGTTCTTTTTCGGATTTCTCTTCCTCGCCGCCGATATAGGGGATAACATTGTCAATCATTTCGGGCCATGTCTCAAAGGTCTTACCTGCGCCGGAGATTGCCTGATAAGTGCATACAAGAACATCCTTAACCTTGAAGCCCGCCTTGTCAATCGGGAAAAGGGCGGGTACATATCCCTGAAGCGAGCAGTTCGGCTTAACGGCTACGAAGCCCCTCTTTGTGCCGAGGCGCTTACGCTGTGAGGGGATAATTTCAATGTGCTCGGGGTTGAGCTCGGGAAGTACCATCGGAACATCCGGAGTGTGCCTGTGAGCGCTGTTGTTTGAAACAACGGGGCATTCCGCCTTTGCGTATTCCTCTTCAAGAGCCTTGATTTCATCCTTTTTCATATCTACCGCACAGAAGACAAAGTCAACCTGTGAAGCGATTTCTTTTATATCATCTGTTGCATTCATAACGACAAGGTCTTTGACATTCTCGGGGATTGCAACATCCATGCACCATTTTGAGCCGACTGCGTCCTCATACTTCTTGCCCGCAGAGCGTGCGCTTGCCGCAACAACCTTTACATTGAACCACGGATGATTGGCAAGCAAGGTCAAAAATCTCTGTCCAACCATACCCGTTGCGCCGATAACTCCGACATTATACTTCTTTTCCACTTGTAATTACCTCCAAAAAATGTTATTCTATTATCTGCAAAAAAAATAACCGGTCTGTTAACCGGTCATCATTGAGAAAAGAGCAACATTGAAATGTTGATTTCAATGCAGATAGCACTCCATCAAACAATGATGACAGTTATATTGTTATTCACAATATCCCCAGATAAAGTTTATCAGCAGTAGCTTTATCTTCGGCAAAAACACCTTTTGTTATACGGTCAATGAATAGCTGAATTCTGTCGCAAACTACTGATTGTTTTCGCACCTCTATCGCAGTTACATATATTTTACCACCAATACCTTATATAGTCAAATAAATTTAGTAATTTTATAAATTTCATATATTTGTAGGAGAAACCCGATGAAAAAAGAAGATTTTTATTACGAATTGCCCAAAGAACGCATTGCTCAGACACCTATTGAGCCGAGAGATGCGTCAAAAATGATGGTAATCCACCGTTCGGAGCATAAAAACGAGGATAAACACTTTTATGATATTGTCGATTATCTCAACGAGGGCGACTGCCTTATTCTCAACGATACAAAGGTGCTTCCCGCAAGGCTTTACGGCGTTAAAGAGGAAACGGGAGCACATGTTGAGTTTTTAATGCTCACGCAAAAGGAAAATGATGTCTGGGAGGTTATTACAGGTCCCGGCAGGCGTGCAAAGACAGGCTCGAAATTTGTTTTCGGCGACGGTCTGTTAAAGGCAGAAATTATCGATGTGCTCGAAAACGGAAACAGGCTTGCTAAATTCACATATGAGGGCAACAATATTTTCAATGTACTCGAAAAGGTCGGAGAAATGCCGCTGCCGCATTATATTACCGAAAAGCTCAAGGATAACGACCGCTACCAGACGGTCTATGCCCGTGAGTTGGGTTCTGCCGCCGCACCGACCGCAGGACTGCACTTTACGCCCGAAATACTTAAAAAAATCAAGGATAAAGGCGTTAATATCGGCTATGTCACTCTGCATGTCGGCATAGGTACATTCAGACCCGTCAAGGCTGAAAATATCGAAGATCACAAAATGCACTCAGAGCATTATCATCTTCCCAAAGAGACAGCCGATTTAATCAACGAAACGCATAAAAACGGCAAAAGGGTTATTGCGGTCGGCACAACAAGCTGCCGAACTCTTGAAAGCGTTGCAACCTATAACGGCGAAATAACCGAGGCTGACGGTTGGACAAGCATTTTCATCTATCCCGGATACAAATTCAAGTGTATTGACGCTCTTCTGACTAATTTCCATTTGCCCGAAAGCACGCTGATTATGCTCGTATCCGCATTTTATAACAGAGAAGATGTTCTCGCTTCCTACAATGACGCCGTGAAAAAGGAATACAGATTTTTCAGCTTCGGCGATGCAATGCTCATCCTGTAAAGGATTGAACAAATTGTGAACACGCAAGAAATTACTGAAAATCAAGAAAAATTGACCGAACAGTAATTGAATTTCAAATCCTGCGTCCCGTGATGTTCGGCGATTGTATGCTGTTGATTTAACGAAAGGAAAATATATGTACAAGCTTATTAAAACAGAGGGTACGGCACGCAGAGCCGAATTTGAAACCGTTCACGGCACGGTGCAGACGCCCGCTTTTATGAATGTTGCAACCGCAGGCGCCATAAAGGGCGGACTTGATGCCGACGACCTTAAAAAAGTCGGCTGTCAGGTAATGCTCAGCAACACCTATCATCTTCATGTACGCCCGGGAGACGACCTTGTATATGAGCTCGGCGGACTTCACAAATTTACGGGCTGGGACGGACCTATACTTACCGACAGCGGCGGATTTCAGGTGTTTTCGCTTGCAAAGCTCCGCAAAATCAAGGAAGAGGGCGTAAACTTCAATTCGCATGTTGACGGAAGGCATATTTTTATGGGTCCCGAAGAGAGTATGCAGATTCAGTCACACCTCGGCTCAACGATTGCCATGGCGTTTGACGAATGTGTTGAAAATCCCGCTGAATACAGCTATTCAAAGCAATCCTGCGACAGAACCGTGCGTTGGCTCAAGCGCTGTAAAGCCGAAATGGACAGGCTCAATTCTCTCGAAAGTACCATAAACAAAAATCAGCTTCTTTTCGGCATAAATCAGGGCTGCACCTTTGACGACCTTAGAATTGAACATATGAAGCAGATTGCCGACCTTGACCTTGACGGCTACGCTATCGGCGGACTTGCCGTAGGCGAGCCCAAAGAGGATATGTACAGAATAATTTCTGCAGTTGAGCCTTATATGCCAAAAGACAAAATCCGTTATCTTATGGGCGTCGGCACACCGGGTAACATTATTGAGGCGGTAAGCAGGGGAGTTGACCTGTTTGATTGCGTTATGCCGTCGAGAAACGCCCGTCACGGCCATTTGTTCACGCACGAGGGAATTATAAACATCAACAACGAAAAGTACCGTAAAGACACAGACCCGATTGAAAAAGGCTGTCAGTGCCCGACCTGTCAAAAACATTCAAGGGCATATATCAGGCATTTGTTCAAAGCGGGCGAAATTCTTGCTATGAGGCTTTGCGTTATTCACAATCTTTATTTCTATAATACGCTCATGTCGGAAATCCGTGACTCGCTTGATAACGGTACATTTGAGCAGTATAAATCGAAATATGTTGATTTACTCGATAAACGCATATAAACTCTTGCAATATCGGGAATTTGATTGTATAATACTTTAGTAAAATAAACACTTGGAGGAAAATTATGAATTTTTTCTATTTACTTGAAGCTGCGTCAAGTGCTTCCGGTTCTAAGGGCAGTATGGCGTCAAGCATCATTCTTATGGTCGTTCTCTTCGGCGGTATGTATTTCCTTATGATAAGACCTCAGAAGAAGCAGCAGAAGAAAGACCAGGAAATGAGAGACAGCACACAGGTCGGCGACGAGATTACAACAATCGGCGGTATCGTTGGCAGAGTTGTTACCGTTAAGGAAGACTCTCTTATCATCGAAACCGGCGCTGACAGAAATAAGATGAAAATTACCCGTTGGGCTGTTCAGACCAACAACACGGCTGCCGAAAAGGCTAAGGCTGAGAGAGAAGCTGCCAAGGCTGCCGCTGAAAAGGAAAAGGCTCAGAAGAAAAAGAGCAAAAAAGAAGACTGATTTACTCATAAAATCATTTACCCCTTCATACTCTTTAGTAGATGTATGAGGGGGTATTTTTATGCGTGAAAACACGGCTGACAAGTCATTGTTTGATAAAAATCTTATTAAAAGATTGCTTTTAAGCTCTCTGTTCGGCTTAATCTTATTTGTTGTGCTTTGCTGTCTGTTTTCATTGGCTGTATTGAAAATACCGTCGCTGTCGGATAAATCGTTTTTTCTTGCTGTTGCGGCGCTTGCGGTTTCTGCGCTGTTTTGCGGCTTTTTGTCGGCAAAGAACAGAAAGATAAAGGGAATTGTAAGCGGAAGCATCTCGGGCTTTGTAATGTGTGTTGCGGTGTATATCATTGCTGCGGCGGCAAGCGGATTTTCCTTTTCATACAAGGCGGTTATTATTTTGCCTACGGTAATGATTTTGAGTATTGCGGGAGCGATACTTAAAAAGAATATATAAATTCAAGGAGACAAACAATGAAAAAGAAAAGACTTAGAATAAAAGGCTTTAACAGAAGAATTTTGAAAAACAATCAGACCCTTACGCTTTTATGCACCTTGCTTTTGACGGGTATGTTCCTCGGAGCCGTTTGCGTAAAGCACGCAGATGAGACAATGCTTGAAAAGATAAAATTGCTTACGGGAACATACATAAGCTCGGGAGTCAGCCGTTCCATTCTTGATAATTTCCTGTCATATATCTCGGCCGACACAGTGTTTATTATACTTTCGGTTTTCTTCGGACTGTGTGTAATCGGCGAGCCGATACTGTGGACTTTACCGATGATAAGAGGTCTCGGGCTCGGGCTTATAACGGGCTTTGTATATAAAACTTACAGCGTACAGGGCGTTTTATACAGTACGGCGCTCATAGTAGTACCCGCCGTAATATCTTCTCTTGCGATGGCTGTAAGCTGTAAAGAAAGCATACTTTCCTCACGGGAAATAAAATCCGCATTAAAAGAAGACGGTAAACAGTTCAATTACCGTGAGTTTTTGAAACTGTTTGCCGTCAGGAATTTGATTTTATATGCGTTTGTTGTTTTAGCGGGACTTGTAGGTTGTCTGCTGACTTATTTCCTTTCGGGAAAAATCAGTCTTGTTTCTTAACCTTCGGCGGAATATTTTCCTTTTTTCGGCTTACATTTGCAAGCGGATTGTTGTCGACCGCATTTTTAAGCTGTTCGTCGACGATATGGGTATATATTTCCGTCGTTCCGAGATTTTCGTGCCCGAGAATATCTTTAAGCACGAGTACATCGACATTTCCGTATTGATACATAAGCGTTGCGGCTGTGTGTCTTAATTTATGCACGGACAGCCCTCTGTCGCCTAGACCGGCTTTTTCGAGGTATTCATACACAATGTGCTGAACGGTCTTTGGACTGATTCTCTGTAATCTCTTGCTCAAAAACAGGGCGTCCTTATCCTTTACGCCGTCAACGGGGCGCACCGCCATATAACTTTTTATTGCGTCAAGGCAAGCTTTGTTGAGGTAAATTGTACGCTCCTTGTTGCCTTTACCCGTAATATAAAGCGTGTTGTTTTCTCTTATATCACGGTAGTTTATTGACACAAGCTCGGAAAGACGCAGACCGCAATTCAAAAACAGGACAAGAATACAGTAATCGCGCTCTTTATATTCGCCGTCAACGCTCTCAAGCAGTCTTAGGCTTTCTTCAAGAGTAAGATACTTGGGCTTCGATTTCTTTTGTTTGGGAGTTTCAAGGTTCTCCATGGGGTTTTCCGAAATCAGCATTTTTTGCACATACAAATACTTGAAAAATGCCCTTATAGCCGACACTTTTCTTGCCCTTGCCGCGGCGTCGTTGTTTCTTACATCTTTACAGTATGAAAGAAACTGATAAGCGTCCGAAAGTGTAATTTTCCTTAAAAAATCAATATCGACATCTGATACATCAATTTCCGAAAGCTCGGCGGAGGAGGGGGCAAGACCCTTGTTTTGCTTCAGAAAACGCAAAAACATCATATTATCAATACAGTATTCCTCAACAGTAAGCTCCGACTTGTTTTTAATCGCATAAATGTGCTGTAAAAATTCTTTTAAGAGCGGCGGAACATCGGGCGAATTAGCGTATTTCATCATAAAAAGAGTACACCTCCGTGAAACGGTTTCACAATAAATAGAATTTATTTACAGAAATATATAATATAAAAATATTGCTTTATAAAGATGGGGATTAAGCTTACAATTCAAAATAAGCTTGAAAAAAGCACAGACCGCACAAAAAGCGGTAAGTAAAACTCGTGTTTCAAATAAGATTTACGACGCAAGCAATTTTTGTTATTTCAATGGTTTTTTTCAGCCACAAACATTATAAGCGCTGTTTAAGCCGTAAATCAATGCTTTTTGCGAAATTTCCGTCGAATAGAAATTTTCCGAATGAACAAAGTATTGTCAGAAAAATTTCTATCGGCTGAGAGCGGAAACATTTTTGTAAGTCAATTAAAAAAGGACGATTAAACAACAAAGATTTAATAATAAATTAAGATAAAAATATAAGCAACCTATGATAAAAGATTCAAAAACAAAAAAAATAATATTTTTATCAATAAAGTTATCATTAAAGGAAGTTATTGAAAAAATTATAATCATATTATATATTGCCAAAAACCGATAATCTGCGCCAATATCACTGAAACAACGCAAAATCAAGGCTTTTCTTGTATATTCTTTTCGTTTCAAATCCCCTCAATTATACAAAACAGTAATTATGTATAATTGTAAATCAAATTTTCGGGCTTGTCAAGATATGTGTCCCCGATTCATAATAAGAATTATAATATAAAACTATTTACAATTAATGCAGTTTATTATAAAATATATACCTAAATTAAATTAATGAGGTTATATTTTATGGGCTATTCTGTTTTAATTCTAATAATTATTCTTTTTCTTGTTTACTTTTTTATAAACAAGAAAAAGAATAATGTTTCCTACACAAAACCGACTACTCCACCTGTTACAATTAATACCGAATACGAAATTACGCCTGTGAGCGAAGCTCAATCTGAAGAGTTATTTTTACCTTATAAGCGTAAGAATCTTATGACTAAAAACGAATGGTTCTTTTATAAACAGTTAAAGCCTGTTGCTGACAAGCTGGGTTATTCAATTCTTTGTAAAGTCAGAGTTGCCGACTTAGTTGATATTGATAAAGGTCTTGATAAGAGCCAATGGCAGACTGCTTTTAACAGGATTAATAAAAAGCATATTGATTTCATATTATGCAAGCCTGAAAACCTATATCCTGAGCTTTTAATTGAATTGGATGATTCAAGTCATAAAACTGACGATGTTGTAAAGCGTGATGAGTTTATTGAAAATCTTTATAAAAAGACCGGTTATAAACTTCTCAGAGTACACGGCGGTGGTAATATTGAAGAAAGAATATGTTCAGCCTTAGAATTAAATAAAACTGTATAATCAGTATTACAAATTAAGCCTTATGCATCAAATTTGCATAAGGCTTAATTTTATTCCTTTTCAGTTTCGCTTTTTTCTTGCTTACTCAACAAATTTGTAATACTTATAAGCTTGTCGTCATCCGTATTTACGAACTTATCGATGGCATACTCGACGGTTTTTGCGAGATTCAGATTGACAAGCTTTGTATTATTCGGTTTTTCGCCGTATTTCTTTGCAAGCTTATTTGCACTTATCATAACGCCTGCGACCGTTGTGCCCGCAAGTGCGGTTCCGAATAAATTTGCCCATTTACCTTTTCTCATATAACATCACCTTTCGGCTTTATAAAGTCTAATCATTTTCAAAAATCGGAATAAAGCTTCCTATATCGCAAGGTCTGCCGTTTCCGAGGTTTAACAAATCAATTTTGTAATTTCCGCAAAAAGCTTTTATATCTTCATAGCTTTTGTGTTCCTTTGCATTTCCGAAAAAAGCAAGAACATTTTCAGAAATCTTTGAGCAGGCGCCGCCGATAAATCCGTAGTCGTATCCGTCGAGAGCCACACTCCCCTTTTGAACCTCTAAAACATCGTATTTTGCGTTTTTGAGTGCTATGGAGATTGATTTATCGTCGGTTATAAAAGCGCCGTCCGCAACGGGACACAGCGAACATTTGGTGTATCCCTGCCGTGTATTGATAACATTTTTGCCTTTACACAGTTCTTTGATTTTATCGGACACAATGCCGAAATTACATATCAAATCGCTTCGGTTACATACGCAGTTAAGCCTGCAATCCTCAGGGTAATCGTTTCCCAATGCTTCGTCAATAGGATAACATTTACAGCCGAGTTTTTCAAGTGTTGTTTTAAGCTTAACCTGTGCTTTTGTGAGTAAGACCTCACCGTTGCCGATGTAATTTACACATAAATCGGCGTGGAAACGGACGGGCTTCGGAACATTTTGTTCGCAGTCCGTTATAACAACCTGTATTCCGAGAAGTTCAAGCTCAGCTTTATATTTTTCGATACCCTTGCCCGCAACGCCCAAGGTTACATTATTTTCGGGCAAATACGGCGTCTTAATAAACTTCATAATTTAATCCATTATGGCTTGAAAAGCCTGTCTTATATTGCTAACGCCCACAACCTCGATGTTTTCCGTAAGCTTGTTGCGGATTTTCTCAAGATTGTATTTAGGAATTACGCATTTTCTGAAGCCTAATTTTGCCGCCTCTCTGATGCGCTGCTCACAGGAATTTACGGCTCTGATTTCGCCGCCGAGACCGATTTCCCCGAACGCCAGCAAGTCCTCCGGAACGGCATAGTCCTTTAAGCTTGACACAATCGCAAGCGCAACGGACAAATCAGCGGCAGGTTCATCGATTTTAAGACCGCCGATTATATTTATATAGCAATCCATATTTCCGATAAAGTACCCTGCCCTCTTTTCGAGCACGGCGATAAGCATTGCCATACGGTTGTAATCTATACCCGTCGCCATTCTCCTCGGAGTGCCGAAGCCCGTAGGCGTAACAAGGCTCTGAACCTCAGCCATAATGGGTCTTGTACCCTCCATAACGCAGGCGATACAGCTTCCCGAGGTGTTTTTGGGCTTGCCCGAAATCAGCATCATTGAGGGATTGCTGACCTCCGTAAGACCTATGTCCTGCATTTCAAACATACCTATTTCATTTGTGGAACCGAACCTGTTTTTAACGGCTCTTAAAATCCTGTATGAGAAGTTCCTGTCGCCCTCGATATACAAAACGGCGTCAACGATATGCTCGAGCACCTTGGGTCCTGCAATATTGCCGTCCTTGTTGACATGTCCGACAATAATCATGGGAATATTGAGTGTTTTTGCCGTCCTCATAAACATATTTGTGGTTTCACGCACCTGGGTTATACTGCCCGTTGACGAGCTTAACTCTGCGATATTCATTGTCTGAATTGAGTCAATCATAACAAGGTCGGGCTTTTCCGAGGCGATAACCTCGCATATGTACTGTGCGTCGGTTTCACACAAAACCGACAGGTTGTCCGACTTTACATTAAGCCTTGTTGCTCTCAATTTTATCTGATGCGCCGATTCCTCTCCCGAGACATAGAGAATTTTAAGCGTCTTTCCGAGATGCTCGCAAATTTGCAAAAGTAAGGTTGATTTACCTATACCCGGGTCGCCGCTCAAAAGCACGATTGAGCCCTTTACAAGTCCGCCGCCGAGAACACGGTTAAGCTCGTTAAGTCCTGTGTCAAAGCGGTGCTCCGTATCGGCCTTTATTTCGTTCAAAGCATATACCCTGCTCCTGTTTCCGGAAAGAAAGGCGGAAGAGGCTTTGGGCGTTGAAGCGGCAGAGCGTACCTCCTCTTCGAGTGTACTCCACTCCTTGCAGTTCGGGCACTGACCGAACCATTTTGAATATTCGTGTCCGCAAGCAGAGCAGACATAGACAGACTTGACTTTTCCTGCCATAATCAACTTCCTTTGTTTACATAGTTAAGAATACCGTCGGCAACCGAAAACGCCATTTTGCGCTGATATTCTTCGTTTTTAAGAAATTCCAAATCGCTGTAATTTGTTATAAATCCGCATTCGACCAAAACTGCGGGCTTTTTTGCGTAATAGAGCAGATAAACGCTTTTACCGCATTCTTTTATCTGCCGTTCGTTATTACTTTGAAGCAACGAGACAACACTTTGCTGAATTTCGTCTGCAAGCAGCTTGCTCTCCTGTGTGTTCGGCGAATAAAACACCTGCGTTCCCCAATATTTTGAGCTGTTATATGAGTTTTGATGTATGCTTATGAAAACGCAGTTATCGGTATTTTCCATAACGCTCATTCTGTTGTGAATATCGGAAACCTTGATTTCCCTGACCGTCTTTGCGCTTTCCGAATGAACCGAACGGTCGTCCTCTCTTATCATAACGGTGTTAAAGCCGTAGGACTTCAGTATTTCGTTAAGATACAAGGATATTTCAAGGTTTATATCCTTTTCGGGAGTGCCGTCGGCGCCGATAGCTCCGCCGTCAATTCCGCCGTGCCCAGCATCGATTATAAAGGTCGGCTTAGTGTCTGTTCCCGCCGCACCCTGAACATGCTTTCCGAACTCAATGTTGAGAAACACAAACATCATAGCGGAAATAATCAGCACAAGCACGAAAAAAGAGAAAAATTTGCCGATAATTTTCAAAATACCATCTCCTATATTATATAACCCGCAGGTGTTTATTTCAAGATAAACCTACTTTAATATTTATGAAATAATATTCCGAAAATGCAAAAGAGGCTGTAATAAATTACAGCCTCCGTAATATTGCTTAATTTCAGTCGATAGGATAGGTCCAACCGAACTTATCTTCAATCTTGCCCCACTGAATACCTGTAAGCGTATCGTAAAGATGCTGAGTAACCTCGCCGATTTTTCCGCCGTTTACGGTGTATTTCATATCCTTGTAGCAAAGCTCGCCTATCGGAGAAACAACAGCCGCGGTGCCTGTGCCCCAAGCCTCTTCAAGAGTGCCGTCTTCCATAGCCTTTGCAAGCTCGTCAACGGAAATTCTTCTCTCAACAACCTTGTAGCCCTCGCTTCTGAGAACCTCAAGGCAGGATTTTCTTGTGATACCGGGAAGAATTGAGCCTGTAAGCATAGGAACAACGATTTCGCCGTTTATCTTGAACATTACATTCATTGCGCCGACTTCCTCGATATACTTTCTTTCTACGCCGTCAAGCCAAAGAACCTGCGAATAGCCTTTCTTTTCGGCTCTTTCGCCTGCTCTGTTTGAAGCCGCATAGTTACCGCCGCACTTAGCTTCGCCTGTGCCGCCGACAACCGCACGGACATCCTCCGATTCAATCATAATCTTAACGGGGTTAATTCCCTCTTTATAATAAGAGCCTACGGGAGACGCAATAATCATAAATGTTGCGTTGTGAACAGCATGTACGCCGAGAGACTCGTCGTTACCGAACATAAACGGACGGATATAAAGAGATGTGCCCTCTGCCGACGGAGTCCAATCCTGCTCTGTTTCAACAAACTTTGTGTATATTTCCAATGCCATATCCTCGGGAATCTGCGGAAGGCAAAGACGCTCGGCGGAGTTATTCATTCTTCTGATGTTCTCAATCGGTCTGAAAAGCTGAACCTTGCCGTCTGCTCTTCTGTATGCTTTAAGTCCCTCGAAAATCTCCGAGCCGTAATGAAGGCAGGTTGACGCGGGATGAATGGAAAGATAGCCGAAAGGTACTATTCTTGCATTCTGCCAGCCTGTTTCGCTGTTCCAGTCCATCATAAACATATGGTCTGTGAAAATTTTACCGAAGCCGAGAGTTGACGGGTCGGGCTTCTCTTTAAGCGGTTGCGCTTTCGTAAATTTAATTTCCATAAAATTGCCTCCTTGATGTAGCAATAAAAAATTACATAAGTGTTTTTGCCATAACGGCTTTTATAGTGTGCATACGGTTCTCCGCCTCGTCAAAAACGATTGAAGCGTCGCTTTCAAACACTTCGTCGGTAACCTCCATGCAGTCGAGACCGAATTTTTCAAAAATCTGCTTTCCAGTGGTTGTTTTAAGGTCGTGGAATGCGGGCAGACAGTGCATAAACTTACACTGCGGACCTGCATTGTCCATAAGCTTTTTGTCAACACGGTACGGAGAAAGCTCTTCAATTCTCTTTGCCCATACCTCGTCAGGCTCACCCATTGAAACCCAAACATCGGTATAAATGACATCCGCACTTTTTGTTGCGGTCATCGGGTCCTCGATAAATTCAAGAACAGCGCCTGTTTCTGCAGCGATTTTCTCACATTCCTTTATAAGCTCTGCGTTCGGGAAATATTCTTTCGGCGCACAAGCGACAAAATGCATACCCATCTTGGCACAACCGACCATCAATGAGTTACCCATATTATATCTCGCATCGCCCATATATACAAGCTTTTTTCCCCAAAGAGTACCGAAATGCTCTTTAATTGTGAGGAAATCCGCAAGAATCTGCGTCGGATGAAATTCGTTTGTAAGTCCGTTCCAGACGGGAATACCCGCATATTCCGCAAGCTCTTCGACAATTTCCTGACCGAAGCCCCTGTATTCTATACCGTCAAACATTCTGCCGAGAACCCTTGCGGTGTCGGGAATGCTTTCCTTTTTGCCTATTTGTGAGCTTTTCGGGTCAAGGTAAACAGCGTGCATACCGAGGTCGTTTGCCGCAACCTCAAAGGAACAGCGGGTTCTTGTGCTTGTTTTTTCAAAAATCAAAGCGATGTTTTTACCCTCTAAAATTTTGTGGGGAATACCTGCTTTTTTCTCCGCTTTAAGCTTTGCGGCACAATCGAGAAATTCATTTATTTCTTCGGGTGTAAAATCAAGCAGTTTCAAAAAGTTTCTGTTTTTTAACGACATAAGCACTCCTTATTCCTTGCAGGCGTTTTTGATGATTTCGACGGCTTTTTTAAGTTCGTTAAAAGGTATGTTAAGCGCGGGCAGCAACCGAAGCTTGTCCTTTGCGCTCAAGCACAAAACGCCGTTATCCATACATATTTTAATGACTTCCGCAACGGGCTTTGCGGTTTTGACGCCTATCATAAGACCCATACCGCTGACACGCTCGACGCCGTCCGCCGACGAAAGCTCGTCAAATATATATTTGCTTTTTTCACGAACTTGTGAGAGAAGCGTATCGTCAATTCTTTTTACAATACTTACGGCCGCAGCACAGCTTACGGGATTTCCGCCGAAGGTTGAGCCGTTGTCGCCGTATGAGAAAATGTCCTGTACCTTTTCGCCGAGAAGCGTTGCGCCTATCGGTAAGCCGCCTGCAAGACCCTTTGCGGTCGAAACAACATCAGGCTCAACACCGTAGTTCATAAACGAATAGAACTTTCCGCTTCTTCCGTTGCCGCTCTGAACCTCGTCAACGATAAACACAAGGTCGTTTTCCTTGCAATACGAGTCAATGCACTTTACAAATTCGGCGTCGAGAGCCTCAACTCCGCCCTCACCCTGAATACATTCAATCATAACGCCCGCAATTTTGTTCTCCGAAGCAGTTTTAAGAAAAGCGTCGCAATCGTTTGCGGGAACATGTAAAAAGCCATCGGTAAGCGGTGTGAAAAGCTTATGAAAGCAATCCTGACCCGTTGCGGCAAGAGTCGTGAGCGTTCTGCCGTGGAAGCTGTTTACAAGGGTTATTATCTTATAATAATCCTCGCCCTTGTGCTCGCTTGCATACTTTCTTGCAACCTTAATTGCACACTCGTTGGCTTCGGCACCCGAATTTGAAAAGAAAACCTTTTTCATTCCGCTCTTTTCGCACAAAGCCTGCGCCAAATCCGCACAGGGCTCGGTGTAATACAAATTCGAGGTGTGCTGAACCTTGTTAATCTGGTCGATAACGGCATTTTTCCATTCGTCGTCGGAAATTCCGAACGAGGTAACGCCGATACCCGAACCCATATCGATATATTCTTTTCCGTTGACATCGGTTAGCACAGAGCCTTTTCCCGAAACAATTTCAACGGGAAAACGCTTGTATGTGCCTGCGACATATTTTTCATCGGTACTTTTAATACTCATTTTTTAACACCCGTAACCATGGTACCTGCACCCTCGTCGGTAAGCAATTCCATAAGAATCGAGTGCGGAACGGTACCGTTCATTATAATAACATTTTTAACACCCTTGTTAATGGCTTCGATACAGCAATCAACCTTGGGAATCATTCCTCCCGAAATTATACCGCTGTCGTAAAGCTTTTCGGCTTCCAAAAGATCTATTTCGGGAATAAGCGACGACGGGTCGTCCTTGTCTTTCAAAACGCCTGCGATGTCGGTCATCATAATAAGTCTTTCCGCACCGAGAGCGCCTGCGATATAAGCCGCCGCAGTGTCGCCGTTGATATTGTAGGTATTGCCGTCCTTATCACAGCCGAGCGTTGAAATAACGGGAATGTATCCCTTTTCAAGCAGGTCGAGAACGGGAGCAATGTTGATTTTGGAAATCTCGCCGACATAACCTAACTTCTCGTCCTTTGTTTTGGACTCTATAAGCCTGCCGTCCATACCCGAAATGCCCATTGCCTTGCCGCCTAACATTTCAAGGAGATTGACAAGGGTCTTGTTGACCTTACCGGCAAGCACCATCTGGACAATGTCAACCGTTTCCTTATCGGTAACACGCAGACCGTCGATAAATTCGGGCTCTTTGCCGAGCTTATCCATCATATCGCTGATTTCGGGTCCGCCGCCGTGGACGAGCACGATTTTAACGCCGATAAGCCACAAAAGGACTATATCCTGCATAACCTGCTGTTTAAGATGTTCGTTTATCATAGCGTTGCCGCCGTATTTTACGACTACGATTTTGCCGTTATATCTTTTAATATACGGCAAAGCCGCTGTCAGGACTTCGGCACGCTCGGAATTTGAAAACTTTTCTTCCATATCTGCCTCCGACTTATGTTCTGTAATCGCCGTTTATCTTAACATAATCATATGTAAGGTCACAGCCCCACGCAACGGACGAAACCTCGCCGCTGTTGAGATTTACAAGGATTTCAATTTCCTTTTCAAGCAAAATTTCCTTTGCCTTTTCCTCGGAAAATTCAATTCCCGAACCGTTTTCACAGACAGAAATCGTTCCAGCCTTGCTCTTGAAAGCAACATCGATTTTCGTAACATCGACATCGGCGCCGCTGTAGCCTATTGCACAGAGCACCCTGCCCCAGTTTGCGTCCGAACCGAACATTGCCGCCTTGAGAAGGCTTGAGCAGACAACGCTCTTTGCAATCGTTTTTGCGGTTTCGAGGTCTTTAGCGCCGCTTACCTTACATTCAAGAAGCTTTGTGGCACCCTCACCGTCGCCTGCAATTTCCCTGCAAAGGTTTACGGTTACTGTGTTAAGAGCTTTCATAAACACGGAAAAGGCTTCGTTTTCCTCTGTGATTTCTTTATTACCCGCAAGGCCGTTTGCAAGCACCGTTACCATATCGTTGGTGGAAGTGTCGCCGTCAATACTGAGCATATTGAAAGTGTTCTTAATATCATTTGAAAGCGCCTTTTTGAGCATTTTTGAGGAAATGGCAACATCCGATGTGATAAATACAAGCATAGTAGCCATATTCGGGTGTATCATACCGCTGCCCTTGGCAATTCCGCCGATACGGCAGGTCTTACCGTCCAATTCAAATTCAACCGCAATTTCCTTTTGATGCGTGTCGGTTGTCATAATGCCCTCGCTTGCCGCAGACGAGCCGTCGTAAGAAAGACCGTCAGCCAGTTCGGGTATGCCTGCCTTTATGGGCTCAATGTTAAGCGGTTGACCGATTACGCCCGTTGAAGCGACAACAACATCGTTTGAAGAAATTCCGAGCTTATCCGCTACAAGGTCGCTCATTTTTTCCGCAATCATAATGCCGTCGGCATTGCAGGTGTTGGCGTTTCCGCTGTTGCAGATGACCGCCTGAGCCACACCGTTTTCAAGATGCTTCTTTGTAACGGTAAGGGGTGCACCCTTTACAAGGTTTGTGGTGTAAACCGCCGCCGCACTTGCGGGAACCTCGCTGAAAATAAGGGACAAATCCTTTTTATCCCTGTTCTTACGGATACCGCAATGTATTCCGTTAGCTTTATATCCTTTAGCGGCACAGACGCCGCCGTGTATAATTTCCATATTTACCTCACAGACTGAGACCCGTCGTTTCATCAACGCCCAGGACAATATTCATATTTTGGATAGCGGCACCCGAAGCACCTTTACCCAAGTTGTCATATCTTGCACAAAGCGTAACACGCTCGTCATTGCCGAAAACCGAAAGCTGCATACTGTCTTTGCCTGACAGCACCGCCGCCGACAAAAATCCGTTTTCATCGGAGCAGTCGCAATATCGGACGATTTCGGTGTTGTAGTAATCCGAATAAATCTTCTTTATATCGTCAACGCAACCGTTGATTTGCGAAGCGAAAAGCGGAACCGTAACCTCCATACCCGAATAAAAATCGGATACTATGGGGCAAAAGACAGGCGAAGTGTTTATCATCGCCGTTTTAACCATTTCGGGCAAATGCTTATGCATCTGCGAAAGTCCGTACATTCTCGGAGCGGTAAGCAATTCGTCAAGCTCGTCCGCCTCGTATTCGGCAATCATTTTCTTGCCGCCGCCCGAATATCCCGTAACGGAAAAGGCCGAAAGCTCGCAATCCGCCGAAATAATTCCATGCTCGACAAGCGGTCTTATAAGCGCTATAAATCCGCTTGCGTGACAGCCCGGATTTGCAATCCGTTTGGAATTTTTGATTTTTTCATGCAATCCCGAAAGCTCGGGAAAGCCATATGCCCACTCGGGATTTGTTCTGTGAGCGGTCGAAGTGTCGATAACAACCGTGTTTTCGTTTTCGATAAGCGATACCGCTTCAACAGCCGCCGCATCGGGCAGACACAAAAAAGAAATATCGGAGCTGTTAAGAGCTTCTTTTCTGTAATTTATATCTTTTCGGTGCTCATCGGATAAAGTCATCAAAGATATATCTTTTCTTTTAGCAAGACGGTCATAGATGCGAAGCCCCGTTGTGCCTGCACTGCCGTCGATAAATACTTTAGTCATATTCACCTCAAATGTATAATTATGAATAAATATGCATAGATTATACATTTAATAATCGTTCAAGTCAAGGCTTTTATACATAAAAGTGAAATAAAATTCACTCAATATACATTATTTCTTTCTGAACTGCTGTTTAAGTCTCAAATCTTTGGAAAGTATCTTTTTACGAAGTCTTATCGACTTGGGAGTGATCTCGACAAGCTCGTCGTCGCCGATAAATTCCATCGACTGCTCAAGGCTGAGAACGGTATGCGGAACAAGGCGCAAAGCGTCGTCGGAGCCCGAAGCACGGGTGTTTGTAAGATGCTTATTCTTACATACATTGCAGACAATATCCTCTGCCTTTGCACACTCGCCGACAATCATACCCTCGTATACGGGAACACCGGGGCCAACAAAAAGTCTGCCTCTGTCCTGCGTATTGAAAAGACCGTAAGCCGAAGTCTCGCCCGCCTCGTGAACTACGATTGAGCCGCGCTCTCTCGTCTGAATTTCGCCCTTGTACTCCTCATAGCCTGCAAAAAGGTTGTTCATAATGCCGTTGCCGTTTGTGTCGGTAAGGAACTCCGAACGGTAACCGATAAGTCCTCTTGCGGGAATTCTGAATTCAAGGTGTGTCGAACCGCCCTCACGGGTGCCCATATTTTCAAGCTCGCCGCGGCGTGAACCGATCTTCTGCATAACATTTCCGACATACTCCTCGGGAACCTCGATTATAAGCAGCTCAATAGGCTCCATAAGCTTGCCGTTTTCATACTTTGTGATAACCTGCGGACGGGAAACCTGGAACTCGTAGCCCTGGCGTCTCATAGTCTCGATAAGAATTGACAAGTGAAGCTCGCCTCTGCCCGATACCTTAAAGCAATCGGTGCTGTCCGTTTCCTCGACACGCATACTTACATTTGTTTCAACCTCTTTGAAAAGTCTGTCTCTGAGGTTTCTGGAGGTTACAAACTTACCCTCCTGACCCGCAAACGGGCTGTCATTTACCATAAAGTTCATTGAAAGCGTAGGCTCGTCGATTTTAACGAACGGAAGCGGCTCTACATTCTCGGGGTCACAAATCGTTTCGCCGATATTGAGGTCTGTAATACCAGAAACGCAGATTATATCGCCTGCCGCAGCGGTCTGAACCTCTACCCTCTTCAAGCCCTCAAACTGATAAAGGCGGGAAATCTTGACATTTTCACGGGTGCCGTCCTGTTTGCAGAGAACAACCTTGTCGTTTACATTTACTCTGCCTCTCTTAACTCTGCCGATACCGATTCTTCCGATATAATCGTCATAGTCAAGGCTTGAGAAAATACACTGAAGCGGAGCGTCAACATCGCCCTGCGGGGGTTCGATCTCCTTGATAATCTCCTCAAAGAGCGGTCTCATATCGCCCTCTCTTACATTCGGGTCAAGCGAAGAATATCCGTCTCTTGCCGAAGCGTAAACAACAGGGAATTCAAGCTGGTCGTCATTGGCGCCGAGCTCGATAAACAAATCAAGAACCTCGTCGATAACCTCTGCGGGTCTTGCGCCGGGTCGGTCAATCTTGTTTATAACGACAAGTACCTTTTTGTTGAGCGCAAGTGCCTTTGAAAGGACAAATCTTGTCTGAGGCATACAGCCCTCAAAAGCGTCAACCAAAAGCAAAACACCGTCAACCATTGTGAGGATACGCTCAACCTCGCCGCCGAAATCAGCGTGACCGGGAGTGTCGACAATGTTTATCTTAATTCCGTTGTAATGAATCGATGTGTTCTTGGAAAGGATTGTAATTCCCCTCTCCTTTTCAAGGTCGTTGGAGTCCATAACTCTCTCCTGTACAACCTCGTTCTGTCTGAAAATACCGCTCTGTTTAAGAAGCTCGTCAACCAATGTTGTTTTACCGTGGTCAACATGCGCTATGATTGCAATGTTTCTGATGTCTTCTCTGCACTTCACTTTTATCACCTATACCTTATTATACTTAATATTTCACAAATAAATATTTTACCACCGAAAAGGCTTAATATCAACACTTTTTGCTACAAACTACACAAGAGATACGAGACGAATTTTGTCTATTTTACTAAAAAAATCGGGCAAGTCACATTTGACAAACCCGATACGCTTTATTTAAGTTTTTCCCGTGCCGTATGCGCCGCACCGATAATTCCCGCTTTGTTTTTGAAAAATGCCTGTTTTATCTGCACCCGCTTAAAGTTTTCACGGTCTGTTGAATGTATTTCTCCGATAACGCGGTCCGTTATATACCGTTCGTTCATAATTCCGCCACCGAGCACAAAAAGCGGAACATCAAAAACAAACATAAGAGTTTTTATACCCTTTACAAGCTCGTCAATCCAAGCGTCAACCGTTGATTTTATTAAATCGTTTGAAAAGTTTTCTTCCGAAAAAATCTCCCTGCCCGACATTTCTTTTCCCGTGACAAGCTTTATTCTTTTCACAAGTGCTGTCGTTGAAGCGAGATTTTCAAACTTATCGCTTCCCGTAATCATCTCTCCGAAATCGCCTGCACAAAGGCTGTCGCCCTTATACAGCTTACCGTCAAGAATTACCGCTCCGCCGATACCCGTGCCGACGGTCAGACAGATAAAATTTTTGCTGCCTTTTCCCGAGCCGTAATTTGCCTCGGCTGTTGCGGCGCAGTAAACATCGTTTTCAACAAACGCAGGCAGTGAAAAACGCTCCGAAATAAGCCTTGCAAGCTCGGTTCCCGTGTAGTTAGGAATGTTTTCGTTTGCGAAGATAATTTCTCCTTTTTCGCTGTCGACACGACCTGCCGTACTTACGGAAACCGCATCGCATAACGGCGAAAATTCTTCAATAATTCCGTAAACCTTTTTGAGTAGAACCTCTGCGCCGAGCTTTGCTTCGGACGGAATTTCGGAAAACGAGGAAAGATTGTTGTTTTCATCGACAAGGGCGTATTTTATCGCCGTTCCGCCTATATCGATTGCAAGTATTGTCATATAATCACCATAACCCGTTCAGAACACAAACAGTTTAACAAAAATCACTTATTTTCCCTATCGAGATAAGAAACAAAACGCCTTGTAATATCCCTCGGTCTTGTGATTGCCGTGCCTATAACGCAGGAAAATGCGCCGCTGTCATATGCCTTTACAAGCTGTTCGGGATACCAAATACCGCCCTCGGCGATAACGGTTGCGCCGAGCTCCCGATTATATCTTTTCATAAGGTCAAACGCAGGTATGGTCTCACCTTTGGTGTAGGGCGTATATCCGCACATAGTCGTTCCTATAAGGTCACAGCCGAGCTCCAAAGCAAGCTTACCCTCATCAAAGCAGGAGGTATCCGCCATAAAGAGCTGTTCGGGATATTTTTTGCGAATTTCCGAAAAGAATTCCTCAAATGAAACTCCGTTCGGTCTCGGTCTGTTTGTTGCGTCAACCGCAATGACATCAACGCCCTCGTTGTAAAGTGCGTCAACCTCGTCCGTTGTGGGTGTGATATAAACATCGGAGTCGGGATAAACCTTTTTGATAATTCCGATTATGGGCAAATTTACCGTCTTTTTGATTTCTTTTATGTCCTCGACGGTATTTGCTCTTATTCCTACCGCTCCGCCCTCGCTTGCGGCAAAAGCCATTCTTGACATTATGTATGAGTCGTGAAGCGGCTCGTCCTCGAGCGCCTGGCAGGAAACTATAAGTCCGCCTTTTATTTGTTCAAGTATCTTTTTGTTCTTTTCGTTCATTGAAATCACCGATTAAAATAATATTTTCTTTATTATATTTTATTTCGATAAAAAGTTCAACGAATATCATTGATTTTGTCGAAAAATGTAATATAATTCTCATATAGGAGATGAGCTTATGAAATATGATTTGACAAAATTCAACGGAGTGTTTGTTGCGCTCAACGCAATTTACGACGAAAACGATAATATAAATGTCGGCGAAATCAAAAAGCTTGTAAAGAAGTATATTGAAATCGGCATTAACGGCGTCTACGCCTGCGGTTCAACGGGCGAAGGCTTCCTTTTGAGCACGGAGGAAAGAAAGCAGGTTGCAAAGGCTGTTGTCGAGGCGGCAGACGGCAAGATAACAACTATAATCCATGTCGGTGCGGCGTCAACCAAAGAGGCTTGCGAGCTTGCACGCCACGCAGAAGAAATCGGTGCCGATGCGGTTTCCGCCGTTCCGAGCGTATATTACAGACTTTCCGAGGCTTCGATAGAAACACATTGGAAAACGATTATGAACGCATCGGATTTACCGTTCTTTATCTATAACATTCCGCAGCTTACGGGCTATGACCTCTCATATTCACTGCTTGAAAAAATGATTAAAGAAGAAAAGGTCATAGGTATTAAAGACTCTGCCGAAAGCACATATCAGATGGAGCGTTTCAGAAGAATTGCGGGCAAGGATTTTGTAATTTTCAACGGTCCCGACGAACAGTTCCTTGCAGGCAGACTTATGGGTGCAAACGCAGGTATCGGCGGCACATACGGCAGTATGCCCGAGCTTTATCTTAAACTTAATTCACTGATAGAAGAGAATAAAATCGAGCAGGCAAAGGCGCTCCAGGTAAAAATCAACGACTTTATTCAAAGGCTTTGCTCTTTCCCCTCTCTGTACGGCGCAAGCAAGGCTGTTATCAAGTTGAGATACGGCATTGAAGCAGGCAAGCCGAGACTTCCCATGCTCCCCGTTTCAACCGATGACCCGAAACTCGTTGAGCTTGTAAACGATATTAACAAAGCAGTCGTGGAAGTCAAAAATTCCTGAACGCAATAACTTAAAGCATTATCTCCCGCAGCCCGTCATATAAATAACTATTCCAAAGAAAATGAGGTGTTTATATGAGTGGAATTGCGGGAGAAATTTCGTTTTCGGGAAATTTCAGAGAACAGAGCAAGGAACTTTTTGAAATGGGAAGCGCAATAAAGCACAGAGGCTCTTTTTACAGTCAGTATACATCTGAACACGCCGCACTCTGCCAAGGCTCGGAAACGCAAAACAAAGCCGCTTTTGAGTTTCCTTTGAGGCTTATAAAGGACGAAAACGAATATACGATTGTTTTTGACGGACTTTTGTTTAACAAAGACGAATTAAAAGACCTTTTGAAAGAAAGAAATTACGGCTTTGAGTCGGACTCGGATGAAGAAGTTGTGTTAAAAGCCTATATTGAATTCGGCGAGGACTGCTTAAAGCTCATAAACGGCATTTTTGCCCTTGCAATATGGGACAGTAAGAGAGAACGGCTGTTTGTCGCCCGTGACCGTTTCGGAATAAAGCCGTTTTTCTATGCGATTTCCGACGGTAACTTTATATTCGGCTCGGAAATTAAAGCGTTGTTCGCAAGCGGAAAAATCAAGGCTAAAATAAACCTTGACTCGATTCTTGAGATTATGCTCATAGGTCCCGGCAGAACTCCCGGCTACGGCGTATTTGAAGATGTTTACGAGCTGTTGCCCGCAATGTGCGGATACTTTTCAAAAGACGGGCTCAAAACGAATAAATTTTGGACTCTTTACGCCCACGAGCCCAAAGATACGCCCGAACAGACAGCGGAAAAGGTCAGATTTTTGGTTGACGATTCAATCAAGCGCCAATTAAAAGCAGATGTTCCCGTTTGCACAATGCTCTCGGGCGGACTTGATTCGAGTATTATATCCTCGGTTGTCGCAAAGGAATTTGACAAACAGGGCAAAACGCTTGACACCTACACCGTAACCTATGTCGATAACGACAAGTACTTCAAGCAAAGCAAATTTCAGCCGAACAACGACAATGATTTTGTAGGCAAGATGAATGATTACCTCAACGCCCGAAACCATGTTATCGAAATTGACAACGAGTCGCTTGTTTCCGCTTTATTTTCGGCTGTGGAAGCCCGTGATTTGCCGGGTATGGCAGATGTTGACTCCTCCCTCCTGCTGTTTTCAAGGGAAATTGCAAAGGAATACAAAATCGTACTTTCAGGAGAGTGCTCGGACGAAATTTTCGGCGGTTATCCGTGGTACAGGGACCCTGTTTTGAGAAATACCGACACATTCCCGTGGGCTAAATCCTCATTGTACAGAAAGTCGTTTTTAACCGATGAAATCGGAAAAGGAATTGACGCAGAGGGCTTTGTCCGTGCAAAATACGAGGATGCAATCAAGCAAACAATGCGGCTGAATGTTCCCGACAGCGACGAAAGAACCAAGGAGCTTATGCGGCTTCATCTTGATTGGTTTATGATGACTCTTGTCGACCGTTCGGACAGAATGAGCGCTTTCAATTCACTCGACATAAGAGTTCCGTACTGCGATTACAGAATAGTGGAATATCTGTATTCCGTTCCGCTTGAAATAAAGGACTATAACGGATACGAAAAAGGTATTTTACGCAAAGCGTACAGCGATATGCTTCCGAAAGAGATACTTTGGCGTAAAAAGAGCCCGTATCCGAAAACTCATAATCCGAGATACCTTGAGCTTGTTAAAGAAGAGCTTAAAAAGATATTGCAGGACTCCTCCTCGCCGATATTGAAGTTTGTCAGCAAGGACGCATTGAGCAATCTGTTACTTGAAAACAGCGCACAGCCGTTCTACGGTCAGCTTATGACCACTCCGCAAACGATTGCGTATTTTGTACAGACGGATTATTGGCTGAGAAAATACAATATTGAAATCGATTTATAAGCATAAAACAACCGGCATTAATCAAGGTGCCGGTTGTGTTTTATAATAAAACATCTGCTACCCGTAATGAATAATCGTTGGGCATAAGGCGTCCTCAATATCGTAAACACAGTCTTCGGCAAGTTTACTTATTGCTTTTTCTTTTTTCAGTTTTACCTTGAGATTTTTGTTCTCTTCTCGCAATGTTTTATTTTCCTCAGAAAGCTTATGTATTGTTTCTGAGGCCTTTGCGCTACAGATGGTGAAAAATTCATCAAATTTGACCTCCTTAAATAAAAAAGAGCCATAACACCGCATCCCTGCGTTGATATGACTCTCAAATTTGTTATTGATAATAAAAAATCTGCTATCCCCAAAGAAATAGCAGATATAAGTTATTTTTTAATATTTTTTATAGTTTAATATTAGCATAAAGAAGTGATATTGTCAACATAAAATATGTTTTATGCCAGAAGCACAAAACGTATTTTCATTCAGTGTACCCTGTGTGTTTAAAACGGTGATTATCACAGGGTACACCTATCAAAGCGCTATGCGCATTTGAACAGATTGATAAAGAACTGCTTTTTTGACAATTTAACATTTAAGTCATTATTCACAAGCAGATAAAATTGAGGTATCAAACGGAACATCCACATCAAGAATCTTTCCTGCCAATTTTGAGATTAAATCAAGCATTATACATCTTCATTTACAAAGCGATTCAATTATCTTATCGGCTTTGATGTCTTGACCGAAAGCATATTCATAATCTGACTGTATCATATACACAATTACTTTGTCATTGCTTTCCGCAATAACAGAAAAATTCGATTTGGATTTCTGCTCAAATTTATCTGTGTAATTGCAGTATTTATAGCTGTATTCGCCTACTGTGTTTTCCGTGTATTTAATTCTTTTTCCCGAAACCGAATTTTCTCTAAAAAGCTGATTTTCAAGTATGTTTTTAATAGCAGTGCGCTCAAGCGCAGTTCCTCCGCTGTATTCATACACGGTAACGCTGTAATAGTTATAACTGCCGTCATTTTTAGCATATGACTCGGAATTACAATAGCCGTTTATAATGCCGTTTGAATAGGCTTGCTCACTGCCTGACTGTTTATCTTGAAGCGAATACTCATTCAAATCGATAAAATTTTCCAAATTGTATTTGCTCTCGAGAGCTTCTTTGTATCCGGATATTTCTTTGTCGGCAGAGTTTAATAATACCGCAACGGCAAACGACACCGAAAAAATAATGCAAAAAACAGCTATTCCCAAAGCACTGCGCTTTAATACGGAATTTTCCTTTTGGCTACTGACAAACAGAGAAGCAATATAACAGATTATTCCCACTGTGAGAATTATGCACGGTATAATGAGAACATAAGTGTCAAAAACAATAAATACCGGCGTTATGTTTATACTGTTTTTAACCCAACTCCAAAAGAAGCCTAAGGCAATTACAAAAATTAAAACAGTAGTAACATTTTTTATCATTTGCTTTTTATCCATATTATCACCACCAAGCGCTAGGACCTTCATTAGCCGGAATATGTTCTACATAATCTACATTTATATACTTTCCAGCAAACTTCCGTCTTTCATAAGAGCAATACCAATTTAAAATACAAGCTGAATCAATCCCAAGTTTTTCTTGTTCTTTAAGCTCGTGGTTAATATATTGACCCCTTTTTGAATTCGTAACCTTTTCTGTCAATATATTTCTACCAACTTCAGCCACATTAAAATAAAACAAATAATCCTCTGGTAGCACTTCAGACAAACCATAACTTATTCCATCAAATTCATTGTCAAAATTAATTAAATAATCACCCATTTTCCCTCCTGCACTTATATATCTCCAATCAGCGTTTGAATGAATTTCTATTTTAGCTTCAAAGTGCCTTGGGGCAATTATTGTCAAAAAAATTCCATGAATTGATATTTCTGTTGTTCTACTATTACTACTAATACTATAGTCAAAATATATACAATCTATTTTTTCCTCACCTTTATTATCAATAAACATATTAGGACGAGGAACATTTGTTGGTAATATTTTGTTAAGATTATCTCTACAAGCATTATTCAGAGCAATTAGTACAACCATTAAATTAATACAATACCTTACACGATAGCTTAACTCTGCATCTCTACCATCATAATCCACCTTATTCACCGGATTGTTATTACAATACAGATACATATTCGCGCTGAAAGCATCGTCTGTCTTTGTAAGCATAATCGCTGTGTCGTCGGTGTTAAGGAATCTGCCCCACTCGGGGTTATAATACCTTGACTGCAGGTAATAAAGTCCTGTTGTAAAGTCGTAGTTATAGCCTCTATAGGTCACGGGGCAAAGCGCCGACATAACAAGGTCAAGAAGCTTCAACTCTTCTTCTGTTGCACCGTCGGTATATGTTTCGGAATATTTCCTTGTGACATTGCCATTTGCCGACACAGGCACCGAAGTTATCGCAAATATTCTCATATACAAATCAACTATTTAACCAATGTGAATTTTAGAATTAAGTATTTTATTAGCTATTTCATTAGGAATAAATTTTAGATTTCCGTTCAAATCTCTTAAATACATTTTATCATTATAATAGACAATGTAATAACGCTGAGTTTCAGCCACACAAAGTCCTTCATAATTAAACTCTTTAGTGTTCTTGAGTTCAAATATAACATACCATGCAATATTCAAATCATACAAATATTGTGTGTTATCGATTTCATCCAAATCATCCAAACAATACTCATCGTTAATTATAATATTTGCAAGTTCGGAAATATCTTTATCGTTCAAAAGAGGAGAGATATTACGAATAGCAATATCTTCTTTGTACACATCAACAGGATGTTCCTCAAAAAACGAAATCGAATTAACCATATCGCTTGTTACATCAGAACTAAAGTGAGTGTCATTACGTATATACTTCTTTCCGTTGGAGCTAAATAGTATATCAAAATTATCGTTATACGCCCAAAAATCTTTTCCAATTATATTTTCTTTGATTTTCCCAGTTAAGTCCTTAAAATACCACATATCCAGTTCTTTTTCTTGATAATTGCTAATTGAATATGGGCAACTAATTTTACTTTGCGGTAAAAATCCATTATAATATTCCAGCTCATCGCTCGTAATATATGTCGGAAGGAAAATCACCTGAAAAAAATTTACTTTAAACACGGCAGATAAAGCCACAAACAGTACCAATATTGTGCAACATAAGAACATAATTGTTTTTTTTACTTTACTTGCCATATTTAAATAATTCTCCTTCCCATGCGGTTTTTGATGAGCTAATATATTTAACTTTTTCTCGGGTAAGAATTTTTTGGTTACCAATATATTGGGTAACAAGATATGGATCAGCTTCCGTCCACTTATAGCATTTGCGAATGCCATTATAGTAATCAAAAATTTCGTTTTGGCTTTTATTTATATAAACATCGCCTTCATAAATGTCAACTGGATTAGCATGACTTTTCTTATATCCAATCATATAAGAAAGAATATGATACTTTATCTCTCTGCACATGCATTCAGGACTGAATAGAAACTGTCGTTTTATAATGCGTTGAAAGTATATTCCAGCAAATAATGCAATAATTTCACAAGTTAATTCACTACTCATATAGAAGCATCTTTTTACTGCGGAATACACTCGAGGGTCATCACTATTATCAAATTTAATTTGTAAATTATACAACAATGGTTTGCTAACATTCTTATACAACTTAAAAAATCCATTTTTTAAGTTACCATTTAAATTAAAATCATTGCAAATTACTCCAATTAAATCTATACAAGCCTCTAAAAATGGTATATCAATTTTTTCTGCATCTCTACCATCATAATCCACCTTATTCACCGGATTGTTATTACAATACAGATACATATTCGCGCTGAAAGCATCGTCTGTCTTTGTAAGCATAATCGCTGTGTCGTCGGTGTTAAGGAATCTGCCCCACTCGGGGTTATAATACCTTGACTGCAGGTAATAAAGTCCTGTTGTAAAGTCGTAGTTATAGCCTCTATAGGTCACGGGGCAAAGCGCCGACATAACAAGGTCAAGAAGCTTCAACTCTTCTTCCGTTGCACCGTCGGTATATGTTTCTGAATATTTCCTTGTGACATTGCCCCAAGGGTCATATGAAAACTCAACAACAGTCTCGCCATTTGCGGCGTTGACAACCGCAACTACATCGCCTTGAAGATTGCGGACAAGCAAATACTCGTCGTTTTCAAGCATAATTGCGGACGGAGTTGCGTCATCATCGCAATAAATGAATTTTGAGTCTATCTTTATATCCCTTGTTACGGTATTGCCCTGAATTGTCATCGTAAGCGGATAAGTCAGGCTCTGAACGGCGATTTTACCGTCGGACCATACATAATCAACGGTATAGTCGGTTGTGCCGTCCGCCTTATACTGCCTTTTCTGCGTACGCAAGCCGTTTGCGTCGTAATCATACTGTGTGTATGAGCCGTCAGCCGCAGTCACCTGTTTTAACTGCTTGCCGTACCAATTAAGGGTCTTTCCGCCGTAAGAAACGGGGTTGCCTTCAAGGTCATAGATTATCTGCTTGCCGTTATACGTTTTCAAACGGTCGTTCCAAAGCATAACATTACTGTCAAGGTCAAAACCGTATGTCTGTGTTATTACGGTAGGCTCACCTTCGAGCGTTTCCAAGGTGAAATCATATATCTTTGTCGCCGTTCTGTTTCCGCCGACGTCATATGTATATACATATGTTTTGTGGCTTACATTGTCATCTGCTCTGACAAGCTGATTCATTCTGTCATATACATAATGATAGCATAAAGTCTTTAATATATCCAAGATTATATTAACATATCCCGACATTTCAACGCAATAGTATTTATGCACAATAAAACTTTAACTTATTTGTGCAAATCCACTTTATAATAAAAGCTCCCAAATACCGAACAGCTCGGTGTTTGGAAGCTTAATTATGCTTTAATTAAATTTTAATCTATCTGATGTACCGTGTGGAACTGATAAACGCCCGAAAGCTTATCAATGTTTTTGATTATATGCATAGCGCCGCTTGCCGTGCTGTACAACGGGTCGTCGGCTACAACCGTTTCAATGCCCGTAACGGTGCTTACAAGCTTATCCATACCGTTTAAGAGCGCTGTTCCGCCCGTCAGTATAATTCCGTTGTCCGAAATGTCGCCGACAAGCTCCGGAGGCGTTTTTTCAAGCACATTGCGTATACCGTTCATTATCATATCGACCTGCTCTCGCACGCAGGGGTAAATCTCCTGTGAAGTTACCTCAAACGAAATGGGCATATTGTCGGTTTCGCTTTTACCAGAAACAATCATTGCAAGCTCTTCCTCCCTCGGTACTGCGCTTCCGAGACATATCTTGATGCGTTCGGCTGTCAACGGTCCGACGGTTATATCACGGGTCTTTTTGAGATGTTTCTGTATTGCGGAGTCGATTGAAAGCCCGCCGACTTTGATTGTGTCGGCAACGGCAATGCTTCCCATGGTTACAACCGAAACATCGACCTCTCCGCCGCCCATATTGACAAGCAGTCTGCCCGAAAGTGCGTCCTTGTGAAAGCCTATTCCGATTGCGGAGGCAAGCGACTCCTCAACAAAGCACACCCTGCCTGCGCCTGCCGAGGTTACAATGTCAATAAATGTCCTCTTATCAAGGTTTGTACAGGCACTCGGTACGGCGATTATAACATTCGGTTTCAGCACCCTGTTACCGCATATTTTAAGCAGATAATGACCCAAGAGCTTCTGTGCCATGGTATAGTTTGAAATTACACCGTTGACAACGGGATGAATAACCTCGATATTGTCGTCCGTTCTGCCCTCAATCGTGTATGCGCTGTTGCCGAAAGCAATGGGATATTTGGTTTCCGAGTCAACGGCAATGACCGTGGGCTCGTCAAGTACAATGCCTTTACCGTCAACGACCATAATTGTCGATGACGAGCCGAAATCAACGCCGATATTCATTCCCAGCACTTAAAATCACCTGCTTTCCTGTTCGCATTATTCTATCACACTTATATAAAAAAGTAAAGGGAGATACCTTGCGGTTATCTCCCCTTTTTCAATCAAATTAAATTGATTATTTAACCATGCTTGCGATTTCGTCAGCAAAGTTTTCCTGCTTCTTCTCAATTCCCTCGCCCTTAGCAAGACGAACGAATGAAGCAAGCTTAATATCAGCGCCGAGTGCCTTTGCAACAGAGCTTACATAGCCGCCGACAGAGCCTTCAAAGAGGTCCGAACGAACGAATGCCTGCTCAGAAAGGCAGATTTCCTTAATCTGCTTAGCGATACGACCCTGAACGAGACCGCCGAAAATCTTGTTTTCGGAAATTTCAGCCTTGTGAGAAACTGCAATCTCTGCAAGAGTAGCATAAGCTTCCTTGGAGATGAAGTTTGTGAAATTCTTTCTCTGCTTATTGTCAAGACCGTTATAGATTGTGATGTCCTCGTCGCTCCACTTCTTCTCGGAAACAGCTTCTTCGATAAGGCTGTTGAGAATCGGTACGGGCAATGAAGCGGGTGTGTTAAGAGCGCTTTCAACAACGATTGTCTTCATCTTAGCAAGCTCGTCAGCCGAAATGTCGTCCTTGCTGAGATATTCGGGGCTCATAGCCGCAACCTGCATTGCGATATTCTTGCCCATCTCGTTGAATTCGGGTTTAGCTGCGGTAGCGTCGTCAGTATCGAAAGCAACCATAACGCCTACTGTGCCGTTGCCGTGGATATAAGTTACAACATGACCTTCCATACGGGCAAATCTGCGGACCTTCATATTTTCACGAAGCGCAAGGAAAACCTCCTGTACAGCCTCTTCAACAGTGTTGTCGCCGTCTGCAACCTTTGTTGCGAGAAGAGCTTCAACATCTGCGGGGTTAGCGGTAACAACAGTCTTTGCAACGCTGTTTGCGAGTTTTACGAAAGGCTCGCCCTTAGCAACGAAGTCTGTTTCACAGTTAATTTCAACAAGAGCGCCTGCCTTGCCGTCGTTGTAAGAAGCGATAACGCCCTCAGCGGCAACTCTGCTTGCCTTCTTGGCAGCGGAAGCAAGACCCTTTTCTCTCAAAATTTCAACAGCCTTGTCCATATCGCCGTCAGACTCGACAAGAGCTTTTTTACAATCCATCATACCTACGCCGGTCTTCTCACGAAGAGCAACAACGTCTTTTGCTGTAAATGCCATAATTATTTACCTCCGTTTTTACTTAATATGCCCGCACAAATCCATGCACGGGCACTTAAAAATCAAATTATTCGGCAGCTTCTTCAGCGGCAACATCAGCCTCTTCGGCATCGTCCTGAGCCGCAGCGCCTGCCATACCCTGTCTGCCTTCGATAACTGCGTCAGCCATAGCGCCTGCAATAAGCTTTACTGCACGGATAGCGTCGTCGTTACCGGGGATAACATAATCGATTTCATCGGGATCACAGTTTGTGTCAACGATAGCGATAATCGGAATACCGAGCTTCTTAGCCTCTGCAACTGCAATTCTTTCTTTTCTGGGGTCAACGATGAACATAGCAGCAGGCTGCTTCTTCATCTCTGTGATACCGCCCATAAATCTTTCAAGCTTCTCGATTTCAAGTTCAAGCTTAGCAGCTTCCTTCTTCGGGAGCATATCGAATGTTCCGTCCTCCTGCATAGCCTTGAGCTGACCGAGTCTCTTAATTCTCTTCTTAATTGTGTTGAAGTTTGTAAGCATACCGCCGAGCCAACGAGCGTTTACATAAGGCATACCGCAACGGATAGCTTCTTCCTTAACGGAATCCTGAGCCTGCTTCTTTGTACCTACGAAAAGGATTTCATCGCCTTCTGCTGCGATGTCACGAACTACCATGTAAGCTTCTTCCAACTTTTTAACGGTCTTCTGAAGGTCGATGATATAAATTCCGTTTCTCTCCGTGAAAATGTACTCAGCCATTTTCGGGTTCCATCTTCT